>Ga0310345_10002275_pt1 | contig 19740 bp, 14 predicted proteins | sample HC15DNA20500_MG_FD_204667 | JGI IMG/M metagenome (GOLD analysis project Ga0310345, IMG submission 204667) | Marine microbial communities from station ALOHA, North Pacific Subtropical Gyre - HC15-DNA-20-500_MG | ecosystem: Environmental > Aquatic > Marine > Oceanic | place: Pacific Ocean: North...
CAGAGGCTGGAAGAGCAAGTATTACTCGCGGATCTTTCATCCCGTTCACAACCTGGTCCTGCTGCTGCTGGGCCTTCCCATCATCGTTTCTTCCGGCACCAGCAATGTCTTCCTGGGCGCCTTCCTGGCGGTCTGTGTGGGGGCGGTTTATTTCGTCGCCGGGGCCTTCTGCCAGGCCCTTGGAGCCCAGGGGGTTCTTCCTCCCGTCATCGGCTCAGCCCTTGGGCCGGTCCTGTTCCTGGCCCTGTCGCTGACCTGGTGGAGGGAGCTTCGCAGCTAGGCGAGGTCAAACGGTCTTGCGTTCTTACCCGAGGTTGGTTATTAAGACGTCAGCGGTTTTCTTGTCGCTGCCCGGCGGCGGATGACGCTGCGCGGTCTTCCAACTGGCAGGCTCGCGTTGAATTGCGTGAAGAGAAAGTAAAACAGCAGGAGAGAGCAAGATGGATTCATCCCTCGTGATCCTCGCGCAGACGTCGGAGGGTTCTTTTCTTGATCCGATTCTGTCTCCCATCGTGGATTTGTGGGATTGGCTGCCCGGCCTCGGCCAGGTAGGGATCCTCATCGTCCTGGCGATCGTCTGCGCGAAGCTGGCTGCCTGGATCCTCACCGGCCTGATCGGTCGCTGGGTTGGGAAAACCGAGACCACGGTCGATGATGAACTCATCAAGTTGATGCATCGCCCGGTTTTCTTGATCGTGCTTTTCCTGGGACTGGGCATGGCCGTGGAACGAGCCGGGTTGTCCGAGAAGGCGCTCTGGGTCACAACGGCCATTCTCAAGACCATCGGCCTCATCGTTCTCATCGGTTTCTCGATACGTGCCTCCCGGCTGATCCTCGATGCCCTGAGCAGGAACCAGGACCGCTTTCCTCTTATCCAGTCGCGCACCCTGCCACTCTTTTACAACGTCTCCCTGCTGGTGATCATCGGGGGCGCGCTCTATTTTCTTTTTATCGCCTGGAATATCGACGCTACGGCCTGGCTGGCCTCGGCGGGTGTCATCGGCCTGGCCCTGAGCTTCGCCGCCAAGGACAGCCTCGCGAATCTCTTCGCGGGCGCCTTCATTCTCGCGGACGCTCCCTACAAGATCGGCGACTTTGTCGTGCTGGATTCCGGTGAGCGTGGCAGGGTGACCCACATCGGGCTCCGCAGCACCCGCATGCTGACCCGTGATGACGTGGAGATCACCATTCCCAACGCGGTGATGGGCAACTCGAAGATCACCAATGAGAGCGGTGGCCCCTACGAGAAGGAGCGCATCCGAGTGCAGGTCGGGGTGGCCTATGGCACCGATATCGACAGGGTGGAGGAGCTGCTGATGGCCATCGCCGTGTCCCATTCGGAAATCCTGGAGGACCCGGAGCCACGGGTCCGCTTCCGGACCTTCGGGGAATCGAGCCTCGATTTCGAGCTTCTCGGCTGGATCCGCGAGCCGGTGCTTCGCGGCAGGCTGCGCCACCTGCTCTGCAAGGAGATCTACAAATGTTTCATGGAAGAGGGGATCGAGATCCCCTATCCCAAGCGGGATGTCTATCTGCAGGGCACGGCGGAGAGCCCATCACTGTCAGGGGATTGAGTCTATCCGTCGCGGTCCGCGAGAGCTTCGCGCAGGGCGTCGATGAGCGCCTCGGCTCCTGGCCTTCGCGCCTGCGCCGCCGGGGCGAGACCCTCTCTTTCGATGGCTTCGCTGGTGGTCGACCCGAGTGAGATGATGCTCACCGTTGCCGACTCGAGTACTTCGCGTCCCCTCTTTCCGCAGATTCGCAGGAATCCCTCGAGGGCTGATGGGCTGGCGAAGGTTACCGCGTCGGGAAGCTCTCCCCGGTCGAGAGCCTCGAACAGGGGCCCGGCCCTGGCGGCCTCCTCGTGGATGGTCTGGTAGATGGGTACCGCCTCGACGCGGGCTCCCGCGTCCGCCAGGGCGCTCGCCAGCTCTCCCCGGGCGATATCCGAGCCGGGCAGGAGGATCCGGTGGCCGGCGCCCAGTCCCTCTTTTCGGGTGAGCTTCCTGGCGAATTCGGCTCCGGAGCAGCCTCTGCCCTCGAGCTCCGGAGTGACCCCGGCGTTCTCCATGCTGGCCGCCGTGGCCGCTCCGATCGCTCCCGTGGTACGGCTCTCCAGCCAGGATGCCGCCGTGAGGCCGGCCTCGGAACATAGCTCCACGAAGGTGTCCACAGCCACAGCGCTGGTGAAGATGATGTGGGTGAAGCTGTCCTTCCCGGCCAGGACCGCATTCCACGGACCCCGATCGGCAACTCTCGCGAAGCGGATCGAGGGAACCGCGAGGACCTCCGCTCCGGCCTCCCGGAGCCTGGAGTTGAGCCCCGCCGCCCTGCATTCGGGGCGGGTGACGACGATGGTTCGGCCGTAGAGAGGATCCCCGGTCATGGCTGGCCGGTTCCCGAGCCGTCAAGGATCGCCGCTCCACCGTTTTCCAGGAGCTCCTCCGCCAGCTCGGAGCCCAGCCGGGGACCATCAGGGCGCGGGCCCTCACGGTTTGCCCGCAGACAGGTGGCGCCATCTTCGCTTGCCAGCACTCCCTCGATGCGGATGCTCTCCCCCTCGATGCGGGCGAGGGCGCCGGCGGCGACCTGGCAGCCTCCACGCAGGCGTCGAAGGAAGGAGCGCTCGGCCAGGGAGATTTCGCGGCTGTCCCCATCGTCGAGGGACTCCAGCGACCGGCGGAACCTGTCATCGGCTCTCCCGCATACCACGGCAAGGGCTCCCTGCCCCACGGCGGGGAGCAGGATCGAGGTGTCGATCAGCTCCGTAATGAGGTCTTCTTTTCCCAGCCGCCGGAGGCCCGCCTGGGCCAGGATGGTGCCCGCGAGTCCCTCTCGCTCGATTTTTTCCAGCCGTGTGTTAACGTTCCCGCGCAGCGGAACGATCTGCAGATCCGGACGCCAGGCGAGCAGCTGGGCCTTGCGGCGCGGGCTCCCGGTTCCTATCTTCGCGCCCGCGGGCAACTCGGCCAGGCTCTTTCCATCGGCGCTCACGAAGGCATCCGCCGGACTCTCCCTCGCGGGTATGGCGATGATCTCGAGGTCCGGATGGTGCTCCGACGGCAGGTCCTTGAGGCTGTGGACGGCGGCATCGAGCTCGCCAGCGAGCAGGGCCTCGTCGAGCTCCCGGCTGAACACTCCTGTTCCGATCATCGGGATATCCCGCTCGGGGAATTTTTCGGCGCTGGTTTTGATGACGACGATCCCGGGCTCCAGCCCGGGATCGACCGCGAGCAGGGCCTGGCAGACCCACTCGGCCTGCCGGAGAGCGAGGGGGCTCCCCCGGGTTCCCAGCTTGAATAATGTTTCAGGGCTCATTCCGATCGTGTCTCCACCGGGGTATGGGCCTGTTCCTGTCCTGGCCGGATGCCAACCACGCCGCCGCAGCGAGTCGATGCGAGGGTCAGATTCTCATTTCGGCAGGAAGAGTTTTTTGAGAAAGGCGATCTCATCTTCACTGAGCCCCTGCATGTCACGAATCGATTTGAGGCGTTCGATCGGAAAATAAATGAGCTTGTTTACCAGTCGCCGCGTCATCCGGTCGACAGCCTCGTGTTGATCGGGGGGAAAATTTTCCAGCGTACTCTGCAGCTCGCCCCTGCGGATGATTTCGAAGCGCTCGATGAGATGGCGGATCACGGGGTCGACCTCGAGGTAGTTCATCTGCCCGTAGAAGACCTCGATCTGTTTTCTGACGATCTCCTCGGCCTTCGCGAATTGATCGTGGCGGCTGGAGAGGTTGCCCTGGATCACCCTGTTGAGGTCATCTATGTTGAAAAGATGCACCCCCCCGATTTCGCCGCTGGCGGGTTCGATATCCCTGGGAACGGCCAGGTCGATGATGACCAGAGGCGCTGAGTCACGCCGGCGCTGAACGGAGCCGATATTTTCCGCTGTGATGATCGGTTCGAGGGAGCTGGTGGATGAAATGACGAGATCGGCGGAGGCGAGGGCATCCACGAGGCCGCTGTCGAGCGGGACAATCTCAGCCTCGAGTTCATCTCCCTCGAGTTTGATCTCCTCGAGCATCGCCTCGGCTGATTCCGTCGTCCTGTTCATCACGGTGAAGTTTCGCAGGTCCTGTTCGATGAGCGCCTTCGCCGTCAGGCCCGCGACAACACCTGATCCGATGAGCAGGGCCCTCTTCCCGGTGAGTTCCCCAAGGGCCTCCATGGCGAGGCGAAGGGCCGCCTGCCCCGGAGTGATGCATCCTTCGGAGATGGACGTTGAGGTTCTGACCTTCTTGCCGACCTTGAGGGCCTTGGGGAACAGGCGCCTGAACATCTTCCCGCTGGCGGAGTTTTTTTCTGAGAGGGCGAAGGCGTCCTTGAGCTGCCTCATGATCTCGGTTTCTCCGACAATCATGGAGTCGAGTCCTCCGGCTACCCGGAAGAGGTGCTTGACGGCGTTCTCCTGCCGGTAGAGGTAGAAATGTTCGTCGAGCCCGGCGTTTTCTTCATCTCCTCCGAGATAGAAATTCGTCAGCTCGCCAAGGGGCGAGTTTTCCTGGTCGAGATTCCTGGCCAGCCCGCTGCTGGCGGGAATGGCGCTGTAAAACTCGGTGCGATTGCAGGTGGAGAGGATCAGGTGCTCGGAGCCGGCTATCTCGGAGCTGATTCTCTCCAGCGCCAACTCGGATTCGCCAGGGGAGAGAGACCATCGTTCCCTGAGCCCCAGGGGCGCGGTTTTATGATTCAGTCCGAAAACAAGGAGTTCCATTCGAGTCCGTTCGCGCTATGCGTGAAAACTCCTGCAGGTTTCTGCAGGTTGTCGTTCAAGTCGTGACAACTCTTTAGCATAACAGGAAAGCGAAGGCGTTTTTACCCATGTTTTCCACCGTGGGACTTAAAAACCACTGCCCGGCCCCCGGCACCCCTGTCGAGGCGGTGTGGTGTGGCTTCCGGGGGGAAATGCTCTGCATGCGGGGGCGTCGGGAGGGTTTCTCGACCTTGAAATCCAGGGCGAGGACCTTATTTATCGGACGGGCTGGAGAGGGTTCCCGGGCCTGTTGAAAGCCGCGTGAGAGGACCCGGGCCGGGGCCTGGAGCCTGGTGAGGATTCATCTGTCCACCCGCGGCGGGAAAACAGATGAACCTGATTCGTTTCCCCAGCATCGATTTTCTTGACCTCTACAGTTCGAGAGACCATAAAAGCAGGTCATGCAGAAGTCTGAGGCAGAGGAAAACAGGATGGATGAGGGCGAAGCCGCGGTCTCACGTTTTTTGCGGGCCGCGCACTGCCGCAACGGCGGCCGTCCGCCGGTATGGCTGATGCGCCAGGCGGGGCGATATCTTCCCCAGTACCGGGAAATTAAGGAGAAGCACTCCTTTGTCGAGATGTGCTCGGATCCGGACCTGGCGTTCGAGGTCTCGATGCAGCCCTACAGGCTGTTTGGCCTCGATGCCGTAGTCGTTTTTTACGACATCCTCTTTCTCGCCGAGGGCATGGGGGCGCCGCTGGAGTACAACCCCGGTCCGCGTTTTCTCGAGCCCCTGCGGACGGCGGAGGCTATCGCCTCCCTACGGGATCCGGATCCCGCAGGGCATACCGCCCCGGTGCTCGAGACCATCTCGCGGCTTCGCGCGGAGCTTCCCCCCGAGGTCGCCGTGCTCGGATTTGCCGGGGCGCCGTTCACGATGGCTTCCTACCTCGTGGAGGGGAATTTCCGCCGTAGCGGTGAGTGGATCAAGCGCCTGATGCACGAAACACCCGACCTCTTCCATACATTGCTCGACACCCTCGCCCGGGCTACCGGGCGCTATCTCGAAGCCCAGCTGAAGGCCGGCGCCGATGCCGTCCAACTCTTCGACACCTGGGCGGGTTTGCTCAGCCGGGAGGACTACCGCCGCTTTGTGCTGCCGCACCAGGAGACCGTATTCGCTTCGATCGCCGCCTTTGGTGCCCCGGCGATTCTCTACGTCAACGGAGGCTCCCATCTGCTGGCGGAGATGTCGGCCAGCGGCGCAGGGGTTCTGAGCGTCGACTGGCGCACCAGCCTTCGTGAGGCGCGCGAGCTGCTCGGGGAAGAAACGGGTCTCCAGGGAAACCTCGATCCTTCACTCCTGTTCGGTCCCGTCGGAGAGGTCCGGAGAAAGACGGAGGAAATCCTGGACGAGATGAGAGGGGACAGGGGGTTTATCTTCAACCTGGGGCACGGGGTGCTGCCGGAGACCCCGGTGGAATCGGTTCACGCTCTCGTGGAGACGGTCCAGGCGCGAGATTGACGAAAATACCGGAAGGATGGGATGACGATGGATTCAAGCGCTGAAATGTTCGAGAGGGCCCTGGGGGTGATTCCCGGAGGGGTGAACTCCCCGGTGAGGGCCTGCGGTTCGGTGGGCGGGAAACCGGTCTTCTTTCGAGAGGGGCACGGCAGCCGGCTGGTGGACATCGAGGGCCGCGAGTACGTGGATGTCATGGGCTCCTGGGGGCCGCTGATCCTGGGGCACGCGCATCCCGACGTGGTCTCGGCGGTTTGCGATGCGGCGCGCAGTGGCACCAGCTTCGGCGCCTGCACCGCGGCCGAGGTGGAATTGGCGGAGCTGATCGTTTCTCGTTTCAGCTCGGTCGAGAAGGTGCGGCTGGTCAGCTCCGGCACCGAGGCCGCCATGTCCGCCTTGCGGCTGGCGCGGGGAGTTACCGGCAGGGACGGGGTCGTCAAGTTCGCCGGCTGCTACCACGGCCACGCTGACTCCTTTCTCATCCAGGCAGGCTCTGGCGCCCTGACCCTGGGAGTCCCCTCGAGTCCCGGGGTGCCGGGGGAACTCGCGAAGCTGACCCACCTGGCTCGTTTCAACGATATCGACAATGTGCGGGAGATCTTTGAAGAGGCCGCCGGCTCGATCGCCGCCCTGATTGTCGAGCCGGTTGCCGGGAACATGGGGGTGGTTCCACCCGCCGAGGGCTTCCTCGCCGGCCTGAGGGATGTCTGTGATGAGCATGGCGCCCTGCTTATTTTTGACGAGGTGATCACCGGCTTCCGGGTCAGCGCGGGAGGCGCCCAGGAGCGCTACGACGTAGCTCCCGACATCACCGTGATGGGCAAGGTCGTCGGCGGCGGGTTGCCCGTGGGAGGATTCGGCGCTTCGGCTGAAATCATGGACCAGCTCGCTCCCGGGGGACCCGTCTACCAGGCCGGGACCCTGTCGGGGAATCCGCTCGCCACGGCCGCGGGGCTCGCGACCCTGGGGGCGCTTGGCGAGGAGGGAGTCTACGAGACTCTCGAGAGCACAGGCGCGGCCCTCGCCGGAGGATTGGAGGAGGCCATCGCCTCGTGCGGAGTGAGCGCCCGGGTGCAGCGGGTCGGTTCGATGATGACGCTCTTCTTCAACGAGATACCTGTCGAGAATCGCGACAGTCTCGATGGGGTCCGTACCGATCTCTACGCGGCGTTCTACCAGGGAATGCTCGAGGGAGGGGTCACCCTGCCGCCGAGCCAGTACGAGGCCTTCTTTGTATCCACAGCACATGGCGCTGAGGATATCGAACAGATTGTCAGCACCGCCGCCGAGGTGCTCGGCACGCTCGGAGGGAGCTGATTGTCTCCCCGGTCACCTCAAGGTGTTTTGCCCCGGGCCGCTCCTAAACTATAATCGAACGCCGTAGATTGTATTCATCAGGATCGCAGCGACTCAAACTTCCCGTAGTCTGGAGGAAAGGCTGATGCGCACTCAACCCTATCTCTCCCTTCTGGATTTTCATGGCGGTCTGCGCCTGGGCCTCCTGGCCTCTTTTTTTACGCTCTTCGGTCCGCAGCTGTGGCTTCCAGCCCAGGATGAGGGGGGGAAGGGGGAGGGACAGAAGCAGGGCGAGGAGGCTGCCAGGGCGAAACCAGCCTACGACCTGGTCGGCTGGGGGCAGCTGAAGCCGGTGAAGGGCAACGAGGGCTTCTTCGAATTCGCCTGTACGGCCCGGGAAAAGGGCCGCTGGCGGAAGCTGAAGACTTTCGTGAAGCTCTCCGATGACCTGAAGGTGCTCGCCGACAGCAGGGTCGAGCTCAGTGAGTTCAAAAAGGACGACAAGGTCTACGCTCTCGGAAAGAATCGCGAGGATACGAGTGTCAGCCCCATGGGGCTTAGCGTCACGTACTACCGCATCATCGGCGTGCAGGCCCTGCTCAGGGGAAAGGGCATCCAGGTCAACAAGGAGTACCGAGATCGAAAGGACAAGGCCGTGAGATGGCTCGATATGCTGGTCGAGACCAATGATGGCCAGCTCGAGGTCACCTTTTTCGAGCAGAAAGGCTACCGGGTGGAGGTGAGCAAGAGGACCCTTCTGCTCAGCCGCATGCCTGCCGAGGCATCGCTCATCACCTCCAATAGCAAGGGGCTCTATGCCTTCGTGCTGGGCAAGAAGAGCGATGAGCGTCCCGATACCGGCAGGAAATCCGATGCGAAGAAGCCCGTCTTCTCCACCACCAGGGTGATTGTTCTCGATCCGGTGGCGGTCAAGCTCGGCCTGTATCAGAAGCTCTACAATTGAACCGGCAGTCTCCGGTTGTCCTCGATGTTAAATCGAATCCAGGGGCTCAGGCGGACTGGAGAAAGTCGGTGAGGTGCGCGTTGATCTGGTCGGCCTCGAGAAGGAAGGCGTCGTGGCCATGGATGCTGTTCATGACGTGGAGGCTCACAGCGACTCCGGCCTCTGCGAGCGCCTCGTGGAGCTCGCTCATATGGGCCGGGGGGACCAGGAAATCCGAATTGATCGCCAGCAGGAGCACCTTCGCCGGGCAGTTCGAGAAGGGAGCCGCCACCGAATCATGGCCGGCGGAAATATCGAAGAGGTCCATGGCCCTGGAAAAATAGAGGTAGGTATTGGGGTCGAAGCGGGCCACGAACTTCTTTCCCTGGTGGTCGAGATAGGATTGGACCTCGTACAGGCCCTCGCTGAAATGGTTTCGCGGGTCTTTTACGTCCCTTCCGAATCGTTGGTTGAATTCTGCGGGAGAGCGATAGGTGATCATGCCGATCTTCCGGGCCAGGGAGAGCCCATCCTCCGGGAATTCATCCTCGCTGTAGCGACCCTGCCTGTAGCGAGGATCGCTCAGGATCGCATCGCGCTGGATTGAGCGCAGGGCGATGGTGAAGCCCTCGCTTCGCGGTGGCGTGGCCAGGCAGATGGCGCGGTCTACCTCTTCGGGGTGCTCACACAGCCAGTGCAGGATCAGCATTCCTCCCATCGAGCCTCCCAGCAGGGTGACCGGCTTGTCGATGCCGAGGCCGGCCAGGAACAGCCTCTGGGCTTCGATCATGTCCCTGAGGGTGACCTGGGGAAAATTCGCGGCGTAGGGCGCGCCGGTGTGGGGGTTGATGCTCGATGGGCCCGTGGTGCCGTAGCAGCCTCCGATGATGTTGGCGCAGATGATATGGTAATTCCCAGACCGCAGCGGAGCTCCTTCATTCCAGAGCCCTTCCCACCAGCCGGGCTCGGGATTTTCCGCCGAGGAGAAGGCGTGGCTCGAGCCTGAGAGAGCATGGAGAATCACGACGACATTGTCGCCCTCCGGGGAGAGCCGACCCCAGGTTTCGTAGGCGATCTCGAGTCCGGGCAGGGTCTCTCCGCTCTCGAGGGAAAAAGCTTCCTGTGACCGCCATTTTTTTGCGGGAAACGATTGCGCGACCATGATTCAGCAAAGACTACCCAATGAAACTCTCCTTGTCAGCGAATCTCCACCGTGAGCTTCATTTCTTTTACACGGGGCTGTGAGGGATACCGATGGTGGGCTATACTGCGCCTGTTAAGGGAGGACGAATGTCTGATCCTACTAGAGAAGAAGTTACCGGTTACAGGCAGTTCCAGGCGGGGTGGATCCACGAGGAGGCCCGGCTCGGCGAGGGAGTCGAGCTCTCCCCCGGGGCGGTTGTTGGGCCATCGGTCACGGTGGGTGACCGCTGCCGTATCGGTGAGAACGCTGTCCTGAAAGGGCCCGCGGTCCTGGGGTCGGAAAACGTGGTCCATGCCTGCGCGGTCATTGGCGGCGCGCCGCAGGACCGCGGCTATCGAGATGAGCCGACCGAACTCGAGATCGGCGACCGGAACACCTTCCACGAGGGGGTGACCATCAATAGGGGCGCCCCCAACGGCAGGGGGGTCACCACCATCGGCAACGGTAATCTGTTCATGGCGACCTCTCACGTGGCTCATGACTGCGTCGTGGAGGACGATTGCGTCTTTGCCAACTCTGTGCTCCTGGCGGGCCATTGTCACGTGCAGTCCAATTGTACAATTTCCGGGAGCTCGGCTGTCGCGCAGTTCAGCACTCTCGGACGGTGCTCCTTCATTGGGGGGCTCGTGGGGGTGCGCAAGGATGCTGAACCTTTTCTTCGGCACGACCGTCGCCCTGACTCGATCAGCGCGACCCCCTTCTCGGTGAATACCGTGGGACTCGTCCGCGGGGGTTTCAGCGATGAGGCCGTCGCCGCGCTGAAGAAAGCCTATACACTCCTGTTTCGTAAGGAGCGAGGCGCTCCACTCGCTGCTCGCTGCGCGCTGCTGGAGGAGCAGGGGCTGATGACCGAAGAGGTACGGGAACTCGCCGAGTTCATGCGGCGAAAGGCCACATCCTCCTCGGGCCGCTACCTCGATACCCGGCAGGACTGAAATCAGCCGTTATTGCGGCCCGATTTGCCTCCACGCCCTCTTCTGCGGCGTCTACGGCGTCTTTTGCGCCTTGACGGCCCGCCGCCGGCAGGTTCCTCGGCCTCACCTTTTTCCCGCTTCTTCGCGCTCCTCTTGCGTTCATTCTCCCCGACGATGGCGCTCCATCTCTTCGTTATTTCCAGGTTCTCTCCTGTTGATTCGACCTCGATTTCAAGGCAGTCGAGGACGTCACGGGAATAGTTCTTGTTCAGCTTCTTTCCGGGTGCCCGGTCGTTTCTGAGCAGGTGATTGAACGTGCTGAGGTTCCTGGCGATCTGGAGGATCCGTTCGGTGTCGCGCCGCGACACCTGCAGGGCGGCCGTGCTCTTCTGGAAGTTGCCCCTGATCTGCTTCAATGCCAGGGGTGAGAGCTTTCGGGTCGCGTTCCACATTTCCTCCTCGTTGAAGAGGGTAGTATAGAGGAGCAGGGACAGGGAGATGGACGAGGAGAACTCGCTCCCGGCGATGACGCGGGAGTCGAGTGTCTCGATGCGGCGCCAGAATGGATGCGCGCTTCCCGAGCGCGAGAGCTGATCGGAGAGGACAGGCAGCAGGTCGCCGAGCAGATGGGCCCCGAAGATGGCCTTGAAGAAGGGAGCCGCCGCTCCACTGCGGAGGTCCTTGAGGATCTCTTCGATCAGTCGCGATGAATTAGCCTGCAGGATATCCGCATGGTTGCGGATGATCGAATCCATCGTCTCGTCTTCAATCCGGAACCCGGTTCGCGCCGAGTGGCGCAGCGCCCGGAGCATCCTCACGGGGTCTTCGGCAAAGCTGAGGTCCGGCTCGGAGATCATGCGAACGATCCTCGCCTTGATGTCCTTGACGCCGTCAACGTAGTCGAGCACCGCGAATGTTTTCAGGTCATAGAAGAGACCGTTGATGGTCAGGTCCCTGCGCCGGGCATCTTCCTGGGGGGTGCCGTAGGCGTTGTCCCGGAGGATGATCCCGCTCTCGGACCGGACGATACCGTTGGATGAGCTGGTCGCATCGGCGGCGCTCTGGCGGAAGGTGGCGACCTCGATCACCTTGCCTGCCTCGAAGTAGATATGGCCAATCTTGAATCGCCGGCCGATGATCCGGCAATTTCGAAAGAGCTTCCTGAGTCGCGATGGTGTCGCGTCGGTAGCTATGTCGTAATCCTTGGGGGCCTTGCCTATGTAGAGATCCCGTACGGCGCCGCCGACGAGGTAGGCTTCGTGGCCGTTCTGGTTGAGACGCTTCATCACCCTCATGGCATCCCGGTCGATTTTCTTTCGGGAGATTGGATGCTGGGCCCGGGGGATGACGGCTTCGTAGTGTGGAGTCCCGGCGCTGCCGGTTTTGGAGTCGGATTTTTTCGAGGTCACGTGATGCTTTACGGCTGGATGCGGTTTCTTGCGTCAGGATCAGAAAAAGTGATGGTAGCAGGGGGGTGGTGTTAACTCAATCCCGCTCGATCTGGTGGAGAGAGACTTCTTGATCCGCTCCAGGATTATTTTCCCCCTCATAAGTTCAACAAATCAGCCATCCATCGAGGATGAGGCGAAAATGCTCACTTGACGCAACTATATCTTGTAGTAAGTTGGCTTTTCTCCCCGGCTATGTAGTGTGCCTGGGAGGGTCTCCCTCGAACACTTTTTCGTTCATTGAGGCAGGTCGATTGAAAGTTATCCGGTTTCGACGGACTTTTCCGGGTCGAGTTTCCGGTGGCTTTCGGGTTCGGCCGTGAGGCCGTTGGTCCGAGTTTTCTCCTGTGCAGGCCGCGTTTGCCGGCCGTCGTCGCGAGTCCCGGGGTTGAGACACTCCGAGGTAGTGGCGCCGCAGTGGGGCGCTCGGTTGGTTGGAGTTATTTATTGTCGGGTGGCTAATCGGGGCCGCTTCTTATCGGACCCCGTTGCGAGATGGATGTCGCTGCAGTAGTCGGCGCCTGCTTCGATGAGCACCCTGGATTCAGCTGGAGGTGAAGAGGAAGAGATAGCCCGTTAGAATACCTGGTCTGGCGCGCAGGCCGGTTCGTCGTAGAGGCGGACCATCGAGAGTCGGGAAGCGGGGAGGAATCAATCGCTTTCGGGCTTCTGTCGCCGGGTCCTGGTTCTTCTCCTGGTGGAGGGGAACGGGCTGGTGGTTAGAGACAATCAGGATGGTGGTATTCAAGGATCCCCGTCGCGGTTTTTAGCGGCCGGTGGAGTCGATGGGCTGTCGGTACTCCGCTGGGAGAATCGGTGGCCGGGTCGATGGAATTGTTGGTTCTGCTCAGGGATTGGAGAGGAAGATAATGGGTTTCGAAAGTCAAGAGGAGAGAATGGGTCAGGAGCAGCCGGCCGCGGTGTCGGGTTCTACCGGTGTCGCCCTGGCTGATGGTGAAGACAGCGGCGAGGGCAAGAAGACCTTCGAGGTCGGGGGGAGGACCTTCGTACTTGACTGCAAGAAGGCGGAGGCGGTCTTTGCCGCCAAGAGGGTGATCAACGGTATCGATACGATGACCTTCAATCTTCTTCCGCTTAAATACCAGTGGGCCTACGACCTGTATCGCAATATGAAGGCGAACCACTGGGAACCCGAAGACATCCCGATGAACGAGGATATCGGTCAGTGGAGGAGTACTGACCAGCTCAGTGATTCCGATCGCTGGATTATTCGCATGGGGATCGGCTATTTCTCCGCTGCCGAGGGGATTGTCGGCGACAACATCCTCCACGTCATCAGGGAGATGGTAACCGCGCCCGAGCTGAAGCTGGTCCTCGGCCGCCACGCGCATGAAGAAAACATCCACGCGGACTCGCTTCTTTATATGATCAGCTCGCTGGGGATCGATCCTCACGAGTGTGAGGCCATGTTTGTCGATGTCGAGAGTATCGTCGCCAAGAACGAGTTCGTGACGCGTATCTCAAAGGATATGCGCCGGGATCTCGACATGACGGTGACCGAAAACATCCAGAACCTGGCCAGGAATATGTTCGTTTTCGGCCAATGCATGGAGGGAACCCAGTTCTACGGCCTCTTCGGGATGATTCTCTCCCTTTACCGTCAGAACAAGTTTCCCGGTATAGGCCAGATGTTCAGCTATACCCTCAGGGATGAGTCCAATCATATTGAGCTTCTGAGGCAGCTGCTGATGTGCCTGGTTGAGGAGAACCCGGAGATCTGGACCAACGAGTTCAAGGAGAGTCTTGTCGAGTTGATGAAGGAGGCGGTGGATCTCGAGAAACGATTTATCGACGATTGCCTGCCGGTGGAGGCCCTGGGACTCAATAGGGAAGATTTTAATCAGTACATCGATTTTATCGCTGACCGCAGGCTCGAGGGAGTCGCCCTGCCGGTGCTGAACCCGGGAGTGAAGAATCCCTTCCCGTGGCTTGCCGAGGTGATGGACTTCAAAAAGGAGCAGAACTTTTTTGAAGGTACCGTGACGGAATACCAGAAGACTTCAGCGCTCAAGAAGCCTGTAAGTGATAGTGACCTGTGAGAAAGAGAAACGCTTCCAGCCCTGTTGGAAGCCAGAGGTGAGAGAACATGAGCTATAGACATTCGTCCCTGCAACAGGATCTTCTACTGAAGCGCTACGTGGATGAACCCGAAGGCGCGCAACCCGGTTTTAACTGGGGGGAAGCCCTCGATGAAGGAGAGCTCGCCGGTTCGCGGGGAGTCGTTCGTCTCTCCACTCCACAGGGGGAGAGGGACCTGGCATTCGCCGATGTGGCCAATGCGATCGGCAAGGCCCTCACCAGCCTGATACGGGTTCAGAGTGAGACGGAGAAAAACGAGGTCAATGTCTTTACCTCCGAGAACCGTGAATTCGTGGCCAGGATTACCCGGGAGGTCGCCTCTCATCTCGAGCAGTTTTTCGATTCCAGCGAGGCGGCCCGGCTCTCCCTGCAGGACCTGAACCTTCACATAGAGAAGGCTCTCGTGGAAAACAACGCCTACGATGTGGCCAGGAGTTTCGTATTTCACAACGCCAGTCACCTGACGGGTCAGCGTTCCGAGGTCGTGGACCTGCGGGTGATTCGCCGTAATACCCAGGTGGTGCCATGGAATCCGGACAAGATCGAGATCGCTGTCCGCAAGGCGTTTCTCTCCCAGCAGATGGATTCTTCTCCCGCGGTTGAGGTCGCTGAGAAGGCGACCGAGGCGGTTGTCGCTACGGGCCAGTCCTTCATCCACATCGAGGAGGTCCAGGACCTGGTGCAGGAGATCCTGATGAAGCTGGGCCATTACAAGGTGGCCGAGGCCTATATCCTCTACAGGGCAGAACGCGCGATCATGCGCCAGGTGGAGCGCGTACAGTCGCCGGAGACGGCCGCGGAGTCTGAGGGCCAGACCTCCATGGTGGTGGTTACCCGCGAGGATGGCTCTACCTTCCTTTGGGATGGAGCCGATCTGGTGGCCCGCATCCGTTTTTCCACAATCGACCTGGAGCTCTGTCTCAGCGAGGAGGAGATCATCTCGGAGCTGCGGCGGTCGATCTTCGATGAGATCACGACCGAAGATCTCAAGATGACCATCATCCTCAACGCCAAGGCCCTTATCGAGAAGGATGCGGATTTCGCCTGCTTTGCCGGTCGTATCCTCTGCAGCTATATCTACGAGGAGGTGCTGGGCTGGGACATCATGGAGGACGGCATCGGTGGATTGAAAGAGTTTCACCAGAGGTACCTGTCTCAATACATCGAAAAGGGAATAGCGATCGGCCGCCTTTCGCCGGAGCTGAAGAAATACGATGTCGAGAAATTAAGCAGGATCCTCGACCCCTCCGCGGATCTTTATTTCGACTACCTGGGTATCCAGACTCTCTACGACCGCTACCTGCTGGTCGACAAGAGGAAGGGGGCCGGCAGACGCATCGAGACCCCGCAGATTTTCTGGCTGCGGGTGGCGATGGGGCTCTGCCTGAACGAGGGAGAAGCCAAGGAAGACAGGGTCGCCGCGCTCTACGATCTCTACAAGAGCCGCCGCTTCTGTTCCTCCACCCCGACGCTCTTTAACTCCGCGACGTTGCATTCCCAGCTTTCGTCCTGCTATCTCTACTGGGTCGATGATTCGATCGAGAGCATCATGCAGCGGGGAATCGCCGAGAACGCCTATCTCTCGAAGTGGGCCGGAGGCCTTGGCGGCAGCTGGACCGCGGTCAGGGGTACCGGCAGCCATATCGCCGGCACCAATGGTGAGAGCCAGGGCGTCATTCCTTTCCTGAAGCTGCACAACGACCAGCTCATCGCAGTGAACCAGGGTGGAAAGCGCAGGGGCTCGGGTTGCGCCTACCTCGAGTGCTGGCACAACGATCTCTTCGAGTTCCTCGAGTTGCGGAGGAATACGGGAGATGACCGTCGCCGCACCCACGACATGAACACAGCCAACTGGATTCCGGACCTCTTCATGAAGCGGATGGAGTCGCGGGAGGACTGGACTCTTTTCCGCTCCAGCGAGACGCCGGACCTTCACGAGCTCTACGGGAAGGCCTTCGAGGAGAGATATATCGAGTACGAGGCGATGGCCGCCCGGGGGGAGATCAAGGCCGAGACGATGCCCGCCATCGAGGTATGGAAGAAGATGCTCCAGATGCTGTTCGAGACGGGCCATCCCTGGATCACCTTTAAGGATGCGTGCAATATCCGCAGTCCCCAGGACCACTTCGGCGTCATCCACAGCTCGAATCTCTGTACCGAGATTACCCTCAATACCGGGAAGGAAGAGACGGCTGTCTGCAATCTCGGTTCGATCGTCCTGGACAACCACCTCGATGAGAATGGGGCGCTCGATCACGACAAGCTCAAGGATACGGTCAGGATCGCCGTACGCGCCCTCGACAATGTCATCGATCTCAATTTCTATCCGACTGTTCCCGCCCAGACCTCCAATCTCCGGCATCGCCCGGTGGGCCTCGGGGTGATGGGCCTGCAGAACGCCCTGTACCAGAAGGGGCTGGCTTTCGATTCTCCCGAGGCTATCGATTTCAACGATGAGTTCATGGAGGCGATCGCCTATTACGCCTTCGAGGCGTCCAGTGACATCGCCGCTGAGAGGGGATGCTATTCCACCTACGAAGGCTCCAAGTGGGCTCGGGGCATCCTGCCGCAGGACAGCCTGGAGCTTCTCGAGGAGGAGCGTGGGGTGCCGATTGACGTACCCAGGGGCAGCCGGATGGACTGGGAGACTCTGCGGGGCAAGATCAAGCAGCAGGGTATGCGTAACAGCAATGTCCTGGCGATCGCTCCTACCGCTACGATCAGCAATATCATGGGGAGCTCGCCCTGCATCGAGCCGCACTACAAGAATGTCTTCGTGAAGAGCAACCTGTCGGGCGAGTTCACCGTTCTGAACAAGCACCTGGTCCGGGATCTGAAGAAGGAGGGACTCTGGAACCAGGAGATGATCGACAACCTCAAGTATTTCGACGGAGAGCTCAGCGATATTCCCGGTATTCCCGAGAACATCAAGACCCTCTACAAGACCGCCTTCAGTGTCCCCTACGAGGCGTTTATCGCCGCCGCTGCGCGGCGCCAGAAGTGGATTGACCAGTCTCAATCGCTCAACTTATTTCTCGGCGAGCCGGATATGAAGACCATGTCCCATATGTACCGCGCCGCCTGGCGTTCGGGATTGAAGACCACGTACTATCTGCGCACCATGGCCGCGACCAATATCGAGAAGGCCACGGTGTCGGTGAAGAAAGAGGTGAACGAAGTGGTCAAGGGGCAGTATAGCGATGAGGAGAAAGAGGCCTGCTCGATCGAGGCCATGCAGAATGGAGAAGATTGCGAGGCCTGCCAGTAGGCGGCGGGCCGGGCAAGCCTCTTTTCAGCGGTCCCCGCCGCCGCTCTCCGCGTGCAATTCCCGCAGCATGGCGTGGAGGCTCTCGTCGGTGAAAGCTCTCGGGTTGTTTCCGAGGCGCTCGGTATTTACTCCATCGGTGAGGGAGGAGATGTCCTCGGGACTCTTTATGCCGATGGCCTTGAGCGAGGCTGTGCAGCCCGTGGATTCGATGAGAGCGTGGATGAGCCGGCGGCCGTCTTCGAGGCTCCGTGCTCCCAGCAATTCGAGGACCTCCTCGATCCTGCCGCGTACATGACCCGCTCCCCGAGGATCGAGGCAGTCTTCCTCGCCGAGGCCGTAGTTATAGGCCAGGACGGCTCCAAGGGTGAGGGAGACCGCGTGGCCATGCGGTACCCCGAGGTCTGAGGTCATCGTGTAGGACAGGGCGTGGGCGGCCGTGGTCCTCGATATGTTGATGGCCTTCCCGGCGAGGTGAGAGGCCTCGCACATGCCGTCGCGGGCGGCCCGGGTGGGCGAGGTGGAGGCGGCCTCGAGATGTTCGAGGGCCAGGGCGATGGCTTCTTTCGAGTAGCCCACCGATTCATCATTGGACTGGACCGCCCACATCGATTCCACCGCCTGGCAGAAGGCGTCGAGGCCGCTCGATGCGCTCCACAGGGAGGGGAGGTTGTCGGTCAGGGCCGGATCGACCAGGCACCAGCTCGGCAGGATCTTTTCGTGGGCGATGGAATATTTCTTTCCTTCGTAATAGGCCACCGCGAAGCGGGTCGCCTCGCTGCCTGAGCCCGCGGTGGTGGGGATGGCTACAAGTGGTATGACCGGCCCGCTTGGTTCCACACCTTCTTTCAAATAGCTTTCGGGGGCGGCGGGTTGAAGAGAGAGGAGACCGACAAGTTTGCCGATATCTATGGCGCTTCCGCCCCCGACAGCCAGGATGAGGTCGCAGGGACTCCTCCTGAAAAACTCCATGGCAGCCATGATGTCGGGCCATTTGGGATTCGGGGTGAAACTGTCGAAGGAGCGGGTCTCCAGCCCGGCAAGAGCTTCTTCCACCAGGGGTTGCGCCCCGGAAGCCTCGTAGGCGTCGGGACTTTTCACGAGGAAGACGGAGCGCGGCGAGGCCTCCCGGAGTACTTCTCCAAGCTGTCGCAGTGCTCCCCTGCCCAGATAGCTGCTCTGCGCTGTCGACATGGGTTCTTTCCATAAAAGGTTTTGCTTATGACCGACCGAGTTAACCGTGTTGAAATTTTTCGTCAAGGAGGAAGTGACCGGCGGTTCACAGCCGGCCGCTCACCACCAGGTGCCGGTCGGTGGTCGCCCTGACCTCGAGGTCGAGTCCCGCGTCGGCGAGTTGCCTCCGCACCTCGCCAGGGGTAAAGGCGGCCAGGAGCGACTGGTAGAAGAGCCGCTTCAGAAGAGGTGGCGCTCCCGCGGTGTGGCGGCGGGTGAGCTCCCGGGCCCGGGTCCTGCTCGGGGGCCTCCTGAGGTCCTGGATCATCACGCCGCCGCCCCGGCAGGTGAGCCGTTTCACCTGCCGCCAGAAGGGGAGAGGGTCGTGAAGATGGTGCAGGAGGCTGTTGGAGAAAACCGCTGAAAAACTCTCCCTGAGATTTTTCAGCCGCTTCGCATCAGCGCGCAGAAGCCGGATGCGTTTTTCCAGCCCGGCCTCCTTCACCCGTGAGCGGGCAAGCCGGAGCATGGACGGGCTCGCATCTACCGCGGTTATTTTCCAGCCGGGCAAGAGGGCGCAGAGCCGGATCGGTATCTCCGCGGGTCCGGTTCCCAGGTCGAGGGCGTGGCCCCTCTCGGTGTCCAGCAGCCTGGAGATCCTTCGCGCGCAGCAGAGGTTTACCCGGCTGAAGTCCGCTTCGTCATAGACGCGGGCTTCCTCCGTGTCGTCCATCACCTCGGGCTCCGGTATTCTTTCGATTTGACTCCTCCGTGTCATGCCCGGGGCGGCTCCTCAGCGGTTCCTTGCGGTCACCTCGAGGCATTCTCCCCGGAGCCGGCCGGAGCCGTCAACCAGGTGAAATTCCTCCCATAGGTTTACCGTCGCGCAGACATGCCTCGGCGCGATGAGGACGGGGTCTCCTATCGCCAGGGGGCAGCTGCCGTCGTGTCCGAGAACCGTATGTTCCTCGCTGACCTTGATCACCTCGAGTCCCGGGGTTGAGAAGAGATGGACCGGGCCCTGGTCGATGCCCCAGCGTTTGTGTCCGAGGTCGAGGGTGATCTTCCGCGGCGTCGGGCGATCCATCACCTTCGCGAGGATGAGGGCGGCGAGCTGGAACCGTCCGGGCATCAGCTCGTCGTAGCGGGTGTCCCAGTAGATGAAGGTGCCTGGTG
>Ga0310345_10002276_pt1 | contig 19737 bp, 24 predicted proteins | sample HC15DNA20500_MG_FD_204667 | JGI IMG/M metagenome (GOLD analysis project Ga0310345, IMG submission 204667) | Marine microbial communities from station ALOHA, North Pacific Subtropical Gyre - HC15-DNA-20-500_MG | ecosystem: Environmental > Aquatic > Marine > Oceanic | place: Pacific Ocean: North...
CTCGTCGCCACCAACCGGCAAACCAGCGGCGAAGGCTATCGGCTGATGGCCGACGCCCTCACCCGCCTGCGCGGGACCACGGTGCGGACCAATATCCAGACGGGCGGTGTCGAGGAAACGCGGATTTTCGGGCTGATCGAAGAAGCCAGAATCACACGCAAGACGTTCGACGGCCGTATGCTCGATCTGGAAATCACCCTGTCGGATTGGGTCTATCGCTCGGTCATCAGCAAGAATGTTCTGACGCTTCACCGCGACTATTTCCGGCTCCGCAAGCCGTTCGAGCGGCGCATGTATGAGCTGGCCCGCAAGCATTGCGGCGTGAAGGACGAATGGAAGATCGGCCTGGAGCTGCTGCAAAAGAAATGCGGCTCGAACAGCCCGCTCCGGGTGTTACGGGCCTTGGTCAAGAAGGTCTGCGAGCATGACGCGGACCACGGCCATTTCCCCGACTATGCGGTGACGATGAATGATGACGTGATCCTGTTCCGCAACCGCTCGGGCCTCAAGTCCAAGCCCGATCCGCTCGCCAACGCCGGCGACGATGCGCCCTATATCGACCCGGAAACCATGCACGACGCCAAGACGGCCGCGCCAGGCTATGACGTGTATGCGCTTTATGACGAATGGGTGTCGTGGTGGCACGACATGGGCAAGCCCGAGCTGAAAAGCCCCCGCGCCGCTTTCCTAGGCTTCTGCAAGAAACGGCACGAACGCAAGCCACTGCGCTGATCCCTTATGTGGACAAGCGTTCATGTCCACATGCAAACATATCGACTGATCCGCCTTTGTCACTTTCTGGTCGATAGCTACGGACTCGACTACAGGTGAAGTCCAAGAAAGGATGCGCCGGGAACCGGGTTGAAGGAAATCGGCTCCGCCGCGACGAAACCAAGAGTCTCATACAGCTTGCGCGCGGGGACGAACTTCGCTTGCACATCGAGCCTCATTTCGCTGTAGCCCACAGTGCGAGCTTCCTCGATCAGACGTTCAGCGAGCGCGCGACCAAGATGCCGTCCCTGAGCCTGGGGACGAACATATAGTCGTTTCATCTCGCATATCTCGTGTGTGACTTGGCGCATCGCTACGCAGCCTTCGATTTCCCCCTCCCGGTCCGCAAGCAGCACGCATCCTTTGGGCGCCGCATACTTCCCAGGCAAGTTTGCAAACTCAGCGTCATTATTCTGATAGTCGAGATTGACCGGCGAATTAGCGATGAACTCACGCCAGATGCCCAGCACCGAAGCTGTGTCACGAGGAAAGATCGCGTGCCTAATAACTACCATAGCGTGATTGCTTCGCCGAAAATCGTGGCGGCAATAGGACAGTGTCATGGCGTTAACTGCCATGTTTGCATGTGAACATGACGACATTGAGTTTAACTTCGGCCCAGGCTCCTTCCGATCAACCAAAGCTGGAAAACATGGGCCGCCACGAACGCGCCTCCAATAAAGATCGGGGACGGTAACAGCATCCCCTCCTGCCCCGGCCTCGGCGTTAGGGTCATCGCGGTAACATTGAACAGCCCCAGCACACAGATCGCAAGGAAGGGCGTGAAGCTGAGAGCTAGAACGCGAGGTGCGGACCAATTCACCAAATTGGAAAGCGGCTCTGATCGTGAAAGCCGCCATTGCATCGGCAGTTTCCTTTCCTGCCGGAAACGGGCGTTTGCCCGGATGGACAATCCGATCATCACCAGTGCGAAGATGGCGGACACGATTAGCACGTCCATGAGTTTTCCCCTAAGCTATATGTTTGCATGTGAACATGCTCACTTGCCTACAGGACTTTCCCCCATCTTTCGGAGCCAGTCGTTGAACGCCTCGGCCATCGCGTCCTGCAAGCTCATGCCGTGCTTGCGGGCGGTCATGTGCATGGCGAACGACATTTCCGGGCTGAAATAGCCCGTCATCGCCTTCTTGCCCTGACGGCTCGGCGCAACCGGGCTGCTGCTCGAACTGCTGCCGGTGCCTACGCCAGTGCTGCGGGCGATCGGCGCGGCCGCCCTTCCCTCCGGCTCGGCCGTCGCCGGCGTCGGCGCTGCGTCCCGATCCCGCAATGCAAGCAATGATCCCTTCCGGCTCATGCGCTGGCCCTCCGCTTCCTATCTGCTGGCATGTTTACATGTTCACATGCCCACTTGTAAAGCTGACGCACCTCATCGGCCGCCTTGCCATTCGGTTCGATCTCCATCACGGTTTTTCCCTCGGTCGCCGCATGGCGGAACGCGGCGCGATCCGCGACATGCAGCGGGCAGGCGTCCAGCCCGTAACCCTGCACGAGCTGCGCCGCCTCGTCATACATGCGTGGCGCGGTCGGGCTTCCCGCCGTGAAGATCACGAAAGCGGGCTTGCCGCGCATCTTCACAAGGCTGGCCGTGGTCTTGATCGCGGCCAGGTCGAACGCGCTCGGCCGACAAGGTATCAACACCAGGTCGGCCGCCTCGACGGCGGCGCTGGCGGCGCTGTCGGCATGGGGCGGGGTGTCGATCACGATGAACTCCGCGCCCTGCGCCGTCGCTTGCTCGATCTTGGCGGCAAGGCGAGGGGGGGCGCTGTCGATCACGACCGGGGGCGCGTCCTGCCGCCATGCCGCCCATTGGCTCGCCGTCGCCTGCGGGTCGAGGTCGATCACCAGCGCGGTATGCCCGGAATCCTCGGCGGCTGCGGCCAGGTGCAAGGCGAGGGTGGTCTTGCCCGCGCCCCCCTTCTGGCTGATGATCGCGATTGTTGGCATGTGAATATCCTTACATGAACTCATGTTTGCATGTGGTCATAGCGCAAACGGCTATCGGATGAAAGGGCAGGGCGTCTAGCCGTCCTCGCCGCCCTCATCCTCGCTGTCATCGTCCAGCGCCTCATGGCTCATCTGGCCGTGATCCTCGATCGGGCAAAGCGGCGCTCCGGCCTGCTCAAGCCATTTGCGCGCGGTCCTCGCGGTATAGCCGCACGTCGCGCACTCGCATTTCAGCATCCGGGTTTTCTGCTTCTTGGGCGCGGTCGACTCCCCGTCCGTGTCGAGACGGGCATGGGGGAGGGGGCCAGCGGCATCGAGGATCGGTGCGACGGCCGCAAGGAACGCCTCGCCGGGGGTGGTGGCGCGCATAGGCCCGACCAACCCCAGCCCCAGCGCGACCCGTTTAAACGCCTTCCCATGCCCTGCCGGGATGCCGACGGCGGCATGGACCAGCTCATGCGCGAGGATGGCCGCGATCTGCGCCGGCATCGCATCGGGCGCGTGCGCTAGGTCCGGGCGAATGAAGATTTCAAAATGCCCGTCCGCGCTAAGTCGGTTGTCCCAGCACTCACCGATCGCCTTGCCCTTCGCGCCTCTGCTGGTGAAGCCGATCGCCACGCGTACGCGGTCGGGCAGGGGGGCGTCCAGCGCCTCGAACAGCAGAGCCATGCCCTGCGCCACGGCATTGAGCCAGCTTTCGCGGGTTTCGTGGGTCATCGTCTTTACTCCCTTCAAATCGCCTGTCCGGCGATGGCCATGCCATCGGCCGGAACACGGACGCCCAAGAACGCCGGCGAGAGAGGGGGGCAGCGGGAATCTGCGGGAGTGGTGCGCGGCGCAGGGAGGCGCAGCCGAGTGAGCCACGGTCCCGCTGATTGCCGTTGCGGGGGAGAGGCGGCCGGGACCGCCTTTCCCCCGGCGCTGCTGCGCGAGATCCGCGCAGCGATCTCGCTTCCGCCATGTGGATCGTTACCTTGGGCCAAGACCGCTTGCGGGCTTGGGGAGCGTGAGCGACTAGAGCCACGGTGCCGCGCCAGCGGCAGGCGCATAATCACCGCACCCATTGCCAAAATCAGATTCTGTGACTACATTGGGACTACGTTTTCAGAAGGAAATCCCAATGGCTGTTTCCGACACCTATGTCCGCGCCAGGATCGACAATACGACGAAGGAACGCGCCACCGCCGCGCTGGGCGCGATGGGCCTTTCGATCTCCGACGCTATCCGGCTGCTGATGCTGCGTATCGCCGACGAACGGCGCTTGCCTTTCGAGGTCAAGGTTCCGAACGCCGCGACACGCGAGGCAATGGCAGAGCTGGCGGCGGGGAAGGGGACCAAGTTCGCCAGCGTCGATGCGCTGATGGCGGACCTCCATGCGGACGATTGATCGTTCGACCCGGTTCAAGCGCGACTACAAGCGGGAATCAAAGGGCCGGCATCGAGCGACCCTCGATGCCGATCTTCTGCCCGTCCTGGCCGCGCTCGCGACCGACACGCCGCTTGATCCCAAATACCGCGACCATGATCTGAGCGGCGATTGGGCGGGCTACCGCGATTGCCACGTCAAGCCCGATCTGGTGCTGATCTACGCCAAGCCCGACGACGAAACGCTGCGCCTCGCGCGCCTTGGCTCGCATAGCGAGGTATTCGGATAGATGACGCATATGCGGGCGATCTTCATCCGCCACGGCGAATCTACAGGCAACGCCGGCGTGCCGTGTCGCGATCTCGCGACGATCGAGCTGATGGAGCACGGCCACGAACAAGCGCGCCAGGTCGCGGCGAGCTGGACGCAAGCGCCCGCGCTCATCGTCACGTCGCCCTATACCCGCACCCGGCAGACGGCCGCGCCGACGATCGCGCGCTTCCCCGGCGTCCCGGTCGAAGTCTGGCCGATAGAAGAGTTCACCTATCTGCAACCGGCGCGCTGGAACGGCACGCGCAGCGCCGAGCGGATGCCGCACCTCGAACGCTATTGGAGCGAGGCCGATCCTGATTATTGCGACGGGGAGGGGGCGGAGAGCTTCGCCAATCTGCTCCGGCGCTGCGAGGCGGCGCTTGCCCGCCTCGCCGCCATGTCGGCCGCTTCGCTGGTCTATGTGTTCGGGCATGGGCAATTCATCCAGGCCGCGCGCGCGATCGTCGCCGACGCTCATCTGGACGATCGGGGCAAGATGCTCGGTTTCTGGCACAAGGGCGAGCCGCCCGCGATCAGCAACGCGCAGCAGGTAGGGTTCCATTGGCAGGGCGGGCGCTGGGGATGTGCGCCAGCGATCGCCGCCTAGATCAACACCCGCTCCACCTCGTCCAGCGTCACGTCATCGGGCCGGCGGTCATAGAGCTGAGTCGTGCGGGTAGAGCTGTGGTTCGCCATCGTCGCCGCCGTCTCCAACGTGCCGCCGTTTTTCAGATAGGTGGTGATTCCGGTCGCGCGGAACGAATGGTTGCCGATCGCCGTCCCGATCTCGGCCGCGCCTGCGCGCCGGCGCACCATCGCGAAGGCATTGGCTTGGGGCAGGGGGGTATCGCTTAGTCGCTTAGTCCCGCGTGCGATCGTGCGGAACAGCGATCCCTTGCGATCCTCACGCAGCGCGCACCCGTCGATATAGGCGGTCAGATAATCCTCTAGATTGTGATGGCAGGGCATTTCATGGCGCTTGCCGCCTTTCTCGTGCAGTCGGACCCATAGCCGCCTGTTCTGCATGAACACGTCCTCGACCCGCATCGCCAGCGCCGCGCCGATCCGCGCGAAACTATAGACCATCAACCCGATCAGGGCGCGGTCGCGCAGGCCCGCATGGGTGGTCACGTCGATGCTGTCGAGCAACCGCCGCGCCTCGTCCGGGGCCAGCACCGGCGTCTTGCCGCGCCGCTGGCTATGCGCCGGCCCGCGCACCGATCCGGCAGGGTTCACCGGCACGATATGGCCCGTCACCAGCCAGTCGAACAGGTGGCGCACGCCGGCGAGCTGCTGCTTGACGCTGGGCGCGGCCAGCTCGCGCCCCAGCGCCTCGACCCAGGCCGCGACGTGGAGCGGTTGCACGGCCTCAAGCGAGGCGACGCCGCGCGCCTCACACCAGGCCAGGAAGTCGCCGGCCGCGCGCATATAGGCGCGGCGCGTATGCGGGTTGCGAATGGTGACGGCGAAGAACTCAAGGAAGCGCAGCCGCGTGGCGTCGTCGGCCGCCGCGATCAAGGCCGGCAACGCCAGCGCCGGCGAGGGCAGGGGGGCGAGCTGGTTCATCGTGCGATCTTCTGCCAACGGGCCGGCTCGGGGCGAGGCTTCGCCAGCTCCCGGCGCAATTCGTCAAACATCTCATCAGCGGGACGAACGCGGCCCGCCTTCACGTCCTCAAGCCCGCGCGCAACCGACTCGTCTAATATCCGGCGTAGCAGCTCGTCGCGCAAATCGCGGTGCGGCTCCATGTCGATAAAGTTCTTGACGATCGCGAACACCGCCTCGGACGGATCAACGAAATGGCCCCCCTCGACCTGCGCCAACAGCCAATCGGCCATGTCGCCGGGTAGATACGCCTCGAAACGCAACCCGCCCGCGCGCGCCTGCTCGCACAGCGCCTTGGCTTGGTCGCGCTCGGCGTAGTTGTCGGCAAAAGCCTCGTCGTCATTTTCGATCATGCCGGCATCCCTTTTTGCGGTGGATCTTCGGAGGCGTTTAAACGCTCTCTGCGGGGTCGCCGCGATAGCGCACCCAAAGGTCGCCCATCGCGTCGCGGTAGCCCCAGGCATCGGCGTAGGTGGTCGACTCCTGCGCCAGATAGGCCATGACCGTAAGCATATCCTCGGCAATGACGGCATCGACGTTGCACAAGTGGATGATCGGGAAATGCCCGCACTCGTCGCCGTTCCACCAGGCCAGCAGGAAATCCGCGACCTTGCCGGATGCGCCGGTTTCGGCCGCGCGTGTGGGCGGCCGCGCGATCGGCAGCAAGCGGCCGATCGCCGCGCCGGCCTCATCGAAACTGACGGCCCGGATGACGGGGCGACGTTGCGGGGGTGTCGTGGCGGCCGTCCCGGTCATGCGATCATGGTCCCTAGAGTGTGTGATAAAGGACATTATCATATGTAGAGCGAGCTGTGAATCCTTCCTCGGAGCGAGGGGCAGATTTGAGATACGCCACAACTCGATCAAGACAGCTCAGTCGCGATCGGCGGGGCTCTCCCACAATCGACCGTTCGCGGGCGAGACGCGCGATGGTAAGGCTGGCGCGTGCTCGCCTGCGTCTTATTCACAAGCTTACATGCGAAGCGACACGCCAAGACGCACCGTGCGCGGAACGCCCGGCAAGATGCCGCGCGAACGATCAACGATTGTCAATCGGTCAAAAACGTTATGCGCGCTGGCAAAAATCTCCCATTTGCCCTTGGGAGGGCCATAGCTGAGTGCGAGGTTTGCCGTCGTCCAGCCGGATATGCGTCCGCGCTGGCCGTCGGGCGTCACGGCCAAAAGATTGACGTCATCAGCGAACATTGCTGATTGACCAACGACCTCGATCTGGCCGGTAAAGCCCTGACGGGCAATGCCGACCGCTGCGCTCAACAGAACGCGAGGACTATAGGGAAGCCGGTTGCCCTGCACGTTACGGGCGAGCCCACACGCCACAGGTCCGCTGCCTGTCGCCACCATCGTTCCCACCGCCCCGCCGTCAAGGCACGGTGCCGTGGCGATACGGGTCGATGCATAGCGCGCTGTCGGCACCCAGGTCGCAGCCATACGAGCAAAGAAATCGGTCTCGCTGGTCAGTCCCGCATCCGAACTCGACGCTTTTAACGAGAACTCGCCACCGCGATGCAACGTGCGGCCTGCCGACGTCAACGTGGCCCCGGTTCCCCCGGCGACAGATTGAGGCACAATCTGATTTTCAAAGTCCATCACGAAGAAGGTTGCGTCCGCGTACAGTCCACGAACCAGCGTCCCGCGCATGCCTAGTTCCCAGTTCCAGCTCAACTCTGCGTCGAGATCGACAGAACCTCCGGCGCTTGTGATGACATCTTCCACCCGCGGTGGCGCGAAACCGCGATGGACGCCGCCATAAGCAATGATGCCATCGGCAATATCGAATGTCGCCCCGATCCCGGGGATGATCTTTTGCAACTTGCTTGTGCCGGCGGTCTCGGTCGTCAGCCCGCCCGACGGCCTGCCACCGATCAGAACGTCAATGGGCAAGTTGCGGCGACGAAAATCGATTGCTTCAACCCTCGCGCCCGGGATGATCGCAAGCTTTCCGAACTCAAGTGTGGACTGCACGAATCCCGACCATGCGGACGCATTGCGAAGCTGATTTTCGCGCAGGCCGGCATTGACGCCACTCCCAGCCACTCGGGAAGCGGCGGTGTCGCCGTTTACCTGGCGACGGCGCTGTCGTTCATCATGATAGCGGATGCCGATTTCGGTCTGTCCGCCAAAGCCGAGCCCCAGCCCGTCGCGATGCCCCAGCGAGATTCGCGTTTCGACCCCCCAGGTATCGTAGTTTCGAAGCCTTCCCTCGTTGCCGCACCCGGTCAACAGGTTGGCCATGCCGCCACATAGCGGATCCGACGCATCGGAGGGGCGCTGTGTGGAGTTCGAGGACTGTCGCCACCAGTCGCGATCAAACCGTTGCCAATAAGCCACCGTGCGCAGACTGATTCCAGTAGCGAGTGTCCAGCGATGGGCTGCCGAAAGGCCATAGCGATCAGCAGAAAATGTGTCACTGCCGCGCGGGAACGGATTGCCGCGTGGCGCGGCCGCGAATTCTGCGCGCGTTACCCCTGAATAGGTGATATCTGACCGCTCACGGAACCAACTTGCCTTTACAACTAGCTGCTGATCTGGCGACAAATCCCATTCGCCCTTGGCGAACAGGTCGGTGAACCGGAGCAACTGATTGTCCCTGCTCCCCGCAGCCTGGCGATGATCGGCGGTGACGAAAGCGCGTCCGCCCAGAACCGGCCCGCCGATCTGCGCGTCCGCGCCGAGGCCATTTCGGTTGCCCCCCTGCAGCGACAGCTTGCCCTCGAACGTCTCTGGAGCGCGCGGCGTGATATAGTTGATGACGCCGCCTATCGTCTGCGGTCCGAACCGCACCTGCGAAGCGCCCTTCAAAACTTCGATGCGATCAAACCGGCTCAGCGGCGGATGATAATAGCTGGCGTTGTCGCCATATGGTGCGAAGGCCAGTGGGATCCCGTCTTCGAGTAACAGAACCTTGGAAGACCTAGTCGGGTTCAATCCCCTTATCCCGATGTTGGGCCGCGCCCCCGTCCCCTCCTCGTCCCGTGGAAAGACGCCAGCGACTTGGCGCAACGCATCGTTGACCGTCAGGACGCGGCTCCGATCTAGATCCTCGCGCGTGACAATCGAACCTGAACCCGCGATGTCGAGCAGGCTCTCAGCGTTTCCGATCACGATGATTTCCGGTGCTTTTACGTCGGCGACATTATCGTCGGCGACATTTTGGGCGAGCACCGGCGACGAGATGGTCACAGCGATTGCAGCCAGCGGCACGGCATTTATAAAGTTAACCAACGTACGTCCCCTGAAATTATCTGCGAGTAGTTCGCATTAGCGATTAAAGTCTGTTGCTAAAAAAAGCAAACTGCTTCGCCGGGCGTGTGCGCCAGAGGCCCGGAGGCTTCTCCACGGGCTGCCCTCGGGCCTGCCTTGCGCGTCGGTTGCACCGACGACCGCCGCGACGTTGGCCCCGCCCAGACGTCGCGAGCGATGCCGCATGCCTTGCGGACCGATCGCCCGGGCGGCGCTGAGTACGCACCAGGGGCTCGGGATGAAAATGCGTGGCGAAGGCGTGCGGCCGGTCTGCCCGTTACTGCCTCACCGCGCCGAAGGAGGGGCCCAAGTGTCGGGCGACCGCACGCTCGCGCACTTCGCCAGATAGCCATGACCAGTGCATCGTTGACCAGTTGCGCCGTTATCGCAACGCTCATCGACTAACTGACGATGCAGCGTGAGAACAGGTCGATGACAGCCGCTAAGTACAGCCAGTCTTCGGCGGGTCCAGATATAGGTGAAGTCTGCCACCCGCTTTTTTGTTTCGGGCCGTTGGCGGTTAACTGACAATGAGCACGTTGCCGGCGATGATCGGCGACCGGATGTTCCTCATATTTCTTTCGAACACTATTCAGGACTATAGGGACCCGCCAAAATCTGTTGCAGCAAGCTTATTGAATAGCTGCGACCCTATCCGGGCAAATCGTCGATCCTCCCCACATATTTTATACAAGGCTATGGCCATCGCGCTGACGCAGGTCGTTGTGAAGCGTTGTCGCGGCGATCGCAGCATGGCCCATCGCAACGCTGATCTGGTCGAGCGACATGACGATGTCGCCGGCGGCATAGATCCCTGCGGCGCTGGACCGCTGCTTGGGATCGACCACGATGCAGCGATCGTCACTCAGCGTCAGGCCGAGGGACTTGGCGAGCGCGTTGTTGCTGTCCGAACCAAGAGCGGGATAGATGGTGTCGAACCGGTAGAGGCCGCCGTCGCGTAGTCGAACCACTGCCGCGTCGGCGAACTCGAGCGCGTCGATTGGACTCTCCTGCACGTTGATGCCGGCACTCGACAGGCTGATGCGATCCGTTTCGGAAAGTTCAACCGACTCGTGGGTCAGGAGCGTTACATCGTCCGAGAAAGTGCGCAGAAACAGCGCCTCCGCAACGCCGTGATGGTCGGCGCCGATCACACCGATCGCCTGTCCAGTTACCTCGTAGCCATCACATACGGGGCAGTAGCGCAGCAATCCTCGGTCGAGGGCGTCGCGATGCGTTGCTGCATCCATCGCCGGACGTCGGTTTTCCACGCCTGTCGCCAGAACGACAGCGCGAGCGGTAAAAGCGATACCCGCGCCGCGTGCCTCGAAGGAGTCTATCCCGCCTTCCAGCTCTTCGATGAGGCCCGTGACGATCGTCGTGCCGAAACGCTCGGCCTGCTCGCGCATCCGGCCTAGCAGATCCTCGCCGTTGATCCCGTCCGGAAACCCGGCATGATTGTGCGAGCGCGGAATCCACTTTGCGCGGCTGTGGCCTGCATCGACCACGATCACGCGGCGATGATAGCGGGAAAGGTAAATGGCTGCGGTCAGGCCGGCAGGTCCGCCGCCTACGATCAGAACATCGCACTGCTCGGACATCATGCCTCTTTCACCGGATCGCGATAAGCAGGCACCCCCATCGTGGTGCGCCCGCGCTCGATCCACCCCATTAAGGTGCGGACTTTCCTCACACCGTCAGATAAAGCTCTGGGGCCTTCGCGCCGAAACTGAGCACCTTGAACGGCGCGACCTTCCGCCCGCTCATGCCAGGGGAGCCAGCAGGCATTCCCGGAAGCGCGATGCCTCGGATGCGCGGCTTTTCCTTAAGCATTTTCTGCACTGCCGCTACCGGCACGTGGCCTTCGATCGCATATTTCCCGATGATGGTCGTATGGCACCCCGCCAGCTCCGCTGGCACGCCGAAACGCGACTTCACCGCTTCGAGATCGCTCACCGGAACGACCCGCACTTGTATGCCCGCTGAGCGCAACGCAGCGGCATGGCCATCACAACATTCGCAACCTGGGTTCTTGTACATGACGGCGGTAACCGCCGACGGCGGACCTGCCGTTGCCGGAGCAACAAAGATAGCTGCTGAAAGCATAAGCCCGGCTATTTTCATCAACATGGTCTTTCCTCCTGACGAAATATCAATCCAGTGACGCACCGTAGTCGCTCGGCACGCGATTGCGGCCATGCCGCTTGCAGAACCCGAAGCGCGGAGCGGAATAGCAACATGGCGACGAAAGTGCCGAAGAGAAACATCGTACTTGCGACGGCGTAACGCCGCTGATCAGCTTCGGCGCTGCCTCGATCACAACCAAAGTCCCGAGCGCCGCGATGAACGCGCCCTGGCGACCGCGCACTAAGATATAGGCCGTACGCCCCAGAGAGCCTAACTTTTATCGATAGAGCTCAAAGCGGTTCGCCCGTACAGCTCATTCATGAACATAAGAAGGTCCGCCAAGGCCGAGCGCGCGAGGCTCCGTTTTCATGATGTGCTTCTCCGGCCCGACCCGTCGCGCACTGTGGTCCGGCCGTTCGAACCTGGCTATCCGCCTAGCTTCGATAGCGGCAAGACGCGTACGCAGGAGACGGTCGATTTCATCCTTGCGCTCGACGAGCCCGAACTGACCCGCCAGCTGGAAGGCGTGACTGCATCGCTCGACGAGAACCACCGGGATGTCGATGCGTTTCTCCGACGACGCTTCGATGAAATGGCCGACCGTTTCGACGGAGCCAATCGATGCAACGACGCACAACGCCGACTGATCGGGGCGTATTTCAGTCAGGAGTACGCCTATGAGGGAGCGGCGCTGTTCAATCCCAGCGCGGTACTCCATCCCGACCAAGTCGATGTGGCCAAGGGCGAGGTCCGCTTTATTCTGTCGCTGCGCGGGATCGGCGAAGGCCACCTTTCCTCCGTGACCTTCCGCACCGGCCGGTGGACGCCGGGCGGCTCGCCGACCATCGACGATCCGGGGTCCGTGTCGGTGCCGCCAATCATTGATCAGGCCGATACGGCCAACGCTTCTGTTCGGCTCCATTGCGGCGGCAGTCGGACCCTTTCGGAGACGGTTCTGTTCCCGGTGCTGGCGAGCCAGCGCCAAGGCATCGAGGATTTGCGCCTCGTCCGGTTCGACGAGGGCGATGGCGTCTTCGCTTATCACGGCACCTATACCGCGTTCAGCGGTTCGGCCGCGCGGTCGGAGTTGCTGACTACCACCGATTTCACCACCTTCGAGATGCGCGCGCTGACCGGCGATGCCGCCGGCGGCAAGGGAATGGCGCTGTTCCCGCGCCGGATCGACGGCCGCTTCGCGATGCTCGGTCGCCAGGACAATAAGAACATCTGGCTGCTGACATCGGAAGACATCCTGGCGTGGAATGGTGGCTCCAAGCTGATCGAGCCGCGCTATCCGTGGGAATTCGTCCAAATGGGCAATTGCGGCTCGCCGATCGAGCTGGATGAGGGTTGGCTGGTCCTGACGCACGGCGTCGGCACGGTACGCAACTACTGCATCGGCGCGTGCCTGCTGGACAAGGACGATCCGTCCAAGCTGCTGGCGCGCACGCCGCGTCCGGTCCTGGCGCCCAGCCCCAAGGAACGCGACGGTTACGTCCCCAACGTCGTCTATAGCTGCGGTGCGCTCGCGGTCGGCCGCGACCTGCTGCTTCCCTATGCGGTAGCCGACAGCTTCACCGCGTTCGCGACGGCGTCGATCGACGACCTGCTCGCCGTGATGGAATAATCCTGACACGGGTACCGGAGAGGATCGCACCCGATCTAACGAGCGCACCGTAAAAGAGCTAGATGATAAGGTAGTGGTCTTGAACGTGCAGGATCGCTAAGGACGGTCGGAATGAGCCGCCTGCTTCCTTTTGTCATCGGCTTGCTGTTTGCCTCGCTTTTGGGGCTGACTTCGGCTTTCTATCTAAGTGACGAAAGCTCGAATATGAGCCGCTTCGGCACGCCCGGCTTAGCCCTTTCGATGGCGAGCGTGAGCGAGCCTCCAAGCGACGAGGTGCCCGGAGACGTTGCCGGACGCTTCCCTCATGCGCATAGTGAATGCCACGGCGATCACATGAAGGTGCCTGCCATGGCGATCATCTCGCAGATGGAGCCTGAGGAGGTTTATTCGACGTCCGGGCAGCGGATTAGCGAAGGGGTGATTGTCGCCCCGACATTGAGACCCCCAAAACTCTAAGCTACGGCAACGGCCGACAGTGCCTCTGAGTAGAGCATGGTCGCTGTAACGGGTGACTTCGTCACGCGGCCCGGGCCCACTTGCGAACGCCGCGGCGATCCGCCGCTTTGAAAAAAGCGGCAACCCTGCTTTGCTCGCCGCTCACCAAATCCTGCATACAGTTATGGAGACCCTTGTGTCCTCTTCGAAACAACCTCTTGCGTCGTTGCGGACAGATCTGCCCGCATCCATCGTCGTTGCGCTCGTTGCGCTCCCGCTCTGTCTGGGCGTCGCCCTTGCGTCAGGAGCGCCCCTATTTTCTGGCCTGATAGCAGGTATCGTCGGCGGCATTGTAGTTGGCGGCCTGTCCCGGTCTCCGTTGTCCGTCAGCGGTCCTGCCGCGGGCCTTACGGTTATCGTGCTCGACACCATCAATTCCCTACCGAGCTATCCGATCTTTTTGTCGGTAGTGGTTTTGGCGGGCGCGTTGCAGTTGGCATTTTCTACGGCTCGCGCGGGAATCCTGAGCGAATTTATCCCGTCCTCAGTGATCACGGGGATGTTGGCATCGATCGGACTTATTCTTGTTCTCAAACAGATTCCGTTCGCGATCGGCTATGAGTTCGAGGCTGAGGGTAGCTTTCAATTCTCTTCTGGTGACGGGAACACGTTCACCAACCTTTTCGTGTTCCTGAGGCGCAAATTTGAGCCGGGTGCGCTGATCATCAGCCTCGCGGGCCTTGCTTTCCTGTTCTGGTGGAACAGCGCGAAACCCAAGCAGGGTCCGCTCCGTTTCTTGCCAGGCCCCTTGGTGGCCGTCCTGATCGGCGTCATCGGCAATGCGCTGCTCGGGGCGTTTCTACCTTCCTGGAAGATTGGCACGGAGCATCTTGTTCAGGTGCCAGTCTCCAAAAGCCCGGCCGAATTTGCTCAGCTTTTCTCCCTTCCCGATTTTTCGGGTATCGGGAGCAGTGCCGTCTGGATCGCAGCAGCCACGATTGCCATCGTCGCTAGCCTGGAGTCGATGCTCAGCATCAAGGCCATCGACGAGCTCGACCCGCAACGACGCACCACTGACAAGAACTGGGAACTGATGGCCCAGGGTGGCGGCAACATCGTGTCGGGACTGCTGGGAGGGCTGCCAGTCACCTCGGTGATCGTGCGTTCCTCGGCCAACGTCGGTGCGGGCGCGCAGAGCAAGGCGTCGACGATGCTGCATGGGCTATGGCTGCTGTTGTCGGTCGCGTTGATCCCCATGGTGCTCAACCTCATCCCGCTAGCGGCACTCGCGGCGGTGCTGATCGCAACCGGCTACAAGCTTTGCACGCCCCAGCTTTTCCTGGACCGCTACCGACAAGGCTGGACCCAGTTCATCCCGTTCGTAGTAACCGTGATCGCGATCATGTTCACCAACTTGCTCGAAGGCGTCCTGATCGGCCTTGTGATTGGGTTCGTGTTCGTCATAGCGCGTAATTTTCGATCTGCCGTAACGTTTGCATGCGAGGGCAATGATTGCCTCATCCGTGCACGGCGTAACCTGTATTTTATCCACAAATATGAACTTCAGAAGCAACTAAACCGCGTTCCCGAAAATAGCCGGCTTCTGATTGATCTTTCCGCGACGAGCTATGTTGATCTCGATAATGTCGAGATTATTAACTCCTTTATCAAAGCCGCTCGATTCAAGTCGGTAGATGTGGTCGTTCGTGGCGATCTTGCCGAACGGACATCTCCTTTGATCAACGCCCCCGTAGTTGGAGTAAGATTCGCATGAGAGAATATCGACAGCTTCTTCTCGCCAACCGGGCTTGGTCGCAGGAACTTATCGACGAGCGCGCGGACTTCTTCACGCGACAAGCCGATGGCCAGAAGCCAGCGTTCTTGTGGATCGGTTGCTCGGACAGCCGGGTCAGCCCTGAACAGATGACCATGACTCCTCCGGGAGGTATGTTCATTCACCGCAACGTCGCCAACCTTGTTAATCCGAGCGATCTCAACCTGATGGCGGCGCTGCAATATGCAGTCCAGGTGCTCAAGGTTCCGCACATCATTGTGTGCGGTCATTATGGGTGTGGTGGCATCAGGGGGGCATTCGCAGGAGGAGCTACCGGTCAACTCAGGCAGTGGCTCGATCATGCGAGTAGCGTTGTGCGCGATCATGCCGATGAACTTGCAGCGTTGGATGGTGAGGAAGCCAAGCTCAACAGACTCGTTGAAATGAATGTCAGGGATCAGCTGATCAACTTGGCAAGAACCGATATAGTTGAAAGCGCGTGGAAAGACGGCCAACCGCTTTGGTTGCATGGCTGGATTTACGACATTCGCGACGGTCATATCAAACCGCTGATGGAACTGGATGCAGACGCTTCCTTGGAAGAGGTCGGCCGCCCAGATAGCGTCCTTTTCTCGCATCCCGATCATACCAAAAACAGCATCTCTTTGGATTAGGACAAAGGACGCTTATAGAAAGTGTCATTAGTAACACGAGCATCGGCGCGCCACCGTCTTTTCAGGACGCACGTGTGATCGAGTGTTTCATCAAGTAGGAGGCAACGAGCCATGCGTATTGTGAACTGTTTGATGCTCACCGTGTTACCCGGCGGGCTCGCGGCCTGCACGCTCCCGTTCTCGCAAAAGCCTGTCATCAGCACTCCCGTCTATGATCACGTGCCGTGCCGCACCCCAGGGGCCCGGCTCGAAGAGCCGGTCGAATTCGGCGCGGCTTCTCGAGGATCTGATCGACCTGACGCCCAGTCAGGCTCGGCAAGGCCCAAAACGCCGACTTGCGTAGTCGAACGAGGGCCGAAATACCGATCGCGATGATATCTGACGACCCGCTCAAGGAACTTTCTATGTCGGATGATGAGTTTCTATATTTCGAACACAGAGCGCAGGTTGAGGTCGAGCTTGCCGAGAACTCTACCAAACCAGAAGTGATCGACGCCCATCGCAAAATGGCTAACGCTTATTTTGAAAGGCTGGTCGAGCTGAGATTGTCGAGAGTTAAACAGGACCGCGCGCCTCTCTAGTTCCTCCGTATCTCCGTCACAATCAAACAAAGGGTGATCACTATTGACCTTGGTTACCAGTAGTTTCTCAGAAGCCTTATGGCACCTTCTCAGTCTTCTGATCGCCTATGTTCTGGCTCTTCCGATTGGCTGGGATCGAGAAAAAGAGGAGCGAAGCGCCGGCATTCGCACCTTTCCACTCGTTGCCGTCGCCAGCTGTGGCTTTGTGCTCATAGCGATAGCCGTTCTTGGTCGGGAGTCGCTTGGTCAGGCTCGCATCCTTGAAGGCCTGATCACCGGCGTCGGGTTCATCGGCGGCGGAGCGATCCTGAAGCAAGGGAGTCGAACATCAGGGACGGCCACGGCGGCGAGCCTGTGGGCGACAGGGGCCGTTGGTGCCGCGGTCGGATATTCGCTGTACGATATCGCCATCATCATCAGCGCTGTCACCTTCCTGACTCTTCGACTTTCACGTCCACTCAAGAAAACCGCGGGCGAACAGGGCGACAACGTGGATAGCGCACCGGCACTGCCAGGCGGGGCCAACGCCCGACCGGAACCGGATTCAGGATAGTCGATTGCTGCGCGGATCGGATTAAGGTCGGGCGCTACGCGACGACAAATGGTTTCGACCCACATAAGAGTAACCGATGCTCTCAGGCCACAGCGATCCAGGGCATGAGTTCGCCGACGCTGTTGGCGGGATGACCGTTGGCGAGCTTGGTGAGCGTGTCGGTCATCCATGCGTGCGGATTGATGCCGGCGATCTTGCAGTTTTCGATGAGCGTGGCGATCACCGCCCAGTTGTCGCCGCCCTCGTCGGAGCCTGCGAACAGCGCGTTTTTGCGGTTCATTGCAATCGGCCGGATCGATCGCTCGACGGTGTTGGAGTCGAGTTCGACACGGCCGTCGTCGAGGAACACGGTCAGGCCAGCCCAACGGTTCAGCGCGTAGCGGATTGCCTCGGCGAGCTTGCTCTTGGCGCTGACCTGGCGAAGCCGGGCATCGAGGTAAAGGCGCAGGTCGTCGACCACGCCGCGGGCGCGTTCGACGCGCAAGGCCCGGCGCTGCTCTGCTGAGGAGCCGCGCACCTCGGCCTCAATGGCGTAGAGCATGGCGACGCGGCGCAGCACCTCAATAGCGACGGGCGATTTGTCCGCGAGCTCGTAAAACTTCCGGCGCACGTGCGACCAACAAAAGGCGAGTTGGATTTGCTGCCGCCGCTTTGCCAGCGCAGTGTAGCCGCCATAGCCATCGACCTGCAGGATGCCGGCGAAGTCGCCCAGATGCGCTTCGGCGCGCTCCGATTTACGGTCGGCGGCATAGACATAAGCAACCATCGGTGGATCAGCGCCGCCCCAGGGACGATCATCGCGCGCGTACGCCCATAGCTGACCGGTCTTGGTCCTTCCGGTTCCCGGGTTGAGCACCGGCGCCGTCGTCTCGTCTGCGAACAGCCGTTCCGATCGTCGCAGTCGCTCGAGAATGTGGTCACGCAACGGACGAAGATACCAGGCTGCCCGTCCGACCCAGTCCGCCAGTGTCGATCGGTCGAGCTGGATGCCTTGCCGGGCATAGATCTGCGCCTGACGATAGAGCGGCAGGTGATCGGCGTACTTGGCCACCAGCACCTGCGCGATGAGCGCTTCGGTGGGAATGCCACCCTCGACTATCCGAGCTGGCGCTGGAGCCTGAACGACCGCGCTCTCGCACGAGCGGCAGCCGTATCGCGGCCGGCGTGTGACCAGGACGCGGAAGGTGGTGGGTACGACGTCGAGGCGCTCGGCCACGTCCTCGCCGATCTGATGCAGCGCACCGCCGCAACAGGGGCAGGCCTTGTCCTCGACATCGACGACCTGCTCGATCCGCTCCAGGTGTGCGGGCAACGAGCCGCGGTTGGTCTTGCGCTGGCGATCGCTCTTGGACTGTGGAGATACCGCTTCGCGGGCAGCCCGGGCTTGACCGAGGGCCGTCTCGACATCTTCTAGGCCGAGCTGAAGTTGGTCGGGATCGAGTTGCTCAGACCGCGCGCCGAACCGATGACGCATGAACGCATCGATGATCGACTGGAGCCGCTCGATCTCGGCATCGGCCTCGCCCTTTGCGAGCGCCAACTCTGCGGCGGCGGCACGTTCCGAAGCCAGTATCCGGGCCTGTTCGAGGGCAAACGCACGGAGCGCTTCGATGTCTTCGGGAAGGTCCGCTTCCATGAGCATGGAGGCATTGAATCAGCAGTCAAAAGCCCCGTCAACCGGCAATCTGCGGGGCGATCGGCCGTCGCCCGCCATGCACCCGGCGCCAGTCCAGACCCTCCAGCAAAGCGCCGAGTTGCGCCGCCGTCAGTCGCATGACGCCGTCCTGGATGCCAGGCCACTTGAAGCCGCCGGACTCCAGCTTCTTGGCCATCAGGCACAGGCCAGTGCCATCCCACCAGACGAGCTTGACCCGGTCCGAACGCTTCGCCCGGAACACGTAGATCACGCCCGAAAAGGGATCGCCGCCGTACTCCTTGCCGACCAGCGCGGCCAACGCGTCAGGCCCTTTGCGGAAATCCACTGGGCGCGTCGCCACCATCACGCGCGCGCCAGCACCAGGTCCGATCATCGGGTTGCCTTTAGCGCTTCGATCACCGCGGCAATCACACCAGCATCGGCGCCGCGCGCGATCTTCACTGCTACACCGTCAATCTCCAGTTCTACCGCAGCCGTTGGCGCACGCCGCCTTCGCCGAACACGACGCGTGGGTGCCGGATCAGGTTGCGCGCTCAACTCGACCACCGCCGGCACGAACGTCGCGGCGGCCGGTTCTGCCGACGAAGGGGCCTGCCCCTGGTCCGCCAATTGCTTGTGCAAATCCTTCCGCCAGGCATAGACCTGCGAAGGGTCAAGGCCATAGCGACGGGCGACGGCGCCGACTCCTTCGTTGCCCGCATAGCACTCCGCGACAATCGACGCCTTGACCTCCGGCGGCCAATCGCGCCGCTTGCCCGCACCGGTGAATATCTCAAACCGCTGCGCGCCCTTGCTCACAGGATCATCACACGGGATTATCATAGGAGTAGCGCCTCGGCCCAAATCAGGCCGCGCAAGCTCAACGCTGGGGATCACCCGCGCAAGGTGGGCCCCGCACAGCGCTTACACATAAGATAAGGAGAAGCAGTTTGGGCCAGTGGATCCAGCAGCTCGTCGACCAGCTCGGCTATCTTGGCGTCGCGGTGCTGATGTTCGCCGAAACCGTGTTCCCGCCGCTCCCCTCGGAGG
>Ga0310345_10002279_pt1 | contig 19731 bp, 15 predicted proteins | sample HC15DNA20500_MG_FD_204667 | JGI IMG/M metagenome (GOLD analysis project Ga0310345, IMG submission 204667) | Marine microbial communities from station ALOHA, North Pacific Subtropical Gyre - HC15-DNA-20-500_MG | ecosystem: Environmental > Aquatic > Marine > Oceanic | place: Pacific Ocean: North...
CGCGCCGTGAAGAAGATTTCCTTGGTGAAGGAGGGGCCAACGACGTCCATCATCCGCTTCACGCCGGGATAGCCGTAGCCGAGGCCGAGCTTGGCGGCGGGAACGGCAAAGCGCGCATCTTCGGAGCAGATGCGCAGGTCGCAGCAGCTTGCGATGCCCATGCCGCCGCCGACGCAGAAGCCGCGGATCATCGCGATGGTGGGTTTCGGGAATTCGTGGACGCTGGCATAAGCAGCTTCCACCGCGTCGTTGTATTTCCTGACGCCTTCCTCGGTCGAGCGCTCATCGCCGAATTTGGAAATGTCCGCGCCCGCGACGAACGCCTTGTCGCCCGCGCCCGCGAGCACGACGACGCGGATGCTGTCGTCTTTTGCGTATTCGCTCATCAGCCGTGTGGTGGCTTCCCACATCTCCAGCGACATGGCATTGCGCCGTTCGGGATTGTTGAAGATCACGTAACCGACGTTGCCGTCCTTGCGCGAGATCACCTTGTCGGTCGAAGCCATGAGCGTATCCTTAAAATTCAGACGACCTTGCTCATTTGGAGCGAGGCGATCTCCTGTTCACTGAAACCGAATTCCGTCAGCACGTCATGTGTCTGCTCGCCAACGAGTGGCGGGCGCGCAGCCATGCGGCTCGGCGTGCGCGACAGCGTGAAGGGCTGGCCGACGAGCTGCTTGCCGCCATCGGGCAAGGCTTGCGCGATGCCGAGATGCTTGACCTGCGTGTCATCGAAGACCTGATCGATGGAGTAGATCGGTCCGCATGGCACGCCGGCTTCGTTGAGTATCTTGACCCATTCGCCGGTCGTACGCTTCGCCATGTACGTTCCGATCGCGGCGTTCAGCGCATCGCGGTTCTTTGAACGCAGCGCGATGGTCGCGTAGTCGGGGTGCGTCAGCAGATCCGGCGCGTCGATGGCCTGCGCAAAGCGCTCCCAGATTCGCCCGCCGGTGGTGGCGATATTGATGAAACTGTCGCTGGTCTTGAACACGCCGGTCGGAATGCTGGTCGGATGATTGTTGCCGGCCTGCTGCGGCACATCGCCGTCCACCAGCCAGCGTGCGGCCTGGAAATCGAGCATGAATATCTGCGCCTGCAGCAGCGATGTCTGCACCCACTGGCCTTCGCCGGAAACATCGCGCTCCAGCAGCGCGGTCATGATGCCGAGCGCGCAGAAGAGGCCCGCCGTGAGGTCGGCGACAGGAATCCCGGCGCGAACCGGGCCTTGTCCCGGCAGTCCGGTGATCGACATCAGCCCGCCCATGCCCTGGGCGATCTGGTCGAAGCCGGGGCGCTTGGCATACGGCCCGTCCTGTCCGAAGCCGGAGATGCTGGCATAGACGAGGCGCGGATTGATTGCGCGCATGCTTGCGTAATCGATGCCGAGCTTGTCCTTCACGTCGGGACGGAAGTTCTCGACGATGACGTCGGCCTTGGCGGCGAGACGCTTGAAGACCTCAAGACCTTTCGGGTCTTTCAGGTTGAGCGTCATCGCGCGCTTGTTGCGATGCAGGTTCTGGAAGTCCGGGCCGTTGCGCGGCCCGCCCGGCTGCTCGCTGTCGGCGAGGTCGGTCGGCGCCTCGATCTTGATGACGTTCGCGCCCCAGTCCGACAATTGGCGCACGGCGGTCGGCCCGGAACGAATCCGGGTGAGATCCAGAACCGTGAAGCGCGAAAGGGCGGACGAGGCGCGCGGAAACGTCATCAATTTCTCCGAAGAGATTACCCGGCGTTGCCGACCAGGCCTGCGGCGGCGATGCCGGCGAGGGCCGCGGTTTCGTCGTTGTCGGAGGTGTCGCCGCTGATGCCGATGGCGCCGAGCAGGTTGCCGTCCTTGTCATTGATGAGGACGCCACCAGGCACCGGCACCAGCGCGCCGCGCGCCATGGTGTTGATGGCGTCGACGAAATAGGGCTGCTCGTTGGCGCGCTTGAAGATCGCGCGCGAACCCATTCCCAGCGCCAGCGCGCCGTACGCCTTGCCATGGGCGACTTCGCCGCGCAGCAGGCTGGTATTGTCTTCCGCCACGAACGTCTTGAGCGCGCCGCGCGCATCGAGGATCGCGATGGCCATCGGCTTCAGTTTCAGTTCCCGGCACTTGGCGAGGGCGGCATCGGAAATCTTGCGGGCAACGTCGAGCGTCAAAGTCGTCATGATTGGTCCTTCAAACGAAATAATCCCGGGTCTTTGAGCACGAGGCTGGATAGCGATCAAGCCTCGTGCCGGTGATGTGTCATGCGTGCGGCGACGGGTTAAGGGGCTATGGCGAGTGACTGCAGGCCCGCACTGTCGAACGCCTTGCGGACGGTGCCGTCCTTTTTGGCCTCGTCGACGAATTCTTTCACATAAGCGAGGGCGGCGGGCTTGTTCTTCTGGATGCCGATGGCGACACCTACGGTCTGAAATGCGCCGTCCAGAATGACGGAGCCTGGAAGCTGCTTCTGCAGCTTTGGCAGAGAGTCGTGGGTCAGGGCGAAGCCCTGCACATCGCCGGCCTTCATCATGGCCATGGCATCGTCCACCGACTTTGCCGGTGTGATGGTGGCTTGCTTCAGAGTTCGGGCCGCCGCCCGCATGGTGGTCGAGCCATCGATGCCGACGAGCTTGATGCCAGGCTTGTCGATCTCGCTCATCGTTTTGATGCCGGAAGCGGCGGTGGTTATGAATGTGCTTTCGATCACGAAGTAGGGCGGGCTGAAATCGAGCTTCTGCCTGCGCGCCTCGTCGGCGGGCATAAATCCGATGTCGATGGTGCCTGCGCTGCCTGCTTCTGTGAGTTCGCCGGTGGTCGCAGTGACATGAAGCTCGACCGGAACGCCGAGCTTTTTGGCCAGAGCATTGCCGATGTCGAACGCGGGGCCGCTGACGTTGGCTCCGTCCCTGGCAACGAAGATCGGCGTGGGCGACGGGGCATAGGCAAGGCCGACGCGCAGCTTGCCGGTGGGTGCGAGTTCCTTCAGCACTTGTTCCTCAGCGGCCATGGTGTGAGTGGAAAAGATTTGGGTTGAAACAGAGGTTGCGGCAATCAATCCGAGAAGCGTGCTCATTTTCATTGGTTTCCCTCCCTTTGTTTTCGCGTGAGTTGTTTAGATCAGCGGTGTCCCCCGCCTTCGGCCGTGACGCCGGTCTTGACGTTGCTGTTCAGGCTCATCGCCAGCACCCGCGCGACATGCAGCGCCCCACGGCCTGAACCGTCCTTGATCTGGTGGCGGCAGGAGGTGCCGTCGGCCACAATCAGTGCGTCATCGGCAGCCTTGCGCACAGCGGGGAGCAGGGAGGCTTCTGCCATCTCGATCGACACATCATAAGTGTCCGCGCCATAGCCGAAGGCACCGGCCATGCCGCAACAGCTCGACTCGATCTTCTCCACCTTCAGGCCGGGCACCAGCCGGAGAATCTTCTCCACCGGCGCGAACGCCCCGAACGACTTCTGATGGCAATGGCCGTGCACATGCGCGCTCTTGTCGATAGCGCCAAGCGGCAGCCTGAGCTGGCCGGTCTCCGCCTCGCGGACCAGGAATTCCTCGAACAGCAGCGCATGGGCGCTGACCTTTTTCGCAGCTTCGTCAGAGCGCAGCGACAGTAGTTCATCGCGCAGCGTCAGAAGGCAGCTCGGCTCGAGGCCGACGATGGGAACCCCGCGCTCGGCGAACGGAATCAGCGTTTCCACCACGCGCTTGAGTTCGGCTTTTGCATTCTCGACCAGTCCAGCCGACAGGAATGTGCGGCCGCAGCATAGCGGCCGTCCGCCATCGATCGCGCGGGGCAGGTGAACGCGATAGCCACCGTCGACAAGAACGCGCAGCGCGGCATCAAGATTCTCGCGCTCATAGGCGCGGTTGAAGGTGTCGGCAAACAGCACCACCTCGCGGCCATTGTCCGGGCCAAAGGCAATTCCAGCCGGCGCGAACACATCGCTGCGGAATTCCGGCAGATCGCGTTTCGCACTGATGCCCGCGACTTTTTCGAACAGTCCCCGCAGCAGCGTGCTTTTGTTACGCAGATTGGCGAGCCACGCAAAACGTGACGCCAGCCCGGCATAGTGGGGGAGGTAACCGACCAGCCGGTCGCGCAGGGTCAGACCGTGTATCGCCGCGCGCGCCGCCAGCACCTCGATTTTCATTTTCGCCATGTCGACGCCGGTCGGGCATTCGTGGCGGCAGGCCTTGCAGGAGACGCAAAGCTTCATCGTGTCCATCATCGCATCAGACGACAGCGCGTCGGGGCCGAGCTGTCCGGAGATCGCAAGGCGCAGCGTATTCGCGCGCCCGCGTGTCACATCCTTCTCGTTACGCGTCGCGCGATAGGACGGGCACATCACGCCGCCCTCCAGCTTGCGGCACGCGCCGTTGTTGTTGCACATCTCGACCGCGCCCTGGAAACCGCCCGCCGCGCCGGGATACGCCGACCAGTCCATCACCGTCTTGATGTTCTCGACCTTGTAGCCGGGTGCATAACGGAACAACGAACGGTCATTCATCTTCGGCGGATGCACGATCTTGCCGGGATTGAGCGTGTTGTCGGGGTCGAAGCGCTCCTTCACCTCCTCGAAGGCGTGAATGATCCGCTCGCCGAACATCTGCGCGTGGAATTCGGAGCGCACAATGCCGTCGCCGTGTTCACCGGAATGCGAGCCTTTATACTCGCGCACCATCGCAAAGGCTTCCTCGGCGATGGCACGCATCGCCTTGACGTCCTTGTCGAGCTTGAGATTGAGCACGGGGCGGACATGCAGGCAGCCCTCGGACGCGTGGGCGTACATGGTGCCGCGCGTGCCATGTTTTTCGAAGACCTTGTTGAGCCGTTCGGTGTAGTCGGCGAGATGCGGCAGCGGCACCGCGCAGTCCTCCACGAAAGAAACAGGTTTTCCCTCCTGCTTCATCGACATCATGACGTTGAGGCCGGAGGTGCGGAAATCGGTGATCGCCGCCTGCATCGCAGGTTCGATCACTTCGACCACGCCGCCCCATTTGCGTTTCGGCTGGTCCCAGCCGAAGCCGAGATCTCCCATCAGGTCGCCGAGCTGCTTGAGCTTGGCGAGGTTCGCCGCCTGATCCGCTTCTGCGAATTCCACCACCAGCAGGGCTTCCGGCTCTCCCTTCACCACCGCTTCAATGGTTGGCCGGAACATCGCGATATCGCGGCCGAGCGCGACCATGGTGCTGTCCACCAGTTCGACCGCGATCGGCTTCAGCTTCACCAGATGCTGGGTGGCGTCCATTGCTTCATAGAAGCTGCCGAAGTGGCAGACGCCGAACACCTTCGCGCCGATCAGCGGCCAGAGCTTGAGTTCGACGCGGGTGGTGAAGGCGAGCGTGCCTTCGGAGCCGACCAGCAGATGCGCCATGTTGTTGACCGGCTGCGGCGTCAGCGCATCGAGGTTGTAGCCGCCGACCCGCCGCTGCACATGCGGGAAGCGTGCCGCGATTTCACCGGCCTCACGCTCACCGAGCGCCAGCATGTCGCGAAACAGGTCGCGTCCCGGCTGCTGAATGTTCTGCCAGGCGGTATCGCGCGGTACTTCGCCGAAATGCAGAAGGGTGCCGTCGGCCAGCGCGGCATCCATCGAGATGGTGTTGTCGCGCATGGTGCCGTAGCGCAGGGAGCGTCCGCCGCAGGAATTGTTGCCCGCCATGCCGCCGATGGTGGCGCGCGAGGCGGTCGAGACATCGACCGGAAACCACAGGCCATGTTTTTTCAGTTGCCGGTTGAGATCGTCGAGCACGATCCCGGGCTCGACCACGCAGGTGCGCTTCTCGACATCGAGCGAGATGATCTTGTTCAGATACTTCGAGACATCGACCACAATGCCGCTGTTGACGGTCTGGCCGCATTGCGAGGTGCCGCCGCCGCGCGGCGTGACGATGTATCCGTCGTCACGCGCAATCGCCATCGCACGCAACGCGTGGTCCATGGTACGGGGCACAACCACGCCGAGCGGTTTGATCTGGTAGAACGACGCGTCGGTGGCGTAGCGGCCGAGATCGAACGGATTGAACAGCACATCACCGCTGACCTCGCGCCTGAGACGCAGAGCGAGGGCGCTGTCCTGCGCGGTGGCGTTTCCCGTTGCGGCTTTCTGTTGAGCCATGTGTCTCAAGTGCTCTCGATGTTAATTGTCATTGCGAGCGAAGAGCTTGGTTTTCTTCACCTCTCCCCGAGGGGGAGAGGTCGGCGCGAAGCGCCGGGTGAGGGGGTTCGAATTTCAATTCAGGCATCTAGATCCCCTCACCCCAACCCTCTCCCCATTGGGGAGAGGGAGTTTGTCTACCTTCGTCGCTTCGCCCGCAATGACGAGCAGGAACGTCAATTTTCCTCGCCGCGCAGCGCAGAGACATCGGCCCCGCGCCCGCTCGGCTGCTGCTCGCGCATGTATTCGCATACGGCGTCGCATTTGCCGCGCATGTGGTCGAACATCAGCTTGCTGAGTTCATCGCCGTTGCGGCGGCGCAGGGCATCGACCATGGCCTCGTGCTCGCGCATGGCGTCGCTGAGCCGGTCGCGCCGCAGAAGATTGGCCGAGTAGCGCAGGCGTCGGACCATGGCGTTCGCGGTGGCGTAGTTCGAACTCAGGAACGGATTCGCCGCGGCATCGACGATGGCCTGATGGATCTTCTGGTTCAGGCGGAAATAGTCGGTCAGCTCCTGGCGCATATAGTGGGTGTACATTTCCAGATGCATGCGCTCGATGGCGGCGATGTCCTCGTCGGAAATCCGCTCGCAGGCCGCGCGGCCGGCGAGGGCATCGAGACCGGCGATCAGTTCGAACAGATGGCGGATGTCCTGTTCGGAGAACTGGCGGACCCGCGCACCGCGATTGGGCAGCAGTTCGATCAGGCCTTCCGACGCCAGCACCTTCAGCGCTTCGCGCAGCGGCGTGCGCGAGACATCGAACTTCTCGCACAATTCGCGCTCGGGAATGCGGCTGCCCGGCTCCAGATGCCCCTCGACAATAAAGTCGCGGATCTGGCTCAGCAGGTCATCATGCAGTGAAGCCGGCGGGGTCTCGACGATTTCCAGCGACTTGGTTCGCAAAAGATTATTCAAAATCTACAGCCTCCGAGAAGGTGACGTGCTGGATTTTATTCGAAATAAGCCAGCTTGGCACGCTTTGCGTCGATAAATGGATTAGTACTCGATTTATCTGTTGTCAGGAAGGAAATTTTGAATACAATCCATTTCAAGAATATCTTGCGATGCACAATTTATTGCATGCAAAAATGTCAACAAGGTCTTTAGGGAGCGGCGATCCGATGTCCAACGCCTCAGTCCACACCGGGCGGCACTTTCTCCAGATTCCGGGGCCCACCAACGTTCCCGATCGCGTGCTGCGCGCGATGGACATGCCGACCATCGATCATCGTGGTCCTGAATTTGCCCAGCTTGGCCTTGAGGTCATCGAAGGCTCGAAGAAAGTCTTCAAGACGAAGAATCCCGTCATCATCTATCCGTCGTCCGGCACCGGGGCGTGGGAAGCCGCCATCGTCAATACGCTGTCGCCCGGCGACAAGGTGCTGATGGTGGAGACCGGCCACTTCGCGACGCTGTGGCGCGCGATGGCCGACAAGCTGAAGCTCGATGTCGAGTTCGTGCCGGGTGACTGGCGCCACGGCGCGAGCCCAGAGGACATCGAGGCCCGGCTGTCGAAGGACAAGGCCCACAGCTTCAAGGCCGTGATGGTGGTCCACAACGAGACCTCCACCGGCGTCACCAGCCGCATTCACGAGATCCGCAAGGCCATCGACGCTGCGAAACATCCGGCGCTGCTGATGGTCGACACCATTTCGTCGCTCGGCTCGATCGATTACGAGCACGACAAGTGGGGCGTGGATGTCACCGTGTCCTGCTCGCAGAAGGGTCTGATGCTGCCGCCGGGTCTCGGCTTCAACGCCGTGTCCGACAAGGCGCTGGAAGCCTCGAAGAAGAACAGCTCGCTGCGGTCCTATTGGGACTGGCACGAGATCATTGCCGCCAACAAGGGCGGTTCGTGGTCCTATACGCCCGCGACCAACATGCTCTATGGCCTCAAGGAAGCCATCGCGATGCTGATGGAAGAGGGGCTGGACAATGTGTTCGCCCGTCACAAGCGCTATTCGGCGGCGACACGGGCGGCGGTGGAGACCTGGGGTCTGGAAAATCTCTGTCTCGATCCGCGCGAATATTCGCCGATCCTGACCGCGGTGGTGATGCCCGAGGGGCACGACGCCGACCAGTTCCGCAAGGTCACGCTGGACAACTTCGACATGTCGCTCGGCGCGGGCCTCAGCAAGATCAAGGGCAAGGTGTTCCGCATCGGTCATCTCGGGCACTTCAACGACCTGATGCTGATGGGCACGCTGGCCGGCGTCGAGATGGCGCTCGATCTTGCGAAGGTGCCGCATCGCGCAGGCGGCGTGATGTCCGCGATGAGCGTTTTGACCGGACGCGATGCGAAGGCCTCGCAGGCAAAGACGGCAGTGGCGTAACGCCGCGTTGGCGGCACCGGTGATTTGAATTCAAAATCCGCAGGATAGCGGAAACCAAACAAGGTCCGGCGCACGCCGGGCTTCACAAAAGCGATAGGGAGAGACCGCATGAAGAATCTCATCAAGGCGACAAGTGTGCTTGCGCTTCTGGCGGCGACGCCGGCTCTGGCATGGGAGCCGGCCAAGCCGGTCGAGATCGTGGTCGCGGCAGGCGCCGGCGGCGCATCCGACCAGATGGCGCGCATGATGCAGGCTGCGATCCAGAAGAACAACCTGATGAAGCAGCCGGTCATCGTGTCGCTGAAGGGCGGCGCGTCGGGCGCCGAAGCCCTGATGTACATGAAGGGCAGCGACGGCGATCCCAACAAGGTGCTGATCGCCTATTCGCTGATCTACATGCTGCCGCTGTCGGCGAAGATTCCGTTCAACTGGCGCGAGCTGACGCCGGTCTCGGTGATCGCGATGGACCAGTTCGTGCTGTGGGACAACACATCCGGCCCGAAGACCGTGAAGGAATTCATTGAGGCTGCGAAGGCCTCAAGCTCGCCGTTCAAGATGGGCGGCACCGGCTCGAAGCGTGAAGACCACGTGCTCACCGTCTTCATGGAAAAGAAGACCGGCGCGAAGTTCTCCTATCTGCCTTACAAGTCGGGGGGCGAGGCTGCGACCCAGCTCGTCGGCAACCACACCGAAGCCAACGTCAACAATCCGTCGGAAAATCTCGAAGTCTGGCGCGCCGGTCAGGTGCGCGCGCTTTGCGTGTTCGACAGCGAGCGCATTTCCTACAAGACCAAGGTCACCGAGACGCAATCGTGGAATGACATTCCGACCTGCAAGGAAGAAGGCCTCGACATGCAGTACCTGATGCTGCGCGCGATGTTCCTTCCCGGCAAGGTGACGCCCGAGCAGGTCGCCTTCTACGACGATCTGTTCAAGAAGGTGACGCAGACTACCGAATACAAGGAATACATGGAGAAGCAGGCGCTGAAGCCCGTCTATCTCAACGGCAAGGACGTGCTCAAATTCCTTGAAGAGGACGATGCCCTGAACAAGTCGCTCATGACTGAAGCAGGCTTCGTCGCGAAGTAAAACAAGCGCCTCTCATCCCACGGGATGGGAGGCTGTTTATCGTTTGCTCCAGATTTGTCCTTCACCCGAGCCGCATGTGCGGTTCGGCCTCTCCCCGCACGCGGGGAGGGGTTCAAGACAGCGAATGCATCATGGCCCAGGACATCGAAATCGTCGTTGAAGATCCGACCGCGCCGGACGAGAACTCGCCCGCGATCACCAACAATCGCACGGTCGAGATGGCGGTGATGGCGCTGCTGCTCGGGCTCGCCGTGTTGCTTGGATGGGACAACTGGCGCACCGGCGCGTCGTGGGACGACACGGGTCCGCAGGCCGGTTATTTCCCGTTCTATCTCTCGGTCATCCTCGGCGGCGCGGCGCTCTACGGATTTGTCAGCGTTGCGATCAAGCGCACCGAGGGACTGGAAACTTTCGTCACCCGCGCGCAGTTCCGCCGCGTGCTGCAGGTCTTCGTGCCGACGCTGCTGTTCTGCCTCGCGATGCAGTGGCTCGGCCTGTATGTCGCGAGCTTCCTGCTGATCGCGGGTTTCATGGCGATCATCGGCAAAATCGCGTGGTGGAAGTCGCTGCTCACCGCCTTCATCTTCGTCGCGATCATGTTCGCGACGTTCGATATCGCGTTCGACGTCATCATGCCGAAGGGTCCGCTCGAAGCGGCCTTCGGACGCTAAGCCAGAACCGGGGACAGGATCATGGAAGCACTCGGCCTCTTGTTTCACGGTTTCGCGGTTCTCTTCACCTGGAAGATTCTCGCGCTGATGATGGTCGGGCTGGTGCTCGGCATCTTCGTCGGCGTGCTTCCGGGCCTCGGCGGGCCTAACGGCGTCGCCATCCTGCTGCCGCTCACCTTCTCGATGGACCCGACATCCGCCATCGTGATGCTGTCGTGCATCTATTGGGGCGCTCTGTTCGGCGGCGCGATCACCTCGATCCTGTTCAACATTCCGGGCGAAGCTTGGTCGGTCGCGACCACCTTCGACGGCTATCCGATGGCGCAGCAGGGCAAGGCCGCCGAAGCGCTGACGGCGGCGTTCACGTCATCCTTCATTGGCTCGCTCGTCGCGGTGATGCTGATCACGTTCCTCGCGCCGAGCATTGCGGGTTTTGCACTCAAATTCGGCCCGCCGGAATTCTTCGCGGTCTACCTTCTGACCTTCTGTTCGTTCGTCGGCCTCGGCCGCGAAGCCAAGCACAAGACCGTCATCTCCATGGCGCTCGGGCTGCTGCTCGCCGGCGTCGGTCTCGACACGGTGTCGGGGCAGTTGCGCATGACGTTCGGCTCGAACGATTTGCTGCGCGGCGTGAACTTCCTTGTTGCGGTGATCGGTCTGTTCGGCATCAGCGAAATCCTGCTCACAATGGAAGAGCGGCTGGCGCTGCGCGGCCATGCGGCGCGCATCAGCCTGCGGACAGTCTGGAACGTCTGGAAAGATCTGCCGAAGTACTGGGCGACGCTGGTTCGTTCGTCGGTGATCGGCTGCTGGCTCGGCATCACGCCGGGCGGCGCGATCGCCGCGTCCTTCATGGGCTACAATCTCGCCAAGCGCTTTTCCAAGGACAAGGAATCCTTCGGCAAGGGCCGCATCGAAGGCGTGTTCGCGCCCGAGACCGCGGCGCATGCGTCGGGCACTGCCGCGCTGCTCCCGATGCTCGCGCTCGGCATTCCGGGGTCAGGCACGGCGGCGATCCTGCTCGGCGGCCTGATGGTGTGGGGGCTTAATCCGGGTCCGCTGCTGTTCGTCGAGCACAAGGATTTCGTCTGGGGCCTGATCGCGTCGATGTATCTCGGCAACGTCGTCGGCCTCGTGCTGGTGCTGACCACCGTTCCCATTTTCGCCTCGATCCTGCGGGTGCCGTTCGCGGCGATTGCGCCAATGATCGTGGTGTCCTGCGCGATCGGCGCCTACGCGATCCAGAACGCGATGTTCGATATCTGGCTGACGCTGCTGTTCGGCGTCGTCGGCTATGTGTTCAAGAAGATCGGCATTCCGCTGGCGCCGTTTACGCTCGCGCTGGTGCTCGGCAGCCGCGCGGAAGATGCGTTCCGTCTTGCCATGATCGGCTCGGGCGGCAGCGTGAAGGTGTTCTGGTCGAACGGCCTTGTCGGCACCATCACGACGCTGGCGATCACATTGCTGTTCTGGCCGGTGATCGACCGGATCTTCGCGAGCTTCAGCGGCAAGAAGGAAAGCCCGGCGCGGGCGTAGCCTCGTCATTGCGAGGAGCCATTAGCGCGTTTACGCGCGTCTTTGACGCGCTATGGCGACGAAGCAATCCATGTCTTCACTCTAGCCAAAGATGGATTGCTTCGCTTCGCTCGCAATGACGTTAGAAACTATCCCTGCACCGCGCCGGTGACCTTGCAAGATCCTTCGGCGGTTTCCTGATCGATGAACGGGAATTTGGTCTTCTTGAACAGCTTGGTGGTCTTCGCCTTGACCGTCAAAGCCAGCCTCTGTTCGGTTTCGATCTTCCGGCCGCCGGTCTTGGACATGTAATCGCATTTCACGCGAATGTCCTTCACGGCGAAATCATTGTCGTTGGTGACGGTGATATCGGCCGTGCCGGCGTTGTTGGAGCCGGGCTTGCGCCATTTCTCAATCGAAACCTTGACCTTGTCGCCGGGGTCGGCGGCGCTGGCGATGCCGGTTGTGCCCAGAAAAATCCCTGCGATGGCGGTAATAATGATCGTCTTCATGATCGAAATCCTGGTTGCATTCAATACGGCCACGACGCCCGAGCGGCGGCCTGGCCTCAAATCCGGAAAAGAACGAGTGGCCATTGAGCGGGGGCGTTTCGCCGCTACTATAACGGCCACGATATTCAAGCAGCAACGGCGGTTGGACAGGAATTCCAATGAACGACATCTGGCGTCTCTCGGCTACTGAACTTGCGTCGCAGATCAGGTCCAAAAAGCTTTCGGCACGGGAGGCCGCCTCAGCCGCCATCGCGCGCCTGAATGCCGTCAATCCGGCCATCAACGCCGTGATCGATCACCGCCCGGACGAGACGCTGGCGCAGGCCGATGCCGTCGATGCCGCGATTGCGAAAGGGGCGGATGCCGGGCCGCTGGCCGGTGTACCCATCACCATCAAGGTCAACGTCGATCAGGCCGGATTCGCTACCACGAACGGTTTGACCCTGCAGCGTGACCTTGTGGCGCGGACCAACAACCCGGTTGTCGATAACCTGCGCAAGGCGGGGGCGGTGATTGTCGGGCGCACCAACACGCCGGCCTTTTCGGCCAGGTGGTTCACCACAAATTTGTTGCACGGCGAAACGCGAAACCCGCGCGATCCCTCGATCACGCCCGGCGGCTCCTCCGGCGGCGCGGCGGCGGCGGTAACGGCTGGCATCGGGCACATCGCCCATGGCACCGACATCGCCGGATCGATCCGCTATCCGGCCTATGCCTGCGGGGTCCATGGCCTGCGGCCGACCATCGGGCGTATCCCGGCCTTCAACGCGTCGTCGCCCGAGCGGCCGATCGGCCCGCAGATCACTGCGGTTTCGGGGCCGCTGGCACGGACCGTGGGCGATGTGCGGCTGGCGTTTCATGCGATGTCGAAACGCGATCCGCGCGATCCCTGGTGGGTGCCCGCGCCGCTGGAAGGCCCAAGCCGCGAGAAGCGTGCGGCGATCTGCCTGCGTCCGGATGGTCTGGAGACTGTGAAAGAGGTCAGCGATGCCGTTGCCGACGCCGGCAAGCGGCTGGCGCGTGCAGGCTGGACCGTCGAGGAGATCACCGAGATTCCGCCGTTCGAGGAAGCTGCGGACCTGCAGATGAAGCTGTGGCTGTCGGACGGCTATGACGCGCTGCGGGACATGGCCGAGCGCGAGGGCGATCCCGGCGCGCTGGCCGTTCTGCGTGACCAGGAATCGGTCGCGCGCGCGCTCGATCTCGCGGCGTTCTCAAAACTGCTGACCCGACGGGCGACGCTGGTGCGTGCGTGGGAGATGTTCTTCGAGACCTATGCCGTGATCGTGATGCCGCCCTGCCGCGAACTGCCCTTTGAATGGCAACTCGATCTCAAGGGCGACGCCTCGCTGCACCGCGTGCTTCGGGCGCAGATGCCGCAGATTGCGCTGCCGTTCATCGGCATGCCGGGCCTGACGGTCTCGACCGGTCTGGTCGGCCGCGTGCCAGTAGGGGTCCAGATCGTGGCGGGACGTTACAGGGAGGATCTTTGCCTGCTGGCGGGCGAGGCCATCGAGGCGGGCGGTGTGCCGCCAAGCCCGGTCGATCCGGTATCGGCCTGAAGGCGGCGCTTGGCGTTGAATACGCTTTCAGTGTCGGCGAGAAGCTGCTGTGTGCGCCTGACCACGCTGCGCCCGGCCTTGAGATCGCGATTGGCAACGTAAAGCAGGCGATGCCCTTCGACGACGAGTTCACGGGCATGCTTGATTTGCTCGTCGAACGAGACAGCCTCTGGCGCTGCTTTGGCCGTCGTCATGGTGCGGCTCCCGACTCTGCCTTCGTAGTGTCTGCATCTGCCCGACGATCACCAACGCCGATGTTAGCGAATCGTTCAGGGTGAGTCCCGCGAACCGCCAAACTTTCCACCAAAACGTGATTCGGGCGGCAACGCCTTGGCCGCCTTGGAGGAATTTTGCTTTGAACCCAACCGAAGGCGCGCAGCCGTCCAACAAAAATCGCGGCGGGGGTGATGGCTTGCCGGCATGGACGCGGTGACCGGCGCGGTCGCAGCCGCCATGCGGTGGCGCGGCTGCGTAAAAGGCGGCAGGGCGCAAATCCCGCCGATGCGCCGGTCTGGTGTGGTGGTTCGCAAGTCCGCATCATTTCTTCTGCACGCTTTCGCGGACTTTTATTCCCGCAGACTCGCGCTTTTTATCGAGGGCCGTTCGCCAACCTTTGACTTGGCAAAGGCCAAACGGCGTCGCAGAACAAGGGCCATGCGAATGCGCCTGGTTCTTCAGATGCTCTGTCTCTTGTGGCTGCCGCCGGTGGCGGCGAGCGCGGCTGCGCCGATGGAGCGCGGCGTTGCCATCACCGATCCCGGCCTGCTGCAACGGCTTGACGAGTCGGGCTTGAGCCTTGGCAAGCTGCTCGGCGCGGAAGCGGGTGCTGCAACCGCTGATCTGTTCGCATTGCCGTCGATGACGCAGGTTCAGGAAACGACGGATCGCGATTTCAACAGATATGTCCTCGACCATCACGACGATCTCGACACGCTCTTTCTGTTCGACCGCGATGCGCTGAACGCGCCCGGCACGCGGTTCGACATGGTGGGGATCATCAACCGGATGGATCGCGCGTTTGTTTCTCCCGATGCGTGCGGCGAAATCCGCCTGATCTATCGGCCGATCGCCAATCATGACTCCAGAAACAAGGATAATCCGCCGGTACGGCTGCCGATGACGCTTAATCTTGTCATGAAAGCGAAGCCTGCGGGGGCGGATACCACATGCGCTGAACTCGCCCGGCGCTGGCTTGCACTGGCCGACCGCCCGCCCGCATCCGAACAGTCAGAGATGCTCACTGAAAAAAGCGGTGCGCTGGAATGGGTCACGCGTGATGCCATCGACAGGATCGAAATCAATGTGCAGATCGCACGCGCCTCGGCGGACGCGAATGACTTCGAGGGCCGGGCGGATTACCTGATGAAGGTGTTCCACTTCGATGGATTGAATTTCGTGGAATCTCCCATGGAGAACCAGATCGACGCGGCGCGCATTCGCGCGGATGAAAAGCTGCTGGCGGATTTCAAGGGATGGCTGCTTGATCCGGTTCAAATTGCGAAAGTCGATCGCGGGGCCATCGTGCTACCCGATCGCTTTCTGGCAACAAGCGTTATTAACGTGACGCCCGCGCAGACAAATCCGGACGACAGGGCTCGAGAACTGTTCGCCGATGACGAGATTGTTTCAGCACTGGCGAAAGCATCGGCCAATGCGCCGCTGCAAAACCTGCTGTCGTCTGAGGGTTTTGCGCGCCGTCTCGACGACATGACCTGCAGCGGATGCCACCAGACCCGCGCCGTCGGCGGGTTTCATTTTCCGGGCAGGGAGCGTCCCGAATGGGCGGCGGGTGCGGTGGTGGCGGCGGCATCGCCGCATTTCTTCGGCGATCAGGAGCGCCGCCGCGATGTTCTCGGCGCATTCCGCGATGGCCGCGCCCCCGATTTCTCGCGCGGTTTCTCTGCGCGTCCGCAGGCAAGCCGGTCCAGTGAACTGGCCGGAACGACCTATCTGAATGGCTGGGGCGCTGTGTGTGCCATGCCGGACGCGAATGCCGCGTCTGACAAGAGCTTTACGTCCTGGACCTGTGCCGAGGAGCTGACGTGTCAGGCCGCGACCGGCGCAAAGGATGCGCGGATCGGATTCTGTTTTCCGAAGGAGAAGTAATGCAACGTCGTCATTGCGAGGAGCGCTTGCGACGAAGCAATCCATTCTCCTTAAAGGTAGATTGCTTCGCTTCGCTCGCAATGACGATGGATGGATGATTGCGTTTCCTTACCTCTCCCCGCATGCGGGGAGAGGGGGAGTTACGCCACGATTCCCGCCGCGCGCATCTTGGCGATTTCCGCGGCATTGAAGCCTGCCGCAGCCAGCACCTCGTCGCTGTGCTGGCCGACATTGGGCGCCATGCGCGGCTGCACCTTCTTCGCGCCCTCGATGAAGATCGGCGTGTTGATGGTGCGCAGGTCGCTGTCGGCGAACGGCACGACAGCCTCGGTCACGCGCATCTGCTCGTCGTCCGGAATGTCCTGCGGAATGCCGACCACGCCGAAGATCAGACCGTTGCCATCGAGCGCCTTGCGCCAGTGCGCCAGCGGCTTGGTCGCGAACACCTTGTCGAGGATCGCGATCAGTTCCGGCGCATGCTTGTGGCGTGCGGGTTTGGTTTCGAAGCGCGGATCGGCCAGCAGGTCCTCGCGCTCGATCACCTTGGCAAACACCGGGAACTGCTTCTCCTCATTGAGCAGCGAGAGAATGATCCAGCGGTCGTCGGCGCACTTGTAGTGGCAGGTGACGGCGTTCAGCGCGCGGTCGCGCGGCGGACGCTTCTGGAAGGTCGCGCCGCACAGCGCGGCCTGCGCGTAGATGCCGTTGGACCAGATCCCGTTGACCATGAGATTTGACATCACCTGCGTGCCCTTGCCGGTCTTTTCGCGCTGATAGAGCGCGGTGACGATGCCGGCGAACAGCGACATGGCGCAGGGATGATCGCCCATGCCGGGCATCGAACGGGCAGGAGTGGTCTCGTCGGTTTCGCGGACGAGGTCCATCAGGCCGGAGCGCGCCCACCAGGCATTGCTGTCGAACCCCGGCTTGTCGGCTTCCGCACCGGTCTCGCCGTAGCCGGTGAAGGACGCGTAGATCAGCCGGTCATTGAGCGGCGCGAGATCCTTGTAGGTGACGCCGAGCTTCTTGCGCACCGGCGGCGGGAAATTGGTGATGAACACGTCGCATTCGCCGGCGAGCTTGCGCAGCACGGCCTGCCCCTCGGGCTTGGACAGATCGAGCGCGAGGCTCTTCTTGTTGCGGCCCTCCAGCATCCACGCATAGTTGTGGGGGCTGATCGGGTATCCCGGCAGGTGGGGCAGGTTGCGGACCGGATCGCCTGCGCCCGGCGGCTCGATCTTGATGACGTCGGCCCCGAAGTCGGACAGCGCGGTGGCGGAGGATGGTGCCGCGATGAAACTCGCGCAGTCGATGACCTTCAGACCCTCGAAAATTCCCATTTCGGCGTGTTCCCTGTGTTTCTTGTCGGGGCCGCCGGTGGGGTCGGTGGCCCGCTAATCGTTCTTGCGTTCGTCCGCGATCGCCTTGCCGTCGTTTGGCAGCGACCCGGGAGCGACCAGAGTGACATTGCCCTGTAGCTTTGTCACGGCACGGAGGGTCGACGCAACTGCATCCCTCAATGCGTCAGCAGGGGTTGCGGTTTCCGCCGAAAGCGTCATCGCGTCGGTCTCCCTGTCGCGGGTCACCACAAGGCGCAGGCGGCCGAGTTCAGGGTGCCGCTTGCCGATTTCGGCGATCTGCTCGGGGCGAACGAACATGCCCTTGACCTTGGCGGTCTGGTCGGCGCGGCCCATCCAGCCCTTGATGCGCATATTGGTCCGCCCGCAGGGGCTTTGCCCGGCCAGCACGGCGCTGAGATCGCCGAGCGCCAGGCGAACCCACGGATGATGCGGATCGAGCGTGGTCACGACGATTTCGCCGACGTCACCGTCGGTGACCGGCTCGCCGGTGCCGGGCTTGACGATCTCGACGATGATATTCTCGTTCACCACCAGCCCTTCGCGCGCCGGGGTTTCATAGGCGACGATGCCGAGGTCGGCGGTTCCGAAGTTCTGATAGGCGTCGACGCCGCGCGCCTTCATTTCGTCCTGGAGGGATTTCGGGAATGCGGCGCCGGACACCAGCGCGCGCTTGATCGACGACGCGTCGCGTCCGGTTTTATCCGCCGCATCGAGCAGGATCTTGAGGAAGTCCGGCGTGCCGGAATAGCCGGCGGGCCGATAGGTCTCGATCAGCTCGAACTGCTGTTCGGTATTGCCGGGGCCGCCGGGAATGACGGCGCAGCCGAGAGCGCGGGCGGAGCTGTCGAAAATGAATCCGCCCGGCGTCAGGTGATAGCTGAAGGTGTTGAGAATGATGTCGCCGGGACGGAAACCGGCGGCGAACACCGCGCGCGCCCCGCGCCACGGATCATCCACGGCGGATTCCGGCTCGAAGATCGGGCCGGGCGATGTGAACAGCCGCCCGAACGATCCTGTGGGCGACGACACGAAGCCGCCGAACGGCGGCGCGGCCTTGTGCAGGGCCGGCAGTTCGGATTTGCGCAGCACCGGCAGCGCTGCGAGCGCGGCGCGGCTGGTGATGGCCGCGGGATCGATGCCCTTGAGCCGCTCCGCATAGGCCGGCGCCTTTGCCGCCGTGCGCAGCACATCCGGCAGCCGCTTGAACAGATCGGCCTCGCGCTCGGACGGCGAGCGTGTTTCGAGAGCGTCGTAGTGGTTGGTCATCGGTAGTCCATTTGTTCGTCATTGCGAGGAGCGAAGCGACGAAGCAATCCAGCTTTTGCCTGGCGCTGCTGCCTATGGATTGCTTCGCTCCGCTCCGCTCGCAATGACGGATGTGGTTACAGCCAGCGCTTGCGGCGCTTGAAGCTCTTCAGGTTCTTGAAACTCTTGCGCTGGTCGCCCGCGCCGCCGAGGTAGAATTCCTTGACGTCTTCGTTGTTGCGCAGCTCATCGGCGGTGCCGTCGAGCACCACCTTGCCTTGCTCCATGATGTAGCCGTGGCTCGCGACCGAGAGGGCGGCGCGCGCGTTCTGCTCGACAAGGAGAATGGTGACGCCGAGGTCGCGGTTGATCTGCTTGATGATGCCGAACACTTCCTTGACCAGCAGCGGCGACAGGCCCATCGACGGCTCGTCCATCAGGATCATCTTCGGGCGCGCCATCATCGCGCGGCCGATCGCCAGCATCTGCTGCTCGCCGCCGGAGAGATAACCGGCGAGGCCGGTGCGCTCCTTGAGGCGCGGGAAATACTTGTAGACCATGTCGATATCGTCATCGACGTTCTTGTCGCTGCGGGTGAACGCGCCGAGCCGCAGGTTTTCCAGCGAGGTCATGTCGGCGATGATGCGGCGGCCTTCCATCACCTGGAAAATTCCGCGGCGCACGATCTTGTCGGGATCGATGCCATCGACCCGCTCGCCGTCGAACACGATCTCGCCGCGGGTGACTTCGCCGTCCTCGGTCTTGAGCAGGCCCGAGATCGCTTTCAGCGTGGTGGATTTGCCGGCGCCGTTGGCGCCGAGCAGCGCGACGATCGCGCCCTTCGGTACGTCGAGGCTCAGCCCGCGCAGCACGAGGATGACGTTGTCGTAAACGACTTCGATGTTGCGCACGGCCAGCAGCGGCGCGGCTGCGGCAGCGACGGCAGGCTTTGCGGTTGTCACGGTTTCGGTTTGCACGTCGGTCGTCCTGGGTTTTCTGAACCTCTCCCCGTTTACGGGGAGAGGTCGAAGCCTGAGCGTAGCGAAGGGTTCGGGTGAGGGGCGATGTTCCGAATCGAAGTCTTGGGGGGCCCCCCCCCCCCAACCCCCCCAAACCCGGGGGGGGGGGGGGGGGGGTAACACGCCCCCCAAGCGGGGGGGCCGGCCAAACACCCAGGAGAACAAAAACAAAGGGAATTTTGG
>Ga0310345_10002280_pt1 | contig 19721 bp, 13 predicted proteins | sample HC15DNA20500_MG_FD_204667 | JGI IMG/M metagenome (GOLD analysis project Ga0310345, IMG submission 204667) | Marine microbial communities from station ALOHA, North Pacific Subtropical Gyre - HC15-DNA-20-500_MG | ecosystem: Environmental > Aquatic > Marine > Oceanic | place: Pacific Ocean: North...
CGCAAAAGCTTCGACCTGTGGAAAGAGACCGTGAACGGCCACTCTTCGCCCTGGAAGCCCGTGGAGTTGCGCATCGCCGAGGCCCTTCGCGTGAGCTTGCTCGAGGTCATCCTCCACCTCTCCTCGGTCACCCAGCAGGAGCGGGAGCGGGCCCGCGAACGGCAGGATCTCCTGATCTCCGAACTCAACCATCGGGTCCGCAATATCCTCGCGCTGATCCAGGGCGTGATCAGCCAGAGCCGTGGCTCCGCCGACAACATCGCCGACTTCACCAAGGTGGTGGGCGGGCGCATCCACGCCCTTGCCATGGCCCATGACCAGATCACCGCCGACAATTGGGGTCCGGCTTCGCTCCGGAAGTTGGTCACAGCCGAAGCGGCCGCTTATCTAGCGGCGAAAGCCGACCGGGTCCTCCTGAGCGGCCCCGAGGTGATGCTCCATCCCAAGGCCTTCACCACGGTTGCCCTCATGATCCACGAGCTGGTCACCAACTCGGCCAAGTACGGCGCCCTTAGCGACAGCCACGGCACGGTCGGCATCCAGACCGAGTTCAATGGACAGGGCGAGCTGATCATCCGCTGGGCGGAGGAGGGCGGGCCGCCGGTCAAGACGCCGACCTCGCGCGGCTTTGGCAGCACCCTCATCGAACGCTCCATCACCCACGACCTGCGCGGGCAGGCGAAGGTGGAGTACGAGCCCAAGGGCCTGCGCGCCACCTTCGTCATTCCGCCGGAATATATCGCCGATGCCGAAGCGCCCGCTGTACCCGCGCTGCCGGAAGAGCCGGCGCAGCTGTCTCGCACAGGCGAGGCGAGACTTCCCGATCGCATCCTCATCGTGGAGGACAACTACATCATCGCTCTGGAGGCGGAGAACCTTCTGCGCGATTTCGGTGTGAAGGACGTCGCCATCGCCTGCAGCCTCGACGACGCCGCGGCGAAGATCGAGGATTTCGCCCCGGACTTCGTGTTCCTCGACGTCAATCTCGGCGACGAGACGAGTTTCGCTGTGGCGGAGCGTCTGCTGGAGAAGAAGATCCCCTGTGCCTTCGTCACAGGCTACGGCGAACAGATCGACTATCCTGCGCCCCTCAAAGAGATTCCTTGCATGCTGAAGCCCTTCACGGCGGACGGCCTGCGCGACCTCTTGGGCCGGGCGCGGCTGGACGCCTAGCGGGTCGACGCGGCAAATGCGCGAATTGCCGTCAGGCCGCTTGCCTTCCAGCGCGGCAGCGCTCACACAGGCGCTCTAACGGCCTCGAACAGGTTTCCGAGCGAGACCGAATGCGGCAGATTTGAAGGTTGGTCTTGCGGATCCCGGCTTCCGACCCAAGCTGGGAAGGGCAAGCGAGAAAGTCTGATGAAACAACATGTTAGCGGCGGTGCCGAAGAAGCGCCGCCCGTCACGTCTGCCACCGCGTCGAGCCAGGCCAATACGGAGCGGCCGAGCGATCCCGGCATCGGATTCCGGGAGTTCGTGGCGCTCATGGCCGCCCTCATGGCCACCAACGCGCTCTCCATCGACGCCATGCTGCCCGTCCTCGGAGAGATCGGCCGCGCCCTGCACCTCGGCTCGGAGAACGACCGGCAGTGGGTGGTGACGGCCTATCTGCTCGGCTTCGGCGGAGCCCAGTTGATCTACGGCCCGCTCGCCGACCGCTTCGGCCGCAAGAGCGTGTTGCTGGTGGGGCTCGTCATCTACGTCGTGTTCAGCGCCGCCAGCGCGTTCGCGTCCAACCTCTGGGTCATGATCCTCGTCCGCTTCCTGCAAGGCTGCGGCGCGGCAGGCACCCGCGTGCTCTCCATCACCATCATCCGCGACTGCTATTCCGGGCGCTACATGGCGCGCGTCATGTCGCTCACCTTCATCGTCTTCCTCGCCGCGCCGATCCTGGCGCCGTCGATCGGCCAGGCTATCGCCCTCGTCGCGCCTTGGCAGTGGATCTTCATTGCGCTCGCCCTTTTCGGCGTGGTCGTGTCGGTCTGGACCGCGATGCGGCTGAAGGAGACGCTCCACCCAGACGACCAGATCCCGATCTCGCCGCAAGGCATCGGCAGCGCGCTTGAGACCGTCATCACCAACCGCATGGCGCTGGGTTACACCCTGGCCATGGCGCTGATGCTGGGCGCGCTGTTCAGCTTCATCAACTCAGCCCAGCAGGTCTTCGCCGAAGCGCTGCGCGCGCCGGATCTCTTCGCCATCATCTTCGCCCTCGCCGCCGGCGGCATGGCGGTGGCGTCCTTCGTGAATTCGCGGATCGTGGAGAAGATCGGCACACGCCGGGTCTCCCATTTCGCGCTCCTCGGCTTCATCGCCATCGCCGCCATCCACGGCGTGGTGGCCTGGTACGGTCACGAGAATGTCTGGACTTTCGCCGCCCTCCAGGCCGGGCTGATGTTCTGCTTCGGTCTGATCGGCCCGAACTTCAACGCCATGGCCATGGAACCACTTGGCCACATCGCGGGCACCGGTTCGGCGGTCGTCGGGTTCACCACGACCGTCGGCGGCGCCATCATCGGCTTCCTGGTGGGACAGCAATTCGACGGCACGTTGGTGCCGCTGACCGCCGGCTTCCTGGGCTGTGGATTGGCTGCCCTCGTGCTGGTCTACGTCACCGAGCAGGGCCACATGTTCAAGCCGAGAAAGGGCGAATCCTAGGGGCTCTAGGCTAAGTCGAAGGCAAGCATATCTTCCCCGGTTGCTTGTGCTCCAAGCCTCGGTCCCGTAAGTCTGGGGCATGAGCTTGGATCTTGAGCCCATAGATTTCGCGTCAGCCGGACAAGGCTGGGACGACGTCATGGAGACTGCGATCCGCTTTCGGCGCTATCTCCACCGCCATCCCGAACTGAGCTGGCAGGAGACCGAAACGGCGGCCACGATCCGTGCCGGTCTCGACCAGCTGGGCATCGCGTGGCGCCCTTGCGCCGGCACCGGCACCGTGGCGACCATCGCCGCCGGCAAGGCCGGACGCCATGTCGCGCTGCGCGGCGACATCGACGCTCTCCCGATCCTCGAGCGCTCCGGAAGGGGCTGGAGTTCCACCCGCGAAGGCGTGATGCATGCCTGCGGCCACGATGGTCATACCGCGACCCTGATGGCGGCCGCGCTCTGGCTAAAGCGGAATGAAGACGCGTTGCCCGGTCCGGTGAGCCTGCTGTTTCAGCCGGCGGAGGAGGGCGGCCACGGCGCCCGAGAGATGATCGCCGACGGCGCCCTGGACGGTGTCGATATCGTCTTCGGCTGGCACAACTGGCCCGCCATACCTTTCGGCAAGGCCGTCTGCCCCGATGGACCGGTCATGGCCGGCAACGGCACCTTTAAGATCCTGGTAAAGGGCATCGGCGGGCATGCCAGCCAGCCCGAGGCGTGCCGCGATCCAGTGCTTGCGGCCGCCGCGATCACCCTTGCCCTGCAGCAGGTGGTGAGCCGCCGCATCCGGCCCCAGCATCCGGCTGTGCTCAGCGTCACCTCCATCGAAGCGCCGAGCCTCAACACGGTGATCCCCGAGACAGCCATGATCGGCGGCAGCATCCGCATCGCCGTGCCGGAGGACCGCGCGGTCATCAACGGGTTGATCCAGGAGATCGCCGCCGACACGGCGAAGGCCTACGGCGTTGAGGCTGAGACGACGATCGAGCCCCGCTACGAGGCGACGGTCAACGATCCTGCCGCCGCGGAAGCAATGCGCGGGGCCCTTGCCGATGAACTGGGACCCGGCTGGCTCGACCAGGATCTGCCCGTCCCGATCATGGCTTCGGAGGATTTCAGCTACTATCTCGGCGAGATTCCGGGCGCCTTCGCCCTGGTCGGCGCCGATGACGGCGAGGACCACGACTCGCCCTGCCACAGCCCCCTCTACGACTTCAACGATCGGCTGATTCCGATCGTCGCGCGGTGCTTCGCGCGGCTCGCCGGAGCGCCGCTGCCCAACGCCGCAACTGTTCAGCACAAGGAACAATCTGCGCCCACAGCGCTTCAAGAATAGCCCGTTAACGACAGGGGAGACCTGGAATGCAGGCAAATAATATGGATGTTTTCGACCAGTGGGAGTCGGAAGTGCGTGGCTATTGCCGCGTCTATCCCACGGTATTTCAGTCGGCCTCGAACGCCCGTCAGGTCGATGAATCCGGCAAATCCTATATCGATTTCTTCGCCGGTGCCGGCGTGCTTAATTTTGGTCATAACAACGAGCGCATGAAGAAGGCGATCATCGATTTTCTGAACGCCGACGGCGTCGCTCACAATCTCGATACGTCGACCACCACCAAACGCGATTTCATGGAGGCGTTCGTCGAGACGATCCAGAAGCCCCGCGGCTGGAACTACAAAATGCAGTTCACCGGTCCGACCGGTACGAACGCGGTCGAGGCGGCCCTGAAGTTGGCCCGCCGCGTCACCGGACGCCAGACCGTGATCGCCTTCACCCACGGCTTCCACGGCATGACCCTCGGGTCGCTGGCCTGCACGGCGAACTCTTACTTCCGCAATGCCGCCGGCGTGCCGCTCGACCACGTGCAGCGCTTCCCGTTCGGCAAGTCGATGCAGGAGATGTCCGCCGTCTATGCGGACCCGTCCTCCGGCTACGAGCCCCCGGCTGCCGTTCTCGTCGAGGCGATCCAGGCCGAAGGCGGCGTCAACGTCGCGACCAAGGAATGGCTCCAGGAGCTGCAGGCCTTAGCCCAGAGCCGCGGCGCCCTGTTCATCATCGACGACATTCAGGCCGGCTGCGGCCGCACCGGCTCCTATTTCAGCTTCGACGGCATGGGCCTCGATCCCGACATCATCACCCTGGCGAAGGGCATCGGCGGCTTCGGCACGCCGCTCGCCATGAACCTTGTGAAGCCCGAGCACGACAAGCACTGGTCCCCCGGTGAGCACACCGGCACCTTCCGCGGCCAGGGCATCTCCTTCGTCGCCGGCCGTGAGGCGCTGCGCTACTTCGAGGACGACCGCTTCTGCAACGAGGTGAAGCGCAAGGGCGAGTTCATGGCGGAGCGCCTGAACGAGATCGCATCTGCTCAAGGCGCCAAGGGCTTTGCCGTGCGCGGCAAAGGCATGATGCAGGGCCTCGACACCCAGGATGGTGCCGTCGCCAAGGAGATCGTCTCCCGCTGCTTCCAGAACGGCCTGCTGCTCGGCGGCTGCGGACCGGCGGGACGCGTCGTGAAGCTCATCCCGCCCCTGACCATCCCCGATGCCGATCTGGAGGAAGGTCTGAATATCCTTGCGACCTCCACCCAGCAGCTCGCGGAGGCGGCATGAGAGAACGCGATGACATGACGTTTCCGCCGGAGGAGTACCAACGGCGGTTGAACGGTTTGCGCGAGCGCATGGAAGAGCGGCTGCTCGACGCGGTGATCATCACCGATCCTGAGAACATTATGTATCTCACGGATTATCAGACCACCGGCTACTCCTTCTTCCAGGCGCTGGTCGTTCCTCTGTCGGGCGACTGCTACATGGTTACCCGGAAGCTGGAGGAGTCGAACGTCTACGCCCGCACCTGGGTGGATAAGACACGGCCCTACGCCGACAACGGCGACGCCATCCAGAGTCTGGTGGAAAGCCTGCGCGATGCGGGCCTCGCCTATTCCACCGTGGGCTACGAGCGGAACAGCTACTTCTTCCCCGCCTATCAGCAGGACCGCGTCCGCACCGCCTTCACCGATGGCAAGCTGATGGACTGCTTCGGCATCGTGGAGGAGGGGCGCATCCAGAAGAGCCCCGCCGAGATCGAGATCATGAAGAAGGCCGCGATCGCGACCGAAGCCGGCATGAAGGCTGGCATCGAGACTTGCGCGCCCGGCGTGACCGAGAACGAGATCGGCGCGGCCATCTCCGAAGCCATGTTCCGCGCCGGCGGCGAGCCGCCCGCGGTCATGCCATACGTCGTCTCCGGCCCGCGCTCCATGATCGGCCACGCCACCTGGGAAGGCCGCACCGTGCAGCCCGGCGAGCACGTCTTCATGGAAGTCGGCGGCTGCTACCGGCGCTACCACACCGCCATGATGCGCACCGTCGTGCTGGGCGATCTGACGCCCTCCATGGAGAGCGCTCAGCGCTGCATGATGGACGCTCTTCGCGAGGTCGAGCGGGCGATCCGTCCAGGGCTCACCGTTTCGGACGCCGACAACATCGTGCGCGATATCATCACCAGTGCCGATCACGGCGGCGACCTGATCACGCGGTCGGGCTATTCCATCGGCATCGCCTTCCCGCCCAGCTGGGACGAGGGCTACATCCTGAGCCTGATGCAGGGCGATTCCCGCACCCTGAAGGAAGGCATGACCTTCCACATCATCCCCTGGGTCTGGGGCGTGGACCGTGACAAGACCGTCGGCATCTCCGACACGATCCGCGTGACGGCGGATGGCTGCGAGTCGTTCTTCAATCTCGCCCGCGAGTTCACCACCAAGACCGACACCAAGCTCCATGCCGTGGAGGATAGCGGCCCGTCGGACGAGTCCGACGCGGACGCCGCCATCGGCTAGGGCAGGGGACAATAATCAACGGAGACGTTCGATGCTGACAGCGATCGACCCGGCCACCGGCAAGGTGGTGCGCGAGGTGACGCCCGATTCCGATTCCGACGTCGAGGCGAAGCTCGCCGCGGCGCGGAAGGCCTATGAGAGCTGGCACGTGACCTCCTTCGACGAGCGCGCCCAGCTCCTGAAGGCCGTCGCCGCGGAGATGCGCAAGCGTGTCGACGAGCTGGCGCCCGTCATGACGGAGGAGATGGGCAAGCCCATCAAGGAAGCGCGTGCGGAGGTGGAGAAGGCCGCCTGGTGCGCCGAGCACTACGCGGATTTCGCGGAAGCCTATCTCGCGCCGATCAGCCTGGGCTCCGACGCCACCAGCAGCTACGTCCAGCATCTGCCCCTCGGCACCGTGCTCGGCATCCTGCCGTGGAACGCGCCCTTCTGGCTCGCCTTCCGCTTCTGCGCTCCTGCCCTCATGGCCGGCAACACCTGCCTCATGAAGCACGACCCCCACGTGCCGGGATCCTCGGCGGCCATCGCCGATGTCTTCAAGCAGGTCGGCGCGCCGGAGGGCGTGTTCGACAGCCTGTTCCTGGAAACGCCTTCCGTGGAGAAGGTCATCCGCGACAAGCGCATCCAGGCCGTCTCCTTCACCGGCTCCACGAGAGGCGGCGCGGCGGTGGCCTCGATCGCGGCCTCCGAGATCAAGCCGGCGGTGCTGGAGCTCGGCGGCTCCGATCCCTCCATCGTGCTGGCCGATGCCGATCTCGACAAGGCGGCGGACATCCTGAAGATCTCCCGCATCATCAACGCCGGCCAGAGCTGCATCGCCGCCAAGCGCATTATCGTCGAGGCGCCGGTCTACGACGACTTCATCGCAAAGCTGAAGGAGCGGCTGGCGGCCCTGAAGGTCGGCGATCCGGCGAAGGAGGAAACCGATGTCGGTCCCATCGCCCGGAAGGATCTCCTCGACGAGCTCGCCCGCCAGGTGAAGACCACCATCGATCAGGGCGCAACCTGCCTGCTCGGCGGCGAGCCCATCGAGGGCGACGGATACTTCTATCCCGTCACGCTTCTCACCGACGTGAAGCCCGGCATGTGCGCCTTCGTCGAAGAGACCTTCGGCCCCGTCGCCGTGATCATCCGCGCCGACGACGAGGAGCATGCGCTGAAGCTCGCCAACGACACCGAATACGGTCTCGCCGCCAGCGTCTGGTCGACCGCCGAGCGGGGCGAAGCCCTGGCCAAGCGGATCGAGGCTGGGCAGGTGGCCGTCAACGGGATCGTGAAGACGGACCCCCGCCTGCCATCCGGCGGCATCAAGCGCTCAGGCTACGGCCGCGAGCTCGGCCCCCACGGCATCCATGCCTTCGTGAACGCCCAGCAGGTCTGGGTGGGGCCCGTGAAGGCGTGAATCGGAAACGGATGAGGCCAGGCTAGTCCTTTGAAACCTTGGCCTCATCCGACACCAGCTTGAACTTCCAGTTCTCCATCGGCGTGCCATCCAGCTTGAGTCGGCTGGCGAGGTAGTAGAGCTGCTGCGTCGCCGGCATATCCGGTGCCGTGGTGAAGCGTTCGCGCAGCCAATGGGGCGGGATCGACTGGTAATAGAGGGTCGCGCGCACGGTCACATTCGCCGGGTCGACGCCCTCGGGCAGGGAGATCTCGTAGCGCACCCGGTCCTTTCCCTTGCCGCTGCGATAGTCCTCGTCCCGGATCGCATCCTTGCCGGGATGGGTTGCGTGGATGAAGTCTTTCAGCTCGCTGTAGCGCTCCGGCATCGGCCCCTTCTCCTGCCAGCCGAAGGGGAGCAGCCGGTTGTCCTTCACATGCTTCGCCCGGTGCACGAAGCTCGTGGTGAAGTCGCCGCCCGCGTTCTGCAGCAGCTCCTCGTAGACCTGCACCTGATCTTGAGACTCGATCACCTCGTGATGGTGCTGATAGCGCGGCGCGCCGGTCTCGTCCTTCTCGAAGAACTCGGTCGGCAGCACCTCGCCCGCCTCGTCCACCAGCACGCCGACCGAGTTGGTCCGGCCCGAGCCCCAGACGATGCGCTCCTCGCCGCCGCTCTCGTCGATCACGAGAAGCTCAAGAAATGCGCGGCGCAAGCCGACGCCCGTCGGGAAGCGGTGCCCCGTCTTGTTCACCACCTCCACCTCGGCGATCAGCTTGCCATCCTCAGCAATCGAGGTCTCCACGTCGATATCCGCCGTCCGCTCCCGCGCCTGTACCGCTACCTCTTCCAGCGCCAGTTTCTGCCCGTCGGCGCCGGTCATGTAGTCCTTCGTGCGGACCCCCAGCACGTCGTTATGCTGCCGGAACATCTCCATCAGGATGCCGTTCAGCCCCTGCAGCCGGTGGCGCTTGAAGCCTTCCTTCCGGTAGCGCACCTGGATCTCGTCCAGCGGCGCCATATGCTCCGCCTCCGGGTAGGTGTCGTCCTGGATCGCTGCGATACGCGTCTCGATCTGATCGACATCCACCTTGCCGTCCGCCGATTTGAAATCGCTCGGCATGTGGCAGCCCTGGCAGCTCTGGGCCCGCTCAGGCGTCGGATTGGCGGCCGGGTACTCGTCCTGATAGCCGCTGTTCAGCCACTCCAGATAGGTCGCCTGCTCGATGGAGTGCTTGTAGTCTTTGAACATCTCCGCCGGCACGCCGACATCCAGATCGGTCGCCTGATGCTCTGCGAGCGGCATGTCCACATTGGGCAGGTGCACGTTGTGGCAGGAGCCGCAGAGCCGCGAGCTCTTGATGTAGTCGCTGTGCTTCGGGGTGATGCCCAGCGCGTTCTCCATTGGCAGTGCCACGATCTCGTCCTCCTTGAACGGCCCGTAGATCTCGTCCGGCGCGCCGAGCTCGAAACGGCCCGTCGTGTTGTGAGTGAGATAGCTCTTCAGGTCCGACAGCCCGTCCTTCGGCGCGCTCGGCTTCGCCCGGTGGCAGGTGCCGCAGCTGATTCCGTCCCGCGCCAGGGCCCCGTACTTGGCGTAAGGATTGTCGGCATCCGCCGAGGTCAGGAACATGTGCTCGCGCTTGAACAGCGGGTCGAGGCCGAGCTTCGGCGCATCTTCTTTCAGTTGCCGCTGGCCCATGGCGCCGTGGCAGCTGAAGCAGAGATTCTGCAGATGCGCGATATGCTCTTGCGGCGGTTCTCCGTCCTTGCCGAACTCCTTCGTCAGCAGCGCGATCTCGCTATCGACCTGGGCGTGGAAGATCGGGTCCCGCCCGGCCAGCCCCATGGGCGACCAGCGCCACTCGCCGTAGGGCGAGACGTTGTAGCCCTCGCCGTATTTCGGTCCGGTCTGGAAAAACATCACCGGTCCCGCCGCCGTGCCTTGATTGCCGTTGATGCCGCCATGGCAGCCCAAGCACTGATCGGAGCTCACGAAGCCCGGCCCGTCGTTCCCGGGATGCGAAACGACGCGGTCGTGGGTCTCGGACGGAAGCCGCAGCACGCTTTCAGAACTGGGATCGGTCACGCTGGGATACATCGCCAGGAACGCAGGGTCGGGCGAGGAGAGATCGTCTAGCCCCATGGGATCGGCGGAGGCTTGCGCATCGCTCGGATCGGCGAGATGCCGGTCGACAGGCACGACCTCCTTAGCCTCGATCTCGTCGGTCTCGTCTTCCGATTGCGGCTGCCAGGGCCGTGCGGCGGCGTGACTGTCCCGCCAGGAATCGTCAACCCGGAAGCGCAAGGGTGCGCCGGGAAAACCCTCGATGTTTCTGAGACTTGAGAAGGTATTGTGATCGGCCGCGGAGCCGTGGCAGCGGATGCAGAACTGGCCGAAGCCGGACTCCGGATATTTGAACGGGAAGGCGTGGGACGTAGGCTCCAGCTTGTTCCTGATCGGGTTCGACCAGTACCACCCGTCATGGGCGCCGTCCTTGTCGCGCACCATCACGGTCCAGGCTCTCAGCTTCTCCGCCACCTGGGCCTCGTCCATTCCCTGATAGCGGGCCGCCGGCGGCTCGAACATCTCCTTGACGATGAACGCCCCGTCTTCCGGCGGCGCCTTCCGGTCGGTCAGCAGCCAGCGCATCATCTCCGGCGAGTAGTAGACCCGCACCGCGGGATGGGTGCCGAAATAGACGTTATTCACGTAAGGCCCGGTGTCCCGGACGAGATTGCCGCCCGTCGCCTTGTCCACGCACCAGCCGAGCTTTTCGTACTCACGGTCGATCAGAAAGGCGAAGAGCTGCCGCTGATAGTCCTCCGGGTCGGTCTTGCTGGGCAGGGGCAGGCCGGAGGGCTTCGCATCGCTGCAATAGGCGGGAAGCTGTGCCGAGGCGGGTGCGGGCGTGCTGGCGAGAGGAAGCGCATAAGCGGCGAACGCCAGCGGCACGCCGAGCAGGAGAAATGGCCAGATCCATCTGAAGACTGAGGGCTTCCCGGGCGGCCGTTCAGGCGCGCACTCGCCCCTTCTGCAATCCATCGCTCAGCGCCAGCGCTCCCGCAAGCCTCGCTTCTCCCAACCGCAGGTCGAGTTTACCCATGCACTTCGTGCCCGCCACCCTTTTTGCCTTTATAGAAAATGCAAAAAATGCCTGTGCGAGCCGGCTGCCGATTGTCCAATCCTGCAACCTCCAGTAATTTCAATGGAGAACGAAGGGCCGGTGGGAGGGATTATGAAGGGTACCAACCCCCTGAAGCAGGCTGGCAAGAACGCCAAGGACTGGTGGGCAGCCCAGCGCGGCTTCTCAAATCTCATCGTCATCCCGGCCATCTGGGCCATCGTTTCCATGCTGGTGACGGGCGTGATCTATAGCGGCGCCGATATCGGCCGCTACATCTACGAATTCCTCCCAACCGACATGCCGGAGCCCTTCAGCGAGGACCGCCTCGGCATCCTCGTGGCACGGCTGGAGAACGATAAGGACGGCGAATACACCCTGCGCGTCCGCACCGCTCTCGAGCAGCAGCTCCCCATGACGGCAACGGGTGAGGCGGCGGTCGAGGTCGATCTCTATCCCAAGACCTTGTCGCTTCCCGCCGAAGGCCGGCTTTCGGAGAACATCGCGAAGGCCACGGAAGAGGGCCGCACCTGGCTGGAAGCCCAGAACGCCGAGCTTCTGATCTGGGGCCGCGCGGTCCCGACCGAGAAGCAGATCGAGCTTCGCATCCTGACCCGCCAACCGGCGGAGGGCGGCGGCCAAGCCCAGCCGGAAGTCTATCCGCTGCGGATCCCGAGCGAATTCTCCGACCGCCTCGGCGCCACATTGGCCGGCGTCGTCGCGGGCGCCGGCTACAAGGCCTGGAATCAGCGCGGCAAATATCTGACGCCGGAGCAGCGCGAGGCCATGACCGCGTGGATGGACCGGCTGAAAAGCTTGCGGGGCGATCTGCCCGATGCGCTCGATGAAAAGAGCCGGGAGCGCATCCGCGAGAAGATCGAGACCGCCTATATGCAGATCGGTGCGGCCCTCGTCGCCGACAGCAAGGACGACCAGGGGGTCGCCATCATCGAGCAGCTGTTCGGCGCTGACTCCGATCCCGATGGCTGGCCCTCCGGGCAGGTGCTGTTGATGGCGGAGATGACGGCGGACTATTTCGAAGCCTTGGCTGTCCAGGGGGTACCCTTGCCGCCGGAGAGCGTGGAGAAACTCCTCGAGACCTCCAACGATCTCTTCGCGCTCATCGAGCAGCTCTATGGGCTCGGTGAGATCAGCGAGAACGAGTTCCTCTATTTCGCCGGCAACCTCGAGAAGCTCGATGGACATCTCACGGCGAAGCTGGAAAGGCCCGACGAGGCGCGCGAGCATTTCGAGCGCGGCAAGCGGCTCTTCGAGTCCCTCATGGAGCAGAAGGATGCGCCGACGGACGCGCTGACTGTTGCGCGTATCAAAAGCTATCTCGGCAGCATCGAGCTTAGCCTGGCCCATCTCTCCACCGGCAAGGCGGTCTCCGAGCATCTCGACGCGGCGATCACGTATCTCGGGCAGGCGCTGAACCTGCTCGACGACGAGGCGGCGCCGCGCGAAGTCGTCCGCGTCCGTACGCTGCTGTCGGTGGCCTACAACAATCGCTGGCGCAACGAATATGACGCGCGGGCCCTGTATTCGAGCGCCGAGACCCTGGAGCCCATCATCCCGATCCTTCGCGAGAACGGACGCACCGACGAGTTGGCCGTCCTCGCCCCGCAGACCGCCATGCTTTACGGGCTGCATGCGGTCGTCGCAGGCGGGGACGCCTCCGCCAAGAAGGCGCTCGAATCCGCGGCGACCTTCGCCGAGATTTCCGGCGCCGACGAGATTCCGGTGAAGGCGCAGACCACCTTCGTCGAATGCCTCTCCTATCTCGGCGAGGGGCGGGCGATGTCTGCCGCTGGCGACGCGCTGGCCGACAAGGTGGCCGCCCTGGAGAAGGCGTCCAGCCGGTGCGAGGCCGCCGCGACCCTGTTCGAGCAGCTCGGCATCGTCTTCAACTGGATGAATGCGAAATCCCTGTCATCCGGTGCGCTTCGCACCGCCGCAAAGGCCAAGGACGACGTCGCTCTCGCCGTTGCGGCGCTGGCCTGCGCCAACGATGCGGCTGAGAAGACCGAAGGCATCGACAATCCCATCATCGACAATCAGAACGCCTTCACCAAGGGCGCCGCCTTGCGGGAGGTTGGCCGCCAGAAGGACGATGTCGCCCAGGTCGAAGAGTCGGTCGAGATGCTGCGCGACGCTCACGAGAAGCTGCTCGCGCCGGGAAGCACCGCGACCCTCGGCGACCGGCTGCCCATCGAGCTGCAGCTCGGCGATTCCCTCGTGACGCTTGCCACCCTCAATAAGGACGGCGGCAAGAACCTGGAGCAGGGGATCGAGATGCTGAGCAAGGCACGCGATGCCTTCGCCGCGGGCGGGGCCACCCTAATGCTCCAGGACGCCACCGAAGCCCTCAAATCGGCAGAGCAGTTCCAGGCTGAGATCAGCGTGAACTAGGACGCTCCGGAGCGGCGGTTACCAGAGCGCGATCAGGATCGTCAGCGGCGTCAGCAGATCCCACCAGAAGATCGGACCTGCATTGTTGATGGCGAAATTGGCCTCGGCGAACATGTCGCGGAGATGGGTCGCCGCGGCGCTCCACAGGAAGCCTGCGGAAACGAAGAAGACCGCCCAACCTGCCGGCTCCCCGAGCATCGAGGCCGCGATCGCGCCCAGCCCGATACCGAGATTGGCGCCGGCGATCTCCAGCTGAAACGGACTTGGGTCCCAGCCGATCGACTCCGCCACACGCTCCCGCATCATGGAATGGGCGAAGGCGGCCCAAAGGCTCTGAATTCCGAGCGACAGGAAGAGCATCCATTGGGCGAGGGGAGAGAGGCTGGCATCGGCGAAGCCGAGCGGGATGCCGGCGAGGCCGAGGATGAGCGCCGCCGCGTAGAGCAGCATCGGAATAGCCGCGATCATGTAGGACATCTGCGAAAGCCCCCCTTCAGCCAAAGTCCACTTTAGCCCGCGCCGAATGTCGGCAGCGGCTGGCGAATCTATCGCCGGGGAGCGTAGTCCGGTGCCGCGCCTACTTCCAGCGTTCCAGCCAGGCCTGGAACATCAGCACGTCCCACAGCTCGGCCTGCCAGTTCCGCTTTCCCGCTAGGTGCTGCTGCCACTTGCGGCGGATCGGTTCCGGCTTGAAATATCCTTCCGACTTCAGCCGGCTCTCATCCAGCAGGGCTTCCGCCCAGTCCCGCAAAGGTCCCCGCAGCCACTGGTCGATCGGCACGGTGAAGCCCGACTTGGGCCGCTCGACGAGATTCGCCGGCACGTAGCGGTCGAGCAGCTGGCGCAGGATCCATTTGCTGCGCCCGCGCCGGATCTTCATGGCCTTCGGCAGCGACCAGGCGAATGCGACGACCCGATGGTCGAGCAGCGGCACGCGCACCTCCAGCGAGACCGCCATGGAGGCTCTATCCACCTTGGTCAGGATGTCGTCCGGCAGATAGCTGATCATGTCCAGATACTGCATCTGCTCGACCGCGTCGGGCACCAGCGCCTGGGCCTCGTTCGCGTCATAGGGGATCGGCGTCTCCGCCGCCCCGATCACCATGGTCGAGGGGTCTTCCCAGTGACCGGTGACGTTGCGATAGAAGGTTTCCGGCGTGCCGGTCAGCGCATCCGCCAGCTTCAGCATCTTGTCGCCGAACTGCCGCGGCCGCTGTCGCGCCGGAATGGCCCGCGCCAGCGCGTCCCAGGATGCCGGGGGCAGGGCCCGCAACACCCGGGCCTCCGCATTGCGTAGCCCGCCGGGCTGTCCGAACAGCAGCTTGCCGAAGCGCGCCGCCGCCAGATAGCGCGTGTAGCCGCCGAACAGCTCGTCGCCGCCATCGCCCGACAGCGCCACCGTGACCGATTGGCGGGTGAGCTTGGAGATCAGATAGGTTGGGATCTGCGAGGCATCGGCAAACGGCTCGTCGTAGATCTCAGGCAGCTGAGGCACCACGTCCAGCGCCTCTTCCGGCGTCACGTAGAGCTCCGTGTGATCGGTGCCGAGATGGGCGGCGACCTGCTTTGCGTGCTGCGCCTCGTTGTAGTCGTTCTCGGCGAAGCCGATGGAGAAGGTGCGCACCGGTGCCTTCGACTGGGCCTGCATCAGCGCGGTGATCAGCGAGCTGTCGATGCCGCCGGAAAGGAAAGCCCCGAGCGGCACGTCGGCGATCATCCGGCGTCCCACCGCATCCCGCAGCAGCGTATCGAGCGCCTCCTCGGCCTCTTCGGCGCTACCCTCGAAGGGCTTGTCCGCCCCTTCCTCGACGATGTCCGACAAGGTCCAGAAGCTCTCCAGCTTCGGCTCCTGCTTGGGGCGCAGGATCAGCATCTTGCCGGGCGCCAGCTTCTGCACGCCGCGGTAGATCGTCTTTGGCTGGGCGATGTAGCCCTGACGGAGGAAGCCGGCTAGGGCCCCGTGATTGATCTCCACCCGGAAGGTCGGATGCGCGCGCAGCGCCTTCAGCTCGGAGGCGAACAGGATGCCCTTGCCCGTATCGGTCCAGTAGAGCGGTTTGATGCCCAGCCGGTCGCGCGCCAGGATGAGCAGCCGCTCGTTGCGGTCCCACACCCCGAAGGCGAACATGCCGATCAGCTTCTTCAGGGTCGCCTCGACGCCCCAGGCGTCGAAGCCGGCGAGGATCACCTCGGTGTCCGACGTGCCGCGGAAGCTCTGCCCCTCCTGGGTGAGCGTCTCGCGTAGCTCGCCGAAATTGTAGACCTCGCCGTTATAGACGATGACGTAGCGCCCCGAGCCTGAAACCATAGGCTGCGCGCCGGTCTCCGAAAGATCGATGATGGAGAGGCGCCGGTGGCCGAGCGCCAGGCCGCTCTCCTCGTCCAGCCAATGATCGCCCGCATCGGGACCGCGATGGACCAGCGACTCGGTCATCGCCAGGACGCCCGTGGCGAGGTCGTCGGGCGAAGCTTTGCTTCCGGTCAGACTCCCGGCAATTCCACACATGGGCGAAAGGCTCTTCTGCTGGTCATTCTTCCGGCCGGCGGACGAGGTCGCTGCCGCACGGTCGCCGATTGAGCGTGGTTCGAACTTGTTTCTTCTGCAGTCCCGAGCCCGGTCGCAAGCAGCTCGACGCTCGACCCGATGGCCGAGGCGTCCGGAACTGGTTCGCCGGTCCTACAGCCTGGCCGGTCCCAGTCTGCCCCGTTCAGATGACGGTTGCTCGGTCGCTATATCTCTTGTTGGAAGTTGCCCCCAAATGCGCTCCGACCGTGCCGGATCGCAAAGGCGATGACAAGCCGAAATTCGGCGCGCTCGGAAAGCCTCCCCGGCGGGCAGGGACCCTTACCAGCACTGCTAATTAATTGGGCAATTTGCACCCCTCTGCACAGACATTTGGCGCACACCCACGCCCTTTGCGGGCTGACGAGGAGCTCAAGCCCCGTCTGGCCTGGACCGTGCATTGACCCCCTGCAAAGCGGGCTTCTCTAACGATTCCAGGCGGCTGGCGACATTCCTTAGCGGAATTTTTATTTCTTGGCACGAAACCTGCTTTACCCCTCGTTAGCCTTTTGCTGCGGGTTCAACGGAGGGATTTTGTATGGAAGAGCAAGCAATCGAGGGCCTAGCGGCCCTCCCATTTCTGAAACTATTTACGGCGGAAGCCTACTACTACATCACCGGCGTGCTGATGCTTCTGATCCACGTCGGCTTCTTGGCCTATGAAGGCGGTGTGGCGCGGTCCAAGAACTTCTTGGCCACGATGCTGAAGAACCTGATGACGGTGCCGATCGTCGGCATCACCTTCTTCTTCTTCGGTTTTTGGGTCTACAACGCCTTCCCGCTGTTTCCGGTCACCGGTCCGCTGTTCGGGCCTTGGACGGATCCGGAGGCCCTGACCGGCGTCGCCGCCGATGCCTACGGGCTCGTGGTCGGCTCCTATCCCTGGTCCGAGGCTCTCGCCCCGACCAAGGCCGACGAGCTCACCGGCGTCTTCTGGATGGTCTTCGCCCTGTTTGCCATGACCACGGCCTCGATTCTGTCGGGCGCGGTGATCGAGCGCATTCAGATGGGCGGCTACTACATCCTCGCCATCGTGCTCGGCAGCTTCTGCTGGGTCGTCGCGGCCGCCTGGGGCTGGAACTACTACGGCTGGTGGACCACCGAATGGGGTTGGCATGACTTCGGCTGCGCCGTTGTCGTGCATGGCGTCTCCGGCATGTTCGCGCTCGGCGTGTTGATCAATCTCGGACCGCGCATCGGCCGCTTCGTGGATGGCAAGCCGCAGCCAATCCTGCCGCACAACATCTCGCTGACCCTGATCGGTCTGTTCCTGATCTTCATCGGCTTCTTCTTCTTCCTGGCCGACTGCGTGATCTTCCTGCCTGACTACACGGGCCTGACCACCATCTACGGCGGTCCGGTGACGTTGGCGACCTTGGCCATGAACGTGACGCTGGCGCTTTCCGCCGGTCTGATCGGTGGCTACCTGTCGTCCAGGGCGGATCCGTTCCTGACCATCTCCGGTGGTCTGGCGGGCATCATCACCGTGGCCGGCGGCCTCGACCTGTACCATCCGGCACTGGTCATCGTGCTCGCCTTCGGCGGCGCCTGGCTGATGCCGAAATGCGTGGCCCTGATGGAGAAGCTCGGGATCGACGATGTCGTGGGTGCTGTCCCCGTGCACGGTATCACCGGCATGATCGGCGGCATCCTGCCCGGCATCTTCGCTGCTGGTTACATCCAGCAGGCCGGTCAGCCTCCCATCAACCTCTTGGGCCAGCTTGGCGGCACCTTCATCGGCGCCATCCTGCTGGGCTTCGTGCCGGGCTATCTCGTCAGCCTGCTCCTGAAGGCCATGGGTCTGCTTCGTGTCTCTCCCGAGTTCGAAGAAGAAGGCCTCGACCTCAAAGAGCTGGGCGTGTCCGCCTATCCCGAACAAACCTTTGCCTCTGCGGCGAAGGCCTAAAGGAGACGAAAAATGGGATCACCTTTTGATACTGCCGAGGGCTACGTGAATGCTGAGGGCGCTTTCCACAGCTTCGTCGGAAGCCCGATGCTCGGGACGATCTGCCTGATCCTGAGCGTGATCATCACACTCTGGTTCCTCTACCGGTCGTTTACCCTCCACTAGTAGAGCAACCTGGCCGGCGCGTTCCGCAAGGGACGCGCCGGTCTCTTTTTCGGGCCGCCGCAAGACCTTTTTCACCGGCCGTCCGTCGTCCGCATCAGGCCTGGCACCGCCAAGCCGAAACCGTGCCGGGACCCTGTTCCAAACCGTACCCAGATTTCAGAATTGCCGGTCGAAAGACCCCTTCCGTCCACGAATCGCCTCTAATCGTTACAATCTCGAGTTGACGCGATAGACAGAGCGGATGTCAGTTTTGTACCAATCGAATTAGGGCGGGTGCGATCGGGGTAGGTATGGCGGAACGAAAAAAAACGAACAAACTCAAACCACAAAATCAGCCGGAAGCGACCCGGCCGACGCGGCAGGTGCTGAATCCGAACACCATCGCCGGCGCGGCTGCAGCCTTCGGGACATTCGGCGAGGTGGAAGAGGACATGCTCCACACCGGCTCGTCGGCTCCCCATGGCGCCTCCACCCGGTCGCTCGCCAAGGCCATCGGCCTGCAGGTCCGCACCCTGCGCCGCAAGCTCGACCTGACCGGCGCCGAGCTCGCCGACCAGGCGGGCATTTCCGCCGGCATGCTGTCGAAGATCGAAAACGGCGCCGTCTCCGCCTCGATCGAAAGCCTGGAGGCGCTCTCCCGCGCCCTCAACGTTCCGATCACGTCGTTCTTCCAGAGCTACGAGGATCAGCGCGACTGCTCCTACGTGCCGGGCGGAAGCGGCGTAGCGATCGAGCGCCGCGGCACCAAGGCGGGCCACCAGTATCACCTGCTCGGCCACTCCATCTCAGGCGACATCGTGGTGGAGCCCTATCTCATCACCCTGACCGAGGAAGCGGAGCCCTACAGCCTCTTCCAGCATGTCGGCGTGGAGTTCATCTATCAGTTAACGGGCAAGTCGCTCTACCGCCACGCCGACAAGATCTACACGCTCTCGCCGGGCGACGCTTTGTTCTTTGATTCCACGGCCTTACACGGTCCGGAGGAGCTCCTTGAGCTACCGATGACCTACCTTTCGATCATCATTTATCCACGCCAGCCGACTTAACCAACTTTCCTTAGAGGAAAAAAATATTCCTGACAGTTGACAGGTCGGGAGGGCGCTCATAGGTTGGGACACATCGCCTCATGCCGAGGCACGCAACCCTTATTCTGAGAGTGCTCAACCAACCCATGTGTGGAATCGTCGGTCTTTTTCTAAAGAATCGCGCTCTTGAGCCTCAGCTGGGCAGCCTGACGGCGACCATGCTGGGCACGATGTGCGAACGCGGTCCCGACAGCGCCGGCTTTGCCGTTTACGGCTCCGGCGACGCGGGGCAGATCAAAATCACCGTGCGCTCCTCAGCGCCCGATTACGACTTCGCCAAGCTTGCCGAGGCGGTGTCTCACGACATCGAGGCCCACGTCTCTTCCGAGACCCACGGCAACCACGGCATCATGACCGTCGCCGAAGATCACGCGGCGAAAGCTGAGGAAGCCCTCCAGCGTATTGGCGGCGAGGAGATCGAGCTCTTCGGCCGCGGCATGCGGATGGAGATCTACAAGGATATCGGCCGTCCCAATAAGGTCGCCGATCGCTTTCATCTGGAGCAGATGAGCGGCAGCCATGCCGTGGGTCACACCCGCATGGCCACCGAGTCGGCCGTGAACGCCGCCGGTGCGCATCCGTTCTCCACCGGC
>Ga0310345_10002282_pt1 | contig 19708 bp, 13 predicted proteins | sample HC15DNA20500_MG_FD_204667 | JGI IMG/M metagenome (GOLD analysis project Ga0310345, IMG submission 204667) | Marine microbial communities from station ALOHA, North Pacific Subtropical Gyre - HC15-DNA-20-500_MG | ecosystem: Environmental > Aquatic > Marine > Oceanic | place: Pacific Ocean: North...
CTGAGCCTCTGTAAGGGCTCGGGGTCGGTCTCGAGAACGTCCAATGCCTCAAGACTCGCCGCTGCACAAACAGGTGGAAGCGCCGTATCGTAAACAAAAGTGCGCGCGTTCTGTACCAGGTATTCAATCACTGTTCCCGACCCAAGGATCGCCGCCCCAACCGAGCCAAGAGCTTTCCCGAACGTGACCATAAAAATACTGCGCTGTCGTTCCTGCTCGGGCATTTGTGCAAAAGCACCCCGCCCGCCCCCCGTGACGCCGAAACCATGTGCGTCATCGATGTAAAGCTCAGCGCCGCGCCGCCCACATATGTCGGCGAGACGCCCGAGTGGCGCCTCGTCGCCGTCCATGCCGAAAACGCTTTCAGTAATCACCCACGAAAGCGCACTGTCCGAGTTCGCTAGTCGGTCGTCCAACACTTCATAATCCAAGTGCGGAAAGCGGCGATGGCGAACCTTGCTTGCGATCACCCCGTCGATCAGTGACGCGTGATTTAACCGATCATGATGTGCGGCATCCCGGGCCACAAGTAGGGCTTCGAGTGCGCCTAGATTAGCCAGATATCCGGACGAAAACAGGAGTGCCGCCTCCGTTCCAGTGAACGCTGTCAGTTTCCGTTCCAACTCCACATGCAAGCACGAACGCCCTGACAAGAGCGCGGCCGCTCCGCTGCCAAACCCTTGATGGCCAACCTCGTTTTTCACGCGGGCGATCACCCGGTCGTCGGCCGCCAAGCCCAGGTAATCATTGCTGCAAAAATTTACGAATTGCCGATCACCGATTGCAACTTGCGTGCCCTGCCTCCCCTCGCGCGTGCAGAGGGTCCGTTGGCGTCCGCTCTTAAAGTGGTTCGCCAGTGCCGTGTCTAGTCGCTCTTTAAGCATCAAGCCACCAACATCCCAACGGGCTAGCCAGGTGCTGCAACGAGTCCAAGACGTTCAAACAACAAGCGATCTTTGGCTGCGAGAGGGTTTGAGGTCGTCAACAAAAGGTCTCCGTAGAAAATGGAGTTTGCTCCTGCAAAAAAGCACAAGGTCTGTAACTCGTCGGTCATCTCTGTACGCCCCGCCGATAAACGGATGACCGTTCGCGGCATCAATATTCTCGCGACAGCGATGGTGCGTACAAAATCGATCGGGTGAACCGGGTCAGCAGAAGCCAGCGGGGTGCCTTCGACACGGATAAGCATGTTGACCGGCAGCGATTCGGGATGGATCGCCATGTTCGCCAACACACCAAGCATTGCCGCCCTGTCGGTTGTATCTTCCCCAAGACCGATGATCCCACCGCAACAAACGCTTATCCCCGCATCACGGACTTGTTCGAGCGTATCGAGTCGGTCGGAATACGTCCGGGTTGAAATTATCTCGCCATAGAATTGGGGCGATGTGTCGAGATTATGGTTGTAGTAGTCCAACCCGGCGGATTTGAGTCGCTTTGCCTGAGCCCCCGTAAGCATCCCGAGAGTGACGCACGTCTCTAGGCCAAGGCTTTTGACCTCTTGGATTAGGTCGATCACCTTGTCTAGATCCCGGTCCTTTGGCGCACGCCAAGCTGCGCCCATACAAAACCGGGTAGCACCGGCCGCCTGCGCCTTCCGAGCGGCTGCTAATACCGTTTCCGTGTCCAGGATCGGCTCTGACTCAACTTCGGTGTCATAGCGGGCACTTTGCGGGCAATAGGCACAATCCTCGGGACATCCGCCTGTTTTTATATTTAACAGCGTACTTAGTTGCACCGTATTTGGTTCAAAATGCTCTCGGTGCAAACTATGTGACCGAAAAAGCAGGTCGTTGAACGGATGTTCAAATAACTCGAGAATCTCGGCTGTCGCCCAATCGTGTCGCGGAGGCGGGCTTTGGTCTTGGCTGATTTGCGAGAGCATTGTGTGCATGAAAGAGGCCCCTTATTCGACGACAGACCATTGCGAACAGGGCCAGTGTCTTGAAAATACACCAAGTGAACTATCGTCAACTTTATTGTAAGTTCGGAATCTGTACAACCCGCGCCACGAGCAACCGGGTCGTGACTCATCTACTAAATATCGCCGTTCGCCTTCCTAATTTCCGTTTTCACTGAATGTAAGTGAGCGCCAACTAACGTCAACCCATCACCCACAAGAGGGATGTTTGCGCGACGGGACCCTATATTTTTCCCATTGCGAACGACCTCCCGGTGTTAGGTATCAATGTTAGTTACACTTAATGCGTATTTTTCTATGAATTCACGTCTTGGTTCGACTTGATCCCCCATCAATGTCGAAAAAATCTTCTCGGTATTTGTTTTATCTTCAACTTGTACCCGAACCAAATGGCGAGTTTTCGCGTCCATCGTCGTTTCCCAAAGCTGCTCCGGGTTCATTTCCCCCAGGCCTTTGTATCGTTGCACGGTCGTGCCCTTACGAACCTCGTCGAGAAGACCGGCATAGGCCGAACCCAAGCTTACTAACGGTATCGTCTCTTCACCTTTCGACGCCGTCGAACCCTCTCCGAGAGGCTCGTCAAATAACCGACCCAAACGACTAATATTCCGGTACTCGTAGCTCAAAAAAAACTCCCTGTCCAGACTGCATTTCTGGATGACACCTGCGGTATTAACTTCTAGACCAAGGACCCAGTAATCTGGGCCTTCGTACATAAGTGTGATGTCAGCACTCTGTCGGGCTTCGTCGGTGCTCTCAAGAGCGGTCTTAAGGCCGGGAAGCCAAGCCTCAAGTGACTCTTGTTGCAGGACCTCTGGATGTTGGAGCGCCGCACATACTCGGAGCCCCATAAGTACGGGAATCGGATAACGGACTGCGAGGCGGCTATGAATTTGTTGGAGTAGTAGGTACTCCCGACCAAGCTCAGCAAGGCGCTCCCCTTTAATTTGGCCGTCGCCGAGATCAAACACTGTTCCCTCTATCGCGAGTTCCATGAAATAGGCGTCCAGCTCCCCGTCGTCCTTTAGATACCGCTCGCGCTTCCCTTTTTTCACCTTATAGAGCGGCGGCTGCGCGATGTAGATGTGCCCGTGTTCGATCAAGTCTGGCATCTTGCGGTAGAAGAACGTGAGCAACAGCGCCCGGATGTGTGAACCATCAACATCCGCGTCTGTCATAATAATAATTCGGTGATAACGCAGCCCACTCCTGTCATATTCCTCCTCGCCAATTCCGCAACCCAGTGCTGTGATCAGACTGGTTACCTCTGTCGATGACAGCATCTTATCGAAGTGGGCTTTCTCCACATTCAGGATTTTCCCTTTAAGCGGTAAAATAGCTTGATTCCGACGGTCCCGACCCTGTTTGGCTGATCCACCAGCTGAGTCGCCTTCTACAATGAAGAGTTCTGAACGGGCAGGATCGCGTTCCTGGCAGTCCGCTAACTTCCCGGGTAACCCTGCGACATCAAGTGCCGTTTTACGACGCGTGAGCTCGCGCGCCTTCCGAGCTGCATCTCGGGCTCGCGCAGCTTCGATGATTTTGATCATAATTCCTCGCGCATCTTGGGGATGTTCTAACAAGAAGCTGCCCAAGCGTTCTGAAACGGCAGACTCTACGACCCCTTTGATCTCGCTAGAAACAAGCTTATCTTTCGTCTGTGAGGAGAACTTAGGATCTGGCACCTTGATGGAAAGCACGGCCGTCAACCCTTCACGGACATCTTCGCCCGAAACAGTGACTTTGTTCTTGGCAGCCAGCCCGTCGCGCTCGATGTATTGATTCAGCGTGCGAGTCAAGGCGGCGCGCAGCCCCGCTAGGTGAGTACCGCCGTCACGCTGAGGAATGTTATTCGTATAACAAAAAATGTTTTCGTTGTAGGAATCGTTCCACTGTAAAGCGACTTCAACCAAGGTGCCCTTTTTCTCGGCGGTAAATTGAATAACGCCCGGGTGAAGCGGCGTTTTCGTCGCATTGAGGTGATTAACAAAAGCAGCGATTCCGCCCTGATATTCGAAACTCTCCTGCTTATCACTACGATCATCCCGTAACGTGATTCTGAGCCCTGAGTTGAGGAAAGAGAGCTCCCGCAACCTTCTGGACAGCACATCATAGCTGAACTCGGTATTGCTGAAGACCTTCGTGCTCGGCAGGAAACGGATCTCCGTCCCCGTTTTGTCTGAGTTCGAAACAGCCTCCAGCGGGGCATCAGAGGTGCCATGATGGTATTCTTGGGACCATAGCTTCCCGTCTCGACGAATTAGTAACGTCAAACGCTCTGATAAGGCGTTGACCACGGATACTCCGACACCGTGCAACCCGCCGGAAACCTTGTAGGCGTTGTCGTCGAATTTCCCTCCCGAATGCAAGGTTGTCATAATTACTTCGGCCGCCGAAAGCTGCTCTTCTTCATGTATGTCCGTGGGAATACCGCGACCGTCATCGATGACCGTGACGGCATTATCGCTGTGTATGTGAACTTCGATGTTGGTGCAGAACCCTGCTAGAGCTTCATCCACACAGTTATCCACTACTTCAAAAACCATATGATGCAGACCCGAGCCATCGTCAGTATCGCCAATGTACATACCGGGGCGTTTTCTGACCGCGTCTAATCCTTTTAGAACCTTTATGTTCTTGGAGTCGTAACTCATTGGTTTCTCCACAAATTAGGCTGCAGAAGCAGGGTGGTGGTGTTCCACGTGGAACACACCACCCGCAAGATCGGCAATTTCCGGCAGGTGGCTCGGCTTAATCGCCGTAAAAATCTTCTGTCCGCCGACGTCCTTGATCATATCCACAATACTTTCCCGTAGGTGGTCGTCTAGTTCCGCCGCTAGGTCATCTATCAACAGAATGGGCCGCGTTTGCGTTCGCTGCGTGACGAGGTCGGCCAATCCGGTGATGGCCGTACACACAATGGCCTTCCCCTGCCCGCGAGATAGCATGTTGGCTATGGATTTCCCGCCCGCTTTAAGTGACATATCAGCTCGTTGGACGCCCACATGAGTATATCCCGCCTTTAAATCTCTTTTCCAAGACGATTCAAGTTCCGTCCCAAGCGTTCGTTCTTGGTTCCATCCCGGACTATAATCGAATGTTAAAGTACCTAGGTTTTCCACAGGGGTGCGTTGCTTAAGGGCTGCGTTTATGGCAGCTACCACCTTAACCCTTTCGGCGTTTATATGCTCCCCGAAACGCTCTAGTTGTTTGTTCCAATATCCCGCCTCCGTTTCCGCACCGTGTCGGCGAAGAATTGAATTCCTTTGCGTTAGTGCTTGTCGATAGCCGCTCCAGCTGGCTGCGTAACCTTGTTCCACGTGAAACAAGGTGCGATCGATTAGTGCACGGCGGTTACTTGGACTCGCGGTCAGCAAATCCGGTGATTTCGAATTGATCACCAAGATCGGTACGTTTCGTGCTAACTCGGAGGCTGCCGGAATTGCCTGTCCGTTCAACACGATCTTTGTTTGGCCTCTCCTTTTTTCCACCGAAACATACAGCCGTAGTTGTTCAACCGTAATTGCTGTTGCCCTCACGGCTAGTCCTTCTGAGGCCCGTCGGACAATATCCCCGGCGCGATTTGTCAGAAATGACTTTCCTAGGCTGGCTAACGAGAAAGACTCGAGTACACTCGTTTTACCGCTACCGTTGGGACCACAAATCAAGTTCCAGTTTGGGTTCGGCTCGTATTCCAGTTGCTCCAAGCACCTCAGATTCGAAACGCGTACCGACTCGAACCACATAAGCGCCGAAATAACCGCCTTTAAAGCGCTGTCGTGCTACAGCCGCATCGGCATGACGACATATCGTGAACTCTCATCTTCCGGATCGCGGATTAAACAACTGCTGTTAGCATCGTTGATATCGACGCGTACTGATTCTGTGCGCATGACTCCTAAAATGTCCAAGAGATAGGAAACATTAAAACCAACTTCAAGTGGCTCGCCATTATACTGCACTTCGATTTCTTCTTCTGCCTCTTCCTGCTCCGGGTTATGCGCGACGGCTAATAGAATATTTTCCTTAAAATTCAACCGGATACCTCTAAATTTCTCATTCGAAAGTATCGAAGCTCGGCTTAGACCGGCCCGCATCGATTCTCGATTCGCTATCACCGCTTTATCACATTCTTCGGGAATTACCCGGCCATAATCTGGAAAACGGCCATCAACTAGTTTAGTCGTTAGTGACAGGGCCTCACCTCTGACTTGAATGTGGTTTTCACCCAAACGCAGATGGACCGTTTCGCCCACGGCGTTTAATAAGCGAAGTATTTCTAGAACGCCCTTTCTTGGAATGATGAACTGCATTTCCTTTGCAACCGAGTGCGCCATCGGTTTGTCGGTTAGCGCTAGGCGGTGACCGTCCGTAGCTACAGCTCTAATGCGGCCAGCCTCCAATTCAAGCAACAACCCGTTAAGATAGTACCGAACGTCCTGGTGCGCCATCGAAAAATGGGTGCTTTCAAGTAACTCCGATAGCATTGCCGTTTCCAGAGAAAACTCCTCGTTGGCGACAAAGGAACCGATGCTAGGAAAATCTTGCGCCGGCATAGAGGCGAGAGTAAAGCGACTCCGCCCAGAAGTAACACTTACCTTATTTCCGTTATGTGCAATATTAAGAGTCGCCTCATGTGGCAGTGCACGACAGATATCGAACAGCTTCCGAGATGGGATAGCAACACTCCCAGCATCGAGTGTTTTGTTCTCTATTTGGCAAACCAACTCAACTTCCATATCGGTAGCCGAAATGTGAACCACGTCATTTTCAGCATTAAATAGAAGATTGCTTAAAATCGGCAAGGTCTGTCGCCGTTCAACAACATTGTTCGCAGCTTGTAATACTGGTAATAATTCATTTCTAGATATATGTATCTTCATTGTTGTATTACTTATTAACAGCACGTTTAGTGGTAATAGAAAAAAGAGCTTTTAAAACAAGCCTTTGCGACGCTCCCATCAGAGAATTTTTTGGCGAAACCTGTGTGCAACCGGTGCCTTATACGTGTACTAAAACAGCATCTTTTTTACCCACAGTTTGTTGATGGTTTATGCTCACGTTGTGAGTATTCTTTCCAGATTAGTGAAATCTTCGAGAATTTTCGGATCGCTTATTTTTAAAGAAGCAACTTTCCGGCAAGCATGTATTACTGTTGTATGGTCACGCCCACCGAAAGCATCACCTATTTCTGGAAGGCTATGGTTAGTTAGATCTTTCGATAACGCCATCGCCACTTGTCTGGGTCGCGCAATTGACCGATTCCGGCGTTTCGACAAAAGGTCAGCCACGCGGATTTTGTAATACTCTGCAACTGTTTTCTGGATGCTGTCCATGGTGACTAGACGGTCTTGTAGCGCTAGTAGATCACGAAGCGCTTCTTGAGCGAAATCCAACGTGATTGGATTTCCGGTGAAATGGGCGTTTGCTGCAACCCGGTGCAATGCGCCCTCTAGTTCGCGGATATTGGAGCGAAACCGTTTCCCAATGAAGAAGGCAACCTCATGTGGCAAATCAACCTGGCTTTGTTCTGCTTTGCGCATGAGGATTGCGACGCGAGTTTCTAGTTCAGCGGGCTCAATGGCAACGGTTAGACCCCAACCGAAACGCGATTTCAGACGCTCCTCGACGCCGGTAACTTCCTTAGGATAACGGTCACAGGTTAAGACGATCTGTTGTTGACCTTCAAGTAAGGCATTGAAAGTGTGGAAGAATTCTTCTTGTGATCGCTCTTTCCCGGCGAAAAACTGGATATCGTCGATAAGTAACGCGTCGGCTGTTCGATAGAACCGCTTGAAGTCATTAATGAGGTTGTTTTGTAGGGCTTTGACCATATCGGCGACAAACCGTTCGGAGTGGAGATAGATGACGCGGGCGGTTGGGCGATGATCCAATATGAGATTTCCCACGGCGTGCATCAGGTGGGTCTTGCCCAAACCGACGCCGCCACAAATAAATAGTGGGTTATAAGCTTTCCCTGGGTTTTCGGCGACTTGTAACGATGCGGCCCGAGCTAACTGGTTCGATTTACCCTCTACGAAAGAGACGAAGGTGAAATCAGCGGTAAGGCCACCAGACCTTTTGGCGGCTGGAGGCGGGGGCGCGCTGGACAGTCGTCCCGGACTGGCAACGTTGTTCGGCGGACGACTTCCTACGTTTAGAGACAGAGGTACGCTTTGCGTAGGCGAAAGCCCATCGAGAATAGACTGGATTCTGGAACTGTATTTGTCGCGGATCCAATCGAGGACAAAGCGATTTGGTGCAAGAATTTCGACGCCGTCTCCGGCCTCGACCGCCTGGAGAGGTCTTATCCACGTGTTGTATTGCTGGGGCGACAACTCATTTTCGAGCTGCCTCAGGCACTGTTGCCAAAGAGGTGTTTGCACTTTGCGGTTATTACTTTTTTACGGTTGTGACAAGGGACTCAGCAGGAAAGTATACGCCATTTCCCTAGTTATCCACATGATAGATTTTGGTGCCGTAACAGACCGGAAACGTTGACACTTTTCCGTTGTTTAGCCTAACATTCCACGCCCCTGACTAGTCCACGGGGTAATGACAGGGTCTTGGCGGCGCAACGTTTGTTTTAACCATGAAAAGAACATTTCAACCCGGAAGATTGAAACGAGCTCGTAAACACGGTTTTCGTGCGCGCATGAAAACTAAAAGTGGGCGGCGGATCATAAAAGCAAGAAGAGCCCGTGGGCGGGCACGCTTAAGCCACTGAGCGATAGCGACATAAAAGCTTTATCGCCAGGCGGGCGGTTTGGGCGTCTTAATCGCTTGTCACAAAGTGCGGATTTTGAGCGGGCTTTTCATTGCGGGAGGCGCCGCCACACCAAATACTTCTCTGTTCATTATTGCGGAAACACCGTTGGTTTTGCCCGCCTGGGTATAGCAGTGGGGCGCCGGGTTGCGGGAAAGGCCTATAGGCGAAATCGAATCAAGCGGGCACTAAAGGAAGCGTTTCGGCACAACTTAATCGGCCTCCCTTCAATCGATATCATAATACTGGCTAAACCCGCATGCTGTATGCTGATGAAAACCCGGTTGAACCAGGAAGCATCTACACTGATCGAGACACTGTCACTCGACGAAAAGGACTAAAGAAGCGGACACGCGACAAGGTTAGTTAAAAGACGAAACCCGATTAAACCCGGTTAAAGTTTCGGGCGACAGATCGATAAAGAAAGCGCTTCCGAAAATACAATGGAACATGTTCGGCTCTTGCTTGTTGTCGCTTTGGCATTTATCTCTCTGCTGCTGTGGGACGCATGGCAAGAGCACGTCGGACAACACCAAGTTCCGGAGAAAGCAAAAGCAACGAACCCGCCCATAGCTGAAGCCCCTATCCCAAAGATCGTTACATCGCCGCCCGCCAACGGTACGGGCAGCGATGTGACGAGCGAACCAGAAGTTTTTAGCCTCAGGGGAGGCGGAGCTGACACCGTTGTGGTGGAGACAGACGTCCTAGCATTGGAAATCTCGACTCTTGGTGGCACCGTGCATAGGGCTGCGTTACTCAAATATCCCATGGACACAAAGAACAGGGAGCGCCCTGTAGAGTTACTTCACGAAGCCGTGGAGCACACGTTCATCTATCAGGGTGGGATTAAAGGCAACGCCGAAGCACCGACACACTATGACCGATATTTGACAGCCAGAGAACATTATCAGTTGAGACCGGATGAAAACGATCTGGTAGTCACGCTGCATTGGCGGAACGAGGCCGGTCACGAAGTTGACAAACGCTATAAATTTACCCGAGGGAGTTACATCGTTGATGTCGAGTATGAGCTGCGAAACCATCAAGAGGAAACATGGCGAATCCGTTATTACGAACAATTGCAGCGCTCGGCCGAGTCGGGGCGTAAAGGTATGGTTTATACCTTTACGGGCGCGGCGCTTTCTACGCCAGAGAAACGGTTTGAAAAGTACGACTATGACGACTTAGAGGACGCACCGCTCGAAGAAACAGCAAGTGAAGCGTGGATTGGGGTAATGCAACACTATTTTATCGCTGCCTTGATTCCGCCGAGCGACCAGGTGAACCATTACTACTCAATAATTTTGGATGATAATAAATATGCGGTGGGTTTTTATAGTCCCGCGTTCGACGTCAACCCCGGCGGGACGGTAACCGTTAAAAGCCGAACCTACATAGGTCCGAAGCGCCATGACCTAATAGCGCCCATTACGCCCGGGCTCGAGCTCGCTGTAGATTACGGGGTCCTGTGGTTCATCGCCAAACCGTTATTTATTACGCTTGAGTACCTCTATCGCGCCACGGGTAACTGGGGGTGGGCGATTGTAATCTTAACGTTCCTGCTCAAAGTTTTATTTTACCCGCTCTCCGCCGCGGGGTATCGCTCCATGGCAAATATGCGGAAAGTACAGCCGCGGTTGCTCGCGTTACGCGATCGCTTCAAAGGGGATAAGGCGCAACTAAATCAAGCCATGATGAAGTTGTACAAGGAAGAGAAAATAAACCCCCTAGGTGGGTGCTTTCCCATCCTTATACAAATCCCCGTCTTTATTGCACTTTACTGGGTTCTTCTTGAGAGCGTAGAGATTCGCCAGGCGCCGTTCGTACTCTGGATCAATAATTTAACCGACAAAGATCCATTTTTCGTTTTACCGGTACTAATGGGTTTAAGTATGTGGGGGCAGCAGAGACTTAACCCAGCGCCGTTGGACCCGGTGCAGGCAAAGGTTATGCAGTTACTGCCATGGGTCTTCACCATTTTCTTCGCGTTCTTCCCATCCGGGTTGGTGCTCTACTGGTTGGTCAACAACGTTCTCTCCATCGCGCAACAGTGGCGAATTACGCGAATCATAGATAAAGAAGCCAGCGGCTAGGGCGGTTCACCCAATGGGGACTGACACGATCGTTGCGATCTCGACCCCCCCAGGACGCAGCGCCCTTAGCGTCGTTCGCAGTTCAGGTCCCAGCGTAAGGGAAATAGTTGTAGCCGTAGCCGGCGTGTTGCCGCCCTCGAGACAGGCCCATTACGGACAGTTTGCAGGGCGAGATGGAGAGGCTATAGACGACGGAATCTTGCTTTTTTTCCAAGGGCCGCGGTCGTTTACCGGTGAAGATGTGGCGGAGTTCCACATCCATGGCGGTCCTGTAGTGTCGCAACTGCTATTTGAAACGATGTGCGCCCTCGGCGCTCGCCCGGCACGTCCAGGAGAATTTTCCGAACGAGCTTTTAGAAACGGAAAAATAGATTTGGCGCAGGCGGAGGCCATAGCGGATTTGATCAATAGCCGTTCAGTTCGGGCGGCGCGCTCGGCGGTGCGCACTTTGCGTGGAGAGTTCTCGGCAAAAGCTAATGCATTGGCGGGCCGACTGCATCTTGCGCGGGCACGTCTGGAAGCCGCTATAGATTTTCCTGAAGATGTAGCGCCGAGCGATATTGTGGAAGAACAGTTTGCGGAGGCCTCGGTGATTCGAAAACAAGTGAATCTTCTGAAGGTTGGTGGTCGGCAAGGTGCGAAGCTCAACCACGGTGGGGCCGTGGTCCTCGTCGGCCTACCCAACGTCGGAAAGTCGACTTTGATCAATGCAATGGTCGGAGAAAACAAAGCGATCGTTAGTGAAATCCCCGGGACCACGCGAGACGTTATTGAAGCCGATGCAGTGATCCACGATCTACCGGTACGATTCTACGACACCGCGGGCCTGTGTGAGGCGGATAATCCGATAGAGCGAGAAGGTGTAGCCAGAGCCATTCAGCTTATACAAGACGCCGATGTTCTTATTATCTTGACCGAAGATTTCCCAATCCGAACCACGGGCGATTTATTTCAAGGGATCAACATATCGATACCGGACGACAGACCGATACTGATAGTTCACAACAAAATAGATCTCCATAGCGTCGACCCACACGTGGAGGAAGTCGGTGGAGTGACCCATGTTTTTATATCCGCGCTGGAAAAAACAGGGCTCGTTCAATTAAAGGAAATCTTGGCTGAAAAGCTAGGGTTCGAAGAATCCGGGGAGACAGAATTTGCAGCGCGGGAGCGTCATCTTGCTGCTCTCGATGCGGCAGGTCGTGAGCTCGAGGCCATAGAGAAACGGATGATTGTGGGTAGTCCAGAGGTTGTGGCGGAATGTTACCGGCGGGCTGAGCGGGCATTGGGGGAAATAACCGGGGCTTTTTCCACCGAAGATTTGCTTGGTGAGATATTCTCCCGGTTTTGTATTGGGAAGTAGTTAGAAATGGGGTCGGAAGGCGTTACAAGACTACTGGTCATCACCCTGAGCAACATCGGCGACCTAGTTATGACGACACCAGTCTTTGAGGCACTTAATGAGGCGTTTCCTAATTGTCCAATTGATTGCCTCGCCGATGCGCGCTCTTGCGAACTCTTGTCTGCGGCGCCCTACATCGGAGAGATTTTCATTCGCGAGAAAGGCGCGGCGCTAGCCGAAAAGTTCGGGCTAATTCGCTGCTTACGCCGCCGCCGCTACAGATTGATTGTGGATCTCAGGACCCCTGTTTTGCCATATCTGCTCCGTGCGGAGCGCCGGCTGATCAAGTTACGTGGCAATATACCGGGGGCTCATGCGGTAGAAGAGCATTACAGTGTTATAGCCTCTATTTTGCCTACGGTCGAAAAGCCGCCGCCATGCTATTTGTATCTTGATTCAAAGTCGACAGGACGCGCTGAGAGGTTTCTAAGTGCGCTTCCGGGAACGCAGTGGTTGGCGGTAGCCCCAGGCGCTAATTGGGCAGGGAAAAAATGGCCGAGCACCCAATATCAAGCGCTTCTTCGGTCTGCCGCGTCCCTTTTCGATGGTGCCATTGTCGTCGGGTCGGCGGACGACAAAGCCGATGCCAGCAAATTAACGGACGTTGGGATGCCGGTCCTGAATATGGTGGGCCGCACGGATCTTCCACTAGCCGCCGCTTTGCTCATGCGAGCCAAGGTTTTCATCGGTAATGATTCGGGGTTAGGCCATGTCGCCGCCGCGGTAGGTTTGCCCACGATGACAATTTTTGGGCCTGGCCGTCCAGAGCGCTACCGGCCGTGGGGTAGGAAAACGGAGATCGTACGGGCCCCAATGGCTGATTTGGCGCGCCTCACGTCGGATGAGGTGTTCCGGCGCCTCAAGTCCTTCATCCGATCAGCGAGTAGCGCGTAAATGCGGATTGCGCAGATTATGTTGGCGAAGCAATTTGGTGGCGCTGAGCGGTCGTTCGTGGATCTAAGTGTGGCGTTAGCCGCGCGTGGGCACCAGGTTCTCGCCATAGTGGAGCAGCGGAGCGTCGCGTCAAAGTTTCTTAAGGGGAAAGCGGGAATCGAATTACAAAAAGTGCATTGTCGCGGCGTTTGGGATTGGTTATGTCGAGCGCGGATGCAGCGTTGCCTGGTCAAATTCATGCCCGAACTCACGCATACTCATCTCGCGCGGGCGGCACTATTAGGTGGCGCCGCAGCGCGAGCTTACGGGATACCTACGGTCGCTAAAACGCATAACTTGGTTGACCTCAAGTATTATAAAAACATCGACGTCTTGGTTCCTACTACGCGTGAGCAACAAAGGTACTTGCTGTCGCAAGGAATAGCCGAATCAGCGCAGATGTTAATTCCGAACTTTTGCGCGATGGAGCCGCCGGAGTGTGCCCCTGTATCGCGGACCCCCGCTACAAGTATTTCCATTAAGACCCTAGGTCGATTTGTTTACAAAAAAGGATTTGACCTGCTTTTGCGGGCGTTCGCGATGCTCCTAGACGACGGAATGGATGTTGAACTGACACTCGGTGGTGATGGACCAGAGGTACGGCAATTGCGATCCCTCGCAGGTGTTCTTGGCGTGGGTCATCGAGTGACGTTTAGTGGGTGGGTGGACGACGTTCAGAAGTTTCTATCCGATGCACAACTTTTCGTCTTACCGTCCCGCGATGAACCATTCGGAATAGTGCTACTTGAAGCCATGGCCTGCGGCGTCCCTATTGTATCGACACGCGCTTCGGGTCCGAACGAAATCCTTGACGAAAACACGGCTTTCTTTGCCGATCTAGACGATGCGGAACAACTGGCAGAAACAATTAAGAGGGCTATTCATAATCCGGATGAGGCAAAAGCGCGGGCGGAAAAGGCTTTGCGGAGGTTCAGCGAGACCTACCACGTGGACAAGGTCGTCTCTCGTTACGTGGAACTCTATACACAACTACTCGGCCGTGCACACGACATTGCGCCGATAATTTAACGACCGACTAGACAAGGCCTTCGTCAGCCAGTTTGGTTAGGACGTCATCCGGTGATAATAAGGCTAGGCAATCGGCCTGTGGCTTGCCCTCGAAACCGCGAGCATAATGTACGCACGCGATCGCGCGGTCGGCCTGTCCTAAGGCATGATTACGCCGCCAATCGCTTGGCCCGAAGAGACCAAAAACGGGTATTCCTGATGCAGATAGGGCGTGCATGGGGCCGGAGTCGTTGGTTATTGCGAAACGTGCGTGCCGGCCCAAAATGGCTAGGTCGATGATTCCGAATTCGGCTGTCGCATTTATGCCAGTCAATGCGGCTAATCTGATATTGCGCTCCCGGTCGGACTCCCCTCCGATCCAGATCACCTCTAGGCCGCGGTTAGCGAGCGCTAAGGCTAATCTATCAAAGTGCGGCCAGATTTTGTCAGGTCTTTTAGCGCTAGCCCCGGCATGCAAAAGTACAAATTGATTCCGTTCGCAACCGTGTTCAGCTAACCATTGTTTGATTCGATTTTCTTCGGCGCTTTTGTAAGGTAAGAATGGCTGCCTGGACACATCTGAAATTCCACCCGCCCGCAAAACCTCCAACATGCGTTCGAAAATGTGGCACTGTCCATGCCATCGGGTGGGTGGGTGATGCGTGTAAGGGTATCTGTTATGGTTTCCCACGCGGTCAGGTGCCCCCGATAATGCACACCACAAAGCCGTCCTATTATTACTCTGCAGGTCGTAAATACGATCGAAAGCGCGGCGGCGGATCCATCGGATTATTTGTCCGTTATTTAGCCATCCGTGGCGGGGGAATGAGGTGATATTTATATCGGGCGAGTGCCCGAACAATGATACGAAAGCGGGTGTTGTCAAAACGTGTGTCTTTGCACCGTCATGGAACCGTTGGATCGCATCGACCAGCGGGGTGGCCATCACAACGTCGCCAAGGGCACCGAGCTTAATTACTAGTACATTGCGCATTGTCCGTCAGAAACTATTTGGAACCCTGGAAAGGTGAGAAGAGTTAAAGCACCAATGCTAGAGTTAAACGAAGCTATCCGCTGGTTCCGACTCAACGCTTGGCGAAGAAACCTGGGCAACTTCTCTTTGATCAAACACCGGCACTGCGATGGCCACCTCTTGAGTATGCACCAATCGGGAACCCACTGGCTTAAATTTATGTTGGCGAATGCATTATCTCACCAGTATGGAACGCCACCGCCTCAATATAACCATGCTAACGACATCATAGGGGGCCCCGGAACCGAGCCGAGCTACAAACAACTACCCCGGCTATTTAGCAGCCACACAATAGCGCACCCTTTATTGGGGAAGCGTTATTTCCATCGCTTGCTGAGGTTGCCACCATATGTCCTTCTTGTCCGGGATATCCGTGCGACGCTCATCTCAAATTACACCAAGTGGCGGGAATCTTATGGAACGAGCTTCTCGGAATATCTTTTGGGGGATCCCGGCGGACGGCGTTACAACAGTGATATCTGGTGGGCGCTACGGTTTTTGAACTCATGGGGTGAGGTGAGACGCAATGTTCCGGAACGAGTTGTGACCGTGCACTACGAAGACCTCAGTCGTGATCCGGAAAAAGAACTAAACCGCATCGCTGCTGCATTTAGCCTCACGATATCCTCCGCAGCAGTCGCCCACGGTGTCGCGGTGTCCGGCAAAGAGCACATGCAGACGAAAAACGATCCGGAGAGGCCACCCGGCGCCGTGAATATGTCGGACACTGAGTTGTCGCAGGAATTTACCGCAGACGATCGCCGAATCTTCGAACTAATCTGTGCTAAATGCCTACGTAGTCATTTCGGATACGATTACGCCATATGGTAAATCTAATGCACAGCGTAACGGGAGCCCGGTGATGGAAAAAGTCAGGCGTTATGGGATAGGTGCGGCGCGGCACAAGGTCCTGTGTGGTGTGCGTTAACCGTGCACTTTCAAGCCGAGATTAAAAAATCTAGGAGCAGGCGGTGAATTACCCTATCGAAGGCGGTCGTCGTAATGATTAATAATCGTTTCGACGTGCACCAACATATCATTACGAAACCCTATCTGGCGGTGCTCGAGCGAGCTGGAATAAAAGGGACTAGCGGCTTGCATTTTCCCGAATGGAGCGAAGAGTTAGCGCTTGATGTCATGGACAGGCGAGAAATTCAAACAGCAATGACCTCTATATCCTCTCCCGGCGTATATTTTGGTGACAAAAAAGCGGCCAGTCAGCTAGCACGCGAGGTGAACGATAACTTTTGTGCGTTGGTGGAGCGTCACCCCGACCGGTTCGGCGCCTTGGGGCACTTACCGCTCCCTGATGTGGACGCGGCACTCCTGGAGCTTGAGCGGCTCGCCAACGAACTAAAACTGGACGGTGTGATTTTGTTATCTAGTATCGGGGGCCAATATCTTGGTGATGTTGCGTTTGAAGAAGTGTTCGCCGAACTGAACCGGTTATCAATGGTGGTGTTTATCCACCCAACCTTACTTCCTAGTGGGCCGAAGTTACAGTTGGATCTGCCAGAGTTCATGCTTGAAGCTCCTTTTGACACTACCCGCGCGGTAGCAAATCTTGTGTACTCAGGAACGCTAGAGCGTTATCCGGACATCCGGTTCATATTGGCGCATGCTGGCGGGACTGTTCCCTTCCTTGAGTGGCGCATGTCTATAGCGGCGGAAGTCGATCCACGGCTGGAAGATAAGCTCCCGCATTCCGCCAGCTACTATTTGCGGCGGTTCTATTTCGATACGGCCATGTCGCCATCCCGGCCGGCCTTGGCGGCGCTTAGAGAGTTTGTAGACCCGAGCCATATCTTATTCGGTAGCGATTGGCCGATGGTTCCCGAGTCTATCGCCAAGCGAACCATTTCCGAACTCGAAGACCTTCCTTTTTTCGACGAGCACACGAAGGAACTTATTTCTTGCCACAATGCAAAGAAACTTTTTGTACGATTCCGGTCCTGAACAGCATGCGTGATGAAAATAAAAACCGCGTCGGTCTTCTTTTAGGCACACTAATTGGCCCTGAGCAACTCCGCGGCATGGCAAGGTTGGGAGAGGAAAATGGCTTTAACGAGCTATGGGTTGCAGAGGACTTTTATTACACCGCCGCCATATCTGCGGCTACTGAAGTATTAGCCGCGACACAACATATTCCGGTCGGAACCGGCGTAGTTTCCGCGCTCACGCGGCATCCCGCGTTACTGGCGATGGAAATAGCAACGATCGCTGCGATGTATCCCGCGCGGTTCATTCCTGGAATTGGATTGGGTTTGCCGAGTTGGCTGAAGGAAATGGGCTTATATCCGAAATCGACACTCCGCCCAGTCGAGGATTGTGTGACCGTTTTGCGCAAACTTTTAGCAGGCGAAAAGGTGTCGTACGAAGGCGAAACCTTCAGTTGTACAGAAGTTATGCTGCACTATCCGAAGGAAGTGCCGATTTATCTAGGGGCCTTCGGCCCTAAAATGCTCCAGCTGAGCGGGGCCATCGCCGATGGCACGATCATAGGTCTGATAACGAGCACGAAATACGTACGTTGGGCATGCGAACAAATCAAGAAAGGAGCGCAGCTAAGAACACACACCAGTAGCCACAAGATCACCGTGTTTGCCTTTTTTTCCGTTGATATGGATAGGTCACGAGCACGTGATAAAGCACGTACATTGATGGCGTTGTATCTCCAAATCATCCATGAAGGCGGCCTACATGCCACCACTGACGTATCCGGGATCACAGAAGATTTAAGCACAATTCTAGATACTGGTGGCCTCAAAAAACTGGAAAGGGAGATGCCGTCGGAATGGCTTGACGACTTGGGGGTGATCGGCACGCCAGCGGAATGTGCGGAGCGAATAGAGGAATACTATCGTGCGGGGGCAGACTCGGTAATTTTAATGCCTATGCCACAGGAAGGCGCCGCGGACGCGATCAAATTGGCGGCCAAGGAAATGTTGCCGGCCCTCGTCAGGCAGAGCGGACGGCTGTAATGGCGATACGGATTGGCGTCGACGTCGGCGGCACCTTCACCGATTTAATTTCGTACGATGATGAATCAGGTGAAGTTCGTGTCGAGAAGACTCTAACCACACCCGCAGCGCCGGAAAGGGGGGTAATGGCAGCTATCGCCGCTTGCATTCCGTACGAGCTGCTTCGGCAGGCCGAATATTTCTTGCACGGCACTACAGTTGGCCTAAACGCGCTGCTAGAGCGTAAAGGCGCAGTAGTGGGGTTGTTAGCGACTGAAGGGTTTCGCGACGTTCTTGAAGTAAGGCGAGGAGACCGCGCTGAGCCGTACAACATCTTTTGGAGGCAGCCGACGCCCCTAGTCCCGCGGCGATTACGCATACCCGTGGCCGAACGAATGTTAGCCAACGGCGAAATACACCGCGAGCTGGACGAAGCCGATATTGAAAACGCATTAAAGGTTTTCGCAAGTGAAGGCGTGACGTCGGTCGCTGTCGCTTTTATAAACTCCTATGCCAATCCAAAACACGAACTGGAAACTGAAAGAATACTCAAGAGTCTTGGATTTTCAGGGCAGGTCTCACTATCCCATAGGGTGGGGGGGGAGTTTCGAGAATACGAACGCACATCGACGACAGTCATTGATGCGTACGTCAGACCAATAGTCGAGACTTATTTAGAGCGCTTGGGGAAACATCTAAGGAGTGAAGGCTTTAACGGGGATCTGCTCATCACTCGCTCGGGCGGTGGTGCAGTGACCTTTGGAGAGGCCCAAACATCACCTGTAGAAACGATTCTATCAGGCCCCGTGGCCGGGGCCGAGGGTGCGGCAAAGGTAGCTCGCGAGCTCGGATTGGATGAGGTCGTGTCTGCTGATGTCGGGGGCACGAGCTTTGATATATGTCTCATAACGGAGGGGCACCCCCCGGTTATGTATGAAAGCAAGATCATTGATATGCCCGTGCAGATGCCTTGGGTCGACGTTCGCTCAATAGGCACAGGTGGAGGTTCAGTCGCGCATGTTGATGTCGGGGGGCTGTTGCGTGTCGGCCCACATAGTGCCGGGGCTGATCCGGGCCCGGCATCTTACGGCCGCGGTGGAACATTACCCACAGTCACAGACGCGGCGCTGTTACTCGGAATGCTCGGTGAAGATGAGCTAGCCGGAGACATTCGACTCGACGGTGAACGGGCCCGGGAGGTATTTGTGCCTTTGGCGGGAAAACTCGGACTTTCGCTGGAGGAAGTTGCCCAAGGCGTGTTGGCTATCAGCACCGCCAGCATGGCTGATGCAATACGTGAGATCACAGTGGAACAAGGCACGGACCCGCGTCAGGCTAGTCTCATTGCTTTCGGTGGTGCCGGGCCACTTTTCGCTACGCTTATAGCGAGTGCTCTTGAAATTCGCCGAATGGTAATACCCCCTTACGCGGGTAATTTCTCGGCTTGGGGTTTACTCGGGGCGGATCTGATCCGAACGGCATCGCGAACTAAGATCCTGAAATGCACTGCCGACAACCTTAAGGAAGCGAACCAGATATTCGAAAAACTATTTGACGATCTGGAATCGCGAACGGTCGACAGGTCCGATGTT
>Ga0310345_10002284_pt1 | contig 19688 bp, 19 predicted proteins | sample HC15DNA20500_MG_FD_204667 | JGI IMG/M metagenome (GOLD analysis project Ga0310345, IMG submission 204667) | Marine microbial communities from station ALOHA, North Pacific Subtropical Gyre - HC15-DNA-20-500_MG | ecosystem: Environmental > Aquatic > Marine > Oceanic | place: Pacific Ocean: North...
ACTCACCAAAGAACAAGGCCCGCGCCTGTTCTCCGGAGCCGTCTCTCGCTGATGGATGCCTGAGCGACTCGGCCCATGGGGTCAAGGACAAGCCCCCCTGCGGGGGGTCGCTGCGCGATCCTTGACCCCATGGGCCGAGTCGCTCTTTACGGCATCCGCGAGAGACGGCTCCGGAGAACAGGCGCTTTGCGAGGGCTGCCGGCGTGGCGCCGGGGCTCTTGCGGCGGGCGGCGGGGACGGCCGGGGTCAGGAGGGGGCGGAGGCGCGGCGGAGGAACTCGGCGAGGAACCATGCGCGCATCACCACCGCGGTCCGCGGGCGGCGCTCGGCGTCGGAGCCCCGGTCGAGGCCCGCCAGCGCGGCGGTAAGGCGGGGGACGTCGACAAGGTCGTCCCACAGGGGATGGGCGGCGGCCTCGGCGAAGGCGGCCTCGAAGATCGGGCGGCGGGCGACGGCCAGGCGGGCGGCGTCGGGCTGAAAGGGCGACTTGTCGGGACGGTTCGCCACCTCCGCCGGGGCCACCCGGTCGAGCATCGCCCGGATCAGGCCGCGCGGCCGGCCGCCATGGCGCTGCAGGCGCGGCGGCGCGCCCATCGCCGCGGCCAGCACCCGGGTGTCGAAGAGCGGGCTGCCATAGGCCTGCACCGCCGCCGGCGGCGAGGCGAGGCCCGAGGCCGGATCCGTCCAGAAGTGCAGGTCGCAGAGCATCCAGGTGTGCCGCCCCCCCAGCCGCAGCCGCTGGTCGCCCAGCACCGTCGGCTCCCCCAGCCCCCAGGGCCGGTGGCCCAGCGCATGCCAGCGCCGGCGGGTGGCGAGATCCGGAGCCGGGCCGAACTGGCTGCGGCCCAGACGCCGCCCCCCGCGCATCAGCCAGCGCGCCCGGAGCGGCGACGAGGCCCACAGCGCCCAGCGCAGCACCTTCCACCGCGCGAGGCCCAGCGCCCGCATCCGGCGCATCTCGGCCAGCGCCTCGCCCGGCGCCGCGGCCCGCACCCGGTCGTGCAGGTAGCTCGGCAGCGGGTTCGAGATCACGTAGTCGCCCCCGAAGCCGCCGATCATCGCGTCGCGCCCCTGGGCCAGCGCCGCCCCGTGCATCGCGAAGCGGGTGCCGGCGGCCACGTCGGCGCAGGGCTCGGCCATCCGCCGCCAGGCCTGCTCCGCCCCGAACAGCGGGTCGGCCTCCTCCGACAGGAACTCGTGCAGCTCGAGCGCCGGATAGCGCGCGGCGAGCGCCAGGCGCGAGGCGCGCTCGCTCGGCTCCGCGCCGCTGGAGGGCTGGGCCGACCAGGCCGGCACGACCTGCCCCGCCCCGGCCCCGGTGCAGACCAGCGCCGCGATCAGCGAGCTGTCGAGCCCGCCCGAGAACAGCACCGCCGGCGAGCGGCCGAGCCCCCGCCAGCGGCTGTCGACGGCGAGGCGCGTGCGCTCCAGCATCAGCTCCACGACCGCGTCGTCGTCGAGGCCGCGCAGCGCCGGGTCCGGCCCCGGCGTCCAGTGCGGGGCGAGGCGCAGGCCCTGGTCGTCGACGCGCAGCAGATGGCCGGCCGGCGCCTCGTCGACGCCGCGCCAGGCGGTGCGCCCGAGCACGGGACGGTGATAGGCGAGGATGTCGGTCAGCGCCTCGGGATCCGGCTCGCGGCCGATCTCGGGCAGGGCCAGCAGCGCATGCGCCCAGTTGGAGAAGACCACGACCCCGTCGGCGAGGCGCGCATGGACCAGCGGCTCCTGCCCCAGGGCGTCGCGCAGCAGGGTCAGGCGGGGGACCTGCGGATCGCAGATCGCCACGGAATAGTCGCCCTCCATCGCCTGGGCGGCGGTCTGCAGCTCGTCGAAGCGGCCGGCGGCCTCGGCGGAGGCGAGCCGGTCGAGATCGCGCAGCGGCCCCGGCAGCGGCGGCGCCGCCTCGGCCGAGGCGGGACGGGGCGGGGTCCAGAGCCGGGCGAAGCCGGTCCAGATCCGCCCGCCCGGACCGCGGCGCAGCCAGGCGGCGGGATCGCCGGCCGGACCCGCAAGCCCCGCCGGCAGGCGCACCGACAGCCGCAGCACCCGGGCGGCCGGATCGAGCGCGGCCTGCGCGCCGTCGAGATCCGCCCCCGCCCAGCCGGCCCCCGACGCGCCGAAGGCCGCGGCCATCGCCCGGTGCACCGCGTCCAGCCGATCCCCCCGACCGCGTGCGTCGAAGGCGCCGAAGAAGCGCGCCGGCGGCATCGGGCCTTCGGAGGTCTCGGCGGGCGGGGCGGCGACGGCGGGGCCGCCGGCTGCGATCACGCGGGCGCCTCGCAGCGCAGCAGGCCGCCCTCGACCAGGGAGGCGACGGCGGGCTCGAGATCGGCGGCGATCCGCTCGAGCGGGGCGTCGTAGTCCTCGGCCAGCGCCGCGACCAGCGCGCCCAGCGTCATCGGCGCCTGCAGCCGCTCCCACACGTCGGAGGCGATGGCGTCGAGGCCGAAATATTCCTCCGACTCCGGGCCGAGCAGCACCAGTTCGTCGTCGCTGACGCGAGCCTCGAGCACGCCTTCGCTGCGGCTGAGCAGATCGGTGGACTTCACGGGGGGCTCCTTGGTCGTCGAGGGTCGGGGACTAGCCGGAGACTGTGGCCTCATGGCGCCCGGGCGGCGGCCAGACGCTCGACCGTGCGGCGGGCGAGCGCCACGGCCGCCTCGGCGGCGGCGAAGTCGCGCGGGCGGCGCAGGACGAAGACCGGCGTCTCGGCGGCGATGCGGGCGAGCAGGCGGAAATAGGGGCCGTCGAGCCCCATCCGCCCGGCTATCTCGGGCCGGCCGATCGCCGCGCGCAGGGCGGCGACGGCGGCGAGGGTCGGCAGACGCTCCAGCTCCGGCGGCGCGTCGGCGGGGTGCAGCCACTCCAGCTTGAAGACGGCGCGCAGAGGCGCGGGCCAGGCGAGGCGCGCTTCGGGATCGGCGAGCGCGCGCACCGCCTTGCCCATGCCCTGCCCCTGGGCGAGCACCGGGTCGTGGGGCGCGGCCGCGCCCACGGCGGCGGCGGAATCGGCGAAGAGGCGCGCGGTGCGCATCGCCCGGTGCAGCGCCACGGGCCGCCCCGGCGCGAGGTCGAGCGCGATGGTGTCGTCGCCCGCCAGCGCCCAGCCGTCGCGGCTCATCATCGTGGCGAAGGTGGACTTGCCGGCGCCCGAGGCGCCCAGCAGCAGCGCCCCGCCCGCCGGGCCGGCGGCGCCGGCGGCATGCAGCGGCATCGCGGCGCGCTGGTGGAGCAGCACGGTCGAGGCGGCGTAGCCGACATGGACGCTCGCCGTCTCGCGCGTGGCGCCGGGGCCGATCTCGATGCCGATTCGCGTGCCGTCGCTGACCCGCAGGCGCAGCCCCTCCCATTCGACGAAGGCTTCGGTCGGGCTTTCCACGATCCAGGCGCTGTCGGCGTGGCCGGGGACCGCGGGGCCGCGCACCGGGCCCACGCGCACCTGCACGTCGACCGGCGCCGCCCGCGGGGCGGGGTCGGCCCAGGGGGCGGGAAGGTCGCTGTCGTAGACGAGCCCGTAGGCGGAGAACCGGCTGCGGACGACGTCCGCGGCCGCATCCGGGATCGCGGCGGCGCGGAGCGACGGGGCGAGGCCGCTCATACGGGCGTCTCCCGGCCGGCGCGTGGCCGGGCCTCTCGCTGTCGCGCGCAATACACCGCTCGCATCCCCATGCCGCCCGAGCCGCGCGGAGACCGCGCGGCGCAGGACTTGTCTTCTCCGGGTCGCCCCGGCCCCAGGGCGAGCGACGCTTCCCCTGCGCGGTCCGCGCATCGCGTCCGGCGATGCCGCGCCCAGGTCCCATCCCGGACGCCGGCGCATCGCCTTGTCTCGCCGTCTCGCTTCGTCATACATGAACCCGGCCTGCAACTCACGGGGGAAAAGACGTGAATCCTGCGCGCAATGCCGCGGTCGCCGAGACGGATCCCCGGGCGGGCTGGCCGGCCTTCGGCGGGGTGACCCCGGGGGCCACGCCGCTGGGCGCCGCGACCGCCGCGGCGATGGCCGGCGCGGCCCTGCGCCCGGTGCGCCGCGTGCTGCTGCTGGAGGCGGGCGTGGGCGTCGGGCTGGCCGCGATCGCCGCCGCGGGGGCGGGCGAGGGGCTCGAGGTCTGGGGGCTCGAGGCCGATCCCGCCCGGGTCGCCGAGGCGCGCGACCTGCTCGCGGCCGCGCAGATCGAGGCGACGGTGATCGAGGCGCGGCCTGCGGATCTCGCCACGCTCGACCTGCCGGAGGTCGACCTCGCGCTCGCGCCCTGGGGCTGGGACCTGCTGGACGAGGCGGCCCGCGCCGCGACGCTGGCCGGGCTGGGGGCGCGGATGGCGCCGGGGGGCGGGTTCCTCTGCGCCTTCGCGGTGCACCCCGGCGCCCGGCCGGAGACGGCGATGCGCCAGCTGGCCGCCAACCGCTGGGCCTCGGCGCCGGCCGGGCTCTCGGGCGCGGCGCGGCGGGACTGGACGGTGGAGGCGCTGCGCAAGAGCTTCTCGGCCTCCTACCGCCTGGTGCGCGAGACGCCGAAATGGGCCGCGACCCTGGCGGCGATGTCCGACTGCCCGCCGGCGCTGTTCGAGCGGGCCTGGATCGCGCCGGTCGCCGCGCTGCGCACCATGCGGGCCTTCGGCGCGGAGCTGCGCGCCGCCGGCTTCGAGACCCCGGTCCCCGCCCGGCCGGAGCGGCTGGCCCGCGATCTCGACATGTCCGCCGCCCAGATCGCCGAGGTCGACGCCTGCCCCGATCCCTGGGCCGCGGCGGAGCTCGCCGACCTGATGATGTGGCGGGTCGCGCGCAGCGACCTGTTCATCCGCCCCGGGGGTCCGGCCCCCGCCCCGGGGGCGGTGCGCCTGCGCGGCCTGGCCCCTCCCGGCTTCGCCGAGACGGGGGACCTGCGCACCGAGGGGCTGCTCGGCGAGGCGGCCCTGTCGCGCGCGGTCTATGGCCCGATGCTCTCCCGGCTGGAGGCCGCCGAGACCGCGACCCTCGCCGAGCTCGCCGAGGCCGCCGGACGGCCGCTGGAGGCCGCGATTCCCCTGTGCGCGGCGCTGATCGGCGCGGGGCTCGCGGCGCCCGCCGCCCATGCGGACCTCGCCTCGGTCCCCGCCGCCACGGAGGCCGCGTGCCGCCGGCTGACCGCGACGCTCGCGGCGCGCGGCCACGGGCGCTGGAGCGTCTCGGCGCTGCTTGGCGGGGCGGTCCGCACGCCGCCCCCGGCGGAGGCCGACCGCCGCCGCGCGCTCGCCGTGACATCAGCATGAACGCGTCCGCCGCAATGCAAAAAACCCGTTGCCATCGAGGTCATCGTGCGTATGCTGTCCGTGGGTGTGATGCAGACTCACGAGGTGCGCCTATGAGCAAAAAAGTTTGGATTGAGCCGAAAGTGGCGAAACTGCCGGTCAAGGTCGCCACCCGCGGCATCGACGGCGACAACGAGGATCTCTGCGGCGGCGACCTGCCGGTCGACTGCAGCTGAGCCTTCGGGAAGCTCGCCGCTTCCCGTTCGGCCATGGAATACACGAAAGCGCGCCTTCGGGTGCGCTTTCGCTGTTTGAGGGATGGGCCACCGCCTGATGCGTCCGACACCCGAGGCGCGGAGCCGATGAGCTCCGCCGGCCCGCACCGCTCCCCCCGCGACTTTTCCGCTTTGGTTCCAGCGCTCTGGTACATGCTCCGCGCGCAGAGGCTGCACCGCGCCCTGCCCGCGACCGAGCTGCTGCGCCGCCTGCGCGCCCCGGCCCGCCCCCGCCCCGCCCCCCGCTTCAACCGCGAGGACGGCGAGGTCATGCGCGTGGCGCTGGCGCGGATCGGGCGACGGCTGCCCGGTCGCGCGGACTGCCTGGTGCAGTGCATGGCCGCGCGCCTGTGGCTCGAGCGGCGGGGCGTGCCCTTCGTCTTCCGCCTGGGGATCCGCCGCGGCGCGGCCGGGCTGGGCGCCCATGCCTGGATCGAGGTCGACGGCCAGGTGGTGACCGGCGGCCTCGCCGTGCAGGACTTCGCCGACTTCGCAGCTGCAGCGGAAACCGATTCGCCCGGCGATTGAGTCGCCCGGCCGGTTCCGGAATCGCAAAGGGCCCGGCCGCGAGGCCGAGCCCTTCCCGTCGATCCGTGCGACCCGCCGTTGCGGCGGGCGCGGGCCGGCCTCAGGCCTTGCCCTTGTAGATGTCGACCAGCTTCTGGAGCATGGCCAGCGCATCCTCGCGCGGGCGCTGGAAGGTGTTGCGGCCGATGATCGAGCCGTTGCCGCCGCCGTCGCGGATCGCGCGGGCGTCGTCGTAGACCGAGTCCTCGCCCTTCTTGGCGCCGCCCGAGAACACCATGATCCGGCGGCCGCCGAAGGCGCTCTCGACGCAGTGCTTCACGCGGGCGGCCTGGGTCGAGATGTCGATCCCCTGCTCTTCGTAGACCTTCTTGGCGTCCTTGTTCTCCAGGTGGTCGGTGGAGAGCTTGATCTTGATGACATGGGCGCCGATCAGGGCCGCGATCTGGGCGGCGTAGGCGGCGATGTCGATGGCGGTCTCGCCGTCCTTCGAGATGCCCTCGCCGCGCGGATAGGACCAGATCACCGTGGCGATGCCGGCGGCCGCGGCCTCGTTGCGCATCTCGACGATCTCCTCGAACATGTCGAGGGCGCAGTCGGAGCCGGGGTAGATGGTGAAGCCGATGGCCGAGCAGCCCAGCCGCAGCGCGTCGTCGACCGAGGCCGTCACCGCCTGGTCCTTGCCCGCGGTGCCCGACATCAGCGAGTTGGCCGAGTTGCACTTCAGGATCGTGGGGATCTGGCCGGCGAAGGTGTCGGCGCCCGCCTCGATCATGCCCAGCGGCGCGGCATAGGCGTTCAGGCCCGCATCGATCGCCATCTGGTAGTGGTAGTGCGGGTCGTAGCCCGCGGGGTTCGGCGCGAAGGAGCGCGCAGGCCCGTGCTCGAAGCCCTGGTCCACCGGCAGGATGATCATCTTGCCCGTGCCGGCGAGCTTGCCGGTCATCAGCATCCGGCAGAGGTTCGCCTTCACGCCGGGGTTGTCGCTCTCGTATTTCGAGAGGATCTGCTTGACGGTGCGCGTCGCTTTCATGGGAGCTCCTGGGCCGTTTGTGCCGGTTCGAACAGGTCGCTCAGTCGGGTAGCCCGCCGGCCCCGCAGGGTCAAGCGACGGGAGCCCGCGGGTGCGAGATGCCGCGGGCCGATGAGCGGATTCAGCCGTCGGTCAGCGGGATTCAGCGCCGCGACGCGCCCGGAACGCCGCACGAGCGCCGGATTCGCCGGAATCGCGACACGAGCCTGAACGGCCTGAAGACGCCCCGCGATCGTCCCGTCGCGAAACCGTCGCGCCGCTTCGCGGCGCCGCGGACGGGCGGCGGCGCGGCGCGCTCGACCGCCGCGGCCCGGGCGCTAGGTTTCGGGGAGGGCGCGCCGTGCAGGCGCGCGCGAATTCCGGCCGAACCTGGGGGATGCGATGTTCGAGGCGATGATCGCGGCGGCGCTGGCGGCGGCGGCCGCGGCGGCGGCGGCGACGGGGATCCTGTTCCAGCCGGGCGAGTGGTACCGCGGCCTCGTCAAGCCGCGCTGGACCCCGCCCAACGTGGCCTTCCCCATCGCCTGGACGCTGCTCTACGCGATGATGGTGATCGCGGCCTTCCGGGTCGCCGCCGGGCTCGCCGGGGGCGACCTGCCGCCGGGCGGTCAGGCCTATGCGGTCGTCGGCCTGTGCCTGTGGGCCACGCAGCTGGTGCTGAACGCCATGTGGTCGCCGATCTTCTTCGGCGCCCACAACGGCCGCGCCGGGCTGGTCTGCATCGGCGCGCTGTGGCTGGCGATCCTGGGCACGCTGGTCGCCTTCGCCGGGGCGGACGCGGTCTCGGCGGCGCTGTTCGCGCCCTATCTGGCCTGGGCGAGCTACGCCGGCGCCCTGAACGCCGCGATCCTGCGCCTGAACCCGCCGGAGGCGTTCCGCGCCCCCGGCGGCTGAGGGCGCTATTCGGCGCGCGCCAGCCAGGCCTCGAAGGCGCGGCTGCGCAGCAGCTCCCGCCGCACCTCCCAGAACTCGGCCCCGCGGGCCAGCATCCGGCGGTCCAGCAGGTCCCGACGCATCGCCGCGCCGCCGTCGCCCAGCGCCGCGGCGAGGGTGTAGCCGAGGTAGGCCCGCTCGTAGTTGCGCGCCACCTCGCGGCCCGCCTCCAGCCGGGCGGCCTGCTCGGCCACGATCATCCGCGGCGCGCCGGGCTCGAGCAGCGGGTCGGCGTCGCCCACGTCCACGCCGGCGTCGTCCTGGGCGGCGATCACCTCGGCGAGACCCAGCTGAATCTCGATCTCGTCCATTCGCGCCGCGGCGTCGGCCCGGCCCGCGGCGGAGACGGCGAGCAGCATCCGGTAGGCCTCCGCCGGCTCCGTGCCCGAGATCATGCTCGCCAGCATCACCGTGGCGTCGAGGTCGCCCGCATCCACCAGCGGCTGCAGCAGGCGGCGCGCGAGGGTGGGCGCCTTGGGGGCGCCGCGGCCCTCGACCAGCGCCTCGGCCAGCGCGCGGATCCGCTCGGGCGGCAGGGACTCGGGGTCCTCGGTCGCCTGGCGCACCTCGGCGGGGCTGGCGGCGTCCTCGGGCGGCGGCGCGTCGCCGGCGGGCAGGCGCACCTGCACCGAGGCGAGCAGCGCGGCGGGGTCGTCGAAGAGGTCGGTCTCCAGCCACAGCTCGTCGCGCGGCACGATCTCGACCTCCATCGCCCCGCCCTCCGCCGCGAGCCGGCCGGCCGCCACCGCGAGCGTGTCGGCCAGCGCCTGGGTCTCGGGGTCGAGCGCCTCCTCCGGCCCGGGGGCGAGCGTCTCGCGCAGGGCGGCGCGGAACACCTCGGCGAGGCCCGCGGGGTGGGCGTCGTAGCCCGCCAGCCGCACGGCGCGCGACAGCAGCCCGCGCTCGTCCACCCGCACCGCCAGCCGGTCGAAGCGGGCCGAGGGCAGCGGGGCGGAGCGGCTGAACCCCGGGTTCACCGGCCAGAAATAGCCCAGGTCCAGCTCCACCCGCAGGTCCAGCGCGTCGGGCGCGGCGGCGGCCAGATCCGCCGACAGCGCCGAGGAGCTGGGATCGTAGGCGATCCGCAGGTCCAGCCCGTCGAGGGCGATCCGCTCGTAGCCCGCCCGCGCCGCCTCGGCCGAGAGCCAGGCCGGCAGGCAGTCGAGCGTGGCGGTCAACTCGTGCAGGCCGATCACCGTCTCGCCGGGGCCGAAGAGGGCGCCGGGAAAGGCCTCCACCCGGCCGATGTGGATCTCGCACCAGCCCTCGGCCACGGGGGGCGAGAGATGCAGGCCGGAGATCATCACCTCCTGCCCGCCGGGGCCGATGGCGAAGCCGTCGTAGGTGACGTCCATCGACGAGCGCAGGGAGGAGAGGGCGAATTCCACGGCCAGCCGGATCGCCGGCTCCGAGACCGGGCCGAGGCCGAGCGCGTCGAGCAGCCCCTGCCCGGCGGCCGGGCGGGGCGCGGCGGCGAGGCCGGCGCCCACACAGGCGAGGGCCGCGACGGCGAGGCGGGGCGAGGGACGCTGCATTCTGCTCCTCACAGGCGGGGGACGCGGCGCCGCGGACCGCGGCGTGCGGAGGCCAGCCAAGACATCGGAATGCGACGCGGTGAGGGCGGCGCGATGGCGCGATGCGCGCGGCCCGGAGGGGCCGGCGGGCGCAGGGGCGCCCGCCGGCTCCGCGATCAGCTCTCCAGCGCGGCGACGCCCGGCAGGGTCTTGCCCTCGAGCCACTCGAGGAAGGCGCCGCCGGCGGTCGAGACGTAGGAGAATTTCGCTGCAGCCCCCGAGGCGTTCAGCGCCGCCACCGTGTCGCCGCCGCCCGCGACGGACAGCAGCCTGCCCGCCGCCGTCAGCTCCGCCGCGCGGGTGGCGGCGGCGTCGGTGGCGGCGTTGAAGGGCTCGATCTCGAAGGCGCCGAGCGGCCCGTTCCAGACCAGGGTCTTGGACTTTTCGAACTGCTCGGCCACGGCGGCGACCGCCTGCGGGCCGGCGTCGAGGATCATCGCGTCCTCCGGGCACCCGGTCGCCGGCACGGTCTCGCTCGCGGCGTTCGCCTTGAACTCGCGCGCCACCACCACGTCGGCGGGCAGCAGCAGGGTGCAGCCCTGCGCCTCGGCCTTGGCCATGATCTCGCGGGCGGTGTCGAGCAGGTCGTGCTCGCACAGGCTCTTGCCCACCCCCACGCCCTGGGCGGCGAGGAAGGTGTTGGCCATGCCGCCGCCGATGACGATGGCGTCGACCTTCTCCATCAGGTTCGAGAGCAGGTCGAGCTTGGTCGAGACCTTGGCCCCCCCGACCACCGCGGTCACCGGCCGCTCGGGATGGGCCAGCGCCTTCTCGAGGGCCGAGAGCTCGCTCTCCATCAGCCGGCCGGCGGCCGATGGGAGCAGGCGGGCGAGCCCCTCGGTCGAGGCGTGCGCGCGGTGGGCGGCGGAGAAGGCGTCGTTGACGTAGACGTCGCCCAGCTTCGCCATCTCCTCGGCCAGCGCCGGGTCGTTCTTCTCCTCGCCCGCGTGGAAGCGGGTGTTCTCCAGCAGCAGGGTCTCGCCCGCGCCGAGGGCTGCGACGGCGGCGGCGGCGGTCTCGCCCACGCAGTCGGCGGCGAAGGCGACGGGGGCGCCGATGGCGGCCTCCAGCGCCGGGCGCACGACGGCGAGGCTCATCTCCGGCACGACCTGGCCCTTGGGCCGGCCGAAATGCGCGAGCAGGATCGGCTTGCCGCCGGCGGCCAGGATGTCCTTCACCGTCGGCAGGATGGCGCGGATGCGGGTGTCGTCGGTGACCTTCCCGTTCGACACCGGCACGTTGACGTCCACGCGCACCAGCACGCGCTTGCCGGAGAGGTCGAGGTCGTCGAGGGTCTTGCGGCTCATGGAATTCGGCTCTCGCGATCGGGAGGGGGGCGTTGCTCGGGCGGATATAGACCGCATCGGGGGCGCGGCGCGCAAGCCTGTGCGGCGATGGGCCTGACCCGGCGGCGGCCCGGCCCCGGCCCAGTTGAAGGGTCGCGTTAATCTCGAATCCATCGCATTCACTCTATTAACGATTCATCAACCCGGGTTTCCGCGTTAGGGATTCGATAACTTCGAATGCAAGCGGTTCGGCCAGGGGTGGGCGAACCGCCTCCGCCAGGACGGCGGGCGCGACGGGATCACGAACGATGACCGAGGCGACCGGCGGGGCCCTTCACGGGACCCCGGACGACGATGTGCTGCGCGGCGAGGGGCTGCGCGACGCGCTCTACGGCGGCGCGGGCGACGACGTGCTGGAGCTCGCCGGCCCCGGCGGCCAGGCCTGGGGCGGCGAGGGCGACGACCTGCTGATCGCCGGCGGCGCGCTGCGCGACTTCCTGTGGGGCGAGGCGGGCGACGACGTCTTCGCGCTCTCCGGCCTCGTCTACGCCTTCGGCGGCGAGGGCGCGGACCTGTTCCGCCTGGGCGCGTCGACGACCGGGGCGCTGGTGGTCGGCGGCGACGGGCGCGACGTGCTGGAGCTGGAGGGGAGCTCCGACCGCTACGCCTTCCGCAACGGCGCGTTGACCCGCGACGGCCTGGCGGTCGCCGACCTCGCCGGCATCGAGATCCTGCGCTTCGAGGACCGGGAGGTCCGGGTCGACGCCCTGCAGCCGAGCGCGGTGCAGGTCCTGCCCGCGCCGGGCGGGGGCGAGGAGATCTCGGGCTCCGGCCCCGGGCTGGTCCTGCGCGGGACCGGCTTCGCCGACTGGATCGAAGCGACCGGCCCCGACGCCGTCGTGCGGGCGGGGGCGGGCGACGACGCGATCCGCCTCTTCGGTCCCGGCGGGCACCGGGTGCAGGCGGGCGCCGGCGACGACGCGATCGACGCGCTGGGCTGGGACGTGCGCATCGCCGCCGGGCGCGGCGACGACCGCATCGCCGGCGGCTTCGGCACGCAGGCGATCGACGGCGGCGCGGGCGAGGACGTGGTCGACTACGGCTACCGCTCGATGGACGACTACCGGGTGGAGCTGCTGGGCGAGGGCCGGGCGCGGGTGGTGCGCCTGCCCACCGCGGTCGACGGGGTCGAGCACCAGTGGGACGAGATCTCCCGCGTCGAGGTCCTGCGCTTCGCCGACGGCGAGATCCGGCTGGCCGAGGCGCCCCTGCGCCTCGAGGGCGGGCCCGCGGCCGAGGCGCTGGCGGGCGGCGCCGGCGACGACGTGCTGCTGGGCCGCGGCGGGGCCGACCGGCTGGCCGGGGGCGAGGGCGACGACCGGCTCGCCGGCGGCGGCGGGGCCGACGCGCTGATCGGCGGCGCCGGCGACGACCGCCTGCGCGGCGGGCGCGGCGACGACCGGCTGACCGGGGGCGAGGGCGCCGACCTGTTCGTGTTCCGCCCCGGCGACGGGGACGACGTGGTGACCGACTTCGACCCCGCCCAGGACCGGCTGGCCGTGCGCGGCGCGGAGGATCTGGTCACGCTCGATCTCGGCCGCGACCTGCTGATCCTTGGCGCCGACCTCTCGATCCGTATCGTCGGGGCCGGCGAGGACGGGCACGCCGCGGACCTCGGGGGCTGGGACCTGTTCGGCTGACCCCCGGCCCTCCGCGCGCCCGCGGCGAGGGAGGGCGCATGACGCGCACGGTGCTGATCACGGGATGCTCCAGCGGCATCGGGCTGGACATGGCGCGCAGGCTGCAGGCCCGCGGCTGGCGGGTGCTGGCCGCCTGCCGCAGGCCCGCGGACGCGGCGCGGCTGGCGGAGGAGGGGCTGGAGAGCCTGGTTCTCGACTACGCCGACCCCGAGAGCGTGGCGCGGGCGGCGGCGGAGGCGCTGTCGCGCTGCGGCGGGCGGCTCGACGCGCTGATCAACAACGGCGCCTTCGCCATCCCCGCGCCGCTGGAGGACCTGCCGCGCGAGGCGATGCGCGCGATCTTCGAGACCAACTTCCTCGGCTGGCACGACCTGACCCGCCGCCTGCTGCCGGCGCTGCGCGAGAGCCGGGGGCGGGTGGTCAACGTCTCCTCCGTGCTGGGGTTCCTGTCGCTGCGCTACCGCGGCGCCTACAACGCCACCAAGTTCGCCGTCGAAGGCTGGTCCGACGCCCTGCGCCGGGAGCTGGAGGGGCCCGAGAGCCCCGCCCCCGGCTGCCGCGTGATCCTGATCGAGCCTGGGCCGATCCGCTCCGCCTTCCGCCGCAACTCGCTGATCGCCGCCCGACGCTGGGCGGTGCGGGAGGGCTCCGCCTGGTCCCGCGCCTGGGACGAGAAGATCCTGCCCCGGCTGGAGGCGGAGAGCTCGCAGACCGCCGACCGCTTCGAGCTCGGCCCCGAGGCGGTGACGGCCAGGGCGATCCACGCGCTGGAGAGCCGCCGGCCGCGGGCGCGCTATTTCGTGACCACGCCGACCTATGCCGCGGCGCTGGCGCGCCTCCTGCCGACGCGGGTGCAGGACCGGCTGTTCCGCGGCGATCACTGACCGCCGGACGCGACGCGTCCACGCGGCGCGGTGGCGCCCGCGCGCGCGTGCATTAGGTAATGGCCCGACAAGGAGGACCGATCATGGGTCAAGCTCTTCTATGGGTCGCGCTGATCGCCTGCCTGGCCGTGCTGGGCATCCTGCTGTTCGGCGTGGGCAGCTTCGCCAAGGGCGGAGACTTCAACCGCAAGTACGCCAACAAGATCATGCAGCTCCGCCTGCTCGCCCAGGCGGTGGCGGTGGTGCTGATCCTGATCGCCGTGGCCGCGCTGCGCTCGGGCAACTGAGCCGGCGCCCGGCGCCGATGGCGATTCGAAACCGAGGGGGGATGCACGCCAGATGGTGGTGCTGAACAAGATCTACACGCGCACCGGCGACAAGGGCACGACCGCGCTGGGCGACGGCAGCCGCCGGCCCAAGCACGACCTCAGGGTCGAGGCCTACGGCACCGTCGACGAGACCAACGCCACGGTGGGCCTCGCGCGCCTGCATGCGCAGGGCGAAATGGACGCGGCGCTGGCCCGCATCCAGAACGACCTCTTCGACCTGGGCGCCGACCTCTGCCGGCCGGAGCCTGCGAAGGACGCCGAGGCCAAGTACCCCGTGCTGCGCATGGACCAGGCGCAGGTCGACCGGCTGGAGGCGGAGATCGACGCGATGAACGCCGATCTCGAGCCGCTGCGCAGCTTCGTGCTGCCCGGGGGCTCGGCGCTCGCCGCCCACCTGCACCTGTGCCGGACGGTCTCGCGCCGGGCGGAGCGGCTGGCGGCGCGGCTGGCGGAGGTCGAGGCGGTGAACCTGCCCTCGGTGGTCTATCTCAACCGCCTGTCGGACTGGTTCTTCGTGGCGTCGCGCGCGGCCAACCGCGGCGGCGCGGGGGATGTTCTGTGGGTCCCGGGCGCGAACCGCTGAGCGGGCCGGCCTGAGGCCGCTGCGCGAAAGCGCCGCGCAAGAATCTTGCGCAAAGGGCGGCGCCAACGCTTGTGCGACCCTGCGCCCTTTGCGAGATACCGGGGCGGATGCTACCTCGCGGCGCGCAGTTGACGTGCGCGTCCGCATCGGCCGCCCCCTCCCTGCCCGAGGGACGTCTCGGGGAGGGAGATCCGGGGACCGCCGGCGCGACCGCGCCGCCCCGGGCCGGCAGACGGCCGCGGACTGGACGACGGGCCTACCATCCGGCCGGCAGGCGGTGTAGAGCCCGAGGGAACGATCGGCGCGCGCTCGGCGCGTCGAAAGGACCGGCGCGCGCCTCCCGCGCGCCGAGAAACTGGAGGAGAGCCGCGCGATGAAGGTGCTCGTGCCCGTCAAGCGCGTGATCGACTACAACGTGAAGGCCCGCGTGAAGGCGGACGGATCGGGCGTCGATCTCGCGAACGTCAAGATGTCGATGAATCCCTTCGACGAAATCGCCGTGGAAGAGGCGATCCGTCTGAAGGAGAAGGGCGCGGCCGAGGAGATCGTCGTGGTCTCGATCGGCGTCAAGCAGGCCCAGGAGACGCTGCGCACCGCGCTGGCGATGGGGGCCGACCGCGCCATCCTGATCGAGGCGGCCGACGACGTTCACACCGACATCGAGCCGCTGGCCGTCGCCAAGCTCCTGAAGGCCGTGATCGACGAGGAGCAGCCCGGTCTGGTCATCGCCGGCAAGCAGGCGATCGACAACGACATGAACGCCACCGGCCAGATGCTGGCGGCGCTGCTGGGCTGGGGCCAGGCCACCAACGCCGCCGAGATCGAGATCGAGGGCGACATGGCCAAGGTCACCCGCGAGATCGACGGCGGCATGCAGACCCTGAAGGTGAAGATGCCCGCCATCGTCACCGCGGACCTGCGCCTGAACGAGCCGCGCTACGCCTCGCTGCCCAACATCATGAAGGCGAAGAAGAAGCCGCTGGACGCGAAGACCGCCGCCGACTACGGCGTCGACGTCGCCCCCCGGCTGACCATCGTGACCACCACCGAGCCGCCCGCCCGCAAGGCCGGCGTCAAGGTCGAGTCGGTCGACGAGCTGATCTCCAAGCTCAAGAACGAAGCGGGGGTGCTGTAACATGGCCGTTCTGCTGATCGCCGAAACGCTCGCGGGCGAGCTCGCGACCGACGCCACCGCCAAGGCCCTCAGCGCCGCCAAGCAGCTGGGCGACGTCACCGTGCTGGTCGCGGGCGAGAACGCCAAGGGCCCGGCCGAGGCCGCCGCCAAGCTCGACGGCGTCGCCAAGGTGCTCTGCGCCGAGGACCCGATGTTCGGCCACAACCTGGCCGAGCCGACCGCGGCGCTGGTCGTGTCGCTCGCCGGCGACTACGAGCACATCGTCGCCCCCGCCACCATGGCCGGCAAGAACCTGCTGCCCCGCGTGGCGGCCCTGCTGGACGTGATGGTGATCTCCGACGTGGCCGAGGTGAAGGGCGCGGACGAGTTCGTGCGGCCCGTCTACGCCGGCAACGCCATGCAGACGGTGAAGTCCTCGGACGCCAAGAAGGTCCTGACCGTGCGCACCGCCAACTTCGAGGCGGCGGGCGAGGGCGGCTCGGCCTCGGTCGAGGAGATCTCCGCGGTCGAGAACCCCGGCCTCTCCGAGTGGGTCGAGGACAAGATCGCCGCGAGCGACCGCCCCGAGCTGACCTCGGCCAAGCGGATCGTCTCCGGCGGCCGCGCCATCGGCTCGAAGGAGAACTTCTCGATCATCGAGAAGGTCGCCGACAAGCTGGGCGCCGCGGTCGGCGCCTCGCGCGCGGCGGTGGACTCGGGCTACGCCCCCAACGACTGGCAGGTCGGCCAGACCGGCAAGGTCGTGGCGCCGGAGCTCTACATCGCCGTCGGCATCTCCGGCGCGATCCAGCACCTGGCGGGCATGAAGGACTCCAAGGTCATCGTGGCCATCAACAAGGACGAGGAGGCGCCGATCTTCCAGGTCGCCGACTACGGCCTGGTCGCGGACCTCTTCGACGTGCTGCCGGAGCTCGAGCAGAAGCTCTGATCCCCCGCCGGATCGAGATCACGAGGGCCGCCCGACCGGGCGGCCCTTTTTCGTGGCGCCGGGCCGGCGGCGCGGCGGCGGACGGCCGTTGGCGGCGGAGGCGATCCCACGGCGGAGGCGCCGCAGCGTCAAACCCTAGATCCCGCTTGCCATTTCCGGTTTCATTCACATAAATGAAGCGCATCCCCTCTCCTGGAGTCGCCTCATGCGTCGCTTGCCCCGGCCTTTCGCGCGTCACGCCTCGTTCGCCGCCTTCGCCCTCGCCCTCGCGGCCGCCGCCGCGCCTCAGCCCGCGCGGGCCTTTCCGGTGACCGTCGAGTTCCGGTTCGACGCGATCTCGGGCTCGCTGGGGGGCTCGGCCTTCACCGGCGCCGCCATGGTGATCACCGGCCTGGGCGACAGCGACGTGTCCACGATCCAGTCGCCGGGTTGGGAGCGGATGCAGCTGACCGACGTGACCTTCGACATCGCCGGCGTGGCCGTCGTCTCGGCGAGCGAGGCGATGGGGATCTGGAGCGGGATCAGCGGCGGCCTGCAGCAGTACATCTTCTCGAAGGGGTCCGGGGCCAACCTCGTCGAGGTGGCGACCGGCGCGGCGCCCAGCGCGTGGTCCGTGGACGTCTCGCTTGAAGACGTGACGCTGCAGACGCTGCAATGGGCGATCGCGCCCCAGGTGAGCACCTCGGGCGGGTTCCTGGTCCTGGCGGACGGGACTGCGGCCGGCGACTTCTTCCTGGACAGCGCCGCCGATCCCGGCGCCTCGGCCGTGCCGCTGCCCGGGGCTCTGCCGCTGCTGGCGGCGGCCCTGGGCGGCTTCGCGCTGCTGCGCCGCCGCCCGGGCGCCTGAGCCCGACCCGGACGCGGTCGGATCCGTGGCGAGGCCGCGCCGGCGGCCTTCGCGCTGCGCGGGGTCGGGGGCGGCTCTCGCGCCCGCTTCGCGGACGCATCGCCCGCCCGCCGACCCCGTCGCGATCCCGCCGGCAGCGGGGTCGGCGGGCGGGCGTCCCTGCCGCGCAGCGGCAGGCAGAGCCGCCCCCGACCCCGCCGCCTCGCGCCTCACGGCGCCTTGGCGGTGACCTCGATCTCGATCTTCATGGCGGGCGAGATCAGCCCGCATTCGATCATCGTGGCGGTCGGCGGCGCCTCGCCGAAGATCTCCTGCAGCACCGGCCAGCAGGCCTCGAAGTCGGCGCGGTCGGGGAGCATGTAGGTCACCCGCACCACGTCGCCGAAGCCCGCCCCGAACTCGGCCAGCGCCCGGCCGATGGTGGCCAGCGTGTTGCGGCACTGGTCGACCACACCCTCGGGCATCTCGCCGGTCGCGGGATCGGTCCCGGTCGAGCCGGAGACGAAGATCCAGCCGTCCGCCTCGAGGGCGCGGCAATAGGCGAGCTTCGCCTCGAAGGGGCCGCCGGAAAAGTGACGTCGAAAGGCCATGCGCTCAGCTCCGTCGCAAGGGGTGTCGGCGCGGACCATGCCTTGCGCCCGCGCGCGCGGAAAGGGCCGCCGCGCGCCCCGCCCCGCGGCGCGGCGCCCTCCGGCCCCGAGCGCCCCCCGGGGCCCCCGGCCCCAAACGTCACGGCGGCGCGTCAGGCGGCGGCGCGGCTCGGCAGGGTCAGGATCATCGCGCCGCGCTCGGTCGCGACCACGGTGTGCTCGTACTGGACGACGGGCGCGGCGGGTTCGGCGTAGAGGGTCCAGCCGTCCTCGCCCTCGGTCGCCCACTGGCCGCCGCGCGACAGGAACGGCTCCACGGTCAGCACCATGCCCTTGCGGATCCTGCGGCGGTCGCCGCGGGTCGGCCAGGTGGGGATCGCCTCGGGCGCCTCGTGCAGCGCCCGGCCGACGCCGTGGCTGGCGAGGTTGCGGATCAGGGTGTAGCCGCGCTCTTCCGCGAACCGGCCGATGGCCCGGCCGATGCCGGCGAGCGGCCGGTCGCCGCCCACCTGCGCCACCCCCAGCTCCATCGCGCGGCGCCCGTCGCGGCAGAGCTTCGCCAGCGCCGGCGCCGTCGGCCCGACCTGGAAGGTGGCGCCGGTGTCGGCGAACCAGCCCGCCTTCGAGGCGGAGACGTCGATGTTCACCAGGTCGCCCGCCGCGATCGCCCGCGGCCCGGGGATGCCGTGGGCGATCTCCTCGTTGACGCTGATGCAGGTGGCGCCGGGAAAGCCGTAGCTGCTCTGCGGGGCGGAGACGGCGCCCTCCCGCTCCAGGAAGGCGCGGCCGATCTCGTCGAGCTCGGCGGTGGTCATGCCCGGGGTCAGCGCGCGGCCCATCGCCTGCAGCGCGTCGGCGACGACGCGCCCGATCTCGCGCAGCCCCTCCAGCTCGGCGGCCTGGGTGATGGTCATCGGGGGTCCCTCCTTGCAGCGCGGGGCCGCCTCCGGCGGGAGGCGGCCCCGGCAGGTCATGCCCGACCCGGGGGCCTCAGCCCTCCGAGGTCCGCCAAAGCCGGCCGCGCTCCACGATCAGCACCAGCGCCAGCGACGCCGAGCCGAACAGGAAATAGCCCGCCGCCAGCGGCAGCGCGCTGCCGTCGTAGGACTGGCCCACCAGCCAGCCCAGGAAGGCCGCGATGCCGGTGGTGGCCGCGCCCACGAAGGAGGAGGCGGTGCCGGCGATGCGGCCCTGCGGCTCCATCGCGATGGCGTTGAAGTTGGGCATGATCAGGCCGAAGCAGTAGAGCTGCAGCATCATCATGCCCATGAAGACCGGCAGGGCCAGCGTGCCCGGCAGCATCTCCAGCGCCATGTGCACCCCGCCCACCAGGGCGTAGGCGATCAGCGCGGTGTGGCCGATGCGGCGCATCCCAAGCCGCGCCACGAGGCGCGAGTTGGTCACCGCCGCCGCCGCCATCGCCAGCGCCACCAGGGCGAAGAGCAGGGTGAAGAGGCCGCCCGCCTCATAGACCTCGTTGTACACCTGCTCGGCGGAGTTGATGTAGGCCATCATCCCCCCGAAGGCGACGCCGGTGGCGAGCGTGTAGCCCAGCGTCACCCGGGTGCGCACGATCTGGCCGAAGGCGGCGGCGAGCCAGCCGAAGCTCAGCGGCTCGCGCAGCTCCCGCGGGCGGGTCTCGGGCAGGCGGGCGCCGGTCCAGAACAGGATGCCCAGCGCCACCACGCCGAGGAACAGGAAGATCTCGTGCCAGTCGCCGAAGAGCAGGATGGCCGAGCCCAGCGCGGGGGCGAGCGCGGGGACGATGATGAACACCGTCATCACGAAGGACATCACCTCGGCCATGCGCCGGCCGCCGTAGAGGTCGCGGACCACGGCC
>Ga0310345_10002285_pt1 | contig 19681 bp, 18 predicted proteins | sample HC15DNA20500_MG_FD_204667 | JGI IMG/M metagenome (GOLD analysis project Ga0310345, IMG submission 204667) | Marine microbial communities from station ALOHA, North Pacific Subtropical Gyre - HC15-DNA-20-500_MG | ecosystem: Environmental > Aquatic > Marine > Oceanic | place: Pacific Ocean: North...
AAAGATATATTCCCAAGCTAACTACAGCTACCTGTGCCAGAGATTCGAGAAGAATCACTCCGGGCGTGATAGGGTTCCCTGGAAAGTGGCCACTATAAAAATCTGCCTCGGGTTTAAAACGATAATGGGCGGCAATATGAGACTCATCCACCTCGGTAATTTCATCTACGAAACGAAAAGGCTCTTGTTGAGGTAGTAACGCCAAGACTTCATGACGATTTAACCTGACACTCTGAGTATTCTCGTTACTCACTATCCATTCTCCCACCTTTTGATCTCGATGTTGGCCTAGGATAGTCTGGATAATCTATATCACGGAACACTCCGACCTTAGCTCTTTTAATTTCATAAATTGGTTCATCATCAATCAATACTGTAGCATCGCCGATAACTACAGATGAACCTGAGTTGACCAAATCTTGATAGCGAACAACCCTGACTTCGTATCTCATAACCCCATCATAAGGCCTGATCTGTCCAAAGAACTCGACTTCAGAACAGCCTAAAGCCCGTCCACTTCCCAAAGATCCCCTCCAGGCACAATAAAGACCTAGCAATTGCCACACACCATCCACGCCCAAACATCCTGGTTGAACGGGATCTCCCAAAAAATGACACTGAAAAAACCAATCGTCGACATTGACGTCACGCTCGGCAACCATTCTGCCCTTATTACCCTTGCGAGAAATGTGCTCTATTCGATCAATCATAAGCATCGGAGGCAATGGCAACCTAGTGTTGTATCCTTCAGGGGCGTCACTAAAGAGGTTGCCATAGGCTAGTGCCAATACCTCTTCTTTCGAGAAATTAGCACGATTCTTAAAATCTTCGTAATTCACTGGCTTGCTCCGAATTGCAGAATGTAACTCGACCAAGAAAGACCAGAGCCGACACCAACAACTGCAATTTGATCGTGATCCGACCACGAATCCCAGTTCATCGACACCACCGAAGGTGCCCCTGCTGCTCCTGTATTTCCATAATGTTCCACGTTGGTATGGTGCCTTTCTTTTTCGATCCCACAACTATTACAAACCGTTTCCAGCATCCTTAAGTTGGCCTGATGCCCTATAAAATGTAACCGGTAGCCAGACGAAGGAAAAACTTTTTGGATGGAACGCAGACAACGCACTGTCTTCTTAATAGCAAACATTTGAACCGTCCGACCTTCTTGATAAAAATGTCCAAACAACGGAACCACCACCTTGTCATATCCAGCAGGATTAGATTCAAAGGTATTATTTAGAATGCTCATATTTGAAGGAACTCTCGTTGAAAGCACCGCAGCGGTCGTACAATCCCCCCACAATACAGATGCTGATCTATCTGAATAATCGACGGTGGTAGTCAAGCTCTCCGGAGTTACTAACAAGATGTACTCCGGTAATTTTTCTGGTTGCATCATTGAAATCATATACAAAGCAGCCCACATGCTCGTACAAGCGGAGTTTACATCAATAGATGGAACTTCCAGATCTAAAGCTCTTGCTATTGTACAGGCGTCAGCTGGAGATGAGAACCCCGGCCTACTAGAGCCTGCAATGACCATCCCGATAGATTCCTTGGGTAAGCCAGAGCGATCAAGGGCTAGATCCGCTGCTTTCTTACCTGTAGTCGCATGGGTATACATGCTGGCTTCAGTAGCTCCTCTAGGATCTAGGTTCTGAGTTTTTTTGATATAGTCAAGAGACAATACAGTCCTCCTGCTGTGAATGCCGACTCGCTCCAAAATCCACTGCTCGTCAGTCCCAATGTCTAGCTCTTCCAGGAATTTATTAGTGATGATGTTTTCAGGATGGAAATGGCCGAGACCATGTAAGAAAAAACTCATCTGGAAGCTCCCGAGATACTCTCCCCTCCATCCACACGTATTATCTCTCCGTTAATCCAAGAAGACTCTGGCAGGGCCAGCAAGTAGACTACATTGGCAACATCTGTCGGTGTTGTGAGCCTCTTAAAAGGATTGCGAATACGAGCCTGAGCTTTCAGATGGTCATTCCCTGGAATCATACGGAGAGCGGGAGTGTCTGTTACACCCGCCTGGATGATATTCGATCTAATACCTAAAGAAGCCATCTCAACAGCAATTGAACGCGAAACTGACTCCAAGGCCACCTTCGCAGCTCCAACCGCTGCATAGCCTTTCCAGGCGATTCTATTCCCCTCACTGGTCAACCCCAGCACTCGTGCATCATCAGAGAAAAACTTCCTTTCTGCCACAGCTTGGGTCCACGCCAAAAGATTAGTGCCCATCGATTCAATGGTTCGAGCCATATCTTCTTCATCAAGAAAACTCTCAGAAGAGTACTCTGGAGGAGTGGTTAGACCCTGCAAACCATCACAGCCTTCAGCAAAGAGTCTGTCCACGACTCTGGCTAACTTGGAATCCTCAACGCCAAGCTCGTCAGCTAATCGCTTACGAGAATCCCCAGTTGGCACCCTTTCTTGAGCAATCAGTTTCAAATTGCCAAAAGCTATAGAGTGAAGCACAACCCTAACTGTGCCATTATCTTCCAACGTCTTCCCTAATTCATCTAAAATCTCGTCTCTTACATCCGAATCGAGTGCGTCTTTGTTGAAATTCAGCAAGGACACTCCTTCACTACGGATCTTATCAAACTCAGGCTCTATGCGACTCATAGCACCTCGTCTATCCCTATGCACAAGACAAATATTTAAACCGTGACAAGCCAGCTTCTGTGCCGCCGCGAGCCCAAAACCACTAGAGCCACCCAAAATGATCGCCCATTCGTCAGAGGAAAATGCTTTAGAAGACATTTGAAAAATACTCCTCCTATTCTAAGAACCGAAAACATTCAGTTGTCGATTGTACTTGATTGTCAGAGATCGACCTAGGGGTCCAGATGCCATCCCGGTCACTAGATCTTCAAACCCCTGAATATCATTGTATACAACAAATAAACCAGTACCAGCAGTATTCAACCATCCAAATCTGAGATTGGCCGATAGTCTGTCGATTTGATCACTATATTGCACCAAAGATTGAAGATAAATACGAGGAGTAAAAAAATATCCCAAATTCATACCTATCAGCTTTGTTTCAAATTCTCCTTCAGCCAAACTCACGTCATTATAGCCCAACCTTAAAGAAGTTGTGAAGGAAGAACCCCTTCGGACTGTTAAACTGCCTGTGGTACTTAAGCTGTTGCCAGAAAGGAAGGAACCAAAATTAGTCCTAGCGTCCAAAGACACCGGTGCAGACGCATCGGTTGTCAGAACAAAAGCAGCCTCCCAACCGTCATACGAACCCTTCGGAACCACAACATCGGTCCCCTGGATAGCAAATGGCTGCGAGAGCCCTTCACTGATCCAGTTAGTCCCTGTGTACAACACCATCCCACTAGGCCACTCCCAGTGAGTATCTATGTGCAACCGAGAAGATTCTTCAAACCCACGCCCAATACCAGTTTTTCGACTTCTGTATGTGAAGTAAGAAACGTGTGGCCGAATCTCACGAAAAATCTTGCTGGGACGAAGATATCTCATAAGGTGACTTTGATAGTACCGGTATCCCTTCCTAGGCAAAAAGCCCACTTCGGGATTAAAATTTTCACCAATCTCACGCCCCTGAAGAGTAAGGGCCCAGTCTCGAGTCCGCCCATTTACGGTAAGGTCAAAAGCTCTTTCTTTGTCGCTTAATCCAGGAGTTTCCGTCTGAGCCAGAAAGGAGGTTACCGTTACTGCTTCCCCGACCCCGACCCTAACGTCAGCCGCATAGGTTCTATTGTGATCACTAGTGCCACCCCTGTACCTGTCTACCACTAGAGCTCCTATGCGAGATCTATTAGGCAGCTCACGAGCTACACGAGCTACTGAGTAGGCATCCCCCTGACGTCCTCCTGAGTCTCCTGTCTGAATGTGGAGCAAGCCGAGGTTCATACCCCCAGCTTTACCAGAAAGCCGTCCTCCTCCCTTAATGGGAACACGCCCTCCATCTACGATCCCTATTTTTCGGCTAAAGAAAAGATCAGCCCCACCACCGCCTACTGCAAAGAAGCCTGCATTTTCCAAGAAAAATGCCCGTTTCTCAGGAAATAGTAGTGAAAACCTTGTAAGATTAATCTGTTGATCATCCACCTCTACCTGAGCAAAATCAGTATTGGCCGTGACATCCAAAGTAAGACCTTGAGTCACCTGCACTTTGGCTTCCCCGCCTATATTGACATCGCTGCCGAAGGAAGATTCTCCAATCTCATAGTTCCGTGCGGTTGACGAGAGAACGTAGGGGGTGACTGTACCCAAACGCTGAAAAGGCGGATCGAGGCCAATCATTGTACCAGCATAGTTTAAGCGGTAAAGATTGAATTCCCTCGGCACTGACGACCAGAAAGATTCCTCATTTAGACGCCTAATCCTCCTAGATATATTTAGACCCCAAGTCTCATTGTTCCCCCCATATCTCAAGGTGTTAAAAGGAATCCGGAACTCTGCGTACCAACCTTCTGCGTCTATCGACGTAGCGACCTCCCAGCTGCCATCCCAATTCTTATTAAAACCCGCTCCTGATCCCGACTGAAACCTACGTTGAGGGTTGAATCCACCACCTAGAAACCGGCCCGATCCTTGTCCCTCATTTGCAACCTGACCGTCGTATTCGATGCCAGCAGGTGTAGTCCCGAAAACAAACCCATTTTGGTCATCGTTGTAGGTATCTAGAATCATTACTACGGCATCGCTGTCCTGCACTTCATAATCGCGAATCTGATCGCCTGCAATGATTCCCCCTGGGTTACTGTCATAGGCCCAAACCCCGAAATAGAGAGCTTCCTCATCAAAAACCACTCTGACTTCAGTTCGTTCAGTAGCTGGAAACCCGTCCATCGGCTCTCTCTGCACAAAACCAGTAATTATAGGTATCTCTTCCCAAGCGACATCCTCCATTCTCCCATCGACAACAGGAGGATTGGAAATCTGAGAAGCTGAAGCAGTTGGCCGGGACCCCGATGTCGCCTGCTGAGGTTGCAGAGATAGGGGGATTGAAAGCCACAACCCAATCGTTAAAAGTTGAGCAATAACAATTCGTTTATTCAATTGTTTTCCTAAGAGTTTTAGGTCCAGCAAAAGAAGATAATCACTTCCATCACCCAATCCACTACTTCGCTAAAGTACATTCGATGGCCCTCCTAGTTATGCACAAGAACAAACATCAGTCCTGCCATACTAGCAATTTTAGTTCCTACCCTTTCTTTGGGCTACATTATCGAGGTAAAGGCTCAGGCATTTCAGCCACTACATAAGCCATAACAGCCATAGTAGCAACTACCCTGGCCAGCTCATCAGGATCGAGCTTATCTAACGTGTCACCATTTGTATGGTGGTACCAAAAATATTTTGTACCATCTACTTGAAGGCCCATGCCTGGAACACCCTCCGCCATAAGTGGAGCAATATCCGCACCTCCACCTCCTCTAGTAATGGAATTTGATCCGATCGGTTCTAGTAAGGCCCCTATAGCGCTCACTATTTGAAAGGCTTCTTCTGACCCAGTGAATCCAAAACCTTGTGGCGAGAACACCCCACCATCTGACTCCATAGCCAAAACATGATTGCTACCATCGGGATCATTTTGCCGTCGATATTCATCTCCACCAGGACCCCCATTCTCCTCACTAGTCCACCCCACTGCACGGATAGTTCGACGAGGCCTCAAACCCAACTCTTTGAGTAGTCGGATAGCTTCCCAAGCTGCCACTACCCCACCTCCATCATCCATCGCCCCCTGTCCTACATCCCAGGAATCGATATGCCCTCCAAAGACTACAATTTCTTGCGGAAATTCTCTGCCAGTTATCTCGCCCATGACATTGCGTGAAGGTGCATCAGGGAACCACTCAGCTCCCATGGTAAGATTGACCTCCACCCTCTGATCCCTATCTATGATCCTTTTGATCATCATTGAATGTTCCATCGTAATAGCTGCTGCAGGAATTTGAGTCACCCCATCCTGATAAGACATGTTTCCAGTGTGTGGGGTCTGTATTCCAAAAGGACCTACAGATCTCAACAACATAGCAACCGCCCCTGCTTTTGCAGCTTCGGCGGCTCCTTGGCGCCGGTACAAACCCGTCTCTCCATAGGTCGTGAACTCGACGTCGTATAAAACTATACGTCCCGCGGCCTCTTCTTTGCGCTCGTTTAGCTCCTCAAAACTACTCACCACCATGACTTCTGCTTTTATGCCGCCGACAGGAGTCCCTATGCTACCACCAAGGCCAAGCATCGGCATCGGCATTACCCTGGGCAAAGTCATAGTTGCGGATTCTTGCCCTCTCTCCCAATGAGGCACCATCACGTGGTCTGTACTAACATTGTCGAGTCCGTCATTTTCCATTTGCTGCACAATCCAATCAATCGCCTGTTCTAGAGCTACGCTGCCACTCAATCTGTGGCCAAAAGTGTCTACAAGATCTCCCAGACGTTCATAAGCTCGATGGGTCCCAGTAGCTGCCTCGATAATTCTATTCACGTCTCTTTGATACACGGACATGTCAACATCCTGACCCGCAACTCCCGAATAAAAACCAAGGAGGCTAGCCCCCACACATAAAAGGCTTACTCGACGAAAAACCCTTATGGTTTTCGACTCTTGTGCCCATTCCAAATGTAGTCTATTCATTTTTCCTTTCTCCTATGAAGCGATACTCCACAAATGACCTCTTCCGCCACTTACTTGCTGTCTTTGGGACAAGGATGGTAATCGACTTGATCGTCCTCCTCTATCCAGGAACCACATTTCTCATCCATACAAAAAACTCCTTTTGATCTCAGTCCTCCATCTTGATCATATTCTTCGTATGGCCCATGCCGGCAGTCATCTTTCCAGCTCACTTTTTCATGTATCTGACCATTGGCATAATATTCTGTCCATAAACCATTTCTCTGGCCCGCACCGTAAAATCCTCTCTGTTGCAACTGGCCGTTATCATAGTTCTCCCTGTACTCACCAACCAAACTTTCTCTATTCTTACCTTCTTCAAACTGTGTGATCTTCCAAACCGACCCATTCTGATGAAAGGATGTCCAGATACCGATTCTGTTGCCAGAAGAGTATTCTCCCAAGACTGCAACCTCACCATTCACAAAGTACTCTTTGTACTTTCCATCCCTTTGCCCTCTATAGTGTCCGCCTTCTCTTAGCAGAGGACGTTCTTCATAGTAATCTTTGAACCAACCTCTTCCCCTCGGTGCTCCACAACCTGGACAGGCGGATGCCTTGTCTGAGATTTCTTTAGAACATTCATAACATGAAACTAACACTATTTATTAACACTCCTCATTGGGATCACTGACTTTCTATATTCGTGGTAAACATATTAATCACTAGTCTTGATATTTATTTGCTCCAGAGCCCAGGCAGCATGCTCGCGCACTACGGACTCTGGATCATCTAGTGCTCGCTGTAGTACAGGAATGCACTCAGAAGAACCCCAGTTGCCCATAGCTACACACACATTTCTCAGTAGCCCTTTACGTTTTGTACGATTTATAGGTGATTTTCTATACTTAGTCTGGAAGTCCGCCTCGTCCATCTTAACCAGTTCCTGTCCCAGATCCAGTAGGTCGGGTCCATCCAGTTCTTCTCCTGTTTTAAATGCAGACTCCGATGTCGATGTAGAAAATTTCTTGTTCCAGGGGCAAACGTCCTGACAGATGTCACATCCATAGACCCTATTCCCCAGCTTAGGCCTCAATTCACAGGGGATGCTTCCCTTGTGCTCGATGGTCAGGTACGATATACACTTTCGTGCATCCATAACGGGGGCCCCATTGGAATCCCGCCCCAAAAGTGCACCAGTCGGACAGCTATCCAAACAATCCTTACACGACCCACAATGGTCCTTCGAAAAAGATTGGTCAGGCGAGATGTCCAAATCCATCAATAGCACCCCCAAGAAGAAAAACGACCCCGTTCCGGGATTAATGAGCATAGTGTTCTTACCAAACCATCCAATGCCAGCCATCTGTGCTAATTCTCTCTCCAGTATGGGTCCTGTATCCACGTACAGACGTGCTTCCACCTCATTGCCTACAAAATCATTCAGCCATCTGTGAAGGGTCTTTAGTTTCTTCCCGATGACATCGTGGTAATCTTCACCCCGGGCATACCTTGCAAAAACAGCCCGAGATTGATCATCAAGATGATCAATAGAATCATCCTGGAAATAGTTTTGGGCGACTACCAGTGCTGTCTGGATGGAAGGCAAGGTTTCCCTGAGATCAGAGCGTCTAGTAACGGAGTCCTTTCTGGCCAGATATTGCATTTCGCCGTGTGCCCCTTTATCCAACCAGTCTCGATAAAAGTCCATATGAGAACTTGGCTCTACACCGGCGATACCATAAAAATCAAATCCCAGTGATTGAATCTTGTTCTCTAGGCCCTGTCTAAGGTCTATTTTTTCGCTCATAGCACCTATCGTCGAATACTCGCAAACCTTAAGGTTACATCTTCACTCCCGAACATGGGATAAAAGCAACGGGTTAAACAAACCTACAAACTCTTTGGAACGCCAGCACACCTACTAATTTGAGAGCCTGCTCATGGAGCTTAACAAAATCCGTTCGGAATTTCCTATCCTCAAAAACAAGACCTATTTAAACTCCTGTTCCCTCGGAGCTCTCTCCCTGCGTTCCATGGGTCAATTGGAGGAGTTTCAGAAAATATGGAACAGTTGGGGTGCTTCCGCTTGGTATAACACCTGGGGAAACGTCATAGAGGAGCTCCGCGGCCGTGTTTCTGTATTCTTAAACATACAGCCAGAAGAATTGGCTTTCCTGCCCTCCACATCCACGGCACTGTCAGTAATAGCCGAATCCGTTGACTACAGAAAACGAAATAAAGTTATCTGCACTGAGTTGGACTTTCCGACCCTGGCATTTCAATGGGCCGTCAAGCCAGATGTCGAATTGGTTGTTCTGCCTAGCATTGATGGAATTCACATAGATCCTCAACAGTTCGCCGATGCCGTGGATGAAAAAACTGCATTTATTGCTACCAGCCATGTTTTTTACACGACCGGCTACATTCAGGATGTAGAAGCTCTGGCTGATATAGCACATGAATCTGGTGCTTTCTTACTCATTGATGGATATCAAGCACCCGGACAAATACCTGTCGATCTGGAAAATAGTTCGGTAGACTTTTATACCACCGGATCTCTTAAATGGCTGTGTGGAGGACCGGGTCTTTCTTATCTTTATGTCCGAAATGAACTCATAGAAGCAATGCAACCAAGAATCACCAGCTGGTTTGCTTCCAGAGATCAATTCGATTTTCAGCTAGATCATTTCGAGCCGCACCAGGACTCTCGGCGCTTCGAAATGGGTACTCCTGCACTCCCTACAATATATACTGCATTGGGTGGCCAAAAATGTATCGACGAGGTCGGCATAGAAAAGATACACCATAAGAACACCCAGCTCAGAGAATACCTTATTAACAACCTTGTGAACCTAGGTTTAGATCTAACGGTTGCAGAAGATCCTTCGAATCGCTCAGCTATAGTGATGATCAAGTCAGATCACCCAGAGAGGATTGTAGCAAAATTGTCTGAGAAAGATATCATCCTTGACAGTCGGCCAGGACATGTCAGAGTAAGCCCGCATTTCTACAATACCATCGACGACCTCGATCATCTCATCAGCTGCTGGCCAACCTAAGGCAACACTATCGGCCTACGGAGGAGGCGTCTTTTCTAAAACTGGTGGCTATTTGGTCGACGGAAGGGTTAGGAACCATCTTCCTGGAAATCCACCTTAAGCGTCCACCTATCACGATCTCGATCTCGATATTTCTTCATAACAGACTGGAAAGCTGCTCCTAGATCGATATCCTGGCTATTCGCAAGACAAATGATTACAAATAAAACGTCAGCTAATTCTTCGGACACCTCCTGCTCTTTCTCCTCTGTTTTCTTCGGCTTACTCCCAAAGCGGTGGTTCATAATACGTGAGAGCTCCCCCACCTCTTCCATTAACCGAGCAAGGGTATCCAAGGGAGGCCAGTAACCCTCTTCAAATCGAGAAATCCATTCATCAACCTGTTTTTGTAATTTCCTCATGGTACCAGCACCAGTTTGCCGAAGACCTCTCCTTTCTCAAGTAAATCATGTGCTTCACGGATCTGGTCGAGAGGCATGACAGCGTGTATAGATGGCTCCAATTTTCCCTCAAAGACGAGTCGCATAACCCTTTGGAATTCCTTAGAATTTCCCATGGTGCAGCCTATAATCGACAGTTGCTTCCAAAAAATAGACCGCACATCACTCGTTACCACTGATCCCCCAGTACCGCCGAAGACCAAGAGTCGACCACTTTGTGCCATTGATCGCAAACAGCCTTCCCACATCGGTTCTCCCACAGAGTCAAGAGCTACGTTTACCCCACGTTTCTTGGTATCCTTCCACAATTCCCGATCAAAATCCACTAACTCCCTATCATATACATAATCTGCTCCCAGAGATTTAGTCTGGGCCACTTTTTCAGATCCTTTGGTGACAGCATAGACGCTCGCACCCATCAATTTTGATATTTGTATAGCCGCAGTGGAAACTCCACCCGAAGCCCCAGTTATCAAAACACTTTCTCCAGGACAAAGCCTCCCCCTACCAATTAGAGCATGCCAAGCTGTCACATATGCCACTGGAGCTGCCGCTGCTAATTCGAATGGAATATTTTGGGGGATTTCCATGAGGTTCTTAATAGGAACGACACAATATTCAGCCATACCACCTTGGGTGTGTTCGCCTAAGATCTGAAAAGGTCTTTCAAATGAGGAAAATCCAGAATTCCGTGCTTCGTACCACTCATAATTCAACGATGGATTGACTACTACCCGTGATTCCAAAACCGATTTGTCTACATCTGGGCCCACAAGATCAATGACCCCTGCTAAATCCGACCCGCCAATATGCGGCATAGGAATTTCAAAAGGAAGTCCACGGCGAGCCCACAGATCTAGGTGGTTCATAGCAACCGCTCGGACCTCTATTCTGACTTCTGCTGGCCCTGGAATCGGGGAATCGATCTCTCCAATTTCCATTACTTCAGGACCACCATGGCTTGAAAAAAATGCCGCTCTCATATTATTTCCTTTAGAAATGACAAAACGAATACTTGGGGCCATACTACCTTCTAGAAAAGCATATCACAAACCGTAGATCTGCTACTTTAGATGATTCGCCCTACCGTGTTTGTCACACTTGGTCAATTAACGGGAATAATACTCATCATGCAGAAGGGGAAAAATAGGGAGAAATCCCAAGACACCACACTCGGCAGCTATATCAAAATACACCAAAGACCGCCTGCCTTTGAAGGTTCAGACGGACTACCCTACACTGTATCCACAGAGATCGAAACCGTGACAGATCTGCTACGTCCTTATGTGGCCTACCTCGTATTCCCACAATGGGCGAGTACCGGCCTTGGCATCATCGGCCATCTTCAGACAAGGGTGCTTTTCAGGGAAACAACCCGAGAACAGGCAGAATTAAGCATCTCTTCCCTTGAACTGTCGACAGTTAAAACTCTTTTGGAAGAAGCCATCGCTAGCAGCCCATGATAGCGGTTTCTAGCAAAACCCTCTCCCTGGAGTACACACAGACTATTCTACCCACTCTGCAATAAACACGTTAGTCTCACCCTCTCTAGATTGATTCCTGTTAGATCCCCAAACTAAATATTTTCCATCTGGGCTGAAAACCGGGAAGCCGTCAAAACCCTCCGAGTTGGTAATCCTCTCTAATTCAGAACCATCCTCATTGATTAAATAGAGATCAAAATTACGTCCACTGGGATCATCCATATTGGAGGAAAAAATTATTTTTGACCCAGACGGATGCCAGAAGGGGCCAAAATTCGCAGCTCCATTGTGAGTGACTTGCTTCTTATCCGAACCATCGGCATCCATCACAAAAATTTCTAGTACACTAGGCCGGATCAATCCATCAGTTAATAAAGAAGTATAGTCTTCTGCTTCCTGCCCTGGCTTAGGATGGTGTGATCTGTACACTATTTTCGAACCGTCTGGTGAGTAGAAAGGACCCCCGTCATAGCCTAAGTCTTCGGTCAATCGCAGAACATCCGAACCATCTGATTTCATGGAGTATATATCTAAGTCTCCATCTCTTATTGAAGTAAAGACCACCCGGTCCCCAACTGGAGAAAAGGTGGCTTCAGCATCGTAACCAAATGAATTGGTTAATTGTTTGGGATTAGATCCATCTGAATCCGCAACGAATATGTCATAGCCAGGATAGACCGCCCAGACATATCCCTTGGAAAAATCGGGTGGCGTTGGACACTCTGGAGAAAAATGGTGGGTCGAGGAATAGAGTATCTTATCTCCAGAGGGATAGTAATATGCACAGGTTGTCCGACCTTCTCCAGTACTCAGAAGTTCCACTTCGCTTCCATCCAAATTCATGCTATAAATTTGATCACACCCGCCATCTCTACCGGTTGCTTGAAAAACGAGTTGTTGCCCATCAAAAGAAAAATAGGCCTCCGCGTTTTCTCCTTGAAAAGTAAGTTGACGAATATTCCTTAAGTTCCCCTCCTGTGCTGGCATGTTTGCAAGAACCTGGTTGATTGCCACCAGAGAAGAACCCAAAAACAGACATATCCCTAGCAAAATCCTGAAATCAATTTTTGTCATTGTTCCTTTTCCACCTAGTTCTTAGTCCATTTATAGAAAACTGCTTTCTTCCGTCTATTTATCCTAGCTATCCCAATGTCTGATCAAAGCCCAGCTTGTCCCGATCCAAATCTTACTATTCCCACTCCTGAAATTCCTATAGGCCACATTAAATATCTTTCTTTGGACAAGTTAAGAAGCTGGCAAGTAGGATCTCCTAGGGGCCGAAAATAGCGAATCTCTAGATTGCTACAGCAGTTAATCTAGCAAGTTCATTTGTTCCGAAGCTCCCGCTTCTTCTCCAACCGCTTCTTCTCCAACCGCTTCTTCTCCAACCGCTTCTTCTCCAACCGCTTCTCTGGTAGCATATTCCAAAGCTACCTCAATGACCGCATCATCTTTTTGGAGGCCAACCAAGGAGTGCCCCTCCTTACCACGTTTTTGGGATGGAATATCGTCGATTTCTATCTGGTGGAGGCTTCCTTTTTCCGTCATGATATTTACCTGATCTCCATCAACGACTTCCAACGCAAAAACCAAAAAGCTTCCTTTTTCCGTGGACATGACTGTAGTACCCAAACCACCCCTTTTCCTTATGGGAAACTCCCTGGTTTCAATCTTCTTACCATATCCGTCCTGGCCAACACAAAGCACTAGACCTTCTCTCCTAACAGTCAACATACTGACAACCGAATCCCCTGACTTTAAACTAATTCCCTTTACCCCCAGTGCTGTCCGTCCAACAATAGAAATTTCAGACTCAGGAAACCGGACGGATCTACCTCCTTGGGTCAATATTAGGACGTCGCAATCTCCATCCGTAATGTGCACATCCAGTATATGGTCTCCCGCCTTCACTTTCCCGGCAATAATTCCACCGCTACGGGGATGGTTATATTCTGAGATAGCGGTCCTTTTGACCATCCCTTTCTTAGTGACCGAAACAATGAAAGAACTAGTTGCCAGATGCTCTGCTGGTATGAGTCTGACCATCGCGTCTTTTCTGTCAGCACCCGTGAGAGCATACCCGGACTTACCACGAGAATTTATTGTCCCCTCCGTTATTTGAGACACGGGAAGAGAATGAACTCGGCCTTTCTCTGTAAAGGCCAGCAGATAGTCTTGCGTTCTAGCAAAAAAAACGTTTTTGATGTAGTCATTTTCAAAATCTTCCATGTTGGTCAATGGCTTTCCAGAGGTCATTCTCCTCTTGTAAAGGCGTATAGGGATTCGTTTTACAAAATCTTGAGATGTATGGGTCACAGCGACTTCTTCATCGGCAACCTTCTCTTCAATGATATAGGGCTCGGAATCATCACCTTCTGTAATCAGAGTGCGCCGTTCGTCTCCAAATTTTTCAACTATAACATCCAACTCCTCATGTATAATCTCTAATTTTCTTGCTTCACTTCGAACGACTCCTTTCAACTCCCTGATAACCGTGCTGAGATCCTTAAGCCTTCCTTTTAATCCTTTCTGCTCCAAGGCCGTTAGTTTCGCTAGGCGCATATTCAGGATCGCTTCGGCTTGTATCTCGGAAAGGCCCAAAAGATCCTGCAATCCGTTGAGAGCCCCCTTTCTATCTGCTGATCCCCTGATGATAGATATCACTTCTTCTATAACGCCCAATGCCGCCAGAAGCCCCTCAAGAACATGTTTTTCCGCTTCTGCCTTCTCTAGGTCATATAGCGACCGTCTCTGAATTACATCGATCCGGTGGTCTTTAAAACGCTCCAATAGCTCTATCAAATTAAATTCTTTAGGTTGGCCAGCGTCTAGTGCGATTAGTATGGCACCGAAAGTGCTCTGAAGACTCGTTTTTTTATAAAGCTCTTGAATGATGTTACCACTAACAGTGCCTCTTTTCATCTCCAGAACTAGCCTTATTCCATCTCTATCTGATTCGTCTCGAATATCTGAAATAGCTGCTATTCCACCTTTCCTTGACACAGTCGCTATTTGTCGAATGATCCGAGTTTTCGAGACCGCATAGGGCAATTCAGTAACGACGAGTTGCTCTTTTCCACCCCTGAGTGCCTCTTTGATTATCTTAGCTCTCATGACAACTCGGCCTTTCCCTGTCTCATACATTTTCCTTATGCCGGCAGTACCTACAATCTGTCCGCCAGTAGGGAAGTCGGGGCCGGGCAGGTAGCTCATAATGAGATCCAGAGAAGGTTCTGGTTCCTCAATTAATGCTTTAAGTGCGGAAGCGACTTCACCCAAGTTATGAGGTGGAACGTTAGTGCTCAGGCCTACGGCGATCCCCGAAGATCCATTAATAAGAAGATTTGGAACCTTCGATGGCATGACAATCGGCTCTGTCCTCTGTCCGTCAAAATTTTCAGCTACATCAACAGTTTCTTTTTCTATATCAGCTAGGATTTGTTCTGAAATAGCAGACAGTTTCGCTTCGGTATATCGGTATGCTGCCGCAGAATCTCCATCTATAGAACCGAAATTTCCTTGCCCATCAATTAACGGATATCTCAATGAAAATTCTTGCACCATCCGTACGAGAGCATCGTATACCGCAGAGTCCCCATGCGGATGGTATTTCCCCAAAACATCTCCTACTACAGTAGCACATTTCTTATACGGCTTTTCCGGTCTTAGTCCAGCCTCATGCATTGCGAAAAGTATGCGACGATGAACAGGTTTCAGCCCATCACGTACATCGGGCAACGCTCTTTGCACAATCACACTCATTGAGTAATCAAGGAAAGATTCTCGCATCTCTTCCTCAATGTTCTTTAATAAGATGCGTTCCCTTGTCTGGGCCTTCATTCCAAATTCCTCCTGACAGAAATCAATAAGAGCCATGAGCCACGGTAAGTGACAAATGATGATCCTACAATCTTACCAACAAGTGACGTGGTCAAATAATTACCAGAAATACTTCTTAATTAGTATCGGATCCTTCTACAAACAATGATATAGTGACGTGGTGTTCTTGATCTATCTTGACGTCAAAACTATAGATGCCAGGACCAGGAAAAACTAACCCATCAATATTGAGAATATGAGGGACCCTAAGGCCACCCCCAGCGTTACCACCACTGCCCAACTGCATTTCTCCATTTAGAGAAAGAATCTCGCCACCTCCAGGATCAATCAACTTAATATCCATTTCGTGGGCACCTACTTCGGAGGTTCCTGCTGCTAATCTGAGGACCAGAGCAATCCGAGCAAACTGTGCTGGAAACTTACTCACTTGGATCCGATCGAAAACGCCAAGAATGTTAAGCTTACCAGTAGCATCGATTGTTGCTGCATCCGCCAAAATTGCCAAATCGATTTCCATCTCATCTCCAAGTTTAGTCGAGAAGTTTTTCGGCAAGTACGAGACCCACCAGCAAATCAATCAAGGTATGTGCTAATACTAATGACCAAAGACTATCCGTATACAGCAAGGCAAGTCCCATCATCAGACCAAACATCCCCGTCCTACAAATACCTATGACCCCCTGGTATGAATGCGTCAGGCCAAACGCCACTGAAGTGACTATGGCAGCAAAGATTGCAGATCCTCCCGCCATAATGACCGTAGACATAGCATAGCCTCTATATGCAATTTCTTCACCCAATCCTGCACATACAGACAAACCTGAAAAAAGCAGTTTTTCTTCATTGGTCACAGGCATGAGCTGGCGCACAACCTCGGTCTCCCTCAAGCCAGTCTTCCTGCGCAAAAAAGAAAACGCCAACAACAAGCCGATGCCCAGAATAGTAAGTACCAGTGCTACCAATATTTCTCGCAACCAGTTTCCTGAATCAAGGTAGTGGCCCATGCCTCCAGGTCCACTTATTCCGAGACCTAGCCCAAGTGCCAAAAACCCCATCGATATGATAGCCACCCCCGATGTCAGATATGCTTGTCTCCGAGAAATCGTTGAAACGTTGAGCACCGTCATCTGGACAATAGCTAACCCCGGGAGGCCCACCAACAAAATTGAGAGGAAAAGTGCATTAGCTAAGTTTAGGTTATTAGTTAGGAATAAAATGGAAGCAGAAAAAAAACAGCTCAGAAAGACTACTCTCACAACAGTAGTCTTTGAGCAGTTTCTTCCATAGCCTCCAAAACACCTAAAACATCTTCCCTCCTTGCCGTGTGATTCATGACACACAGCCTAAGAGCAAATTCACCTCTTAACCTAGTTGAAGAAATCATAGCGTAACCGCTTTCGATAATGTCGTCGGATACATCATTGTTCAGTCTTTCGAGTTTTTTCATATCCAAGTCGCATCCACTTGGATTAACCCGAAAGCAAACGATCCCTAAATTTGCAGGTGTCAGTAGCTCCAAAGAGTTCGACTCCCTTATGTACACCTCAGCCTCCTTTACCAAATCCAAAGAATTTTGGATCGCCCTCCGGAACAACTTCATCCCAAAGGTCTTAACTGACATCCATACCTTGAAAGCCCTAGCTGAGCGAGTCAATTGTAACCCTCTGTCGCAGAAATTCACGTGTTCCAAACCTAGATCCATATCCTGGAGATAGTCAGGTGTGACTCGGAATGCTGACTCGAGAAGGTCAAGGTTTTTTACCAGTAGGCAACCGATCTCATATGGCTGAAATAACCATTTGTGAGGGTCTAGTGTGACACTATCTGCTAGGTGGATTCCCCTGAGATGCTTCTTACCTTCTTCGGTCAAAACAGAAAATCCGCCATACGACGCATCGACATGTAGCCAAAGCTTCTCTCTTTCACAAATCTCCGCCAAGTCTTCTAATGGGTCGACTATGCCTGTATTTGTCGCACCACCATTTCCGCAAACCACCATAGGCTTTAACCCACTATTTCTATCATGTTGGATGGCTCGGTCTAGGAGTTGTAAGTCTATACGGTAATCCTTCGTTGTTGGAATCATTCGTATATTGTTTTCTTGAACCCCGACCATCCGTGCCGCACGCTCCAAGGAACTGTGTCCTTGATCTGAAATATATACCACAGCTCGGTCTAGGTGGCCTGTCTCACCCCTCGCCAACACAAGAGCATTCAGGTTGGCCGCTGAACCCCCACTTGTCAGAATTCCTCCCGCAGATTCAGGCAATCCTATCCATTCGCGGAACCAGTCCAACACCACCAATTCCACCTGGCTCGGAGCAGCAGATTCTAGCCATGTTCCCTGGAAAACATTGAATCCTGAGACCAGTGCGTCAGCCATTACCGATGGCCAGGTAGGAGAGGACGGAACAAACGCAAAAAACCTTGGATGGTCTACCCTGGCCGACCTGGTCAGCACTTCATCTACCGATTGTGTCATGACTTCCATAGCCGGTGATCGCTCTTCAGGTGGCGATCCTCTAAACATTTCTTCCATCTCTGACCTAGTGCCTCCAACCCAAACGTCTTTATTCCGCAGAGAAATCCATCGATCCACCAGAATGTCAATCGCCTTATAGCCCAGTTCCCGCATTTCCCGCTCTTCTAGGTCAAAAGGCCCGGGAGATACTCTTTGCTCAGGTTTTTTTATATTTTCTTGCACTGTATTTTCCCAATCCTTATGGTAGAATAAATTCCTGTTTAAAAGAGTCTTCAAATATGTCAGCAGACCAACAAAGCCCTCTTATTTCAAAGCAAGTTTCTTCAGACGCTGACGATACTGCACGATTCCGTGTCTTAGATGTCAAGCCTAGGCCATATGGTGGCCTGACTTTAAGGCTCAGATTCGAGTCTGGCGAACTTCCCAAAATCCGCAAGTTACTGAATGCGACACTAACGGCAATAGCACCGAAAAAGCAAAAGTCGTTGATGCTAAAAGTGGAAGGATTCCCAGTATTCGGTGGCAAACCATCAGCAGATCGTCTTTACAGAACAGGCCGCATTGACCTTAACGTATCCTCGCCTGACGAAGGATTGGCCGCTCTCAGGCCCGGATGGCAGATCTCCGCTCCCCTCAGCTGAAGTGTGCCCAGGCTATCTCACACCGGGTGGCTTTCTCTCAAAAGTCTCTAAAAACCAAGCTTGATACTCAGATCCTTTAACAGGATTTTGTTTAGCCCATAGGGCTCTCTCCGACTTAAACTCTGTTGCCCTAGCTGTCAGAATAAAAGCTTCCAAATAGCCATTTTCTTTAGCATACATCAGTTCGTCCAAAGGTCCATAGGAACTCATGTCATATGCCGAGCGACCAAACAACCAGGCATCTGACAGGCGACTCATAATCAACTTCTCCAACTCATATCCTTCTGCTTCTTTTCCATCGATACCTATGGCTTCCGGAAGAAACTCTCTGATTCGACCCATCTTTTTCATCAGATGAAAATGGCCATACATGGACAGTATCGACCAAGCTTCAGGAACAGATGTGGGTGCAAGGACTTCGGCTGTGTCACTGGAGATCTTCAAGCTATCCCAAGGATACAAGTCTTCAGATGATTCTTTTCCTATAATCCAAAATGTCGGATCATTGCGGATATTTTCCTGCTGAGGTCTTACCCAAGAGTCAATTTCCTTGATACGTTCTTCTTGTGGGAGAATTCTCGCCCCAGACCTAATGATCAAGGACCGAGGAGATGGCACTACATCTGGTGTTCTGCATCCGCCCAAAAACAAGGACATACAGACGAGCAATGGTCTCAGAGAAAGATTTCTCATTTGCGGTCCCCCTGGGCTCTTGCAAAAAGGACGCGTTGATTTTTCCGGGTTACCACGATGATGTATTTTCTCCATAAGCACTACAACCCTAGCGAGGACCGAATCAGAGGAGAGATCCTTTCAGGAGTCCAGGGAGGGTCGAAGGTTAAATCAACCTCGCATCCAGTGACACCCTCTACTGCTAAAACTGTAGCTTGTGCCTCAGAAACCAACTGTTCAGCTACGGGACACATCGGCGAAGTCAAGGACATTACAACGTGAACATCACCTTCAGTGATCTCAACATCATAGATCAATCCCAACACAACCACATCTAAATTCAATTCAGGATCTTTTACAGCCTTAAGAGCATTCTGAACATCTTTTTCTGTAACTCCCATGAGAACACACTCCTTGTTTGGTTCAGCTGGCAATAGCCTTTAG
>Ga0310345_10002286_pt1 | contig 19680 bp, 19 predicted proteins | sample HC15DNA20500_MG_FD_204667 | JGI IMG/M metagenome (GOLD analysis project Ga0310345, IMG submission 204667) | Marine microbial communities from station ALOHA, North Pacific Subtropical Gyre - HC15-DNA-20-500_MG | ecosystem: Environmental > Aquatic > Marine > Oceanic | place: Pacific Ocean: North...
TGCATAAACCAGCCAACTGCCAAAATGCAGTGTTTAAAAACAATTAAAATATGCGAAAAATAAAATATTATTATAATACACATACCTTACGTTTTGAAAAACTGGAAGTGCCATTACGTGTAAGAATTTTACAAGTAATTGGCTTTATAGCTGCTTCATTAGTAACAGGGCTTTTGTTGATGTTGTTGGTATTTCAATTTGTAGATAGCCCGAAAGAAAAATTATTACGACAACAAAACAAAGATTTGGCTGAAAATTATTCTTTAATTCAAGAAAGGGTGAAGCAGTTAGAATTGCAAATGCAGGAATTAGAGAATAGAGATAATAATGTGTATCGTACCATTTTCGAATCAACCCCCATTCCCGATAGCGCTCGCACAAAAATTATGGAAACCAAAAATGAAATTAAATTAATTGAGGGTCAAACGGAAACAGAACTGGTGAATAATATTAAAAATCAATTGAACAATTTAACCCTGCGGGTAGCTTATCAAAGTAAAAGCTATAACGATATTGATAACATGATTAAAAACAAGGAAAAATTGCTGTTGGCAATACCTGCCATACAACCTGTAAGTAACAAAAATTTAAACAGAGTAGCCAGTGGGTTTGGATATAGAATTGATCCTGTATATAAAGTAACCAAGTTTCACGCAGGGCTCGATTTTGCTGCCCCATTAGGTACCCCTATTTATGCAACAGCGGATGGTGTAGTGCAAAATGCAGGCTTTAATACCGGTGGTTATGGAAATGAAGTGGTTATTAATCACGGTTATGGTTATCAAACATTATATGGGCACATGTTTAAAGTTAAAGCTCATGTTGGACAGGTTGTTAAACGTGGCGAGGTAATTGGCTATGTAGGTAGTACCGGCAAAAGTACCGGACCACATTGTCATTATGAAGTGCATAAGAATGGTAAACCCGTTGATCCCATTTATTACTTTTATAATGATTTAACCCCGGCTCAGTTTGATAGAATCTTGAAGCTGGCGGCTACTGCTAACCAAAGTTTAGACTAATGTTAAAATAGAAAAAAGGTTATTGTTTTAAAAAAAATGCAATGGACAAAGAAATTAAAGCCTTCTTTTTAAGAATTGTAAACACCATAGCAGTTATTTTGCTTTGGTTATTTATAAATATGGCCTTGGGTTTAAAATTAAGAATGGCAGAAATTGGCAGCCATATTTCATGGATAAATTGGTTGTTTTATATCTGGGCCCTCTTAACAGGCATAGCAGTTATTTTTTATGTGAAACGATTGTGGCGCAATAAAATAAAGCTGCCCTATTAAGAGCTGTGGTCTGCAATAATAACCCATTTACCATTTATTTTTTGAAAAAGGAGGGTATAATAGCCCGCCAAATTACCTACTGTTCTTTCCAGTTGCCATTTACCGGTTACATAGTAAAACTTTTTCCCGAGAGGTTTCATTTGTAAAACGGTACTGGTAAAGTGCCCCATTGCTGCTTTGGTGGCATAATGTGCTTTATAATTTTTCAACGTAGTTTCATATCCATATACTGGGCCATTTTTGCCAATAAATTGAAGACTATCATTTTTCCAGTATCCCAACATAAAATCATCCAAGTTGCCATTGTTCCAGGCATTTTCCTGCTGTTGCAATATTTTAGTAATGGCTTTAGTTGCTTTAGCATTTTGTGCCGGCAAATAGCTACAAGACAGCAGAAGTAAAATGAATAAAAAATATCTTTTTTTCATATAAATGTCATTTCAAAATTTACAATTGGGTTGGGTGTATAGCTAAAAATAAACTTTTTGAATAAAGTTACGTCTTAGCAACTTAATGTAATTTTTATTAATTTTCCTGCATGCAAAATGATGATGCTTTATTATTATATGAATTTAAAGAGCCTGCCACAAAAGAAAGGGCTTTTACCGCTATAGTTAAAAAATACCAGGAAAAACTTTACTGGCATATACGAAGAATGGTGATTAACCATGAAGATGCCAATGATGTATTGCAAAATGTTTTTATTAAAGCATGGCGCGGTTTAGAAAATTTTAGGGAAGATAGCCAACTATACACCTGGTTATATCGCATTGCTACTAATGAAAGCCTTACTTTTTTAGAGCAACAAAAACGAAAAGGTGCTTTAAGTTTTGATGAAATGGAAAGTGGGCTAAGTAATAAAATTAAAGCGGATGAAAATTTTAATGCCAATCAATTAGAGTGGAAATTACAACTGGCTATTCAACAACTGCCGGAAAAACAACGGGTAGTGTTTAATTTGCGCTACTTTGATGAAATGCCCTATGAAGAAATGAGCAAAGTATTAGATACCAGTGAGGGTGCTTTAAAAGCCAGTTATCACCATGCTGCCAAAAAAATTGAGGAAATTATTAAAAATATGTAACCAATTAAACGAAAAAGCTTAAAATTAGTCTTTACACCATGATGTTACGAAGTGATATGATATTGGAGGAATTGAAAGAACATTTTCCGGCATTGTTGCCCGCTTACAGAATTCAGGTATATAAGGTTCCCAATGGCTATTTTGACAAATTTGCCGAACAATTATTAGAAAACTTACCGGATATTACTGTTGAATCTGTAACATTACCGGCTATTCAACAACCGTTTTCTGTTCCTAATGGCTATTTTGAAAGTTTATCACAGCAAATTCTCAATAAAATTAAAGCGGATAATAAGCCATTGTCTGTTTCGGAAGAATTGGAACAAATTGCACCTGGTTTATTAAATATTTCAAAAAAGCCTGTTTTTAGTGTTCCGGCTCATTATTTTGAAAAAACCAATTTTACAGCAATTGCTAAAGGTTCAGAAAAAAACAACAATGGTACCGCTAAAGTAATTAGCATGCGTAATACGCGAAAATGGTTTTCATACGCTGCTGCGGCTGTTATTGCCGGCGTGCTTATTACCGGTGCTTTATGGAATAATTCAAGCTTTACCGATAGTTCAAATGTTTTCAGCTTAAACAAAGAAATAACCAATGTTAGCGATGATGCTATTCAAAATTATTTGAATAATGACGTCACTGCTTCCAACTACATTAATGATACTTCTATCATTGATTCTGATGAAGCTTTGCCCGAAGTGCAACAAGGGCTTCAAAATATTAGTGATGAAGAATTAAGCGGATATTTAAAATCAACCGAAGAGAACAATAATGTACCCCCGGCAGCAGAAACAAAAAAAGAAAGTGGTATTTAACTTTTAAAATATATTGAAATTACGGCGATGAAAAAGTTTGTTATTATAGGTTTAACCATGGTGTTTGTATTTATCGGGTTTACATTAATTGCGCAACCTGCTAATAACAATAGGTATGCGAACATTCAGGGGTTAAAAGTGGCATATATAACCAAGCAATTAAATTTATCAACTACAGAAGCTCAGCAATTTTGGCCGGTATATTATTCGTACTTAGATGAATTAAAAGAGGCTAGAAAAAATAATATGCACAATACCAATGCATTGGCTTTAGATGAGGCTACTTTAAATATTCGAAAAAACTATTATAACCAGTTTAAACAAATTTTGGGTACTAATGAACGTGCCAATAAGGTGTTTTTATGTGAAAGAAATTTTAGAATGGTTTTGAGAAATGAATTGGAAAAACGTAGGCAACTAAGAGCTGCATCTCCACAACAATAAAATAAACTTGAATAATTATTATTAAGATTGAAAGACGGGGGTATTAATATCATGGTAAAACAAAAATGCCCATTTTTCATTTTTTCCTTGTTCCCACCATTGCTGTCTTAATTGCATGGCTTTTTTGCCATCAAAATCATATTTGGCAATAAACTTACTTTTCATTTGCTGTAATTGCGGGGCATCATCTGCACCAAAAAATATGGTTTGTTGTGCTGTTTTAATGGTACATACCTGATGATAGGGGCTATGTGCACCAGTAATTTCATATTCAATACTATAATCAGTAAAAGCTAACTTGCCATTGCCATTTAGCCATTCTACCTGCGGATTGTTTTGCAATACTTCAATTTCTTCCGTCATGTATGAAGGGAAGCCGGTACTAAGGGCAAAATCGTATTCTTTTTTTTGCACGTAATATTTTGCATTGGGAAAAGTTAATTCATAAAAACCCAAATGATTTTTTTTGCTGATGCCTCCTGCATGATCTTTATGCAAATGACTTAACCATACTTTGGTAACTTGTTGGGGTTGAATGTTGTGAGCTATTAAATTTTGAACCAATTGTAATTGATTGTTATAGCTAAATCCCAATCCTGTATCAAGTAGTAAAACGTCGTTTTCAGAAATAATAACAAAAGGTTGTACTTCTACCAGCAAACTTCCCACCGGTCTGCTTTGCAGCTCATCGGAATTAAGGTTAAAAGGAACAAAAATTTTTGATTTATCTATTGTAAAACTGCCTTCGGATAATGGTATAATTTGCATGCGTGTTTAAATTTTCATTCAATAAAATGGCATTATGTAATTGGCAAGCAGTTGTAATAATTATTCCGCAAATATCCTGCTAATAAATGAATTATCGTAAAACCATTTGTCGGTCTGCATCAAGACGAAGCATAATAAAAATTAAAATGGTAAAGGTAAGTAATGAAGAACCCCCATAGCTAATTAATGGCAGTGGTATTCCTATAATTGGAAATAAACCAATAGTCATACACACATTTACCACAATATGAAAAAATAGAATGCTGGCTACGCTATATGCATAAACTCTACTGAATGTACTTCTTTGTCTTTCGGCAATAACTATAATTCGCAGCAGTAAAAAAAGATAAATCAGTAAGAAAATAATACTACCCACTAAGCCAAATGCTTCACCTAACGAAGTAAAAATAAAATCAGTGTGTTGTTCGGGAACATATTTACCACGTGTTTGAGTACCTTTTAAAAAACCTTTTCCCCAAATACCACCCGAACCTATGGCAATTTTACTTTGTCGTACATTGTAATCATCCGGTTTGCGGGGTGGTTTATAATTGGCCTTGCTGGCATTGGTGTGATGGTGATTTTTACTGCAATCGTAATCCTTACCAACCATGCTGTAAATGCGCGTACTTTGGTAGCATTGAAAAACGTTATTGAAAATGTAAGGAACTGCAAAACGTTGTATGCCTACGCTTAATGCCCATAAAACAATAATAATGGTTAACAGTCTTCTATTGCGTTTAAATTGTTTTCGCAAAATGTAAATAGTAATAATGGCAATGGCCGTTAATATTATAGCCAAAATATTGGGCTCAACAATTAAAGTAGCAATTACCAACACGCCAAATGAAAGGCCAAATATTAATAAACCCGGTGGTAATCCTTCTCGATACATTACAATGAAGAATGAAAGATAAACGAGTGCTAACCCGGTTTCATTTTGAAAAACAGATAGCACTGCCGGGGCCATTGCTATGGCACCTCCAATTAATTGCGATTTAATTTTTGAAAAGTCTGTTTCTTGTCGTGATAAATACTTGGCTAAAGCCAATGCAGTAAAAATTTTGCATAATTCTGCCGGTTGTAAATTAAAGCCGCCACCAATGGGAATCCAACTTTTAGAACCGTTAATGCTTCTGCCAATAACAAATGTTGCCAGCATTAATATTATTCCAAAGGTGTATGAAAGATTGGCAAAGGCGGTATAAATTTTACTATCGGTGAGCAGAATAAAGATAGCAGCAACCATACATACACCCGCAAAAATGAGTTGTTTGCTATAATTGGTTTTGCCACTAATAAAGGTTGCCAATACATCTGTATTAGGTTTATATTCCACCATAAAAATGCAAAGAATACCTATCGATACCAATAGCAGGTAAAGTATTACTACTGTCCAGTCAATACCAGGTGTTATGGTTTGTGTAGCGGTGTATCTTTTAGGCATTGATATTAGTGGTTTTCTTTTTTTTATGTTCTGTTGTAATTAAATTGGCCATCCATGATTTTGAATGGTTATTAGGAAGCTTTTGCGGGGATTGAGGATTTTGGGTTGGTTCAACAATAGGTTGTGTAACCATTGTTGTTTCGGCTGATGTAGAATCCAAAATTTGCTCTTGAATATTTTGTCTGTTTTGTTCTTCCTCTTCTTTTTTCATTTTAATGGAATCAAGCCTATTCATTTCAGCTCGCATTCTTGCAGGTATTAAGTTTAACTTAGCAATTTCCTCAACTTTTTGTTTTCTGTCGGGTTCAGGTATTGAATCTTTTAAATATTGTTCAATCATTAAACTGGCAATAGGTGCGGCAGATTGTGCACCAAAACCGGCATTTTCACACAAAACGGCAATGGCGATTTTAGGATTATTACGCGGAGCGAAAGCGCCAAAAAAGGCGTGGTCTTTTTGTGCAACTCCATGATAAAAATTTTGCACGGTACCTGTTTTGCCACACACAACAATACCCGGTACTTGTGCCGCTGCACCTGTACCATATTCCATTACGCCTTGCATACCATTTTGTACAGCATCATATACAGAGTCTGGAATTTCACGATCAGTAAGGTGTTTTTCTTTAAAACGTGCCAATAAGTCGTCAAATTCATTGCCTTCAATCGAGTCAACCATGTGTGGCGTATAATACCATCCTTTGTTGGCAATAGTGGCCATTACATTCGCCAACTGTAAAACGGTAGTACTTACTTCTCCTTGGCCAATGGCATTAGAAATAACGTTACAGGAGTTCCAGTTTTTGCCAAAAATTTTACGGTAGTATGATGAAATAGGTAAGTTGCCCGGCTGCTCTCCGGGAAGGTCAATTCCCAACTTGTGACCGAGACCAAAAGTGTAGGCATAGGTATTAAAAACTTTTAATGCACTATCTGCACCTCCATAACGTTGTTGATCAAGAATGCGTTTATACACCGTAGCAAAATAGGTGTTGTCACTATGGGCAATAGCTGTTGTAAGGTTAAATGTTCCCTTATCTAAACATTTTGGCCTGCCATTACCACAACCCCAAAAAGCACCATTGCAAACTACAGAAAATCGTTCATTGATAACCCCTTCCGATAAACCAATAATACCTACAACAGTTTTAAAAGTTGAACCCGGGGAATAAGTAGTATAAATAGCCCTATTGAGTAAGGGCAAGCGAGGGTCTTTGTATAATTTATTGAAATGTTTGCTGCGTTCACTACCTGTTAAATAATTGGGATCATAACTGGGGGCACTTACCATGCACAAAATTCCACCGGTTTTGGGGTCAATGGCTACTATACTTCCCACCTTGTTGGTCATTAATTTTTCGCCCAATGCCTGTAATTGCGCATCTAAGCTTAGATATAAGTTTTTACCGGCAATGGCAGCAGTATCAAATAACCCATTTTCATAGGAACCTTGTATGCGGCTACGGTTGTCTTTAATATAGCGCTTAATTCCTCTTTGACCCATTAATACCTTTTCATAAGTACGTTCAAGTCCGGTCATACCCGTATAATCTCCCATTTCGTACCCTTCATCTTTATGTTTTGCTAAAAAGGCAGGGTTTACTTCAGCAGTATAACCCAAGAAATTTGCACCAATGTGTAAAGGATAACTGCGAACAGAACGTTCACTTAACTCAAATCCCGGGAATTTGTATATGTTTTCACTTAGTCGGGCATACAATTCCTGCGAAAGCAATGGTTCAAACACACTTGGCCTTACGGAAGTGTTCTTAAAAATAATATCCCGCATTCTTTTTTTGTATTCTGCGGTATCTATCTCCAATAAATTACAAAGCGCTAAAGTATCAATTCCTTTTGCTTCAGAGGGGGTAACAACCAAATCGAACATGATGCTATTTTCCAATAGACTTCTTTTCTTTCTATCGAATATAATGCCGCGGTCGGGGTAAATTACTTTGCGGTAAATAGCATTGTTTTCTGCCTGCAGTTTATATTTTTTTGAAAATACTTGCAGATTCACCAGTTGTGCCGCAATGATAATAAACACCACCCCAAATAAAATTTGTATAACCCTGCTTCTGCTTTGGTTAAATACCGGCATTGATTGTTGAAATTTTGAAATTTAAATAAAGAAATACAAAGATGCACAAAAGCAACACATGGCTGTATAATCTTTTCCTAAAAACATATTTAATTTTAGGCGTAATTGACTATTAAAACTAAACCTGTGTTGAATGTAAGTTAGGCAGCATTGGTGCGGTATTTGGCTTTTCTGAAAAACAACATTTCGGTAATGAAAATGAGTAACAAACTAATGGCTGTAGTACCGGCTACTTTTCCTAAAAAATACAATAGGTTTCCAAATTGCAGCCATTCAATTAATGTTAGGTAAGTGTTGTGTATGAAGGTTAATAATAGTATGTACAAACTATAAGGTGCCCATCCCATGCTTTTGATAGATGGTTCTAAATAGCTTTGCTCAGTGGTTTCCTGTGGAATTAAAATGTTTAGTAAAAAAGGGCGTATGTAAGCAATTAAGGTGCAGCAAGCTGCATGTAAGCCTGGTGTGCCGGTAAAGTAATCTAAGCAAAGACCAAAAACAAAACCTGTGAAAAGTAAGAAAAGACGATTGATTGAAAATGGCAACCAAAGGATAAATAAAAAATAAACGTATGGTACAATAAACTGGTGTATGGGCGGAATGCGATTCAGCACAAATACCTGCACCAAAATGAACAGGATAAAACGGATAATATTTCTGATGAGGTTACTCATTTTTCAGTTTATTATTTTCCAAGTTGGTTTGCTCGTTATAGTATTTGTTCGCAATTACATACGCATATTGAAGAGTAAAGAAATTGGTGGCCGGTTTTACTTTTAAGGTGTAAAAGTTAGATGAGGCCTCATTTTCTGTACCACTTACCGTTCCAATCATTAATCCGGGAGGGAAATTGGCCGAATAACTGCTGGTTACAACGGTATCGCCTTTGTTTACGGTAGTACCCTTAGAAATATTGCGTAATATTAATTCATTTGGGCTATCGCCATCCCATTCAATGCTACCAAAGCTATTATCTTTTTTTAGCATGGCACTTACACGGCTATTGCGATGTAACAAACTCATAACTCTGCTGTAGTTGGGGCTTACATCAACCACAACGCCAACAATACCTTGTGGGCCCATTACAGCCATCCCTTTTTTTACGCCACCATTACTTCCTCTTTGTAAGGTTAAATAGTTGGTTTGTGAACTAACCGAATTACCCACAACTCGGGCAGGTAGAAATAAATATTTGCGGGTTTTTTGTAAGGAATCAATTTTAAGTGTATCGGTAAAAATGAATTTTCCGGTATCCGGTATTTGAAAATCAGATTTTAGGCGGTTTCGTAAAGCTGCATTTTCTTCGGCAAGTTGCTGATTAATTTTGCGAAGAGAGAAATAGCTGTATACATCATTAAATTTTGTATATACTTTTCCGGTAACATCGCCTGTTACGGCACTAAAAAAAGCTTCGTGGGTTTGGCTGTATTTTGAAAGAAATACCATGCTGATTATCTGTAAAATGATAAAGCAGATAAACACGAAGAAGCGCCGTATAAAAAGAAAAATATTTTTCATTTTCCGAAATGTGGAAGCTACTTTAAAAAACCGATAAAATTACATTTCAACACAAATTTAAAGTGCTTACTATGTACAGTTATACGGCTAACGCATAATGAATGGGAAACGCTGATAGTTCTTTAGTGCCAGCCCTGTGCCACGTACAACGCTTTTTAAAGGATCGTCAGCTACATGAACGGGTAATTTAATTTTTGCACTTAAACGTTTATCTAACCCACGTAAAAGCGCTCCGCCACCTGTTAAGTAAAGTCCGCGACGGTAAATATCGCCGGCCAATTCCGGAGGGGTTGTTTCTAATGCTTTTAAAATGGCCTCTTCAATTTTAAAAATACTTTTATCTAATGCTTCTGCAATTTCTTGGTAGCTTACCATGATTTGTTTGGGAATACCGGTTACCAAGTCGCGACCGTTTACCGGCATATCATCCGGTGGATTATCAAGGTCTTTCATGGCGGCACCCACATTTATTTTAATTTGTTCAGCAGTACGTTCACCTATAAGCAGGCTGTGGTAACGGCGAAGGGCTTCCATTATATCTGCCGTAAATTCATCACCTGCAATACGTATGGATTGGTCGCAAACAATACCCGCCAAAGCAATAACGGTTATACCGGTGGTACCACCACCAATATCAATAATCATATTTCCTACGGGTTCTTCCACATCAATACCAATACCAAGTGCAGCAGCCATAGGCTCATGAATCATGTACACTTCTTTGGCTCCGGCCTGTTCAGCACTATCGCGTACCGCACGTTTTTCAACCTCGGTAATAGATGAAGGTATGCAAATTACCATGCGCCAACTGGGTGGGAAAAGTGGCTTTTTGGGATATACTAGTTTTATTAATTCCCGAATCATTAATTCGGCAGCATTAAAGTCCGCAATTACACCGTCTTTTAGCGGCCTAACGGTTCTAATACTTTCATGGGTTTTTTCGTGCATTAGTAAGGCCTTTTTTCCAACCGCTAAAACCTCCTTGGGATTATTACGGTTTAAGGCAACAATACTAGGCTCATTCACAACAATTTCATCGTTATGAATAATAAGGGTATTTGCTGTACCCAAATCGATGGCAATTTCCTGGGTTAAAAAGTTAAAAACTCCCATGTAAATAGTGATTCTCTATGGTTGAATAAATTAGTTGCAAAGGTGTGTGAAAAAAAGTGAACTATCAAAGCCATTTGCATTTTTATTACTAGCATTTTTTGTTTTATTAAAAAAAGTTTTTTTCACAAAAAAAGAAGTAAGTGTTAAAATACTGATTGGCAAAACAATTCTAACCTACCTAACGCAAATTTTGTTGTTTTATTGGCTCTGAAAATACGAATAATCATGCCAGTTTTATAAAAATTCGTAACCTATGTCTTTTCGGTAATAAATATCTTTAAATGTAATGTTTTGTAAGGTTTGTTTACTCAAATTAATAGCTTCGGGTAATTGATTGGCTAATGCTGTTACAGCCAAAACCCTTCCCCCGTTGGTTACCAATTGATTGCCATTTAGGGCAGTTCCGGCGTGAAACACTTTAATGTTTTCTTGTTTAGAAATGTTTTCTAGGCCATAAATAGGTATGTTTTTAGCATAATCTTCAGGATAACCACCACTCACTGCAACAATAGTTGCTGCAGTTCTGCTATCAATGTTAATATTAGCATCTCCTAAAGTGCCATTGTGCATAGCAGCAAAAAGTGCTACCAAATCGGTTTGAAGACGCGGCATAACTACTTCCGTTTCCGGGTCGCCCATACGACAATTGTATTCAATTACAAAAGGATTATTATCAACTTTTATTAAACCAAAAAAAATGAAGCCATTGTAAACCAACTGTTCTTCTTGTAACCCTTTAATGGTTGGTTGAATTATGGTGGTTTCAATTTTTTGCATAAATGCATCATCAACAAATGGAACAGGGCTAATGCAACCCATACCGCCTGTATTTAAACCTGTATCGCCTTCTCCAATGCGTTTGTAATCTTTGGCATGACCAATTATTTGGTAATCTTCCCCATTGGTAAGCACAAACACACTCAGTTCAATACCTGTGAGGAATTCTTCTATTACCACTTTTTTAGATGCATTACCAAATTGCGCATGTTGAATCATGTTTTCAAATACCTGTAAAGCAGTGGTATGATCATTGCAAATAACTACCCCTTTTCCTGCGGCAAGGCCATCCGCTTTTAATACTATGGGTAAGTTATGTTGTTGAATATACTGTTTGCCTGCTTCAAAATTTTCGGCAGTAAAACTGGCATAGGCAGCAGTGGGTATATGATGCCGCTGCATAAATTGTTTTGAAAACTCTTTACTGCCTTCTAATTGTGCAGCTTTTTTAGAAGGTCCTACAACAATTCCATCCCAATATTTTTGGCCATCAATATGGGTTTGTTGCATAAAGTCGTAAATGCCATTCACCAAAGGTTCTTCAGGTCCAACTACTAAAATGTCTATATTCTGTTCAATGCAAAAATTTCGTATTGCTTCAAAATCATTTATGCCAATGTTTACATTAGTGCCCACTTGTTGGGTACCAGGATTCCCGGGTGCTATAAATAATTGTTGACAGTGGTAACTTTCTGCAATTTTTTGTGCTAATGCGTGTTCGCGGCCTCCACTGCCTAATAATAGAATGTTCATGTAAACTGTTGTTTTTTGGAATGCTAATGATAAATTGCTTGCTAAACTTTCTACATCTAATTGATGAACAAAAAATTTTAAACTTTATTACTATCGGTTGCGAATTTAATACGTTCTAAGAAAGGTAGCAGATTATTCTTCAAAGCTGGCATAAAACAAGGCATTAAAAAAGCAGCCTTTCAGCTGCTTTTCCGGTTGGGTTTATAATTTTATGAATTTGTTGATACATCTGAATTGGCTTCCTCCAAAACATAATTTTTTTCAGGTAATATTTTGGCTACCGCCATGAACACAATTAAAAATCCTGCTAAGATGGCTATAAATAACCAGAAATAACTGGCTCCGGTGAATTTAGAAAAAATACCTCCGGAAGCTATACTACTATTGACAAATGCAGTAAATAAATTACCAACGGCAACAGTTAGCAGCCAAATAGCACTCATGGTGCTTTTCATTGATTTGGGTGAATTGGTATAGGCATATTCTAAACCGGTAATGGAAACCATTACTTCAGATGCGGATAGAACCGCATAAGCTAATATTTGCCACCAAACACTGGGCTTTCCACCATGATCAATATTGGTTTGAATTAATGCAATAATGACGAACGATGCACCGGTTAAAAATAAGCCTGCGCCAATTTTTCGAAGTGGAGTTACTTTAATACCAATTTTTTCAACAAATGGATAAATACCATAGGTGAAAATGGGAATCATCATTAATAAAAACAAAGGGTTTACAGTTTGAATTTGCTCAGGCAAGAAAGTTTTGCCGAATATATTCAGGTCTAATTTTGTGGCTTGTAATACCCATTCTGAAAGACTTTGGTCCCACATTGCCCAAAAAATTGGCACAAAGGCAAATACCATCAATACCCGGTTTACTGCTTTTACACCATCAATGGCTTCAGGGCTATACTTTTCGCCTACCGCTTCCCAAACGGTTTTGCCATTTCTATTACTAAGGGCTTTAACCAAGTAAGCCACCATAATAAATGCATAGTTTTCTTTTTTAATGCCAGCAGGAGGAACTCGAACATATTTTTTTCTACCTAACCAAAAAATAAACGTAGCTAATACCATTAAAATGCCCGGTACGCCAAAGGCTACTGAGGGGCCAAATGATTTATAGAGAATAGGGATGATTAAAGTAGAAAATACTGAGCCAGCATTAATACTAAAATAAAACCATCCATACACTTTGCTTAATAGGCTTTGATTCGATTTGTCAAACTGGTCGCCAACATTTGCTGAAACACAGGATTTTATTCCTCCTGCAGCTACTGCAATAATTACCAATCCAATATTGAATAAGGAAAGATTATGGGTGGAAAGCGCTAATGTTAAATTTCCTAAAGAATACAAAATAGATACATAGAAAATAACCAGGTATTTGCCAAAAAACCAATCTGCAACAATACCGCCTACTAAAGGCATAACATAAGCAAGCGATACGAAAATGTGGGTAAGCTCATTACTTTGTGCTTCCGCAGTGGCGGTTAATGCCGGATCGTGTGTAGGATTAAAAAATTGGGCAACCAGAAAAGTTGCTAAAATTGATCGTATGCCATAAAAACTAAAGCGTTCGGCTGCTTCATTACCTATAATGTAGGGCACCGATTTTGGCATTCGGGGTTTAGGGGCAATCGTTTCTTTTAATTCACTCATAGTGCAATTTTAAGGTTTTAAAGATATTGGAATTCTGTATTCACGAACCAAATTTTCGTAAATTAACGTTCGTTATGAAGCATTGGCTAAAATATACCATCTCATTTATACTGTTTTTTCTGGCCTTTATGGCATTCACACATACCAATTTTTGGTGTTGGGGTGCTTTGTTGTATGCTTGGGTATTCATTCCTTTGGTGGAACTTACCTTAAAGCCCGATATCACCAATTTTTCAGAACAAGAAGAGCAAGTGGCTAAAAATGACCATATGTACGATATAATATTGTACGTAGCAGTTGTTTTACATTATTTGTTATTGGTACAATTTTTACGAAGCATGCAATTGCCAGATTTGCCTGTACAGGTTATTATTGCTCGCATTGCTACCATGGGTTTATTATGTGGTACGTTCGGTATAAATGTGGCGCATGAATTGGGGCATCGTTCTAATCGTTATGAGCAATTGCTGGCAAAAGCTGCATTATTAACCAGCTTATATACCCATTTTTTTATTGAACATAATCGTGGACATCATAAATGGGTAGCTACTCCACATGATCCCAGCACGGCCCCCTTGCATACTTCAGTTTACCGGTTTTGGTTAAGAAGTGTAACAGGTACTTATATAAATGCCTGGCGAATAGTAAACAAGCAAATGAATAAACAAGGATTGCCCTTTATACACTATAAAAATGAAATGTTACAGTTGCAATTGATGCAAGTTTTATGGCTGGCATTTTTGTATGTAACGGTTGGTGGAATTGTTACATTATACTACATAGCTGCCGCCATAATTGGTTTTTTGTTGCTGGAAACAGTGAATTATATAGAACATTATGGTCTGCTTCGCAAATTACAAACCAATGGGCAGTTTGAAAGAACAATGCCTTGGCATAGTTGGAATAGTAATCATGTAATTGGGCGATTGATGTTGTTTGAATTAAGTCGTCATAGCGACCATCATTATTTGGCATCTCGTAAATACCAAATTTTGCGGCATCAGCCACAATCGCCACAAATGCCAACAGGTTATCCGGGTATGATGCTTTTAAGTTTAATACCGCCAATATGGTTTTACCTGGTGCATAAAAAAATGCAGGCATTGGGATTAATGCCTGCAAAACAGTAAAACATACTCAATTCAAAATTATAATCGTCCTTTTTTAATTTCTTCAACAACTCCCGGATCTAATAAAGTAGTGGTATCTCCTAAATTATCTGTTTCGCCTTCTGCTATTTTTCTGAGAATTCTGCGCATAATTTTTCCGCTTCTTGTTTTGGGTAAACCACTCACAAATTGAATTTTATCGGGTTTGGCAATGGGGCCAATAATACGGGTAACGGTTTGGGTAATATCTTTTCTTACTAAATCGCCTGTGCCATGTGTATCTTGTCCATGCGAACCCTGATAGATTACAAAAGCATAAATGCCTTGTCCTTTTACTTCATGTGGAAAACCAACTACTGCACTTTCCACAACTCCGGCGTGCATGTTAATAGCATTTTCAACTTCGGCAGTACCAATTCGGTGCCCACTTACATTCAAAACATCATCCACCCGACCGGTAATGCGGTACATGCCTTCTTTATTACGCATGGCACCATCGCCTGTAAAATACATACCGGGATAAGTGGCAAAATAATTGGTTCGGCATCGTTCATGATCGCCATAAGTAGTACGCAAAATACCCGGCCAGGGCGCTTTAATGCATAAATTGCCGGAAACAATATCGGCATTGCCCTGCTCAATTTCTTTCCCATTTTCATCAACCAATGTTACTTGTACTCCCGGCAAAGGCAACGTAGCCCATCCCGGTTTTGATGGGGTTACACCGGCTAAATTTGAAATTAAAATACCACCTGTTTCTGTTTGCCACCAAGTATCAACAATTGGGCATTTCTTTTTTCCAATATTTTCATCATACCAATGCCAGGCTTCCTCATTAATGGGTTCGCCAACTGTGCCCAAAACTTGTAACGATGACAAATTTTTCCCGGCCAGGGGGCCCAAGCCAAATCCCATTAAACTTCTTATAGCAGTTGGTGCAGTGTATAAAATGTTCACTTTGTATTTGTCAACAATTTCCCAAAACCTTCCCGCATCGGGCCAGGTAGGAATACCTTCAAACATTAAGGTAGTGGCACCTGCAGAAAGAGGGCCATAAACAATATAACTATGACCGGTAACCCAACCAATATCGGCCGTGCAGAAATGAATTTGTCCGGGTTGGTATTGGAATACATTTACAAAACTATAATTAGTGTACACCATATATCCCCCACAGGTGTGTACAACACCTTTGGGTTTTCCGGTTGAGCCGGATGTGTACAATATGAATAAGGGATCTTCCGCATCCATTTCTTCAGCGGGGCAATCGGTAAGTCCTAAAGTTTCAACATTTTTAATTTCATCTTCCCACCAAACATCGCGCCCTTTTATCATGGAAACGGGGGTGCGGGTGCGGGTGGCAACAATTACTCTTTTCACTGTTTTATTGCCAATTAATGCATCATCAATTACACTTTTTAAAGGAATATCTTTCGCGCCTCTAAAAGCCCCATCGCAGGTAATTACGAAACTGGCTTTTGCATCTTCTAAACGGTCGGCAATACTTTGAGCAGAAAATCCACCAAAAATAACAGAGTGAATGGCACCAATTCGGGCACAGGCCAACACTGCAATGGCTAATTCAGGAATCATGCCCATGTAAATACAAACACGGTCACCTTTTTGAACGCCATTGGTTTTTAGTACGTGGGCAAACTGACACACTTTTTCATATAATTTTCTGTATGTAAGTACACGGTGGTGTTCTTCAGGGTCGTTGGGTTCCCAAATAATGGCGGGCATGTTGCCCATTTTTTCTAAATGGCGGTCTAAGCAATTTTCTGTAATATTCAATTTTCCGCCTTTAAACCACTCAATTTTGGGTTCTGTAAAATTCCATTCTAAGGTTTTATCCCACTTTTTTCGCCAGGTAAAATTTTCTGCAATGGCACTCCAAAATGCTTCCGGATTCTCTATACTTTTTTTGTAATCGGCTTGGTATTGTTCAAAGGTTTTAATTTGATAAGGATAAGACATGGCAATCAATGTTTAGGCAATAAAATTAAGATTATTGGTTGGGTTGCCCTATAGCTTTACCGATTTTTTTAACGGAATAAGCAAAGGTTTGCGTTATTATGTATTTCGTTTTTATTGCAAGTAATTGCCCTTTAAGCTTAATTTAATGAATGCTGCGAGCATCAAAAATAATAAGCGGTTTATCTGTTATGGAATAGTTAAACTATATCACCTGTAAAACTGAAACAATATGCTTCGGAATTCTCTGCTTTCGGGTATTATTTTATTGACGCTATCCATACACTGGCAAAATAATTTTAATGAAGCAAAGCTTCTAGCTCAAAAGCAACACAAATTCATTCTATTGAATTTTTCAGGTTCTGATTGGTGTGGGCCTTGTATTCGGCTACATAAGGAAATATTGGAAACGCCTGTTTTCGAAAAGTTTGCCGATAGCAGTTTAATTATGGTAAATGCCGATTTCCCCAGGATGAAAAAAAATCAACTGTCTGCCGAACAACAGAAAGAAAATGATGCAGTAGCCGACTTATACAATACTAAGGGTATATTTCCTTTAACCTTGTTAATTGATGCCAATGGAAAGGTTTGGAAAGAATGGGATGGTTTCCCCAATGTATCGCCGGAAGCTTTTGTTGAACAAGTGAAAAATGCCATAGCCATGACTAACCCATTTTAAAAAATGCCTTTGCAATTATATAAGGAATGTATGAAGTTAATGGGCAACCAGTTTGAAATTAGTGTGGTTGCCGATAGCAAAAATTATGCACATGATTGTATTGCAAAGGCAGTTGCAGAAATAAAACGAATAGAAAATTTATTAACTACGTTTAATGATTGCAGCGAAACTAATTTAATCAATGCTGCGGCGGGAATACATCCCGTAAAAGTTAGTGAAGAAACCTTTCGATTAATACAACGTTCTATTCGTATTTCAAATGTAACGCAAGGTGCATTTGATATTACTTATGGCTCTATTGATAAAAACTTATGGAACTTCAATTTAAACATGCAAGCCTTACCCGATGCACATACCGCAAAGAAAATGGTTCGGCTGATAAATTACAAAAATATTGAATTAAATGAAAACGATTTTTCAGTTTTGTTAAAACATAAAGGCATGCGTATTGGGTTTGGCGGAATTGGAAAGGGCTATGCTGCCGATAAAGCCAAACAAGTATTATTAGCATGTGGTATTGAAAGCGGTATTGTAAATGCTTCGGGCGATTTAATTACCTGGGGTTTTCAACCCAATGGTGAGCCTTGGACAATTGGTATTGCGCATCCCGATGCTGCTTATTCTGTATTTTCTTATTTCAATATCAGCAATATGGCTGTAGCAACTTCCGGCAATTACGAAAAGTTTGTATGGATAAATGGCAAAAAATATTCACACACTATTAATCCTAAAACCGGATTGCCGGTTACCGGTATTAAAAGTGTTACCATTATTACCACACATGCTGAAATTGCCGATGCAATGGCTACACCTGTTACTATTATGGGCATTGAAGCAGGGTTAGATATGATTAATCAAATGAATAACATTGAAGCTATTATTGTTGATGATGATAATAGGGTTTTTACATCTCGTAATATTCGTATTAATAAAAATAAATATACTAAAAATTAAAATTATGAAATCAATGTATTATGGAATATTAATTGTGTTTTCATGCATGTGTTTATTTGCCTGCACACCAGTAAAAGAATACCAAAAAAATCGATTGAATGATGCTGAAATGAGCCTTTCCAGTAGAAGAGTACAAAAAAATGAGTTGAATTTTCAAACTTATCGTGAAGGTTCTGCCGGCGCAAATGGTGGAAAAACAGGCGGAGGTTGTGGTTGTAATTAAAACAATGGCTTTTATCTTTTTAATTCTACAATCATATTATTGAATCATCCAATATTAAACCTGCTTAAGTCATCCTTAACAATTGTTTCATGAAAAAAATCTGTTTAACTGTAGTTGGTATTTATATTTTGTTATTACACGCATTTGCACAAACCAGTAATAGCGTTGATAGTGTTTATGAACCCAAGCCACTTAAGTTAGATGAAATTAATTTGGTTTCCAGCTACTATAATCAAAATGGTGACCACTCGGCCATATTGGGTGGTATTGGGAATGAGCATGTGGTAGATTTGGCCAATGGTTTAGAACTGAATTTTGTAGGATGGGATGCCAGAAAAAATAAACATACTATTACGGCAGGCTTAGGATTCGATCATCATACTTCAGCATCGGCTGCTTATGTTTCTAAAACCGGTGCTTCAAAAACCGGTGGTACAAGAGTTTATCCTTCTTTCAATTGGTTAGTTGAAAATGAAAATAAAGGAACATCATTTGGCTTGGGCGCTTATTATTCTGCTGAATACAACTATCATTCATTGGGGTTAGATGCCAGTTATTCCAAAAAAACCAATAATAATGGCCAGTTTGATGGTAAAATATCGGCCTACTTCGACCAAGTTAAATTAATATATCCCTCTGAACTTATTCCCGTAAGCAGTACACCAACCACCAGTTCGGGTGCAACATACATTACTACTGCCAGTGGAAATACAGTATTAAGTGGTGGGGGAGGTTATACGGATGAAAAACCTAAAATTCCATCAGCACCTCGTAACACCTATGATGCATCGCTTACCTTTTCACAAGTTATTAATAAGCGTTTGCAAGCCAGTGTAATGCTCGATTTGGTTTCGCAAAGCGGCTATCTGGGTTTACCGTTTCATCGGGTTTATTTTAATGACGGTACCGATCATGTTGAAAATCTACCTTCTTTACGATATAAAATACCTATTGGTA
>Ga0310345_10002287_pt1 | contig 19678 bp, 18 predicted proteins | sample HC15DNA20500_MG_FD_204667 | JGI IMG/M metagenome (GOLD analysis project Ga0310345, IMG submission 204667) | Marine microbial communities from station ALOHA, North Pacific Subtropical Gyre - HC15-DNA-20-500_MG | ecosystem: Environmental > Aquatic > Marine > Oceanic | place: Pacific Ocean: North...
ATCAGGCTTAGTCTTCTTAATTGTAGGAGCAGCTTCTGTTGGTGTCCCTACCCAGCTTTGTAATTCCTCATCCCATCTTGCATGATCCTCAAAGCCCTCCTCTCCCGTAACTTCTTCAGCTTCAACTGGTGTGGCAGTGCCCCATTCTTGTCTCTTTCTAGGGAAAGTAAGATCCAACTTATCAGATACATTACTAATTATCTTTACACGATCATCATAAGAGATATCATACTGCTTATCTTTTGTCTCTCCTACTTTTCCTGGCCTTTCCTTCCCCTTCATTACCCTTGATATTTCACTCAATACCAAATTATGTATTTCACGTGGAGTGTACTTGGAAGGGGGATGACCTTGGGATAACTCCTTGAGAAGAGTCTCTACCTCTTTAATAGTATCTTTCTTATTAAGAAAACCCCTACTAACAGCAGGAATTATACCTATCTCATTTTCTTCAAGTGTTCTTGCTGAAGCCTCCATCCGTTCTGTTGCACCTCTTGCCATAAGCAATGCCCTGGCATACTCTCTTTGACTTGGTGTCCCACTTCTGGCCTGCTCGTGTAATTTTCTATCCCGTTCACTCATGGGTGCAGGTGTGAGTGGTGCATCCTTTGTCTCTGGCTGTCCCTTTGGTATCTCTGTCTCTTGTACTTCCTCAGCAACCTTCGATCCAGGAGGATGTATTTTCCATGTGCCTGCTGGTTGCCCTGCTTGTTCCTGCTTAGGCTTAGGCTTAGTCTTAGGTACAGTAGGCAGAGCCTTCTCAAGCTCATGAACAGCCGCATTTATATCTGCACGTTTTGCTTTTGGATTTCTTTTTATTACATCTATAACAATTTGCTGTCTTCGTTGCCTTCTCTCTTCTGGTATTCTAGTAAGCTCATCGTACACTAGCTTGACACTCTTATCCTCAATGTCTATATCCAGAGCACCTTCTTCAGGAGTCTTCCCTGTATCTTCAACAACAGGAGTATCTAAAAATTTCTTGTAAGCTTTTGCAATCTCTTTACGTTGATCCAGTTTCTCAGGAGAAGACTTCTCTGCCATAAGGTCTTCACCTTCACTCATTCTTTTTAATTCATCATCTACAATCTTTCGTTCACGTGAGTCTTCCTTTAATGTATCATGCCAAACTTTAAAACTAGCCGGATCATTAGCATCTACCATCCTACGTGTTACAAGTTGTAACGGGCCTTTACCTTTAAAGTCTTTATCTCCAGGCTTCTTATATTTAAGTTCTCCTTTTGCCTGGTATTTATCTCCACCTGCCCAAAAGCCACCTTCTCCTTCTCCAATTCCTTCTTCAACAACATCAGCCTTGCCTGAAGCATAATCACTGTAACCTTTATACCCACTAACAAGTCCAATAGGCCCACCTACAGCAAGACCCATAAGTGCTTCATATCCTGCCCTTGTCCAGCTTGCTTCAAGTTCAGGTATCTCTTGGACACCAGCCACTTCCATACCTGCCATCTTTGCCTCGGCTGCAGTATACTGTGATCCCATTGACTGCCAGAATTCCTCAATGGATTCACGCATACCAGTACCCAAAGCCTGCCTACCCATCGTACCAACCCTGCCTCTTCCAACCTTCATCAGCATGGAGAATTTACCTGCTACTGGATGGAAATTCAGGGGGTTCATAAAGTTCCCAATACCAACCTGGGCAGCACTGGAATCAGCCTGATCCATAAGGATCTCCTGTACCTTTACACGGATCTCTTCCATAGATGCATCGTTTAACTTCTCACCTAGTGCATCCTCCATCTTCTTACGAACATCGGGGTCAGTAACTATATCAGCATAGTTAAAGCCCATCTCTGTCAAGGAGTCAGCAACTCCATAAGCAAGTAACCCTGCCAGCCATATAGGTGCACCTGCCATTCCAGCCAAAGCACCTAGCCCCATCCCGACACCCATAACTCCTGCCATAATTGGGGCTGAAGAAGCAACATCAAATAGGAACTGGGCTACTGCATTCTTTCCATCACCACTTTGTTCTTCAAATCTTTGGATGAGTTGGGTCTCAAGTGCACTGTCTTCAAGCTGCTGCTGCTGGAACATTACTCCTTCTTTATCACCAGTCATGTCAGCCCATTTCATCTGGGCAACATCAACTAAACTACCTGCAGCATTCCAAGCAACTGATCCTGCCCTGCCAAGGCTACCAAAGAACCCATGCTCCCTAGTGAAGTCACCGGGACTGGTACTGCTATCAAGATTCATAGCAGTATAGATCTTGTTTAATTCATCCTGGGTATAGTTGGGTCTTTCTTTAGATAAATCATTTTTAACAAGACTTCTTTTAATCCTCCATTTCTCGTAAGGATTTTGTATAAAGTCTAAATCTGAATTCAATTGATGATCATATTTAAGCAGACCTTTATGTCCTATTTGAGGACGAGACCGGTCTCCCTCCATAGTAGGTACTCTTCTTGATCCTATATATTCTGCCATGTATACCTTAATCTTTTATATAGTCTTTATTTCTTTTGTTTAAATTGTGCACCAAATAAACCTCCTCCTTTATACTGCCCCTTTGTAATCCAGTTCTTAAGCCTATCCATCCTGTCACGTAAGAATCTAAATCGTTTTGTTTCCTTTCCACTCTTACCTTCTTCTCTCTTAGAATAAATACCAGTACTAAATAACTCCTTATCCATTTTATTCCATGCTGCTAACTGCTCTTTTTCATTATCAGCTTCAGTTAATTCCTTAACTGCATTACCAAATTTAGGATATCTTCCTGGGTCACCAGCAACCATAAAATTAGAACCATGCCTGAATCCCATATCTCCTAGTATATGTTTAAGATATGGTATCTCCTTATATGCTTTACCACCACTAAGATGAGGATGATTGCGATCCATTTCTCCAAGTGATTTATTATAAGCCCACCTCTGTAACTTATTTACTTGATCTGGGTTAAGCTTTAATAGACTTCTCTTTTGTTGTTGTTCACTGGTTATTAGTCCCTGCTTCTCCACTTGCCATGGCCCAGTACCAGCTCCTGGTTTCACATATCCGTAAGTTTTATTAACATTATCAGACATGAGATAACTCTCCCATTCCTTCTTCTTAGCAGGATCAGTTATCCCCAACACACTAATAACCACATCTCTCTGCTCTGGGCTTTTATTTACTAATCCATTTGCATCTACTGATCCAGCCGCAATTAACTTATTATTATCATCAACCATTTCGCCATTAGAATATCCCTCTAACACCCTAAGGTTATGATAAATCTCTGAATTAGTTGTCTCATGAGGATCACGATCAAGTATTAATTTATTTGTCATGTCTCGGTCTTCATAAGCCTTAATCTTCTGTCGGCCCAGTACACTCATATAGTTCAACCAACCAGGTTTTTTATCTCCTTTAAATTGTACACCACTATCTGTTGTCTCAGTTACTACACCATCTCCAGTAGTAGTCTCTGGGACTTCAGCTCCAGTCTGCCTAACTTCTTCTATCCCGTCAAGAAGTTCATTAAATATAGACTTACTCCCATCTTGGCTTCCATCTCCTGAGCCAGATAACCCTGTAAATTGTACACCACTATCAACCCCTTCACTGGTTGGGTCATAACGAGTTAGACCAGACTTAGTTCTATTAACGAAATCATTAGCATCAGTTATCGTACCAGGCATATGTGTATTTATAATATTGGTTGCATCTGCATTAGCCTGTGCAGTTGGATCACCATAGTCTTTCGGATCATATAATCCATTATTAGTAGCCCATTCCATAACTTTAACAGGTTGGAATCTACTAATTTTTCTTAATGATGCAGCCTCAGCCTCCTCATCCAGTGGCTTGTCACTATTCATTAATCTTTGATGCAACTGAACTGCCCGTAAAGCTTCTTCACTATAAAGTGATCCAAAAGTATATATCTTATCTAATGGTGACAAAGTTTGATCAGCTTCTCTCCACTCTTGCTTCTCTTCTTCATAACGCTTATGTGTAGCCATTTTCCCATAAGGCCATTTTTTCATCATGTAACTAGCTTGGGACCTTTTCAACATTTCGGTATTAGCAGCCAATTTAGTCTTCATAATATTCATATTATGTTGCTCATCTCTTACCTTTGCATTTTCTTCATCTCTCTTAAACTTGTAGTCAAGTCTTTGATCTGCCCTTTTGTTAGCTTTATACTCCTTCACTTCTCTTGAGATTGTATCACCAAGATCAGTAACAGATTGCATCATGTCACGGCTACCCCTGTATTGGCGAGCAGCATCTTCCTTAATAACATTCTGCCTGTCTGCCAGCTCCCTGTCTATATTACCAAATTGTATTGCCATGTTATTCCCTTATGTTTAGTTTATTTTAAACTGTCCAATCCACTGGATAATTCTGTCGTCCACTCATTCTCCCACTTCTATATGCATTATTATAATTCAAACCCGATGAGGTATCATCTGTGCTGTAACTTAAATCTGGGTCAGGCCCATAATCATAACTCAATTCACGGGCACTCGGATACTCGACTGAAGGATCAGGATTATTTTTTTCCTGTGACCTTAAGTAAGCTTCAAGAGCAAGGCTCCCACCTCCAGTTGAACCAGCAGCAACCACAGATGCTACTGTCCTGACTCCTTTCGCAAAATTCCCAATCCCCAGGTTAGCTCTTGAGTTATTAAAAGAGTCTACTCTTGATCTAGCAGCAGCATCACTCAACCTGAATTTATCCTGACGTTCCACTCCTTTATTTGATATGCTCATACTATCTTGGAGTGTCCCATATTTCATACCCTCATATCTTGCAGTCATATTAAGAGCATTGCCTCCTCTTCTATCTAAAGCAGAACCCATACCACTATACTGTTGACCAAGATTAGCATATGCAGTGGCTGAACCAAGATGACCTGTACCTAAACTTCTCATTGCTCCTGCAGCATTTAGAGCAGCATTCCCTGCATTTAATCTGTTACCTATTTGTCCTGAATGAATGGCATTAGATATCTGATCCTCTGTTGCACCCATACTAATAAGGGATGTCTCATTCATAAGCATCCCAGCTTCTCTAGTCAATTGGTTATCACTTAACTCCTGATCAGAGAACATACCTTTCTGCTTAATCTGACCAAGAGATTTTAAAGTTCCTTCATTAAATTCCTGAGTCATTTTTGCTGCTGCCACCTGGTTGCCACCTCTACTTAAACTTCTAGCATTTTCATCTATAATCTTTCTATTGCTGGCAGTTGTTCTTTTGAATGCATCCAGTAGTGTTCGTGTTAAGCCACTATCCCTAGATGGCTTACCCATCCTACCTCTTATTGATGCCAGCTCTCTTCTTGCATTCTCACCTGCCTTAGTCCTTGCCCTAGACCTACTCTTAAGATTAGCATAATGATCTCTATCAGACATCAGTTCTGTGGCCTTTTTGTATTGGCCTCTAGCACCTTCAACATCACCTTCAGCTCTTTCAAAGACACTCCTGGCTTTAGCTATGTCACTTCTTGATCTGCCAAACTCAGTCTCAGCTAGCCCTCTATATTTATCTGCTCCTGCCCTGTCCTCTCCATAGAGACCTAAGAACTTTTCGGCTTGAGTACCATATCTATCTCCTGCCGTCCCAATCTTACCATAGATTTCCTCCTGTCTATCCCTCCACTTCTTATATTCAGCAGCATCATATAGGTCTTCCCCATACTCCTGCTCAGAAGTACCAGACATTCCTTCCCAAAATTCTCTCATTCCCATATGATTCCTTTATTTACGTAACCTATTTAATGTTTGTCTTGCTAATTTTTTACCCCTTATTTCTCCCTTATTACCAAGTGTAACTACTTTTACTTCCCCAGTACTATATGATGGAGTTACAGTTGTTTCGGCTGTTGATGTTGAGTCATCATTAGTAACAGCAGTTATAGCTGTCGAACTGTCTGCAGCAGTACCTGTTGTTGGTGTGGCTAGTGGTGTTATGCCATTTGAATAAGTAGAACTTCCACTCCCTCTATTTGCACCTCCACCTGAACCCACATTATGTACTGCACTACTGGTATAATTACCAGCCTTATGTGCCGCAAAATTGGTATCAAAATTTGCAACTTCAACATCAAGTTGTTCTAATCTTAATAAGATAGAATCACCACTACTATTATAGTTACTACCACTGGTAGCTGGTGTGTATCCATCAGAAATTTTATCATTAATATCTTCCACATCAGTTATCAATGTGTTAATCTTATTTTTATGATCAGTCAGATCAGACTCAGCAAAATTAAACTGTGTTTTTAATGCATTAATTGCCACCAAATTAGTTGTCATATCTGCCTGAACTTTATTATATTCAATTATTACTCCATTCAATTTCGATGTAAGATCGGTTATATCACTCTCTAACTGTGTAACAGCATCTGATGTTATTACTGTAGTTGTTCCCATTATTCTTGCTCGTGGAATATTGCAATAGTTTCTGCCTGCTCCTGTATCATTGCTCTTAGTGATGCAATCTGTGATGTTAAAGCATTTATCTTTCCCTTCAACTCAGCATTAACTCTTTCCTGATCCCTGAATGCTTCCTGAACCAATGGATCTTCTACCTGGGCAGCAACAACATTAACCCCATACCTTTCTGCTTCAGCCATAGTATCATCCTACTGGTACTTGTGGTGCTTCTGTATCACCTAATATTAAGTCTGTATCCAATGAACCTACATATCCTCTTGGTTCTAAACTTACATTATCAATCTGTTTCCACTGAAATATATAACCCCTTGATCCTGATGGAAGATAAAACTTCTCAGTCTTCCAATAGGAAGAACTGAATATCCTGTTTGTTCCAAGTAACTCTCCATCAAAATAAAACTCTACTGTTACCTCACCCTTGTATGTAATCTGTGCTTCCGACAACTCCTTAATGATTTTATGAGAAGCAATAGGTGCTGCCATTATTTGGCATGTAACCATTTCACAGCCCTCAATTATAGAGACTTGTAACAATGAGCCTGCTTGTGAAGGATTAGGGAATATCCTAAGAGGGAGAAGCTTCCCTGTCTTTGTTAATCCATCACCATTAATCTCTTCTGTACCTGCATGTTCCCCATCTACCGCAAAATTAAACTTAAGACCAACACCTGTACCACCTGGTATTACACCAACTAATGCCTGATGGAATACCATTGGCTCAGGATATTGCTGAAAATCTGGCATTATGCTGCTACTGTTCCATTAAAATTTACTGATTCAATCATACCTGCACGACTCTCATTCATGTAATGTGCCCTCTGACCAAAGGATGATGCTGGTAGATATATCCTCTCCTCCTTGAAGTCATCCCCTGCATTACTTAACTCTTTCCTGTAGACTAAACTACCATCCAACATCACCCTAAAGTCTACATTTCCCTTATAAAATATATCTGCACTATGATGTAGTGTTGAAGACTGATACCTCTGAAGAGGATAGTGTACCAAAGATAGTGACTGGACTCTCACATCTCCCTGTATGGCAACTGAAATAGTTCTGAATCTCTTTAGATCTTTTAAGTAAAGATCCATAGACTGAGGCTCAACAGTGTCACCTGGAGGTAGTGTAAATACCCTTGAAGGAGTCGTCTCATTATTAAGATAGATCTCTACCATTGGAAGGTTACCCCAATATATAGTACCTTCACCTGTTCTTAATGGCTCCTTATCAAGTATAATAGTTGGGTGTAATGTTTTCTTAACATATGTGAGTCCAACCGGAAAAGGTTCCTGCCTTGGTATATAAACCCCAGTACCCTTATTTGCCTCAGTTTCTATTCTATAATTGTGATTACCCCCAGCAACATAAACGTTAGCTGCATAATAATTAGTATCAGCAGTAATTCCATTGGGGAATGTACTTGCGTTAAAATGAATTAGATCACCATTAACTAAAGAAGTATTAGCTTGAGGTTCAGTAAATACCCAGTCAGTGATTCCCGGTGTATACCCCAAAGATGCAGGACTACCTACATCCACAGCTACAGTACCCACTGATTCAACACTGGTATTATCTGCTAAGAGTTCATTCCATACCCTATCACCTACAGTTACAGTAGAAGTATTAAATTCTAAAGGCATCCTAATAGTACGTCTTTCTAAATTAGTAAAGTTAACACCATCTGTATCAACAACGAATCTCTGGTTAGGTTCATCGTACTTAGTAAAGATAGAATATAAGTCTGAAGTTGTTGTTGATTCAGCAGCAGCAATATCTCCAGCATCAAGATCATCTGGGTCTAATCCTAAAAGCTCTGCTGCCAGTGCCTGTCCTCTTATACCACCTGTAATAGTTTCTCCACTACTACTATTTAATGCCTCGTATACTATTGCTACTGAACCTAAAGCTTTTGGTATTGCAGGTTCTCCTGCATCAATCTTCTTACTCTTCCATTTAATATTTTTTATCTTAGTCCCACCTATTTCCTCAACTGCAAAAACATCTGAATCATCTCCAGACATAATAGGATCTTTTGTAACTACAACTCCAACACCTAATGCTTTTGCAAAATAAGCATAGTATGCCTCTATTGTGGTTTGTGCTAAACGCATTTCACCTGTAGCTAATTCAAGCCTGTAACCTGGCCCACTCCCTGGCTCCTGGAACAACCAGTAAACCCCATCTACAACACATGAATAAGGTTCTTTTAGTTTACCAATATCATGTTTCTCCCTAGTCAAATAAGTAGCCCTGCCTGCAGAATACATACAAATGCCATCACTGGCAGTTAACCACATTAACCCTCCACTAAAATCAGAAACTGTATGCTCATATCCTGCTGGTAATCCCCTGGCATCTGGAACCCTAAAGGCAACCATAGCCTTGGGATCTGTACCTCTGACCCGGTATAATGAGTTTGTTGTAAAAACTAATCCTTCACCTGCATGTTCCTCTATACAACGTATCTCTGAATCAAGTGTGATTACTGCATCAAGGGGCCAGTATTCAGGAGTCCCATATTTTGAGAATCTTAAGTCTGCATCCAATGCCCCAAAGTACATTGATCCTACTGCTTTTATATATCGGAAGTAATCATCCTCACTTTCTGTCTCAAAGAACTGCTTCTTCTCTACATTATATTCCAATCCAAGTGGAGGCCAGTTGTCTGTTCCTATAGAATATAGTGACGATATTGGAGTACGTGCCTTGTCCCTAAATCCAAAACCTTCAATCTCTATGGATGCATTTGTAACTGTTGTGGCTGCATAGACCTCATCATAACTACGTACAAGTACACCTAGACCATGAGTAGAAGCAATAGTTCCTTTGATTGCTGGTACTACATCTGTAAATGTTGTACTTGTTTTAGCCTCATAGGCAAGAATTTCATTACCTATTAAGAGCTTGGGGAATACATAATACTTCTGTGTAGCTGATCCTGCATCTATAAAAGATACCTTAGTTGTATCACCAGAAACTAATGTTAACCAAAATGTATTTGCATCCTTATAGATAACATAATAAATAGTATAAGGTTGTAATCCACCAGCAAGAGTTCCCCAAGATTTTACTTTAAACAAATCATTATCTTCTAATCCATGAGCACTTACATTCCCTTCTAGATCCTTATTTGTAAATAACAAATCACCTGAATCACTAGAAGCAGAATAATTTTTTTCATAAGCAGCAGGGAACACACTTGTATCTGTTACCTTAACTACATTTGCTGTGCCTGACAAAACTGGTAATGCTTCAGTAAGTGTAGTTGTGTCCTGGTTGCGGTGCTCCATCTCCAGTTCCCATTCAATTAATTTTGCTAAAGCAGGACTGCCAACTACCACAGTTGCTGTTGCTTCATCAGATGAACCTCCACCAGTATCCTGGGGCTGACCAAAAACTAATTGACTTGGTGCTTCTGTATATCCTACTCCATGATTTACTATACTCAAATTAGTTATAGTACCAGTCGCTTCGTTAACAGAATATCTTCCATAAAAACCTGTGCCATTTTCTATTGTGTTTGCAGAATACATCCAAATCCTTCCATCTGCATAGTCGTAGTCAGCACTATAACCAAAGGGGGTGCTCCCAGTAACAGTCATTGCTGTAGTACCTGCTAAGGTGGATTTGAGAAGAACTCTGCCAGAGTAGCCCCCCCAATCCTCAGTACCAGCAAAACTAATTGAATGTATCCAATAATCTGTGTCTTCAGCAAATCCTGTTGGCAAGGTTACTTCTGTACCTCCTACTGAACTTACTGTAAGTGTTACAGTATTAGTAGTATTGCCGGGATCAGTTAGAATTATAGTATCCCCTATTTTATAATTATACCCATCATCTGTAACAGTTATTGTAAGGGCAGATGATGCATCTGATGCAATAGTGAAGTTAGCAGACCAACCTGACCCAGAGGAAGAAGTTTGCTCAACATTGGTTGATGTTAAGCTTGCCTGGAAATTACCTGATGTATTTCCTTCATCACCAGTAACACCAGTAAGTACTCTACCACCTACTCTAAGACGAACCCTTTCATTAACAACAAAATTCTCTCCATATGGGCGATAGTAACTACCGTTAATAGAAAACTCTGCATCTGTCCCATTTATAGCCGTAAATGCATCAATTGCCCTTATATGTATTGGTGCCCAGAATAAATTAGCTTGCATGACAATTTCCCCACTACCTAAATCATCATCTATAACTTTATATCTATCCTTAGGAGCAGAGAACCCGGTAAAGGTCATAGGATGATTATTTGGTATACCTACCTTACCCGATTCCTCAAAATTAGTATCCCCATACATCGGAGTAATGTGGTGACCTCCAGTCTCGGAATTCCCAAATGTGTTACTCAGAAATGCTTGCTTATATATAACTCCTTCCTCTAGTCCCTTGGGTAGTTTACCATTTATAGTTTTTAGTTCAAAACCTGTACCCCATTTACTATTGCCAAAAAACTCAAAGTCCGATCCATTTCCATCTACTTCTGGATTCGGCCCTGCAAAAATACAAAGGTAACCATCAATATTTTTAAAAGTAACAGTCACATCATTTGTTAGCCATGCGGGAGCGTGGGCATGTCTCTGCCCCCACTCCGCCCCTGCCCGATCAAGTGTTATGCTTTCTATATGTTTTGACTTGTGATGGGCAGGAGCTTGATTATTATAGTGACCACGTACACATCCTGTTAGATCATTTGTTGATATGCCTGCATAAGATATATACTCAGCCCCAAGTTTAATCACTCCTGATTCAGGCCACTCTGATTCTATTGGAACATGAAAAGAATGTACTCCTGTACCAGTGTTATCTAACATAGTAGGGTTGCCAGATAGAGCTTCGTTATAATATAGTTGGAAGTAATCTTCTGGATCTGGGTTCGATCCACCCGTAAGACTAACCCAAAAATATGTGTCTTCTGTTAATGGTGTTGTGCTTCCATTTGGTGTGGGAAATGCTCCAGTAGTACTTACTGTTATTTTCTTCCCATCTGTAAGTCCATGACCAGGAGACTCGTAATAAAGCCAAGTCCCTCCTGCTCCTTCCCAAGTCCCTGTTCTAGCAATGTCTAACTTAACTGTAGTATCTGTGGCATTAAGATTTTCTGTTAATGTACTTTGATATCCAATTCTTGTCCAAGTATGTGTGCCACTACCCGCACCATTCCACGTAACATGATCTCCAGAGGGTGCAAGTGATAAATAAAAACTATCGTCCGAACTGCCAGAATCTGTCACTACATAATAATTAACACCAGTATATAAGTTGCCTGGTAATGTCCCACCTGTATTTGTAAGTTGGACTATATCACCATCTACTACTGTATGTGCAGAAGTGTGAGTAAGCTCTAAAACGTTACCATCTGGATTTGTTGCAGTAAATGTCAATGTCTGTGAAGAATAATCTATTTCAGATAACTGATTAACCCTCCATGAACCATCCAGACTGGAAGGTGTTGCATTTAATAAGAAGTTTGAATTAGTAAATCCAGTTAAACTACTTATATCCTTATTTGTCTTAAGAAGATAATAAGGTGATGTAGCACTCTTTCTTGAAAACCCATTAGTAATACTATTAACACCTTCTATGGTTGGAAAGTATGGAAACTCAGTTTCTGGATCTACTGGTAACACTGGCATAGGTATATCCTTAAGAAATAAGAACTCTGAAGAGTCTCCTCCATAACGATAAAGTCTTATTGTGTCAATACCTATATCATCAAACCTGAAGAAAGGTGCATCGAAATTAAGCTGGACACAATCATCTGCACTGTCTAATCCAGTAATCCCCTTACTTGATAGTGGTGATGGTGCACCCTCAAGACCCCACTTATTAACAAAGGAAGCTCTATAATATAAATCTATGTTTGGCCCATATGAATTAAACATATTAGGAGCACCAATCAGGAACGTGGATATCCCAATCTTTGAGGCATCAAATGCAGTCTGACCTGTAGTAGACTGACCAAGCCTGTATGCAACCTCTGGTTCCTTACCATATCCTGCTACTACCTTAAAGGCATTATCATTAAGAACGTAAAAGTTTTGCCCCACCTCATCATAACTTAAGAAAGTTATCTTGTTCTCACCTCCTGTATCACCAGATGTAGGCAACAATGTTTCAGATTCTTTAAAGAATACTATATCTCTATATACCTTACTCTTAAATGAAATCTCAACAGGTGCAAGTGGAGTATGTGTATTCACAACAGGAGGAGTTAAGTGGGAAAGATCGGCAATTACAGTACCTGTACCAGATGTCGTTAAATCAAATTCATAAGAAACCGGATACCACTTGAATATATTTTGTACAACCATTTTGCCTGCCTCATGGTTGAGTCCAATAGTAGGAGTCCCTGTATCAAAGTAGTTTCCTGAATCCATCTGCCAATCTATAGATAGATATCTTGGAGTTCCAAGATCACTCTTTTCACCAACCCTGGAAGTTACTACTTGTCCCCATGCTGAGATTGTTGGAGTAACAGTTGAATAACTATTGGCATAAAATACCCATGAACCTAGTACATCAGACTCATAGAAAGGTCTGGCATACTGAACGTCCCATCCACCTTCATTAACACTACCGATTCCCCAGATTCTAGTAGTATCAAATCCTATAGGTTTTTTGAAATCATAATTTAAAAGAGAAATCTCTGGCCCTGAATCTGATGTCTTAACAAGTCTCCAGGAATTACCAATCTTTGCACATACATATACCTTATTATATGTATCAACGAATGTTCTTGCATCTGTTACATTGCCCGTTAGTCCTAGTCCATTTGATAAGGTAGGATTAGCCTTAACAAATTGTGTTTCAAGACTCGGTTTAAAAACTGTAACACCTCTATTATCAACAACAGTAAGGTAATTTTTATCAACATAATACTTACCATTAACACTAAAGGTAAGAGGAGTAGTTGTTGTATCGGCTCTAATGCCATCCTGTGAATAAAGTTTCCTATCATTAGTACCCTTGGTATAAAAAATCCTTGGATACTCAACGGCCCCTGCAGCCTTAACTTCTGAACTACCTGTCCATGCAATACTATGGGTATAATTCGTTACAGATGCTACTGGAATTACTATAGCACCAGATGTTCTAAGTTCTATGAAATCTCCTGTGCCAACATCACCATCATAACTCAACCTCTCAGCACCATGACCAACTAAGACATGTGAAGAGAGGTCACTTTTTATAACAGAACACTCCGGCCCCTCTGTATCCTTAGCCTTCTTAAGTGAGGAATCGTAATCTATAAAACTACTGATTACAGGATAACACTCTTCATCCAGATATGTATCCTTTGGCCCCTGTTTATTTTGATCAAGCTCAGGTGGGGAAATCTTAAGACTAACACCATCATTTATTTCTAATATCTTAGCAACTATAAATGTTTGTTCACCTAAGTAATGGTTTGTTGCGTGACTTGTTTTAGCCTTATCCCTAAGATTAAGGTGCATACTCTTATTAGTACCATTCTGGCCTATCTTAATCCAATCTCCTACACGAAAATTCTCATGAGTTGCCTCTCTGAATTCAATGGTATTATCAGTTGTAATCTTAGCTTTTGTCCATAACTTGGATACACTAAAAGCTTTCTGCTGTGTTAATCCTGCACCTCCTCGTGTATATGAGCAGAGTCTATTGAGTCTACCAGCCACAGCAGGGGTTGCTATATTATTAGTACCTAGGTTCTGTATTCCTTTTGTTTTAGAATTGAAGCTATACAAATTTCTACTCCATGAGCCAGCCTGACCACCATAAGTATGAGTACCATTAACACTAACCTGGCTTCCAGATATACCCCAGTACCATTCTCTATCGAACCAATCCGTGTTAGAACCAGATCCATATGCATTCATTATATGACTAGAGTAGTTAGTTTTCTTTCCCCCCCAGTAGCCGGTCGCCCACGCACCCTGCCTACCATCGTCACCTATAGGAGCAGTATAAGTCCACTTGATTTTATTGTTATAGCTGTTAATTGATGGAAAAATTAATTCAATATCTATATAGTCATTATAATAAATAACATTAGTAGTCTCACCAATCTCACCATCGTAATACCTTTCCCAACGCCTCCATCTTGATCTGAAATTTCTAGTAGCATTAACTTCACCAATGGATGTAGAAGCATCTTTACCACTACCAAGAGCATTCGGCAACACCATTATCTCTGGATACTTAACACCTACATATTTAACACGAACCCATGTATCATTATCAGCAAAGACTACAGCATATTTAAACCCATAAGGTATATCTCCTAGTGCCTCAAGCTCTGCCGCAAGCTTCGGACTAGACCATCTGTTGCCAGTTCCTGGGTTATGGTTTTTTGAGAGATCAGTAGTTAACTTACCAGTTGGAGATGTCCATCCTGGAAAGACATTTTTATTCTTATCAGTCCATACTTCAACATCATCATCAGTCTCACTATAATTACCTCCGTGATCTCCATTAGATTCAGAATCACTCTTGGGCATACCATCTCTAAGAAGAACGACAAAACATCCCTTGCTTCCACTCGGCATCCTCAGCCATCTTTCATTATCACTATCTGTCCATTTTTCATAAGGATCAGTAGCTGCTGTAGTAATTTTCTGGGAGAAAGATATAACTCCACTATCATTAATATCAACCCCTGTTATACTATTGGCTGTAGCACCTGTTAAGTTCGTAGAACCTATATGTAGACTCTCTCCTGCATCACCACCATCACTATATAATATAGTATTAAAGTTATCACTGGTCATTGAGGTACTACTAAGCAGAACACTCTCTATATACTGTTCATCCCAACAAACAAAATAACCTTCTTTAAAGAAACTTCCACTGGAATAATGTGTTAATGCTGTAGAACTTATATCTGTAGTCCCAAACTCTCCTATAGTCTTACTGCTAATGGATCTTGTAACAACAGTCCAACTACTTGTTGCCTTTACAATCCAATATGCTTGACCATTATAATAATGTATATCATCTATTTCAGTGGATGCATCTGCTTCATATGTTTTAAGGGATGGAGCAGGATTATCCCCAACAACCTTATCTGCTGTACCGAGAACAGTCTGAGGGAGTTTAAGTAGGTGAGCACCTTCTGCAGGACGTTCACCTCTTATACCTTCAGATACTATTGTGCCAGATATTATTGCTGCAGGAGGGAGGGGAGGGCCGAGATCTCTCTTAAGCTCCTCATCTTTTATTATCTCTTCAAACTCTGGTCTCTTCTCATTATAAGTCTTGATAACACCTATACCTGATTCTTCAAATGATACGGCCTTTGAGTCTGTAATCCATTCACCACGATAATAATAATGACCACCAGAAATAGGAGCTGTCCCTTCACCTGGTTCAAGAGCAAACCCCTTGAGGTTTATATCAAGAGACTCTTCCCCCTGGTCTTGACGAAGGTTCTGTGGGTCTATCTCGTTAGATAATCCACCAGTAAATTGTCTGAGAACAGTCTTAGGCATTATTGTTATCCTTTTTATATGGATACTTTTTAACTATTTCACGAATGTTTTGCTGATCATCCAGTTTACTTAATACATAACTTCGCCATTGATCTTTCTGCTTCTGGCTAAGTCTCTCTTCTTCACAAACAATCCGTTTTGCAAGTCCAAGCTTCATCAGATTACTTTACTCTCAGGTTTAATATTGCAAACCCTTATGAGCCGCATACCCATCGTCTTGGTTTGATTATCATTTAATTTATTGATGTGCTCATGTGAGTGACTCATCCTCATCTCATCGAGATAACAATCACACATCTTTGCTACGTGTAATGGTGGGGTATATGGAGCCTTCATCCTGAAGTTCGTCACACAAAACGCCCACATTGATCGGAGTTCCTCTGCCGGGTAATCTCCATGAAACTTTGGCTTCGTCTGTATAGTTGGATGACAACCTAAAATCAGGAGTAAAGACACACTCAATATCACTGTCTTCAAGCTCAAATATAATCTCAGGTTCCATTTCAAGCATAACTCCATAGGTTAGCCTTACCTGATTTTCTTATTTTAGTATCAACATGCACAAACCTGGAGTTACCCTTCTGCTGTATACCCACTGAGAATCCCATTTCAATTGCTTTCTGAATTACAAGCCTAGCCTTGTCTCTGTCAACCCGCAAATCTGCACCTTCCCCTGTCAGATGGGCCGACCCCGTGTGACCCTTACAATCAATATTTTTTTGGGCACAACGGAATCCACTATTGACAGGAAGAGCAAACCCACATGCATCCCTGAGCTGCTGAAGCTTCATCATAAAGTGTTCATTCATATCAGACACACCTCCACAATGAGGGCAATTCTTACATGCCATCTCATCGAAAGTAAATGATTGAATTATATTTTTAAAATTCCACATAGCTATCCACCCTAGTATAAATTTACAGAATGTCCTTCGGAGTAAAATGATACCCTTAAGGCTTTATCAGACGATACTTTTTTCATAAGCCGCCAGTATCTTATCGTCCACATCATTCTCCGTAGATTCAACCAAACGTCTTAGAAGTATTAGTATCACCTGTTTGAGAAGCTGCTCAGAGAGCATACTCATACACATTGTCTTAACTGCACCACCAATTAATGGGGCTAATAGTCCTACCATCTAGTCTCCTTTATTGACATTCTATGTTTCTATGTGGCGTAAACGTATCCACACATTGATATGTACCCGGAAAGGTACTTGATCCACGATCCAGCCAATATCCAAACTTAGATGGATATTTAACTGTACTCGTTGAACAACTTGCTAAGATTAATACAAACATAAATACAAAATACTTCATTCAAAAGTGTGTCTTTAATATTCTATCTATTTTAGAGTGAAGGTCATGATGAGAACTTATAAGAAATTCTAGTTTCTGAGTGTGGGCAATCAATGTCTCCTGGATCTTAGTAACTTGATATTCAATCAGGAGTTGCTCAGCCTTCATTTCATGCACCATTGCATAGAGAAACCAAAATAGAAAAGCTGTTCCAACAACAAATGCATATCTTAATTTTGTTCCAGACATAGACTCACTCCTATTAATGTTAATGTGCTAACCTACCTACATTAATCCTAAGGTCAGTTAATGTTTTCTCTACCTCTTCCATTTGTTTTCCAAATGTTTCTTCAGCCATATGTAAGTGCTTTATATGAATATTTATTTCTGTCACCTCCTCTTGAACATCCAGCAAGCTAGAAAAAAGCCAAGTAACAAGGCCAAGTAAAGCAGCAACAACAAGAGGTGTGAAGGTTTTTATTAAAGCATGATCTGCCATAGCTTGGATGGCATTATTCCCATTTCCATTTGACATTAAAAGTTAGAGCTTAAGGTTTTATTTTTTTGTTTCTTGGTTTGCTTACGAGATTCACGATGTAATTCTTTTAATCTATCTGCTTGATCCACTTCTTTATGCCACCTGTCTATTCTCTCCTGATCTGAGACATCAGGCTTAAAAAATAAATCCTTAAACTTTTTTATCAGACCCATTTATACCCTTCATTTCCATCTCTTCTGAATGCTCCTGATCTTTCTTTTCACGAAACCAATAATCTGTGCTTTTGGCAAGGACTGCAACGTATGCACCACAGAGGATATTAACCAGGTCACGGCTCGATTCTTTAACCTCCGAATAGAACAGTAGATACAATAAAACAAGAAACGTAACCGCATTGGCAATTGATATACAGAATCTGGCCCAAAAATTGAGGAGTTTCCTGTTCTCCAAAGCATTACCACCTCCACCTAATAGTGATCTGTGTACTTTCATTCATTGTAATCTCGGACTTACACTTCTAATTTTCATGGTTTAGGGAACTTAGTCTTTACTGCTTCACAGGCAGTCTGATGAGTGGTTGTTCCATTCTTCATATCCTTCATCAACATATCCAACTGATCTCCTACTGAGGGGTAGGATGTTGCCCTTTCTCTGGCATAGGCTTGAGCATCGTATTCGGCTTGGAGCCTAACAACTTCAGCATCTATTTCTGCATCAGTTGGTGGTGTTTGACCATCGTGATAAATTATATTTCCGGCTGCTTGTGTAGTTACTCCACCTCCAACTAATGATATTATTGCATCTGATTTATCTGGTGTTCTCATACTTGTATCTCCTGTACTATAAATTGATAATCATATCCACTATGGACAAAATAAAATTGTGCCGAGCCGTCTGACTTCATATAAATCTGATAGAGATTAGTTCCGGCAGTTAGTCCTGATGAGTTGTCTATCCATGTCATATTCAATCTACGATGGCTATTATAATAAAAATGCATCCGACCCGAAGTATCCCCTCCAGTTGTTTGAGCATATGGTGCTTCATTTTTGCTTGAATATAGGTAGGTGTCGTTTGCCGCATTTGCATAAGTATAACTATTACCACTCCATGTAATAATATTATAATTTGACCCTGTAGTTGCAGGAGTTGAAACTATCAGTCCTGTAGCTACGTGTGAAGATAAATTGGTGTTAATATGACCAGAAACATCAGATGAAATGGAAGTTGTTCTTACCACATGACCTGCTGGATAAACGATTGCAGTATTACTCAAGTTCCCAGAAGTAACAGTCCCAAGTCTTGTTATATTATCCTGTACTGCATTGGCTAAAGTTGTGTCAGTCAGTACAGTTGTACTACCCATTTTTAATGTTGCCATAATACCCTTCTATGAAATTATATTTAGTGTGCCAGTTATAGTTAATGTTCCCGGTGATATAGTAAGTTCCTCCATAACCAACAAGTTCCCAGTTGCAGTTACATTAGGGATCGTTACTGGGCCAGCAACAAGAACATTAGTGTTGGCAGGTACTGTCAGGTTGTTCTCAAAAACATCCTCATTTGTGATGACTCTGCCACCTTCTTCACCTTCTCCATACAGGTCTGCTAAGTCTCTGGCTCTTGTCATACTGGCCCTGAGTTATCTTTAGGCCACTTGGCCTTAACTGGATCAACCATCTCGGCCTTCCATTTCGTTAGGCCATCATCGTAAATCTTATTAAGCTGGGAACCCATGTCTGGATATTCTGCTTGGCGGTTGCGAGAATATGCATTTGCTGTCCACTCGGCTTCTAAAGTAGTTTTATGTCCTGCCCTTTTAGTCTCATCATCATAATCATCTTGTCCAAATCTGGAAACTATTTCTCTCCATACTGAACTGTGATTAGCATTCCATTCTTCCTGTTCTAAAAATCTATTTATTTTAGGTCTCATAATTTTCCTTTCATTTTAATCTACAACCCCACCACCAAGAGTGGCCTTCATATTGATC
>Ga0310345_10002288_pt1 | contig 19671 bp, 22 predicted proteins | sample HC15DNA20500_MG_FD_204667 | JGI IMG/M metagenome (GOLD analysis project Ga0310345, IMG submission 204667) | Marine microbial communities from station ALOHA, North Pacific Subtropical Gyre - HC15-DNA-20-500_MG | ecosystem: Environmental > Aquatic > Marine > Oceanic | place: Pacific Ocean: North...
CGGCTCGTTTTTCAGGGAAGTGCTTGAATCTCATGAATTCCAGCTATCCGACAGAAATCAAAACGACACTGACATGCCGCTGAGCATATCTTTTGAGGTCCGATAATGTAAACTTATTGGACATAGTGGGAAGCGGCAGAGTGGGGCGGTTTGCACATCATATTGTAGACGAAAGCGCCGTGAGAGATTAGTCTTGTGGTATGACATATGTCCGACATGCGCTGACTGACGACTTCGAGACGTTACCCCGGATGCCCGCCTGGGTCACCTTTGCACGCGCTGAAACCCTTGAAGATGTTGCGTTTTTGTCGGGCGCGGCGCTGAACCACCTGCATCTTGTGTTGCGACGTGAAGAGGTGCCCCAAGCCTTGTTGCGGGACCGGCTCGCGCTGCGTGCGGCCGAGGCTTGCGTCGCGTTCTCTGGACGGTCGGAGCGGGCAGGGGAGTTGCGCGATGCGGTGCACCTGTTGCGTCCCGGTGATTTGCCAGGACCGTCCGGTGAAGCCTACCTTGCCTGGCGGCGTGCGGTGGAGCGGCCGGTGTCGATCAAAGCTCTGGGTCGCGCCTTGTCGGCTTTCGAACCGGACCGGATCGCGAGATGGCTGGATGCGGGGCAGGGCTCTCCGGTGACCCGGGCCGCGATGGTTCTGGAGGCGGTACTATGCGAGGCGCCGCGTGCCGACGTAGCAGGGCTGATACTCGCGGATGCGGCCCTGGCTCAAGCACTTGGTTGGGATCATCTGGTGCCGCTACTCACTGCGGGCCTGAAACGCGCTGACCTGCGCAAGCATGGGGACGACTTGAGGCTCGCCTGTCTTCGGGCGTTCGTCTCATCGGCAGTCGAGGCCGTGCGTCTCTCCACCGACCTCGTGCGTCGGGCGGCGCACCTGAAGGCGGTTGCACCCAACCTGCGGGCCAAGGCAGCGGGCGACGCGGTCGTGATGTTCCTGACCCGGGACGCCGTGGCGCCGTCGGCCCTGCCTTTGCCGGATCGCGCCGCGCGGCGGCTGTGCGATCGGCTGGTCGATCTCGGCGCGGTGCGCGAGCTGACCGGGCGCGACACCTTTCGGCTTTACGGGGTGTAGCGATGTCGAAGGATCGCTCTGAAGCCGAGCTTGACCGCGAGTTGACTGACCTGCCGCCCGAGCTGCGCTGGCGGGAATGGATGCGCCGGATTGAGGCAGTTCTCTTCGCCTCTGCCTCTCCTGTGCTGCGAAAAGATCTCGCTCGCGTGGTAGGGCAGGGGGCCTCGGTCGATCTGCTGATCGAGGACCTTGTCGCTGATCTGGAGGGGCGGGCCTTCGAGATTGCCCAGGTCGCCGGCGGCTGGATGTTCCGGTCGCGGGCGGCCTACGCGCCCGCGATTCGCGCAGCGGCGGACGTCGGGGAGCAGCTATTCGAACTGAGCGAATTTGACGTCGCGGTCCTGGCCGCTATCGCCTATCACCAGCCGATCACGCGCGACGGGCTGAAGGACATCTTCGGCAAAGAGATCAGCCGCGATCTGATCGGGCGGCTCCACGCGCGGGATTTGATTGGCACCGGGCCGCGCGCGCCCAGACGAGGTGCGCCGTATACATTCGTCACAACCGATCAGTTCCTGGTGGCGTTCGGGTTGGAAAGCTTGTGTGATCTGCCGGATCGAGAGCAAATGGAAGATGCAGGTATCGCTGGAGACGATGCGTCGCCTTTGGCACCGGGTTACAAAGAAACTAAATCTCAAACGGTTACCTTTTAGTGTGCGTCCGGGAATCTTGCTATTTTGCGCGAGATCGCTATATTTGGATAGCTATGACCCAAGAGATGCAAACAGCTTTGCTCACGACCGTGAACGCACCGTACCAGACTTATCTGGACGGCTGCGCGTTGGCGGCTGCGCTGAACACAGGTGATATCGCGAAGGGCCAGGTGAACTCGTTCTTCATGGAAACAACGGTGGCGGATCAATTGGCCTTTGCAAAACTGCATGGCGTTCTGGAAAATACCTTGACCGCAACCGCGACGGCATTCGCTACATGGTCCGGTCAGAAGCTCCCCCTTCTCGCGTGACGCCGTTTCCATCCCGTTGGGAAGACCTCCTCCAAGAAGCCTGCTACATTATCGACGCGGTAAATCGCGATGGTGACATTCTGGGCGGTTGGACTTTCGGTGGCGGCACGGCGATGATGTTGCAAATCGACCATCGTGAAAGCCACGACGTCGATCTGTTCCTCGATGATCCACAGCTGTTGCCTTACGTTGAAGCAACCGTTGCCGAGATGCAATTCCAGATCGGAAACGCCACTTATAATGGTGACGGGCGCGGGCACCTCAAGATCGCCTTCGAAGAAATCGGAGAAATCGATTTCATCGTCACAGGACATGTGACAACCGACTACGCTGTGGAGCATTCGCTTCTCGGTCGAGATGTGCTTTTGGAAACCATTCCGGAAATTATTGCGAAGAAGATCCGGTTTCGAGGTACGCGCATCCAACCCCGTGACGTGTTCGACATCGCCGCAGCCATTGAATCCGGTCATGGGGCGGAGATCGAAGCCGTTCTGGCTGACAACGCGGACGCTGTGGCCATCGCTTCGGCACGCCTTGCGGATTTGTCGTCGGACTATGTCGAGACAGTCATTGGGCAACTCATGATCCGACCCGCGTTCCGAGATCTGGTGCCACGCGCGTTGCCAATTGTAAGAGAGCACTTCGACAACCATTGAGTTGGATAAACAGCCCAGCTCAGATTTGCTGAACAGTGAATATGGCCGGACTCGTGAACCTAGCCTGATTGGAACGGTCACACCCCGAGTACGAATTTCTCTTTGTTGCGCTGCGGGTGACTTTGTCTTCCCACCGTTAACCTCCATGTCTCATCCCCGTGCGAGCAAGGGGATCGCGGTCTGGTGGACGCCGCCACCCGCGCAATGGTCTGTCCGCTCCATTCGCTGACGCTCCCGGGTTGACCATGCCCGGGCGGCTTATTGCGTCCACCATTTCCTCCCGCGTCCCGCACAGGGACAAGACAATGGAGGATCACATGGCAAAGCCGACATCTACACCCGCGTCACCGAGAAGATCATTGCCGATCTCGAATCTGGCACCCGACCCTGGCACAAACCCTGGAGTACCGAGCACCTCGCTGGTCGTATCACCCGGCCTCTGCGCCATAACGGGATCGCTTACCGCGGCCTCAATATCATCCTGCTATGGGCTGCTTCCGTCGCCCATGATTACGCCCCCCCACATGGATGACCTATCGCCAGGCACTCGAACTCGGCGGGCAGGTCCGCAAAGGCTCCAAGGGCCAACTCGTCATCTATGCCGGCAAGATGCGCAAAACCGAAACCGAAGATGCGGGCCAGGACCGCGAGGTAGAGATCCCCTTCATGAAGGGCTTCACGGTTTTCAACGTCGATCAGATCGAGGGGTTGCCTGAGACCTACTACGAAGTGTCTGAGCCGATGCCCGAAACCGCCGAGCGTGATGCCACCGCCGAAGCGTTCTTCACTGCAACCAACGCCGATATTCGCCATGGTGGCAATCAAGCCTTATATGCGGTCGATGCCGACTACGTGCAGATGCCGCCCTTCGAGACGTTTGAATCCCCTGAGGCGGGTCCGTTGCATTAACTGCCCGACCACCGCAAGTTCCTTGGGTTAGTAATGATGGGGGGTCCTATGGGACAGCGCAAGAATCCGTTCAAGCGGCATCGTTTTCCGCGGGAGATCATCCTTCTGGCGGTGCGCTGGTACTGTCGCTACCCGCTGTCATGCCGCGACGTCCGCGATTTGATGGCCGAGCGCGGGGTGACGGTCGATGCCTCCACGATCCACCGCTGGGTCAGGAAGTTCGGCCCCGAGATCCGCAAACGGGCCTACGGTGGCCATCGTTTCTGGCGCGGGCTGCAGTGGCATGTCGATGAGACCAACATCCGCGTCGGCGGACGCTGGTGTTATCTATGGCGCGCCGTCGATCAGCTCGGCCAGCTGATCGATTTTCGGCTAACGGCGCGGCGAAATGCCAAGGCTGCAAGGGCGTTTCTGCGGCAAGCCCGAGAGACCGTTCGCCTGTATCATCCCCTGGCTATCGTCACTGACAAGGCGCACAGTTACGCCAAGGTGATCGGCGAAATCAACGACCGGCTCGGGCCGGAGCACACAATTCGCCATGTCGATCGCAAGTACCTGAACAACCGGATCGAGAGCGATCATGCTGCTTTAAAACAGCGGCTGCGCCCGATGCGTGGCTTCCAGACCATGGCCGGAGCCAAGGCCGCGCTCGCCGGGATCGAAACCTTCCGCACCATCCGCAAGGGTCAGTTCGAAAGCTGCAAGACCGGAGTTGCAAACGAGATCGACTTCGTTGCCAAACTCTTCCTGGAAGCCGCTTGATCATCGCAGTTCCTGCTTCTACTGCGCCGAAGCGGCGTTAATGCAACGGACCCCAAGTGGGCGTCGTGCGCGAAGGGCTGAAGGGCACGCGGGTCAATCTGCCCGTCTCAGCCTATCCGATTGCCGAGATGTCTTGGGGGGACTCCGAATGGCTATGGGCTTGGATTTTGTTAATACCCAAGCCCAAGGCGTCAGAAGGGGACGCGACCGGTATCGAACCGTCGGAGTTTCGGCTTCATGTATTTTGCTGATCCAGCCGCCGTATGAGATGTGCTGCGTTGGAAAAAGGGCCGGCTCAACCGAGCCGGCCAGTCCTAACAGGGAGGTAGGAGGACATCGTCTCTCCTAAAGTAAGCATACATTGGATTTTATGTGGTGCCATGGGAACCGCGCGCTAACCGGTTCAGCGTGTGCCTTTCAAGCATCAATGACCTGAGGGGAGGTGTCAGACGGATTAGAACTCGTCTCAGCTCGGACAGTGAAACTGTCCATTATGCCGCACCGAGTTGGCGCCACTCGGTGAGAGCAGCGGCGCGGTTGCGCTTGAAATTTTGTCTGCTGTAGAGACTGCGCTCCGAATTGAACAAGTTGTGGATTGAAGAAAGGAAGGCGGCGAATTTCTGCCAACTTCGCTTTCGTCGAAAGCGGGACATGGCGCGCGCTCTTCGTCGGAATGGCCGGTGTGAGTTTTCTATTCGATTGTTCAGCCAGGGCCCTGTACTAGGCTGCCGATTGGCGTTCCCGATTTCTTTCATCGCCGCCCCAAAAAGAGCGCAACTTGTCGGTGACCACGCGGTCTGGCTTGCCGTAGCGTTTCATCAATTTCTTGAGGAATTTCAACGCTGCTTTGCGGTATCGTCGCTTGGTGACGGTCGAGTTAATGTGTCAACGCCCCCTCAGGGCCTTCACCAACTTTCAGCTATATCTCTCTTTGCCCGGACAAGACTGACAGCCAGAGCAGTCCGGTTGTCTACGCCAAACCTGTTAAACAGTGCCTGCACATAATCCTTAATTGTGTGTTCGGACAAGTCACACAGAAGGGCGATTTCCTTGTTCGATTTCCCTTCACAAATCAACCCCGCTACGCGGGCCAGTCGCGGCGGAAGGGGGGGGGGTTCCTTCCTCATCGTGCAAGATCGTTTGCAACGCAATAGAGGCTCCCTGACAAAGATACTGCATCTGTCGCTTGGTCTCAGAAGAATAGCGATGATGAGCTTGTCGGCTGGCGGTGTACATCACACCGAGAGAGGCATGGCGCGTTCGCAACAAGCCGCACATGCATTCGCTGAATCCCCAAGATCGTAGCAGATTGTATTGCGGGGCTGCGTCCAGCTTCTCGGCGCCGAAGCTGCTTGTCGCGTCAGTTACTGGTGATGTCTTGCCCAAGCTGCGGATCAAGGGATCTGTGGGGCCAAATAGGCTGCTATAGTCGTCGAGGAACCCATGCGGAACAGCTTTGCTAAAAAGGAGTTTCGGTCCGCCGCTCCGCATCAGGTAGATGCCAACCGCCTCGGATCCGGTTATCCGGTAGAGTACATTCTGACACGCTGCCCCGAGATCGGGCAAGGTGACGCATTCCAGGATCTCGACCAGATCCTGTGCCATCAAGATATCGCACCCGTAACCGTCTTGCTGCTGTGTTTCGACCATTGCTTCACCAACAGTGACATGTCGACAAGCGAAGAAAAATGCGTCCCGTCGACCGCATATTTCTAAGAGTACAGCGGCTTTCAAAAATTTGAAAAGAATATTTTAGATTTGAAGATCCCCCCAATTGGGGGGGTTGAGATAAACACGTTCGCGCTGAAGCATGTTTCTCAGATCAATCCCGGGTTCTGACGACTCCGAGCTCCGGACAAGGAAAAAAGGAACGACTATGAATATAGCGACGGGTCAGAAGCCCTTTGCCGCGCAGGATCTCATGGCAAGGGCTGAGGCCCTCTTGCCGTTGATAGAACAACGTGCAGCCGAAGCCGAAAGGCAGGGGTACCTTACTGATGATGTGGTGGAAGAACTGCGTAAATCCGGTCTTTATACCGCGCTGTTTCCGACTGAGGTCGGAGGGCCCGAAATCTCCCATTACGAGGCGATGTGCATTGGCGAGAAACTCGCGCACGCCCACGGGTCCGTCGGTTGGTGTTATGGGGTGAACAACATGGAGGGTACCACTATGGCCGTCTATATCGAGCAGGCCGGGGTGGACGAGATTTTCGCCAACGGGGTTGACGTAACGGTGGCAGGTAACGGCGTGCCGCGCGGCTTCGCCCGCAAGGTCGACGGGGGTTACCAGATCTGGGGCAACTGGGCCTATGGCAGCGGAATCCAGCATGCGGAATGGATTCACACCGGCTGCTTTCTTGTCGACGACAAGGGCGAGATGATAATGGGCGCCAGCGGCCCCAAGGTCATCATCTGCCATCATCGTCGCGACACCATCGTGTTGAAAGGCAATTGGGATGTGCTGGGGCTGCGTGCCACGGGAAGCTTCGATTACGGCGTGGCCGAGGGCGAAGATATTTTCGTCCCCGCGGAACAATGCTACGACTTCGATATCGAACGCCCGTTGCGCGGCTCGCAACAGGGTGGAATCGGGCTTGCCGGGTTTTCTGCTTGGACCCATTCCACCTGGGCAATGGGCGTCGGACGGCGGATGCTGGATGAACTGATCAAGGCGATCGTGCCGCGTCGCGATGCCTTTGGGCCTTCGGCAGACAGCGCCAGCTTCAAGTTTCAGTTTGCGCAGGCGGAAGCGAAGTACCGCGCCGCGCGCGCCCTGGTGCACGAAACCTGGCGCGAGGCCTCGACGACGCTGAGCTCGAACAAACCTTTGTCTCAGCATCAGATGACGATGATCAAGCTGGCGCTGCGTCATATCCACGATGTGGTTTCGGAGACCGCCACTTTTGCGCACCGACTGGCCCGGGGGGCTTCGCTGCATAATACGGTGATGCAACGCTGCTATCGCGACATCCACTCCGGCACCCAGCACATCCTGATGGCCGACCAGATCGTCGAAGAGTGCGGTCGAGGCCTGCTGGGCGTGGCCGACCCTGAGGCGCCGTGGACCGTCTTCGGCATCAATGACAAGGCGTCCTGACATGGCAAACGTTGGCCGCCGTCAGGGCCGTGTGCTGGCCTTCTGCGGGTCGAGCTGGCGTCCGGCACGGCCGCGGCGGCTGGTCGAAGCCGCAGTGGACCAGCTTCGTGTCCGACATGGGATCGACTCGGAGACGTGCGACCTTATTGATGCCGGGCCTGGAATTGCCGCCTTCCGGCGCGAAGAAATGGATGCAGAGGCGCGCTTGCTACTGGAACGGATAGAAGCCGCGCCGGCGCTGATCATCGGATGTCCGGTCTTCCAGGGCGGCTATCCGGGCCTGTTCAAGCATGTCTTCGACCAGATTCCCGAAGGCGCACTTCGCGACGTGCCGGTTTTGCTGACAGCCTGTGGTGGCGGGCTGCGTCACGCCCTCATTGTTGAGCATTATCTGCGGCCCCTTTTCGGGTATTTCGAGGCGCTCACCGTTCCCACAGCTGTCTATGCCTGTGCTGCCGAGATGGACGGAGACATACTGGCCACAGCGTTGGGGAAACGCCTCGAAATGGCGGTGGAGCAGTTCGCGACACTTCTGACTGAACGCAGATGGGCCGCCTGAACCCCATGTCCCGGAACCCCATGAGAGGGAGTTGAGATGATAGACCATTTACCTGAAAGCTATGCTGGGTTCGACCGCGAAGAGCACATGATCGAGGGCGTCAAGACGGTGGTGCTGACCATAGGGCAGGGGCCCGAACTGGTATTCCTGCACGGCACAGGAACGTTTACCGGATTCGATGCGGCGCGCCGTTGGGCCAAAACCCACCGCGTGATCATCCCCTTTCACCCCGGTTTCGGAATGAGCGGGGACGCACCGGAAATTCGCGATATCGAAGATCACGTGTTTCACTACATGGCCCTGTTCGATGCCATGAAACTGGACCGCTTCGCACTGGCCGGGTTTTCCATGGGCGGTTGGATTGCGGCGGAGTTCGCCCTGCGGCAGCCACAGCGCGTGTCATGTCTGGTTCTGCTGGCGCCGGCCGGTCTGGTGAGTGCAAGCGCTCCCGCACCCGACCTATTTTCTATCGCACCGGAGGAGCTTCCCGGCTACCTGGCGCATAACCCGGCGCGCGTACTGTCATTCTTTCCCAGCAAACCGGACCCGGAGTTCGACAACGCCCTCGGCCGCGAGATGAGCGCCTTTGCCAGGTTGATTGGAACCCATCCGCAAGGCAATCCGAATCTCGCCCGGCGGCTTCCCCGGCTGCGCATGCGCACATTGCTGATCTGGGGTGGCGAGGATCGGCTGCGCCCCACCACTCAATCACAAGAGTGGATGAACGCGCTACCCCAAGCGCAACTGAAAACCGTGCCGAAAACCGGCCACCTGATTCTAGAAGAAACGCCCGAGAGCGCCACGCTGGTGACCGATTTTCTGGTCGAAACGGACGACGTCATGGCTGGTCGGATCGTCGCTGCAAAAGCAAGCTGGGAGGCGACTGAATGGCACATTCTGGGCCAGACCTACCGGCTAAAGCAGCAGGGGCGGGATAGCATGGCCTGGCATGCCACTTTCCCCCCTGGAACTTTCGTTCCGCCCCATATCCACCCCGACCAAGATGAGTTCGTCTATGTCCTGAGCGGGGAATACACGATCCGTCTCGGCGGAGAGGAGAGCAAAGCGAGCGCGGGTGATCTCGTCGTCATGCCGCGCGGCGTGCCGCATGGTATATTCAACACTTCAAGCAAAGAGGCCACGAGCCTCTTCTGGGTCGCGCCGAGCCGGGCGTTGCGTGCGCTGTTCGACGCGATCGACGAGGTGCCAGACCCCGATGAGGTGATCCGCTTGGCGGGGCTCCACAACGTGCATTTCCTTCCATCTCCCGGCCCGGGGTGATCGGTGGAGGCTCGACAGCTCTCTTCAAAAACCACCGGACATATCAACAAAACAACAACAGGGACAAATGACATGACTACGATGGATGATCTGACGGGGCCACAGCGCGCCTCTGTCGTAAAGTGGCAGCGCGGCATGCTGTTGCTGGGGTTGCTATGCGAGATGTTTCTTGCCGCCGATTGGTACGCGGTGGCGGCCGCGTTGCCCTTCATTTCGGCCGACCTAGGGCTCGACTCGGCTCAAGCGGGAATGGCGCAAGGGAGTTTTGCTCTCACCTACGGGCTTGGCATGGTGGTCTGGTCCGCGCTTAGCCGAGGCTGGAGCGCACGAAAGATGCTGATGGTGGGCCTGTTCGGGACCGGCATCGGCATGGTGCTCCAAGTCTTTGTGCAAAGCTATGAACAGCTTCTGATCCTTCGGCTGGCAATCGGGTTTTTCGATGCCGGCGTATTCATAGGGGTGATGAAGTTGCTGCTGGCCTGGTATCCGCCGTCGCGGCGTGGGCTGATCGTGGGATTGATTTTGGCGGCTTACAGCCTTGCCATCACTCTGGATTTCTCGGTCGGTATTCCGTTGACGCTGGCCTTCGGCTGGCGGGTGTTCTTCGCTGCACTCGCGGCCGGCACGATCATCGCGGGTCTTCTGGTGCTGATAGCAGCGCGGCCGGGACCTGCAGCGCTCGGGATGCCCGATTTCCGTTGGCCGGAACAGCCGGTGACGGCCGATGACAGTTCACTCATGTCGATCTTCCGGACGCGCTGGGTCTATATTGGCGGATTTGCCATCGCAGCCTGCACCTTCGCCATCGCCGGAACCACGACGTGGGTGGTGCCTGCCTTCATAACCGTGCAGGGCATGCCGGAAAGTTCGGCCGCACTGATCGGTACGCTGATGGGCCTCTCCCAAGTAGTCTTCCTGGTTCTGGGCGGACGCATGGCCGACAAGGGCGACAAGCTGAAACTGATCCGCCTGTCCACCTGTCTGGCAATCGCTGTGGCGGTAATGTTCTGGTACGCGACAATTCAGCCGTTGCCCTTTGCCGTGCTGATACTCATGGCTGCACTGAGCGGCATGGCCGTATTGTGCGGAGGCGCCATCTTCTCTCTTATGAGCGAGGCCTATCCTGCGCGGCTGGGACCGGCGGCTATAGGATATGCCGAAGTCTTCGGTATCCTGTCCGCCTTCCTTGCTCCGGCAGCGATGGGATACATCATCCGGGGGATGGGTGATTTTTCCTCGGCGTTCTTTTTCTTTGCGCTAGGCGAGTCAGCGTTTCTCGTAATCCTCACGGCGCTGACCTTACGTCAGGTGGCACCACTACGCGCCGCAACGTAACCGCTACTGCCATAGAACGGGGCGGCTGGTTTCCAGTCCGCCCCGTTCTATGGGTGCTTGCATTTGTGGATGTATATAGGCCCCGCCTGATTGCACCGGTTTGGTTTGATCTGGTTCGGCGATCACGATTGCTGACGTATATCCGGCTTCTCTGAGCGGCCCGATCCATTATCGCCGCGAGCCCCGATGGATTTCCGCGCGCTTCTCCCTCATCGGCTCCAAGGCATATGCATTGACCTTGCCAGTCCACAAATCAGGTTCAAGAGGCGATGGCCGTATCCCTTCACCATCTCCTGTCAGGTTGCTGAAATATTCTTGGGGAAGTCCTCCTCGTTCTGGTGGTTTCGCTGCTGACGTCAGCTCGGTGATCTGCGCGACCGCGTCCCGCTTGAACTCATCGCTGAACTTGCTGCTGCTCATCATGGCCTCCTTGCCTTAAAATTAGCGAAGAAGGCGTCCACGATACACGGCGCTATTCAGATGCCACTCTGACATCTCCTTTGAGGCGGTCAACGAGGGCTTCCGGAAGTTTGAAGAGGCCGTTCTCGCCCCGGGCGTCATCACATTTCTCTGGGGGGATGAGCGTCGGAGATGAACCGGACCGGCGCACCAACGGTTGCCGATCCGATTGCCGCATGCGTGTCAGAGCGTTCTGACCAGTTTGCCCCAGCCATTCTGCTCAGTGGCGTAGAAATCGCCTGAGACAATCATCGCACCGATCACCTCGTGATCGGCAAACTCGCCTAGCGGGTCGGTCGGCAGGCTGGCAAGTTCTACCTTGCCCGTGCCAAACCGGCGCGACTTGAGCTGGAAATCCGCCGAAGTGTCGCGCCTGATGATGCGGCGCGACAGAACCTCACCCGCCGGCCCCGGCTGTGTGTGCACGTTGAAATGGGGCGCAAGCGCGGGCATCTCGAAGCTCGTCTCGGACGAGAAATCGGCCGAGATCGACAGGATGGTCGTCCCCTTGCGCCAAATGCTGGCCTCGGCCCGGTCGCCATCGACTGTCATGGCAATATCGCCGTATTTCTTCGGATAGCCCCACAGGTCGCGTCCGGCGGCGATGGCCGCATCGTCATCCTCGTATTCGAACAGATAGGTGGCGCCGGTCTCGCCATCGCAGGTGACGGGAATGACGATGCCCGCATCCATGTACTGGGCCTTGTCGCAGTTCATGAAATCCGAGGCATAGGCCACGAAGGTATCGCCCGTGGGCTCGAACGGAGTCGGCGCGAGATACCGGCGCAGAAGCTCCGGATCGGTACGGCAGAGCACGGCCAGCGTCGCGTTGTCGAGGCATTCATAGGGCACGAACGGGCCCGAGGAACTGGACCGTGGAAACGGTGTGCCGCCTCAATGGGAAGAGATGCTCGACCGGCAGGAGAGTTTCATCGAGGACCTGTTGGGGGGTAGTCGGTAAGGATATGCGATCCCGGCGGATCGGAAGTTGGATGGCGCGGAGGAACAGTGTAAATCTTAGCCAACGCAGCAGAAAATCGGTTTTCAGAAAGAGTATGAAAAGACCCGCTCCCCATACGCTCTATGCCTTTGAAGCCGCTGCGCGCCTCAATTCATTCTCGAAGGCCGCGATAGAGCTCCAGATTACTCAGCCTGCCGTTAGCCGCGCAATCGCCGCACTTGAAGAACAAACAGGCGAGCAACTCTTTGTTCGCTCCGGTCCGACCATTCGGCTGACTCAGAAGGGCGAGGAACTGAGCGCTATTCTTTCGAAGGCATTTCAATCGGTGGATTCCTTGCTCGGCCAATGGAAAGCCCAAGGCAACCAAGCCTCAGTCCTTCTGTCGATCTCCTCGTCAATGGCCGCCCATTGGCTCATTCCACGCATGTTCGATTTTCGTCAGAAGTTCCCAGATGTCGAGCTCCGTTTTGCCATGATGGCCGGGGCGGTCGGTGACGGTCCTGTCACTGCCGATCTTGGGCTAAGACGTTGGGGTCCGGAAAGACCGCCAAGTGCCGAAACGCTCTATCTGCCGGAGATCATTCAGCCAATGGCGTCCCCGGAGTATCTCAGGCGGAACGGGCCGCTCGACAGTCCGTCAAATCGGCGATCGCATACACTGATCTCCCTCAGCGACCATTGGTGCGACTGGCAAACATTCTCGGAAAATAGCGGTGTGGCTTTGCCTGAACAAAGCACGGATCTGCATTTCTCCGACTACTCCGTGGCGCTGGAATCTGCGATCAACGGTCAAGGTGTCGTTCTGGGATGGCTCTCGGTGACATCGAGACTGATCCGTTCAGGAAAGCTGCTGGCAGCCTCAAAGGCGTTCTACGCATCCGGCGCGACATACAACCTGGTTACCAATCAAAACTATCTTCCCAGCGACCTGGTTCAGAGGGTCCGTGAATGGATGAAGAATGAAGTGCGTGCTGATCTTCAGAAGATCAAGAAGTCCAGACCGGCGTTCGCCTTTGCTCGCAAGATCGCCTTGGCCGCCGATTAAGCAACCTCTCGATCTTGGCTCCAGCTTGAACATCTCGAAGTTGACTCTCGTCATGAGCCTGATTCCAGTACCGTTATGATAAATGTCAGTTATGAAAAGAATTAACCCGGCTACATGAAACAACAGGGAGGCAACATTAACCAGTTGATATTTATTAAAAATATTGATGGTATGTAGTCGCTTGACGAGCGCATCCTGGTAATAGTTAATCGACTGACATGAAATCGTCACATGCCCGAGGCTCAGCCTTGATCGCGGTCGAATGCCGCGAGTGGCGGAAGAGGAATTAGCATTGTCTGCATCGCGCGATGTCTGACACCCCGGTAACGGGGTGCGGTCACTTGCACTGTTCTGATGCCGACAGACAGGAGCGTCAGGACTGCACGTGAAAGTAACATCAGCGACTATCTATCATGTCAAAGGGGAGGGTCTGAAGCCAGTCATCGTGCGGCTCGAAACCGACGCGGATATCGTCGGTCTCGGCGAGGCAGCACCGTCCTATGGCGTGGGCGGTACCGCGGCCGCCGGCATGATCAAGGATCTCTGTGAGCGGTTTGTCGTCGGAAAGGACCCGCGAAGGATCAATGCCCTCATTGGCGAGATGCGCGACCAATCCTTTTGGTTGCGAAATCCAGGTGGGATCGCGGGCGCGGGCCTTAGCGCAATTGAACAAGCGCTTTGGGACATCAAGGCCCGCGCACTGAACGTACCCGTCTACGAACTCTTCGGCGGCAAGATGCGCGACAGCCTCTTCTACTACGCCAATGGCTGGTATTTCGGCGCGACATCGGAGGCCGATCTTCTGGCCAAGGCAACCGAAGCGGTAAAGCACGGCCATCCGGCCATCAAGATGTATCCGCTTGCGCGGATCCGCCAAAACGGAACACTCCAGCATCCCGCCAACCGATGCGCGGACGACCGAGAAGCTGTCGCACATGCCATAGATCTTGTCGGCAAGGTTCGCGACGCCATCGGGATGGAGACAGGCCTTATGCTTGACCTGTCCGGTGGCCTTTCTGTCGACGATACCATCCGCTTCTGCCGTGGCGTCGAGCAGTATGACATCTCCTTTGTAGAGGAGATCATCGATCCCAGCGATGTCGGCGTGATGGAACAACTCAAAGGGTCGATCGGCATCCCGATCGCCACCGGGGAGCGGCATTATCTCCTGGGAGGATACCGCGAACTCTTGGCGACGCGTTCCGTCAACATTCTACAGCCGGATGTCGGCAATGTCGGCGGGTTTGCCGAGGCTTTCAAGGTCGCCGCTCTCGCCGATTCCTATGGCCTGAAAGTCCAGCCGCATGTCTGTGCAAGCTCAGTTGGGGCGAGCGTCGCGATGCATCTGAGCGCTTGTATCCAGAACTTCTATGTTCAGGAGCACTTCCCGTACTGGCCGCGCGTGAAAGGCTACATCGAAGTCGCAACGGAGCCATTTGAGGCGCGGGCCGCGAATGGCGCGATCTCCCTTTCAGATGCATCCGGCTATGGCGTGGTGCTGAACGACACCGTCATGCAGCACCACATTTGGAGCCAAGTGAAAAGCTACGAAGCACCCCAACTCTACCGCGCGTCCGCTCAAGGACGCAGTGCTGAGGTACCCGAGGCTGCACCCGAAATCCCGGCTAGCCGTGCCCGCGATGACTTCCACAAAACGCAAACAGGAGAGGAAAAATGAAGACAACACAGACCCTGAACCGAAACACTCCCAACCGTCGGCAGGTCCTCGGTGGGCTCGGGGCCGGCGTTCTTGCTGCACCCGTGGTTCTTTCACCCAGTCGGGCACTCGCCGCGCATCCCCTAGTGTTGGTCACTTGGGGCGGCAGCTATGCAGAGATCATACAGAGCGTCATCGTCGACCCTTTCACGAGCGACACGGGCATCCCGATGTCGTTGGTTAGCGGACCTGACCTGGCTAAGGCGAAGGCACAGGTCACGACCGGAAATCTGGAATGGGACCTCTTCGACGGCAGCGGCGGAACGCTGCTCAACGCCGCGAACGAGGGACTTTTCGAGGAACTGGATACCAGTATCATTGACACCTCGAACCTGGTCGCCCGGGCGACCCCGCATTGTATGCCCTTCCTAATCTATGCCGGCGGGATCGCCTATGACCGGGCGCGGACAGACAATCCGGCTCAAACTTTTGCGCAGCTTTGGGATGAGTCCAATCATCCGGGCCGCATCGGCCTTCGCACGCGCGTTTCGGAAACGCTGGAACTTGCACTGCTCGCGGACGGTGTGGATCCGGCCAACCTCTATCCCTTGGATGTCGAACGCGCCTTCGCGTCACTTGAGAAGGTCAAATCCAGGGTCGCCAAATGGATTGACCAGACCCCGCAGACGATCAGTTTGCTGACTTCGGGCGAGATCGACTATTCCTACACTTATAACGGTCGCGTCGCCACTGCGCAGAAGGAGGGACTGAGCGTTGCCTTCGCAACAGATCAATCCCTGTTGCTGACCCAGTACTATTCGGTGCTGAAGGGGTCGAAGAAGCGCGACGAAGCGATGCAGTTCATCGAGTTTGCTTGCCGCCCGGAGATACAGGCCAACCTCGCAAATGCCTATTCCTCCGTCCCGGTGCGCCCCGGTGTCCTGGAAACGCTGTCTGAAGAGGTTCGCGCCAACCTGCCTGATCCGGCCAACCCTGCCACGGTTCTCGTGAAGGAGGAGTTCTGGGCGGACAAGTTCACCGACCTCGATCGCCAGTTCAAGGAATGGCTTCTCACCTGATTGAAGCGAAATGCGGCCGCTATCTTTTGATGCGTGCGGATTGGAGTAACATGACTGACACCCAAACGGCGTATCGTAGCGGTCGCCTTTCACGACTGATGATGAGGTTGGGGTTCGGGACCTTCCTCCTGCCCCTGACCCTCTTCATGCTGCTGGTGTTCTGCGTTCCCCTGCTGGGCGTGGTTCGATCCAGCTTATATGACGAAGGCTGGTCGATCGAAGCCTACCGGGATTTCGCGACCGGCGCCCTGTTTCACCGTGCGCTTTATAACACCTTGTCCATTGGTTTTCTGACCGGGCTGATTTCGGTCATTTGCGGATATTTCGTTGCCTACCATCTCTCGCGGATGAGCGGACGAAAGCGCCGTCTCTATCTTATCCTTGTCATGCTTCCATTCTGGACAAGTATCCTGGTCAAGAGTTTCGCTTTCACGGTTCTGCTGGGAACCAACGGGATTATCAACAACGCCCTGCAGGCAATCACCAACTCAGAGATTGTCATTCCCATGATCTTCAACCGCGCCGGTGTAATCATCGGAATGGCGCACTGGCTGATCCCATTCACGGTGCTGCCAATCTTGAGTAGCTTGATGTCGCAGGACAAAGCGCTGCGCGACGCGGCGGAAGTAATGGGCGCCCGGCCGCGCGACGTCTTTTGGAAAGTCACATTCCCATTGAGCCTTCCCGGAGTGCTGGCTGCAGGCCTGATGGCTTCGGTTATCGGAATGGGGAGTTTTGTAACGCCGGCACTGCTGGGCGGCCGCAAGGATCTGATGATGGCCAATCTCGTCGACTTCTACATCCGTGAAGCACTGGACTGGCGCATGGCGGCTGCGATCGCCGTCATTCTCATCCTCGTGGCGCTAGTCATCCTCTCGGGCGCGGCCTATGCGAGATCCCGTCTGAGTGGGGAGGCAAGCACATGACCAATCGTAGTGAAGGAATTGGACGGAAACTACAGGGTAAGTACCGTGGCGTGAGCACTTCGGTCGTTGTCGCCTGGCTCGTCTACCTGTTTCTCATCATTCCGTCCGTGATCGTTGTTCCGATGTCCTTTGGCACCTCGGCAGAGCTCGTATTCCCGCCCAAAGAGTGGGGCCTTAATCTATATGCCAAGGCGATTGATCCGTCTCAGGGCTGGTTGGCGGCCGGCGGTCGCAGTTTCGTGGTTGGATTTCTGGCGACCGGGCTGGCTTTGCTCATGGGCGTCCCGGCGGCTTACGGCTTGTCGCGCACGAAGTTCCGTGGGCAGCAGGCACTCAATTTCATGCTGATGAGCCCTATTTTCGCGCCTACGATCGTCGTCGCGCTCGCACTGTATCTCTACTTCGCGGCCTTGCGGATCAACGGGACATTGCTTGGTCTGGTGATGGCTCATGCGGTCATCATCACTCCATTTCTGGTCGTGACGACGCTGTCCGGACTCAAGCATCTGGATCGGAACATCGAAAATGCGGCCATGGTGATGGGCGCAACCCGCCTGCAGATCTTCTTTCGCGTCGTGTTGCCCGCAATCAAGGGTTCGGTGTTTGCCGGGTCGCTGTTTGCGTTCCTGTTGTCTTTCGACGAAGTAATCGTTTCCTGGTTTGTTGCTAGGAGCAACGAGCCGACTTTGCCGGTAAAGATGTACAGCTCCATCCAATGGGAGGTCTCTCCGGTCTTGGCCGCGATATCGACCTTCCTGGTTCTTATCACGATCGTTATCTCCATCGTGTCCGTTTTCACCCAATCCGCAAATTCAGACGGCCTGTGATCAGCCGCGAGTCACCAAAAAGAAAGAAGCTAGCATAATGACGCCCAATAAATTGTCACTGTCCGGAGTGGCGAAACACTACGGTGAGTTCACCGCGCTCCACCCGACGGATCTCGAAGTGAAGGAGGGCGAATTCGTCACGCTTCTGGGACCAAGCGGTTCAGGGAAATCGACCCTTCTGAAGATCGTTGCGGGTATGGAACTGCCGAGTGCCGGCACGGTTGTTATCAATGACCGAGACACGACCGATATGCCGGTCCGGGAAAGAGACCTCGGCATGGTGTTCCAGAACTACGCGCTGATGCCGCACCTGACGGTATTCAACAACGTCGCGTTTCCTCTCAAGGTACGCAAAACCGGTGCAGAGGAGATCAGGCGCAAGGTTGTAGAGGCACTTGGCACAGTCCAACTCGAACATCTGAAAGACCGCAAACCGCATGCTCTGTCCGGTGGTCAACAACAGCGCGTTTCGATCGCCCGCGCCATCGTCTACAACCCGTCGCTCGTGTTGATGGATGAACCGCTGGGTGCTTTGGACAAGAAACTGCGCGAACAGCTTCAATACGAGATCAAGCACTTGCATGATCGCCTCGGCATTACGATCCTCTACGTAACCCACGACCAACAGGAGGCCATGTCGATGTCCGACCGCGTGGCCCTTATGAACGGTGGACGGATCGAGCAGATCGGCTCGCCAAGGGATTTGTATTTTGCACCCGAAACGGAGTTCGCGGCGGACTTCCTGGGCAACTCCAATTTCATGGATGCTATCGTAACAGGGTCGAAAGGTGACCATACTATTTGTCGTCTGGTCTCCGGCCAAGAGGTCTCGGCCCAAACAAAGCGTGTCGTCGCGCCTGGTCAAAAGGTCCGGCTCATGGTCCGGCCAGAGCATATCCGTGTAATCACCGACGATCGCTCCGCACAAGCTTCAAACGTGGTGAAGGCCGCTTCTCTGGGGGCGACTTTTTTTGGCGATTCTATGGAAATCCATGCGCAGGTGGATGAAGGTACCGAGATGTCGGTCAAAGTGTCCAATGAGCATGCGTTGCCAGGCGTTTCTCAGGGAGAGGAAATGTATCTCGGCTGGGACGCCGCGCAAACACATTTGTTTGCTTGAACCGGCACTGGGCATAAATCTCTCCTCTTCCGCATCAGATTCTTGATGGTACTGTTGCGTTAGTTTTCCGAGGTGCAGGATTGTCGATGCGGCGCCGTGGTTCATGTGGGTTCGAAGAGTTGGCTAATAAACTGGATCTCGCCGCGGACGCCCGGCGTGTCAATCGGCAGGCAATCTTGACCCCCTATCGGCATCCAAAAATGACCCCCTTGGAGCGCTCGGGTAGCTGGCCCGATGCGGTGTAGCCTGTTAATTTCCGCTGAGCGATTGGCTCGGGCGATGCCGTCGTCTTGCTGCCCGGGCTCGGTTCATCTTCGGATGTATGGAAGCATCTTTGGGTTGATCTGCAGGGGTATGAGGTTCATCTGATTGAGGTGAAGGGTTTTGCCGGACTACCGGCCGAGGACAACGCAGGTGGAGAGATTCTGGCTCCCGTTGCCGATGAGATCGCCAGATGTATCCACGAAGAGGATCTGACGGATATCTCCATCATCGGTCACTCGATGGGCGGAACGATCGCAACCCTGATCGCGGCACGTTTTCCCGAGGACGTCGATCGTCTGATGGTCGTCGACATTCCAGCCTTCTTCGGCGCCATCATGGGCGTGTCTGTCGATCAGATTGACCCAATTGCAGGATCGATACGTTTGGCGGCGCTAAGCCGCAGTTCAGAGGAACGCGAAAGAGCGGAAACCGCATTCGTTGAAGCCGGAGTTCTGAGCGAGTCGGAGCGGAGGTCTTGGCTGATCTGCTTGAAAGCGATCCTGTTGTCAGAGCGCAGGCACAGTATGAACTGATGACTGCCCGAACTGGTGGAACTGACGTAAGCATCCGGCGTGGGCCGTGGTCAGGCGGCTTTGCTGCGCTCTGACGATTGCCAGTTCCAAGGAAGCAAACCCGGCACTCGAGAGGCGGTTATCTCCGGCAAGCGAGCGAGCACATCGGCAAG
>Ga0310345_10002289_pt1 | contig 19671 bp, 20 predicted proteins | sample HC15DNA20500_MG_FD_204667 | JGI IMG/M metagenome (GOLD analysis project Ga0310345, IMG submission 204667) | Marine microbial communities from station ALOHA, North Pacific Subtropical Gyre - HC15-DNA-20-500_MG | ecosystem: Environmental > Aquatic > Marine > Oceanic | place: Pacific Ocean: North...
CACAGCACCGACCACCGGTAAAGAGACACGGCGCGTCCTCAACGAGAAGGTGCGTGAAAGTCGTGATAAGGCAGTCGTGGGTGCGCAGCGAGGTCGTGAGTTCATTGAGAAAAAACGTGAGCACCTTTCGACAGCGGTGGACCGTGGCCGCGAGGCGTATCAGCGAGCCCGCGATGGTATGACTGACGACGCACCCGAGGAACAAGGGTAATGGCAGCCGCAACGGTTTTTCTGGGGGTCATCGCGGTGTCGACGCTTGTGATTGCTCTAGTGCAGGTCGGCATGGTCATCTATGGCGTGCGGTTAGCGCGCCGCATCAATCGCCTCGTCGATGTGGTCGATCGGGATATTCAACCGATGGTGGATCGTGTCAATAGCATAAGCACTGACGCGGCGCGCGCTACATCCTTGGCCGCGACTCAGGTCGAGCGTTTCGACCAAATGTTTGCGCATCTGACCGAACGCATTGATGGGCTCATGGATCTCGCGCAGGATGCTTTGGTAGAACCGGTACGGCAAGGGGTGTCGTTACTTCAGGCGCTGCGTGCTGGTCTGGCAGCACTTCGGGGTGTATCCGAAGCCGGTACGGCGCGCGGTAAGGAGCCAGTCACTGAAGACGACGAGGCTCTGTTTGTCGGGTAGGTGAAAACGCTATGCCTTCTCATTCGACTTCCGCATGGATGCGTGCAGTTGTTGACGGGCATTCCGTCGCAGTGGTAGAAGGTGCGTAGAAGTGGGTTTAATGGGGTGTGTTGTCATGAGAGGTGGATGCCATGTTTAGGACTGACAGAGGCTTGTGGCTTGTAACGATTTGCGTTGTGGCCTTTTTGGTTGTCTCGACGGCGCGTACCTTCGCGCAGGAGTCTGCCTCAGGATCCCTTGCAGTGCAGCTTGCCGAGCTGATGAGCGGAGCGCAACTTGACGCGGTGGCGGCGAAGGATTCGGAAGGGACCGATCGTTTCGTTGCGGCGTTGGTGTTTCCCGGTCAATTACTCGTGGTGTCGGCGCGCTACGAGGCGCCGGTGTACGTCAGGGAAAAAATTGCTGCTGGGCAATACCGGGAAGTCTATATTGATCTCAACGCGGCTTCGATCCCCGATACGAAGATTCTCATCACCGATGCCGGTGCTGACGGGCTAAACGCGGATGGCGGTGGGGCCGATATGGTCGACACCGGGTCTGGTCCCGCACTATTTGACGGTGATGCTGAAGCGGATGCACAGTACGCTCGTATGCTGAAGGTGCTGATCAGTGAAGCGCAGTAGCTTTGAGAAATTAGAAGCACTCTCCGTCCGTTGCCTCTACTACACGGTTGCAGTACACTGATTTCACATTGGACGCGGGCGCTTGGCTCAGTGGTAGAGCATCGCCTTCACACGGCGGGGGTCGGTGGTTCGAATCCACCAGCGCCCACCAATTCTTTCCTTAACCCCCAGCTCGGAGCCATTGGACGGTGCCGAGAGCGCGAGTGCGGCTTTTCTTCATCATTGGCGTTCTTGTAATCGGCTCCTCAGCAGGCGCACAGACGAACACAGCCGCGGCGCTTCGAGTCTTCCTTGACTGTAATCGTTGCGACTTCGATTACCTGCGTACCGAGATCACGTTCGTGAACTACGTTCGCGATCGACGCGACGCGGACGTGCATGTCCTGGTCACTACCGAGTCGTCTGGTGGGGGTGGTCGGGTGTTTACCCTGTCGTTCATTGGGCAGGAGGCGTTTGCCGGGACCGATGATGTTCTTGAGTACGCGACCTCGCAAACCGATACGGACAATGAAGAACGCGAAGGGTTCGCACAGGTTCTGAGCCTCGGCCTACTACGTTATGTCGCGCGAACACCGCTCGCCAGACAGATCGACATCCAGCAGCGCGGTGGGACCAGGGGAGGGTCGGCGATGGCGACTCCTGACGACGACCCGTGGAACTTTTGGGTCTTTCGTACTCGGTTCAACGGCCGTGTCAACGGCGAGGAATCGCGAAAGTCCAAATCTCTCAACGGTTCTGTCTCAGCGAATCGGACAACCGATGAATGGAAGATCAGGCTGGGCTCCAATGCACGCTACGACGAGACGGAGTTTGAGTTGACGGATAGCAATTTCACCAACATCTCTCGCAATTACTCCTTCGACGGTCGGGGAATCAAGAGCCTCGGCGAGCATATGGGACTCGGATTTGGAGGCTCGCTTGTCACCACAACGTTTCGCAATCAGGATTTATCGGCACGATTGGCGCCAGCCTTTCAGTACAATCTCTTTCCGTACACTGAATCAACGCGGCGGGAGTTGACGCTCAGTTACACAGTTGGTGTCAATTCATTCAATTACGAAGAGCTAACGATCTTTAACGAGATGTCTGAAATACGTGTCGATCACAGCGCAAACATGTCACTTGATTTCAACCAACCATGGGGTGATGCTGGGTTCACGTTTGAGGTCTCGCAGTTTCTTGACGACTCAAGCAAGTACCGCGGCGTGGTGTTCGGGGACCTTGAGTTTCGGGTCGCACGCGGTCTCTTCTTTAATATCAACGGTAGTTCTTCACTGGTTCGTGATCAGATTTATCTGGCCAAAGCAGATCTGAGTGATAAAGAGATGCTGGTACGTCGCCGCCAACTGGCAACTAATTACGAGTACCGCCTGTCGATTGGTATCACCTATTCATTTGGTTCGATTTACAACAATGTGGTCAATTCCCGTTTCGCGGGCTCTAGTGGTGGCTTCGTCAGGGCCTTTTGATGCTATGTCGGGGTGCTAGCGCACACTATGTGAGTGTCTTGGACGGCCGACTCGTCTTCGGCTCGTCGTAGACGTGAGTCCGCAGATCGCTCAAGCGTAGCGAGTCTTGATGGCATTGTTTCCCTGCGCAAGCAAAAAGCTGAGTGCCTTTGAGATTGTGAAGAGCAAGGCGATGTTTCGTCCAGATTGACAATGACACTAGGTGCGTTTCTAGGATGGTACCGCTGTCAGCTCGTCGACCAGCAAAAACAAAGACCGCGTTTCTGGACGTCGGACGACCGTTGGGTTCGTCGAGAGCGAATTCCCGCACCGTAGTTGTAGTCAGTTCCCTCGGTGCAATGGAAGTCAGCTAATAGTCCTTTGGCAACGTACCTTTGCGGTCGCGTGCCGTGAGAAAAGTGAGAGTGCCATTTATGCAGAGTCGACGTTCGTTGCAGGCTAATGTGGTTCTACGACGGCGAGGTAGGGAAGTTGGCGATGATGCTCGTTCAAGTCCAGGCCGTAGCCGACGACGAAACGGTCGTCGATCGTGAAGCCGACGAACTCAACTGGCACATTTGTTAGACGCCGTGACGGTTTATCGAGCAGCGAAACGGTTTGTAGGCTCTTAGGGGTCTTGAGTAGCAGATGGTCTCGTAAGACACGCAGAGTCGATCCGGTGTCGACGATATCTTCGACGATAAGGGTATGTCGATCACGGATGTCTGTTGCTAGGTCGCTCACAATATGAACAGTTCCCGAAGTGGTCGTTCCAGCGTAGCTCGAGAGGCGTACGAAGTCGATCGTTACTGGCCGCGAGATCAATCGGGCGAGGTCGGCAAGTAACATGAATCCGCCGCTGAGTACCGCGATCAGATGTAGTGGCTCGCCGGACGGAATACGGCTTTCGATGTCAGAGGCTAGCTCGGTGACTCGCGCACGTATCTGGTCGGTTGAGTAGAACGGTGTCAACATCATCATTGGCATCGGTATCCCACATTTGTTCGGCAAATGAGCGCGCTATATCAGGTAGGGACCCCAAGGCTGGACCGGCTAATCGACCGTGTTACGCGTGACGTTGCCGGCTGGTCCGGACGAGTGACCAGCTCCGGTTGGCGTTCAACCGGCCTTCGGTCTCCAGTGAAAAGGCATGTTTTCGATGACCCCGTTGGCACACAAATGACCGTAATGAGTCTTTGTCTTGTCCGATGATTCACTTGGCCTAACCACTAGGGTTCACCCTTCATTCGTAGCCGCCATCGTCGCCGTCGGTTTCTGTCGCTGCAGTTGGACGTTCTCGGGGGGGGGGCGGTGTGATGTTCAACTTCTCCTCCGGTCGACTACTTGATTCTAGTTCCTCAAGATCGGCTTCGTGCGTCAGGAATGGCCTGCTCGCTTCTCCGTAATAAAGCGACATGTGTGGGAATGGAATCTCGATACCCTGTGCATCAAATGCTTTCTTGATCCGACGCCGTAGCTCCCGTCCGATCATCCACTGCTTGAGTGGTCGTGTCTTGATCCGGATCTTAATGATGACTGCTGAGTCCGCAAATTCGTCAACTCCGAGAATTTCCAGATTGGCAAGGATGTGTGCGTTGAAAGTGGGGTCCGCACGTAAATCGGCACCAACCTGGCGCAAGACCTCCGAAACGTGGTCGGTGTCCTCCTTGTACGCGACACCGATGTCGAGGACCGCGTAGGAGAATTTTTTGGTCTTGTTGGAGAGCGTGGTGATGGATCCATTTGGGATGACGTGTACTGTCCCGGATAGGTCACGTAGCACGATGGTACGGAGCTTAACCGATTCCACCAGCCCTGCGGTGCCATTCACCTCAACCACGTCGCCGACGTGCACCTGATCTTCGAGAATGAGAAAGAACCCAGATATCACGTCGCGGACTAGGTTCTGTGCACCGAAGCCGACGGCTAACCCAGCGATACCAGCTCCGGTCAGAAGCGGGGTGATGTCCACGCCCAGTTCTTGAAGGATCATGAGGACCGTCGCGCCGATTACCAGGATGTTAACGGCGTTCTTGACGAGCCCGCCAATGGTGTGAAGCCGTTCGGAGAACTCCATCTTGTCGATGTCGTCTCCCGTGCGCTGTTTAACGACCTCCTCGAAATGCGTGACGCTGAGTGCCGTTACCCGCACGGCAAAGTACGCGAGCAGTGCGATCAAGATGACGCGTGGGCCCTGTTGGAGAAGCCATGTTGTGAGGCGATCGAGTCGGATGCCATATGAGAGTTCGACGCCGAGCAACTCCAGGATGGGTGTTGTAACGAGGACCAGTGACGCAATGAATACCAAACCACGGACAATACGGATTGGGCGTCTGTGGATCGGGTCTCGAAACGAATGGGGCCCTGTGTCGCCTGTCGCGGTCGCAAGTACAAGCCGTACCCCGCGGGCCGAGAGCTGTGCTAGGGCGAGGGCCACGGCGATTGAGAGCCCGAAGCCAACCGCGACATCTTGCCAGTTGATATCGTTGAACATTAGTAAGTCGTCCGGATTATGAGCCCCTATTGTGACGGAAAATCAGTTTTCACATAACCACCTGAGGGGGTCCATTGAACCCGTGTCCTGGCGCGGTGCTCGTGTGGCCTGTGGAAGTAGACAAGAGCCTCAATATGATCATCTTTGACTAGGTTGATAATGTGGTGGGTGATGCCTGGTGCCTCGTGGATGCGGTCTGTTTCAACGGTAGCGATCAACACGCCGAGTATGGAGCGAGTTTCGACCACACGCCACCCCACCCCACCCATTGTCGGCCGCCCTGGGTGCGGTCCAGCGGATGGTGGTGCAGGGAAGTCCGGGCCGAGAAACTCCCAGGAATCCGGCGGCGAGATGTAGGGATGTGAAAGTAGCGAGCGCCACATGAATCCGGAGCCGGAGATGATTACGACGATACCAAGGACGGCAGCGAACTTTCTGAGTTGCACCGGCTGTTAGGACTCCTTCCACCGTTTGGGGAGCGAGTGCTAGTTACCAGGTGGGTGACGATTGATACTAGTGCGACACCTGGGCGCTTTACCGTCCGATAGTCCATCGGGCGGTCGGCGTCGCTCCGGTTCAAGACGACCTTCCGCCCGGTTTAGGCGCTCGGACCCGGCACGGTAATCTTTTTGTACGGCGGCCGAGTCGCCCTCTGGCTTCGAAGGGTCAAAAATATAACCAGCGTCGTGTGTTTGCCCATGCTCAACCAAGCAGGGAACGCTGTCAAGCGGTTACCCAGCGGACACCTAGTTGAACCCACGAGGCACGGCTAGCGGGATTACACGAAATCGGTTACCCTGTACATCGTATCGGCGACATCCGTAACCCACGCATGGGCGGGATTACCTGCTCAGTGCACCATCGAAGGAGTGGTGGACCATGAGAGGACTCTTCATTCTGATCGCTACACTAGCCGTTGTGGCGCTTGCCGCGACCGGTGTGGTGGCGGCGGCAGAGCTGGAGGCCGGCGACCAGGCCCCACCGTTCTCACTACCCGGAAGCGATGGGAAGACCCACGACCTGGCCGACTACGAAGGTCGGACGGTCATACTGGCGTGGTTTCCCAAAGCCTTCACCGGTGGTTGAACGGCCGAATGCAAGTCGCTGCGTGCTTCCAGCGACCAGCTTCAGCAGTTCGATATCGCGTACTTTATGATCAGTATCGATGATGCCCAAACGAACAAGGAGTTTGCTGAGTCACTCGATGCCGATTTCCCGTTGTTGAGCGATCCCGGGAAAGATGTCGCATTAGCTTACGGGGTGATTAACGACGAGCGGCCGGTTCCCTTCCGGTGGACGTACATCATTGGCCCGGACGGTAAGATCATGAAAGTTGACAAAGAAGTCAGCCCCTCAAGTGCCGGTGAGGATCTGGTGGCCGATCTGAACGCGTTGGGCGTTACCAAGAAGTAAATCGGGTTTACAGACGGAAAGAGACGAATGGGCGGATGATGCGCAACTGCGTCATCCGCCCATTTTTCGTCTAGTTTTCTGTGGTGTTCTGGGGCTTTTCTTCGACCTGGACCTCGTGCTTGAAGCCACGAATTGCTTGGCCGAGACCTTTACCTAGCCCCGAAAGACGGTTCGCACCGAAAATCAGGATCAGGATGAAGAAGATGATGACCAGCTCCGGTAGACCGACCGGGCCAAACAACGCCAGCAGCCCTGCATGCATGATGATTCCTTCCTTCCTAGGCTGTTCCCGGGCCTGAGAGTGATATTTCAGGATACCATGCTTACGTGTCCCCCTCCAGCAGGCCACGAAATCTTCAACCGCCCGGACGGATCCTAAAACTTTCTGGCCCCCAACATCGCGTGGGCAAGTGTTGCTAGGCGGTGGTTGCTCTGGGACAGTGACGCCTGCTGCTCTCAGTTCACCCCAAATGCGGATTACGCTATTAATGGTCTGGTTTTACCCTTCAGCCTGCGTCTGGCGACGTCAGTCAGGACTGAACGGGTACAGGTAACCACACTGTAGGCGTGCTCTGTCACCACCCCGTCACCGAACGCACAGAGAAGTCCCTCTGTGTGCATCATCGCCTGGTGTGTCGGAAATTCTTCAAGTCGATCTTTCACGAGTTCCTGGACCAGTCTACTCAGTTCTCGGAGTGGTTATGCCACTCTTGCTTCTAGCCGTGAAGTCCTTGTTACCCGTGCGGATCGGATTGTCGATTTCCTAGTTCAAGATCGTAATACCGTCGTTAGCATGAAATTGTGTTTATGGGAGGCGAATCATTCCATGCTAACCTAGCCGCCTTTCTATCTTTAGACGTATTTCATGATCGGCTCGGTCCAATCGCCCCAAAAGACACGGAGTGCTGGTGAAGTAAGGTTTGACCAGGTCCGTCGTAAGGTCGGGCTCATCCTCGCACCAGCAGGCTTTTTACTCGTCCTCGTGCTCCCGTTCGAGCAACTCACGCCTGAAGCGCACCGTCTCGCGGCAGTCATGGCACTTGTGATTGTCTTGTGGGTCACGGAGGCTCTGCCATTACCAGTCACAGCCTTACTTGGACCGGCGCTCGCCGTCGTGATGCGTATCGCACCGGTGCGTGAGGCATTCGCACCATTTGCCAATCCACTTATCTTTCTTTTCATCGGCAGCTTCATCCTAGCCCAAGGTCTGTTCGTCCACCGTGTTAACGAACGGATCGCCCACAGTGTTTTGTCATGGAAGGTCATCGGTGCTCGACCGGGTCGGATCCTTATTGCCTACGGGGCGCTGGCTGCCTTCTTGTCTGCTTGGATGAGCAACACGGCGACAGCAGCCATGCTCGTGCCACTAGGGATGTCACTGGTCGCCTTTATGGAGAAGGAGAAGGCGGTACCACCGTCCTACGGTACTGCGCTGATGTTGATGACCGCCTATGGGTGTTCCATTGGTGGCATGGCTACCCCGGTCGGCACCCCACCCAATTTGATTGCGATCGGGATGGTAGACGACCTCCTGGGTGTTCGTATCAATTTTGTCGACTGGATGTTGATAGCGGTTCCGGTGGCGGTAGTGTTGCTGATTCTTGTGTTCGCATATCTCAATCTGATCGGGGGTACTGGCACTCGGGAAATAGCTGGGGTGGAGCAGCTCGTCTCCGAGCGCCAAGCCGCGCTGGGGCCGTGGAAGCCCGGCGAGCGAAACGCGGTCATTGCCTGCGCAGTCACCGTGTGCTTGTGGGTTGGTCCTGGCCTGTTGCCTCTTCTGTTCGGTCGGGATAATCCCTTGGTTCAAATGGTGCTGGCGAGCTTACCGGAAGCTGTTGCCGCGCTGATCGGGGTGGTGGTTCTGTTTGTGTTACCGGTGAGCAGTACGCAGCGTTCGACGATTACGTGGAAGCAGGCTGCTCAGATTGATTGGGGCACAATCCTGCTGTTTGGTGGTGGACTGGCTCTTGGATCGATGACGGCCTCCACCGGATTAGCCCGGGTGATGGGTGAGACCATCACCGGGTGGTTGCCCACCGAGTCGGTGGTGCCACTCACGTTTGCCGCGGCATTGTTCACGGTCGTTCTGTCCGAGGCGATGTCGAACACCGCGGCCACTACCATCGCCGTGCCTATCGTGATCTCGATTGCTCAAGCGGCTGATGTTGATCCCATCGTCCCGGCGGTCGCCGCGGCGCTGTCAGCATCGGTCGCCATTGTCTTACCGGTGTCCACACCGCCGAACGCAATCGTCTACTCATCAGGTCGAGTACCGCTCACGAAAATGATCAAATATGGACTCGCCATCGATGCGGTGGCGGTGCTGATCGTGCCAGCGATGGTGCTGCTGTTGATGTGATCGCCCGAGTGATGGCAGGGGCGCTCGTGTTTAGCTATGGCGTTCTTGTGGAGGAATTAGAACGAATCGTGACGTGAGTTGCGTGAGCTCTATACCGTTTTTCAAGTCTCACGTTGGGTGATGGTGAGACCATCGGTGCTTTGGTCGATTGGCTGCGCATGGTCTCAACCTCGAACATGGGTCGTTGACCAACAGTTACTTTGTGCAGTGTTGCTAGGCCTTCGTCGACCCTACAAACGTCCCATGCGTCACCTCTTTGGAAGAGGCGGTTCGTTTACCTTCGGAGCACGTCTCCGTCATCCCGGAAAACGCTCCTTATCTCTTTAGAGCAAAGTAATGCGCGTGACAAACTCCAGAATTACCCGCATTTGGAGAGCAGTAAGGTGCGAGAACACGTCAAGGTGTGGTGGTAGGATGGGTCGATCGTCAGACTTACGGTGTTACTCCTACGGGGCCTCTTCCGTAATGAGGATCGAGTCGAGAGCGTCCGAGTCGGTTGGCAGTTCTGTGTCACCAGCAGGGAATTCGTTTCTCTGTAGAAGGTAACTTACGATGTCGACGTAGGCTTGCGAACTGAGACTGGCGGGGGCTCCTTGTGGCATCGTTGTCCGGATGGCGACCAACATGTCCCCGACGGAAAGATCACTCCACCGGAAACTGAACGGTGAACCAACCAGCGCCGGTGCGATACCGTCGCCCAGTAGGTCGTCGAGGTGGCAAGGCGAGCATTCTTGCTGATAGCGGTCCATACCCCGTTGCGCCTGTTCCTCGGTGAAGACACCAGCCCAGACCGAACTGCCGTCATTCTGAGCCGCCAATAGCTTGCCCGTAGCGTCACTATAAACGGAGCCAATACCAACCAAGATCAGTGCGAGAGCTGCTATCAGCCCGTTCCATCTGCCGAGTAGGCGTTCTGGGTTCATGGATACCTCGTTAGTCGCTTCTGGGGGTTCAGAACGTCGAATTATACCATTGCCGGTTCACTGGGGGCGATGTCCATCAGGTTACCGACTCAGTTGTGTCCGAGCATTGAGCTTGCATCGTACTGACGCTGTCTCGTCTGTTGGTCCGCCTTGGATTACCGGTCCGCCGCTCGGTTGAGAAGGAGCTATTGTAGGTGACATAACCGAAGTCAGTCAGGTTGGAGACGAAAAAATCAGTTGTAGCCTCACCAAGTGGTTTTGATTGTGCCGATGAACTGGATGTCGTAGTGAATGTTAGGTTGGCGCATGGGCAAACAGTCTGGAGCGATCTGAAGCGCCATGCCGGCCTCCATTCTTTACGAGATGTATCGTGTGGTCTGTATGGAGAGAGGAGAATCAGGCGCCATCTAGTCTCTGTATGATGCAACTTTTACTTCGGACATGTTTCGGTGACCGCGCTACTTTTGGGCGGTCTTGGTTCAGTCTTTAATGTGTTACATGTGAACGAGAAATTACATCAGATTTGGGAATGGTGTTCCGACCACTCGTTTGTCCTAGTTGGACACGGATGAAAGGCTCTTAGTTCGTTCTACGTCGCGTTTCCTACCCCAAGAGCAGCACTACAAAGATGATCGTATTGAGTCCGTGTGAGGTAAAGCAGAGCTTGCATGGCACGCGTGTGACAAACAGCAGCGAATACGAAAGATAGACGCCGAGCCCTACGGTTATCAGACTTGCCGAGAGGTAGAGGCGCCACAAGAGGGGTTGGGCAACGAGTCCGAGCGGAACCCCGATGATGATGGCTACGTAGAAAATCTGCCCCAGAAGTGAGTTGGGAAGACCAAATACCCTTGCCTGCGGGGTGAAAACGATCGACGCGCATGTCTGTTCTCCCATCCGGCAGAATCCTGGAATCCAACGCTCGTCTGCCCGGATCCAGTGGTAAGCGACTGCTGTGAAGTAGGTCGAGATCGTCATGCCGATTACCGAGAGGCCGACGAGACCGATACTAGTGAGCATTAGAAGTCGTGCGCCTCGACCGTTAGTCGGAGGAAGAGAGGTTCATACACTGCTCTCAGCATACAATGACTGTCCCGATGTCTGGAGTTGTGCAAAGCTGGTTATCAGCCATCGGACTACCTAACTTATGCCCCCAGACGTTCCGTCTTTGAGTGAGTAGCGGGGGTCTGGATTGCGAATGTGTTCGCAGGGTCGTTGCTTGGTGTGTCGTTGGGATCGGAAGGTTGACGATAGCGATTGTAACTAGGGCCAAACCCAGCCCCAAAACTGGCGTTCAATGGATAAATCTCGTGCGCGCGCGCGTTTAAGACAATCACGACACAGCTGGCATGCCGCGTTTTGCTTAGTCGGATAAAACTTGTCGGCCAGTGGTGGACGGCGTTCACTGAACCCTACTAGCTGACCGGTGGTGCCTCGATACGATGGTTCAGTCGGAGCTCACCGGCTTCACTGTCCTGCTGTCACGGTAGACCAGTGGACTCGGTACTGCCCGGCTACCACAAGTCTGGCAACAAGCGCTCTCTTCCTGGTGCTAGCTGCACATCGAAGGCCTTCAACGTGATGTTGACGAAGTAGTAGTAGGCGATCAGTCCCGTTAGGTCCATGACTCCTTCGTCGCCAAACAGCGCACGTGCCTCTGCAAACGTATCGGAACTCACGATTTCCTCGCTGATGACCTCGCGCACGAATTGAATGAGGAGTCGTTCGCGCGCACCCATGCCGGGAACCTCACCGTCAAGCGGTGCGCGCCGTTTGACGATGTCGATGATTTCAGACTCAAGTCCCGCCTGAAGTCCGGCCGGCTCGTGCCCCGACCATTCGTACTGACTGCGCGCCTCTCGCGCGGTTGCAAGAATTACTAACTCAGTCAGACGCTGATCTTTCGCTGTACCGAAGCGCAAGTAGGTACTAGCCGGGAAAATGTGCTCGGCCATAAGTGGGCTGTAGAGCCACATTGCGACCGGACCACGCGGGCCTTCGGCGTAGCGGCTGTCTGGGTGCACGATCACGTCGTAGGCGCGCTGACCGTCAGTATCCATATCGTCACGAATTAGCAACGGTAGTCGGGCCCAAGAATTGTCACGATTGATGTCAGGTGGAATGTCCGCGGTAGTGACGACTGATGTGCCATCCACAGGCACTTGTGCTTCGTCGGTGAGAGACTCCGTTCCAAAGACGTTATCGGCGGAACAGGCTGGAATCCCGATCCATCCAATTGCTACGAAGAGTATCCACCATCTCATGACGTCCTCCTCTTGACAGCTTGATGTGCGGCGGTTGAACGGTGACTGTTGTGGATCAAGCGGGCCGGTCTGTCAATGCCCATTTGGTGAAGACGGCACGGCAGGTACAGAAACGACCGAGGTGACAGATGGCTACCTCCGCGGCGGTGAACGTCAACGGGCTGATGGATGTGGTTAGATCGCCAACCCCCAGAGTGATGTGCGGCTTGTACTGTGCGTTGGCGGATTGGGTTCGGAAACACCTGACCCAGTCAACGTCGCTTTGGCGAGGCAGTTCCCCATTGGTATAAAACGTGTCGATACCACCACCGGTACAGGTAAAAGGTTCGAGTTGGTTAATCAGGCGCTGGTGAAGTTCGACGAGTGCTGTAGACGGCTCGATACCGAGTGTAGAAGTCGTGCGCGCGCAGGACACCGTCGTCGTGCGTAATGCGAGTGGCGGTGTGCTTCGCAGTACATCGGCGATGCTCTCGCGCAGCGTTTTCATCTGATCGTAGCGGGCAAACAGTTGAATGAGAGTGAGATGTGGGAAATGGTCCTTGTCAAAGACGAAACCGTCCGGTGGCGGTTGCAGACGTGCGTTGAGCTGTGCGACCTGTATCGCGACGTTGGAAGGCAGGAGAACGGCTACGTCGACGGCTACGAGGCGCACTTCGCGCATAACCCGGATAGGGGTGCTAGATCTGGGCGAACCTGGGGAAGTGTTGTCTCCGGGTGACATGGTTCAACCCACTGCCGGAGTCCAAGCGGCATGGTTGCCAGCCCTCTCGGGTGAGCGCCGTCTGGATCCGGACTGTTCCCTGACGGAGTGATTTGTCGTCCGGGAAGTGGTGCACGCGACGCAGGGTGCCAGGGTATTTGATGATGACGCGGTACCCGTTGGATGCCAGGGCCGAGTAAACTGTGAGTCTCCCTGTGGCGCCGAGACGAGGATTGAAAAAATGCACCATATCTTGAAGGTGTATCGGACGAACGGCGGGCAACTATAGGGTGGGTCAGGAAACTTCGTTTCCCAGGGGAGTTCGCAGGGCACGCGGTAATGTCGACAAGTCAATCGGTTATCTGTTCGTTAGCTACCATAGACGTTCCAAGTCGTCGTGCTGAACCATCAACGCGCCATCATGTGATGGGTGTCATTGTGCTGGATTCGTGTTGTCGTCTGAGGAACTCATCAGAGTCTTGAGTGACCGGGTTAACTCGGCGTTTTGGTCGTCAGTGCCGATCGTGATACGAAGCTTGTCAGTCAAGCCGGGGACGTTGAAGTAGCGCACTAGGATGCCACGGCTTTTTAACGCCTTGTACAGCTGTTGTGCTGCGTTTCCAGGTGGCTGCACCAATAGAAAGTTAGCCTGGCTGGGCCAAACACGAAACCCTAAAGCTTGCAGCCGTTCACTCATTTGGGTCCGCGACTGCCGGATGCGGTTGATATTTACACTGGTATGTTTTGTGTCTCGTATCGCGGCCGCCCCGACATGCGCTGCGACGGCGTCGACGTTATAACTGTCCTTAACCTTGGTGAGCCCGGCAAGCAACGTCGGGTTGGCCACGCCGAAGCCAAGACGAAGACCGGCTAACGAATGACTCTTTGACAGTGTTCGCAGCACGATCATGCGATCGAATCGTTGGACAAGTTCAAGCGCATCCGTGTCAGCGAACGCAACGTACGCCTCGTCTATTGCCAATACGCCGTCCAAGCGACTCGCGAGGTCGGCGAGCTGCACGGTTGATGCACAGGTGCCAGACGGACTGTTAGGATTAGCGATCAGAGTTAGGGCTGCATTCGTCTGAACTAAGGCATCTACCGGTAACGTATAGGCGTCGTCGAATGGGATTTCGACCACTGGTGCCTCTTGAATCATTCCTAGCGTGCGGTAGAGCACGTACGTAGGAACCGGGAAGGCTACCGCGCGGTTCGTTCCGGTAATTGAACGGATTAACATCGTCAGCAGGTCGTCGCTCCCATTGCCAACGAGAATCCATGCGGGATCGATGTCGAGCACCTCGGCTGCGCTCTTTCGGAACTGCTCCGCGAACGGGTGGGGATACCGTCGAAGGTCGTCTGGGTTCACGTTTTTGAGCGCTGCGATAGCGAGTGGACTCGGCGGGTACGGATTTTCATTCGTGTTGAGCTTGACAACACATGTGCCAGGTGCGGGCTGTTCCCCTGGGACATAAGCCTCGATAGCATCGATGGTCGGTCGGAAGTGTGTCATGGGTGATTCGGTCCATTGTAATCCCCCGTCTATCACGAGGTGTTAACGGTATACTCCGGGACAGGGTCGTATCTCGTGCGACTCGGAGGAGGACGGCACCATGCAGTGTGATATCAGATACCGACCGCTTGTAGTCGCCAGTGTGGTTGTTGTGGCTGCAATGACCGCTTCGGTCGACGCCGGTGCGCAGGAACTGGGCAGTGTCTACGTCGAGGTTTTGGATCAGTCTGGGCAACCAGTCACGGACCTTACGCCAGAGGAATTTCAGATCCAGGAAGATGATCAGACGCGCCCGGTCGTGGTGGCGCAGCCTGGCACTATACCCATGAAGGTGGCGCTCCTAGTCGACAACAGCGATGGGATCGTCAAGGCGAACGCGCTTAACGCGCTCCGAGCAGCTCTCGACGCGTTTCTCGACACGCTACCGGCCCAGCACGAGGTCGGACTCTTTACAATCGCACGCGTGGTACAGCGTCGTGTCGATTTCACGACCGACCGTGCGGAGCTCAAAGAGTCGGCCAGCTCCATTTTTGCGGATCGTAGCGCGGGTGCTGTGATGTTCGATGGTATCAGGGAAACGTGGACGCGGCGTTTCGAAGACGACGATGCGTGGCCGGTCATCGTCATGGTGTTGACGGATGCTCCGGAGACGAGTGGCAACATGACGCAGGACGAATACAATACGCTCGTCGGCGAACTAATGAGTCGAGGTGCGACCGTTCACGCCGTGCTCCTGTCGACTCGCGGTGGGAACATTCAGACGGAATACTCGATCAACCTTACCCAGAATACCGGCGGACGGTATCAGGGCATTGCGGCCGCGACAGGGTTACCCAACACACTGACGACGTTGGGGACGGAGATCGGGACGCACTTCGACGACATGTCGGGTCGGTGGCGTGTGGCCTATGAGCGTTCGGACCCGCCCGGCGAACAGATTGCCGTTGCGGTTAATCGACCTGCTGTCAACGTGCGTATTTTTACTCATCGTCGTATGGAACCGTAGTGACCGTCCATGACCATGAACGCTGAGGGACAGTTGATCATATCCAGAGGGTGCTGGGGGCCGTCAGCCGATCCAATGTGTGCCACACACACTAAGACCACCAGATTGCACCTTATTGCTTCGTTCATTCCGAGACGTAATGTTGAGGACTTTATCAGCGGACTTGCAACTGCGGGGAAACCCTCCGACAATTGACCGTTATGGAAGCTAGGTACGGCTCAGTGCCCTGCATGCCGAAGGAGATCCGATGCATTTAATGGTTGTTGCCCTCTTACTCCAGGTCTTGACTGCTCCGGACCCGGCGCAGATGGAGAACGCACCAGATCTTGGTTACAAGCCCGTCCCGCATGGTCTCCAGATTCCATCGGACGTCGAGATGGGTGCGCCGTCCAGTGTCGCCTGGACATCCACTAATCGGCTTCTGGTGTTTAACCGCGGACCGAATCCGTTGATGGAGTTCAATCCTGACGGGAGTTTTGTACGTTCGTGGGGACAGGGTCAATACGACCGCCCGCATGGCATGCGCATCGACGGTGAAGGCCACATCTGGACGACGGACGTTAACGCTGACACCATCCGAAAGATGAATCCTGATGGTGAAGTATTGTTAACGATCAATTCTGATGACACACCGCTTCTCGAGGAGCCGACCGATCTCTACATTGGCCTGGATGGGGAGATCTTCGTGCTCGTCGGCCACGGCAATGACGAAGTGACTCGCCTCCTGAAGTTCGCCAGCGACGGCTCGCTGATTACGTCCTGGGGTGGTTTTGGGACTGGATCGAGCCAGTTCGACACACCACACTCGATCGTGGTCGATGCTGAAGGCCTGGTGTATGTGGCTGACCGCCAGAATCGACGCGTCCAGATTTTCGACAGCGACGGCGGGTACATCAAAGAATGGGCGTACAAGGGTCTACCATGCGGTCTTTACATCCATTCGGACGGGCAAATGTACATGGTCAGCGGATTTGCGGGCGAAATCCTCAAGCTTGATGAGAACGGCAATGCCATCGGAGCAAACGGTCAACCTGGTAAAGGGCTCGGGGAATTCGGCGAGGCGCACTATATGACGATAACGCCGCAGGGAGACATCTATGTCGCGGATACTGTCAGACCTGCGCTTCACAAGTACGTGAAGAAATAGTGTCTACGGTAGGGTTGTAGTTCTTGGAGGTATGGAGATGAGGCGACGACTGCTTGAACTGCTTGGTGTGGCAACGGTGATTGCATCCGTCATGGTACTTCTGCAGGTCACAACAGGGTCGGTGAGGGGCCAAGCTCCCAATATGACCGCGTGGGGGCATCCCAATCTCGAGGGAATATGGCTCGATGTGTACACCACGCCCTTTGAGCGGCCGGCTGAGGTCGGTGATCGAGAATTTGCAACGGCTGAAGAGCGGACCGCACGGGACCAGGCCCGCATGGGTAACCAGGGGCGTAACGAGCGTGGGGATAATGGTCGGAGAGACGTTGCTGGAGCGTACAATGCCGTCTACACGTCAGCGAAGCCGGCTGGTCCACGCACGTCGCTCGTCGTCGATCCGCCAAACGGAAGAATTCCTACCCTTACGTCAGAGGCTCAACGGCAGAATGACCTCCAGCGAGAGTGGCGCCTGATGCTCTTAAGAAATACAGAGACCTGCCAGTCTAGTGAGCAGGGCTGCGACGGCGGGGAATACGGACCACCGTCGCCGCGCAGATTCGATGTTACTCCCTTCTACAATACGGGCCGCATGAATCGCCACGACGGTCCGGAGGACCAGAGCTTGGGGGACCGGTGTATGTCGGGGCGCACACCCGACTTCAACGGCTTCCGTCGCATCGTGCAGGGAGAGGATTCGATTGCGATGGGCTATGACACCGGGCAGGGCCAGGGGTTCCAGCGCGTGATCTACCTGAGTGGTAGCCATCCACCCAGTCAGATCCGTCTCCGCCATGGTGACTCACGTGGCCGCTGGGATGGAGATACGCTGGTCATTGAGACTACTAATTTCTCGCCGAAATCTCCCTTCCGTGGTTCGGGTGAAAACCGTCGGCTCGTCGAACGGTATTCGCGCGTTGACGAGGATACGCTTGCCTACGAGATAACGATCGAAGATCCGACGGTGTGGACGGCACCGTGGACCGTCCGGCAGGAACTGAAGCGTCAGAGTGATGAGGAGAACCGGATTTACTATGAGCCGCGGTGCCACGAAGGGAACTATGGCCTGCCGGCGCTACTCATCGGCAGGCGCATGGATGAGCAGGCTTTTGCGGAAGGGAGCGGTCCCAATCCGTTTTCCTTGGATACCGCCACGTGCGTGGGTGGTTTGCGTTAGTGAGTGATCTCGAACAGGAATGGACAGTAGTCAGTAGCCGTGCTAGCAAGGAGCGATAATGCGAAACCGGTTCAGAGGCTCGACAATTTTTGCGGTGCTCGCCGCCGCGACTGCGGGCGCCGTCATTTCAGTTATGGTGACTGGCACCGCTAGCCAAGGTCAGGAGCAGGTAACGCGGGCACCGCGCACTCCAGATGGCAGGCCGAACTTCGATGGTGTTTGGCAGGCTAACAACGAAGCGCATTGGGATCTTGAAGCTCATGAAGCGCGTTCTGGCATGGTGATGCAACAGGGTGTCTACCCGTACGAGTTCGGTAACGTGCCGGCGGCGCCCGTAGTGGCACTCGGCGCTGCTGCGGGAGTACCCGGTTCGATTGGGGTCGTGCAGGGCGATGGTGAGATTCCCTATACGCCGGAAGCCGCCGCCATCAAGCAAGAGAACAGAGAAAACTGGATCGACCGCGATCCGGAGCTCAAGTGCTATCTCCCCGGGATTCCACGTGCGATGTACATGCCCTACCCCTTCCAGATTACCCAGGGCACGGATAAGATCCATATGACCTTCGGGTTTTCAAATGCTGCGCGGGTCATCCACCTAAACGAAGTCACCGGCCCCCCTGACTATACCTACATGGGACATTCGGTCGGTCGGTGGGAAGGGGACACGCTAGTTGTTGACGTGACTGAGTTCAATGGTAAGACCTGGTTCGACAGGGCCGGAAATTTCCATAGTACGGCCTTGCGATTGACCGAGCGCTTTTCACCGATAACGGCAGACGCGATTTGGTACGAAGTGACGATTACCGATCCGGAAACATTTACGGATCCCTGGACGATTGCAATGCCGCTTTATCGTCGCTTGGAGCCGAATGCGACAGCACTGGACTATCCATGCATCGAATTTGCCGAAGAGTTCATGTATGGGCACCTTCGCAGGGAGCAATTGGTCAAGCGCTGGGAGGGGGAGACCATGATCGTGGAGATCACGCGGAAGGTGCCTCCTGGCGATCGTCTCCATGAATGGTATAGAAGGTAGCGAACGGGTCGGTCGCACGGTCACGGGGCAATGTAACAACACTCGGATTCGACGAAGGATTTGGCCCAGAGTTAGTAGAAGCAGGGAGGTTAGAACTCATGAGAGTAAAAACAGTGGTTGGATGTTTGGCTGCCGTCACCGGGATTTGTGTGTGGCTGTTGGGAGCCACCGCGCCAGTGGTGGCACATCACGCATTTGCAGCTGAATTCGATGCAAACAGGCCGGTCGAGCACAGTGGCACTGTCACGAAAGTAGAGTGGATCAATCCTCATGTCTGGATCCATCTTGACGTAAATAAGGATGATGGTACGACGGAGACTTGGGCATTCGAAGCTGGCACCCCGAACGTGCTATTCCGGCGCGGCTTTACGAGGCAGTCGCTCTTACCCGGAACCGATGTCTTGGTCGATGGGTATCAGGCGAAGGATGGAACGAATCGAGCGAATGGCCGGGACATGACATTTGCCGATGGGTCGAAACTGTTTCTCGGATCCTCTGGTACGGGCGCCCCATACGAGTTGGCGAGACCCGGTGTAGATACAGCCGATCCTGCTCGGTGAAACTCAGGATCGGGTTCGATTCGGCGGACCTTGCCGAACGTAGCGTCTGACTTCCCCTATGAGCATTGCGGCTTGGGGGGACTACGGTGCGGTTTGTGCGCGACCTCGGGTCCGAGTACGACGAAATCTACCAACCGCGCTCGGGATCCGGTGGCCTAGCCAGCGGCGGCGTTCGTAGATCGTCTAGTCATTATCTTAGGCGGCGTCCTTTTGAGGCATGGCGCCCGCTCAGCGTCTCGGCGGCCAATGGGGCGTCGTTTCCCCACCCACCACCGGTAGGATTGATACCTACGCACTCATCGAGCTGGTGCGACAGAGCTTTATGACCGGTTTCACTACAACTGGCTGGCACCTCACACTGTGTGC
>Ga0310345_10002290_pt1 | contig 19671 bp, 20 predicted proteins | sample HC15DNA20500_MG_FD_204667 | JGI IMG/M metagenome (GOLD analysis project Ga0310345, IMG submission 204667) | Marine microbial communities from station ALOHA, North Pacific Subtropical Gyre - HC15-DNA-20-500_MG | ecosystem: Environmental > Aquatic > Marine > Oceanic | place: Pacific Ocean: North...
CAGCATGGTCCTGGCCATCATGGGCATGATTTTGATTTATCAAAGCTATCTAGCTGGATCTTTCATTGTTCTGGCTGTGGGAGCCATCATGATCTTAGAAGTATTCGTCGCCTGCTTGCAGGCATACATTTTTGCAATGTTAGTTTCTGTTTTTATTGGATTAATTCGACACGCTCACTAAATCACTAAAACGAAAAGGAAAGACAATGTCATACGAACTACTCGCTACTGTACAAGAAGCTGCCACCAATCCTGAGGGTGGTTTAGCGATCGGAGCTGGATTAGGTATTGCTGGTGCCGTCATAGGTGCTGGACTGGGTATTGGACCGATCGGTGCATCAATGGCCCAAGGGATTGCCCGTCAGCCTGAAGCAGCAGCCCAAATTCAGACGGCTGCCCTCATTATGGCTGCTTTGATTGAAGGTGCTGCACTTTTTGGACTTGTCCTTGTTTTCTTAGGTTAATCTCGAGACTCTGCTGTTTAATGGGGAGACATTAAATGTTTGATATCAATCTCGGTCTCAGTATCTGGACTATCGTTGTTTTTGTCCTGCTATTGTTGATTCTGAGACATTTTGCCTGGGGTCCTATCCTACGAGCTGTCCAAGATAGGGAAGATCATGTAAGAAGCACGCTGGAATCAGCTGCTTCAGAGAGGAAAGAATCGACTAAACTCCTCGAGCAATATCGCAAGCAAATGCTCGAAGCCAGGAGGGAAGCACAGGACCTGATAGCCAAGGCAAAGGAAATGGGAGTCACTGTTCGAAAGGAAATTGAAGAAAAGGCGAGGCAAGAAGCGAACGTGATCATAGAAAAAGCTCGGGTATCCATTGAAAAAGAAAAAGAAGCGGCATTAGACGAGTTGCGACAGGGATCGGTAGATATCGCTTTGGCGGCTGCAGGGAAACTTATTGCGGAAGAGCTAAATCAGGATAAGGACCGGAAATTGGCAGTCGGTTTCGTAAATGATCTTAGTGCTGAGGTCTCAAAAGGATCTCCATGAGAAATGAGACCGTAGTCAAGAATTATGCTGAAACGCTATTCCAACTGGCTAGTTTTCAGGATGGGTTGGAGGAATATCGTCAGGGCATGCGACTTGTTGTAGACCTGTTGGAAACAGATGTCGATTTCCGCCGATTTTTGGAAACTCCTCGGATATCAGTGGCGGACAAAAAGACCACCATGAGTAATGTTTTTGAGAACAATTTTCCAATCGGACTGGTAAATTTCCTCAAAGTTACGATAGATAAGAGGAGACAAAGCCTTCTCGAATCCATAGCCGAAGAATTTTCGCGATTAGTGGATAGTGACATGGGATTGTTGCACTTCGAGATTACGTTGGCTCGTGAATCAGATGAGGGTTTTACGGAGAAACTAAAGGGCCGACTGAGTTCTATTTTCGATTGTAAACCGATTCTTCATTTTAAGGTGCACCCCGAGATTTTGGGGGGTGTCATTCTGAGAGTTGGTGATAGAGTTTTCGATGGATCGCTGGGAAGTAGACTCGATAAGATGCGTCGTATCTTAGGGGCTAAGCAGGTTCACACATTGGTATAGAATTTTTCCATAGGAAAAGATGATAAATGGCTAACGATTTTGGGCTTCGTGCTAGTGAAATTAAAGATGTTCTTCTTTCAGAAATCCAGAACTACGAAGAAGAACTTAAATCTGAAGAAATTGGTGAGATTCTGGAAGTCAAAGATGGCGTGGCTCGTATCTATGGCTTAACAAAAGCTATGGCGAGTGAAATGCTGGAAATAAGTCCAGCAGACAGAGGTGAGCCAGTGACAGCTTTGGCTTTGAACTTAGAAGAAGATAATATTGGTGCCGTTATCATGGGCGATTGGACCGGTCTTCATGAAGGGGACCAGGTCAGGAGGACTGGGAGGGTTTTGGATATCCCTGCGGGCCCTGGTTATGTAGGGAGGGTAGTTGATGCGCTCGGTAATCCCATTGATGACCAAGGGGAGATTTCTCCGATTGAAGAGCGTAGACAAATAGATGTTGTGGCTCCTGGGATTGTGATGAGGCAACCGGTTAACGAGCCGCTTCAAACCGGTATCAAAGCAATTGACTCCATGATTCCTATAGGAAGAGGACAACGGGAGTTGATCATTGGCGATAGGGGGACTGGTAAAACGACGATTGCTTTGGATGCTATCGTCAATCAAAAGGGTGCGGGAGTCGTTTGCGTCTATTGTGCTATAGGCCAGAGGGCAAGCAAGGTGGCGGGAGTGGTAGAGACATTGCAGAAATATGGTGCCATGGATTATACGGTAGTAGTAGCAGCCAACGCCTCTGACCCGGCACCTATGCAATATATAGCACCTTATTCAGCCTCGGCTTTGGCTGAGCATTTCATGTGGAAGGGGCAGCCAACGTTGGTAGTGTTTGACGATCTTTCTAAACAGGCGAACGCCTACAGGCAACTGTCTTTGGTGCTACGTAGACCTCCAGGTCGAGAAGCTTTTCCTGGAGATGTTTTTTACCTCCATTCCCGTCTTCTAGAAAGAGCTGCTAAGCTTTCGGATGCCGAGGGAGGTGGTTCTATGACCGCTCTTCCAATCATTGAGACTCAGGCGGGGGATGTTTCTGCTTACATCCCAACAAACGTCATTTCAATCACCGATGGTCAGATTTATCTGGAACCAGATCTTTTCTATTCGGGTGTTCGTCCAGCAGTTAACGTTGGGATATCTGTCTCAAGAGTGGGGGGGGCTGCTCAAGTGAAGGCCATGAAGAAAGTTGCTGGTCGTCTGCGTTTAGATCTAGCACAGTATCGGGAATTGGAGGCTTTTGCTCAGTTTGGTTCTGATCTGGATAAAGCTACACAACAGCAGCTCGCACGTGGTGAACGAACGGTCGAGGTTCTGAAACAAAATCAGTACCAACCGATGGCGGTGGAGAATCAAGTATGTGTGCTTTATGCCGTTACTCAGGGACATCTCGATGAGATTGAGGTGGCTGACCTGAGAGAATGGGAAAAGGGATTCCACGAATTCTTGTCGGGACAACACTCTGAAGTCATAGATGGCATAAGGGATGGTAGTGGATTGACTGACGAACTTACAGAATCGTTGACTAAGATTATTCCTGAGTACAACAGAGTGTTTCTTGATGGTAAAGAAGTGATGACGGACGAGAGCAACTAAGTATGGCTGGAGCACGTGACGTAAAAAGACGCATAAAGTCGGTTGAAAACACTCGACAAATAACGCGCACTATGGAATTAGTGGCTACATCCAAACTAAAGAAAGCTACTGATAGGGTCAGTGCCGCTCGGCCTTACGGTGAATCTATAGTTTCAATCGTAGAAAACCTTTGCTCGCCTGACCTGGCAGAGAAATTTCCTTTACTGAGGAAGCCCGTTGAATGCAAGAAAGCAGCAGTGCTTTTACTAACAGCTGATAGAGGGTTAGCCGGTGGATTCAATGCCAATTTAATTAAGGAGGCTAATAACCTGTTAGATGTCCTTAAGAAAGCTGGCACAGAGGCTGATCTTCATATTATTGGCAAGAAAGGCATAGCCTACTTCCGTTTTCGCGATTATCCGATGGCTTCAGAATACGTCGATTTAGGTGATTCCCCAACAGTGCAGATTGCAGGGGACATTATCGGACCTTTGGGAGATGATTTCTCCTCAGGAAGAGTAGATGCGGTCTATGTGGTTAGCTCCAAATTCCGTTCGGCAGTCTCTACACCACCAGCTGTCCTCGAACTGCTCCCGATAGAGTCTCGAGATGGGAAAGATAAATCAGATGATTTCATTATGACGCCAAAAGCAGGAATGATTCTTGAAACATTGTTGCCACTTTATCTGAGAAATTCTCTCTACCGAGCACTAGTGGAAAATGTTGCTGCTGAGCAAGGAGCTAGGCGGACGGCTATGAAAAATGCTACAGATAACGCTGGTGATGTGTTAGAACACTTAACACGGACTTATAACAGGGCTCGCCAGGGCCAAATTACACAGGAAATAGCTGAAATTGTCGGAGGTGCGGCAGCACTAGAATGATGACTTCAGCGAACGAATCAGGACCGGAGAATAAAAGATTATGACCGAAAAAAATATTGGAAAAGTAGTGCAAGTAATAGGCCCGGTATTGGATGTTGAATTCGATCCGGCTTCACTACCTGACATTTATAATGCTCTGTCCTTGAAATCCAATCACGATAGTGAAAAAAGTATCGCTCTCGTCGCGGAAGTCCAACAGCATATAGGCAGAGGTATGGTACGGGCCGTTTCGATGACCTCTACTGACGGTGTCACTCGTGGCATGGACGTTGTTGATACTGGTGCAGCGATTTCGGTGCCTGTGGGCACACCAGCACTCGGTCGAATTATAAACGTTCTTGGAGAACCAGTCGATGAACAGGGTCCTATTGAAGCTGAGGATGGTGAGGTAGAGCGTTGGCCTATTCATAGGGAATCTCCGCCTTTTCATACCCTCGAACCCAAAACGGAAATTTTCGAAACAGGTATTAAAGTCGTTGATCTTTTGGCACCATATGTAAAGGGTGGCAAGACAGGTCTCTTCGGTGGAGCTGGTGTGGGCAAGACGGTTATTATTATGGAACTCATCAATAACATAGCAATGGAACACGGCGGTCGCTCAGTATTTTGTGGTGTTGGGGAAAGAACTCGTGAAGGGAATGACCTTTGGTTGGAGATGAAGGAATCGGGTGTGCTGGATTCCACTGCACTCTGCTTTGGACAAATGAATGAACCTCCAGGAGCTCGCTTAAGGGTGGGGCTAAGCGGATTGACTATTGCTGAATATTTTAGGGATGTAGAGAAACAGGATGTGCTGCTGTTCGTCGACAATATCTTTCGCTTTACTCAAGCTGGGTCAGAAGTGTCTGCACTTTTAGGAAGAATGCCTTCTGCTGTGGGTTATCAACCAACTCTCGGTACTGAAATGGGTGAGTTACAAGAGCGTATCACATCTACTAGAGAAGGGTCGATTACTTCTGTACAGGCTATCTATGTTCCTGCTGACGATTTAACAGATCCAGCACCCGCCACAGCTTTCACTCACTTGGATGCCCAGACTGTTTTGTCACGTGCTATTTCTGAAAAGGGGATTTATCCAGCAGTTGATCCTTTGGATTCGACTTCACGTATTCTCGATCCTCAATTCTTGGGGGATAGGCACTACAATGTTGCAGTTGAAGTGCAGAGGATCTTGCAACGCTATAAGGATCTCCAAGACATCATATCGATCCTTGGTATGGATGAGCTCACCGAAGAGGATAAGGTTTTAGTGAACCGTGCACGGCGTATTGAACGTTATCTTTCACAACCTTTCCATGTGGCAGAAACTTTCACTGGAATTTCAGGAAAGTATGTGAAAATAGCAGATACTATTGAGTCTTTTGAACGTTTGACAACTGGTGAATTTGACCACTTTCCTGAACAAGCTTTTTATATGAAAGGTGGCATTGAAGAGGTGATTGAAGCTGGCAAAGAATTAGAAGAGGCATAGTATGAATGTCAATCTGGTTTCTCCGGAAGGTGTAAGGTTCGAAGGAGAGGCAAAATCGGTAAGCCTGCCTGCCTGGGATGGGCAATTAGGAGTACTTTCAGGACATGCTCCAATGATTGGCCTATTGGGATGTGGTGAAGTCCGAATAAGTATGGGGGAGGGTTCTGGAGAGAGATTTTTCCTAGCAGGAGGTGTTTTCATGATCACTAGAGCCGCCATAACTTTGTTGACTGAGAACTGTGATACAGAACCCTTGGAACAAACCGCTAATGATGGGTTGATCGACATCGATAAGATATGGGAACAGATGAAGGATTCGGGAGGTAGTCAATAACCCGTATGAGGTTCGATTTACATACCCATACAACTGCATCCGACGGAGTACTATCTCCTGCAGATTTAGTTAGGCTGGCTAAGACGGTTGGATTGGACACCTTGGCGATCACTGATCACGACACTGTGGCGGGCCTCTCCGAGGCGACGAGAGCAGCGACGGATCATTCGATCCAGCTCATTCCTGGGATTGAGATTAGTTGTATAGCTTCTGGAATTTCCTGCCACATTCTTGGTTATTTCATTGACTATCGATCCTCGACTCTTTCGGCATATACGATTGAAGCCATACGTGCCCGAGAAGAGAGGATGAAGAAGATGTTGGCGAGGTTAGCGAGTCAAAAGATAAATCTGCAGATCGAGGATGTGATCAAAGAAGCTGGGCCAGAACGCTCTTCCTTAGGACGTCCACATTTAGCACGAGCTTTAGTTACGAAAGGCTATGCTTCTTCGATGACTGATGCGTTTGATAGGCTGATTGGTGACCAACATCCCGCACAGGTAGCCATCAGTGCACTGGGAGCCAATGAGGCGATCCGACTGATACGTGACGCTGGCGGTGTTGCTGTTTGGGCACACCCTCGTTTGGAGGTACTGGATAAAATTTTGCCGGAACTCGTAGCGGCAGGTTTGCGAGGTTTAGAAGTTTACCGCCCTAAGTCTTCTCCGCAGCATGTCTTGAACATAAAGGCTAGAGCTATGAAGATGGATTTATTGGTGACAGGAGGTTCCGACTGGCACGGCCCAGGCCTCGGCGTTGAGTTTGGACGGTTTTATGTAACTGATGATGATGTCAGTCAGTTCTTGAGAGAGGGTCAGTTATTAGCCTGAGAATTTGGGAAATATCTCAGGAATTGTTCGGTTGTGAGTCCTGGTCTGGGAGAATTCATGATAGCTTCTATCACAGCCACTCCCGAAGCACCTACATCTAAAAGTTCAGCGGTATTTTGAGGCCTGATTCCACCGATGGCTACCACCGGAATAGTGATAGCATTTACCATTTGTTTGATACCGTTAATACCGATTGGCTTCCCAGCGTCGAATTTGTTTAAAGTCTTATAAACGGCTCCGCAACCTATATAGTTGGCTCCTTGTGATTCAGCTTCTTTAGCCAGTATTGGGTCGTCCGTTGAATAACCAATGATAAAGGCGTCCGAAACGGTACTTCTGACATCAGCTACTTGGGGATCATCGGGTCCTAGGTGGACGCCATCTGCTTGTGCAGCGATGGCGACATCAAGACGGTCATTTATTATCAGCAAAGCTCCGGATGAACGGGTCAGAGGAAGGATCCGTGAAGCTAGGTTAAGAAGCTCGTTGGCGTTTGCAGCTTTATCTCGAAGCTGGATCACCCCGGCCCCTGCTTTCAAGCATTCACTGATGATGTTGATTAGGCCCGCCGGTTTAGCGAGTTCTGAGTCTGTGATAACTACTAGGCGAAGCAGCTCTGGTAATTGTTTGTGGATCATGGACAATTAAGGACCATTTGAAAAGTTGCTACGAGTTTCAACAATGGCACGGTTATGCTCCTGGAGGGTTTTTGAAAAAATGTGGTGCCCTCCAGACTGAGCTACGAAATACAGGTAGGAATCTTCACTTGGGTGTAGAGCAGCATCTATTGCTTGTTCTCCAGCTGCAGCTATCGGTCCAGGTGGCAAACCTGGGTGCGTGTATGTGTTGTAAGGGTTGTCAGTCACCGAATCAATGGCAGCGAAAAGAAGCCGTGGTCTGCGGCTTCCTAAAGCATAGATCACAGTTGGATCCGCTTGCAGAAGATATCCAAACTGCAATCGATTATGGTACACTGAAGATATTATTGGCATTTCTTCTACTATCCGAGCTTCAGCCTGTATTATTGAAGCTAAAGTCATCAATTCTCTCTCGGTCATGCCTAGCTCATGGAGTCGTGAAAGTCGTTCTGGTGTCCATATGGATTTGTATTGTTCAATTATCGTTTCCAAGACAATTGTCAGGGAAACTGTTGTAGGAAACTGGTAAGTGTCTGGGAACAGATATCCTTCTAATCCAGGTCCTGGAAGCGACCAAGTCCTGTCCAAAGAGGAATCAGAGATGTCAGCGTATATTTCGTCTGCCGGTGTCTCTATGTGCTCCGATATTTTCTCAGCTATTTCCTTGAGTGTCAGACCTTCTGGTATTGTTAGATCAAAAGTAATTACGGTTCCTTTAGTTAAAATTTGCAATGTTTCTTTCCAATCGCTTTTTTGGCGAAGAGCATATTCTCCCGCCTGGATCTTACGATCTTTTCCGGTGACACGTGCATACAGACGAACTAAGCGTGGATGTTCTAGGATCTCCTTTGTAACTAGTGTGTCGAGGACGGCATCAAAGGACATCCCAGAATGGACTCTTACTGTCACTAAATCCCCTGGGGTGTTTTCTATGCATCCAAGCAATAGGAGTGTCGCAAACAGTATATTTTTCATCAGGCTTGTTGGCTGTCTAGCCAACTCTGGAGGATAAGGACAGCAGATATCTTATCTACAAGTTTCTTATCTCTACGGTTTCTTTTTGTTATGCCCAATGTTCTAATAATTCGCTCAGCTCTGGATGAAGTGAAGCGTTCGTCCACCAAATGTACTGGAAGTTTAAAGCGATCCTCCAAAGTCACTGCAAATTCTCGGACAGTTAGCGTCCATGGAGTGTCCTTACCGGAAAGTGCCAAGGGTAAGCCAAGGATGATATCTTCTACTTGATATTTTTCTATAATAGAGATCAGGGATGACATTGGGAATCGCTTGCCTAGTCTTCTCTGTAAAGTCGAAAGTGGTTGTGCGATTAATCCGGTTGGATCGCTTATAGAAATGCCGATCCTCTTCTCGCCTAAGTCGATTCCCAGTGAGCGCATAGATATCCTGTCAGATGTGAGATGGCTTTGAGAAATATAAAGGTAATCTCTGAGGAAGCCTACATGAGTCAAAATTGGATAGAGTCTGTTCATCAATGGTTTTCGATATCATTACACTGAGCTTTATGATGAATGTCGATTGATTTGGTTAGTTTCTTTCAGGAATTCTGAAACGGCGTGCGTCTTCAATCTCACAATATTCTTCGGGTTCCGTGCCAGGGAGGAATAATACCATAGTTTGGTTCAGCTGAGGACACCACGTAGAGGCCAGTTTTCCAGTCGTTTTATCGATGAGGCGCTGGGTTAGACCTTGAGGGACTGGCCAGGGTTCCGGAATAGGGAGCAAGGGTGATTCAAAGGCCGATCCTTCAGCGTTTGGATCACCATAATAGACTCTTCTCATGAAGTTTCCCCATACAGGTGCTGCATCCCCTCCACCAGTGGCTGATGGGCGAATTTCCTGTGGAATGTCCATTCCAAACCATACTGTGGCAAGGAGATTGGGTGTAAAACCGTTAAACCAGACATCGGTAGCGTCATTAGTCGTCCCAGTCTTACCGGCGGCGGCTACTTCGGTGGGAAGACCCGCAACCTGTCTTACGGCTGTGGCTCCAGTCCCAGCCTCCACTACGTTCTGAAGCATTGAGACCATAATACGTGCTACAAGAGGATCCAGAACTTGAGTTCGCTCAGGCTTAGGATCCCAAATTGTCCTGCCCTGTGAGTCTTCTACTTTTAAGATAGGGAACGGGCGAACTTTGGTTCCTTCATTACTAAAACTGGAATAGGCCTCTGCCATTTCTAAAGGAATGACTTCAGCTGCTCCTATGGCCGTTGATGGGAACGGTTCTATTTCACTTCTGATGCCCATTCGACGTGCGGTTTGGACTACACTCTCTAGGCCCACCACGTCGGCTAGTTTGATAGCGATGATGTTTTGAGATTTCTGTAAGCCTGTCCGTATGGTCATTGGACCTTCGAAGATTCCGGAGTAGTTACGAGGTCTCCATTCTGTGCCGTCGACTTGAAGAGACATTTCAGGAGCATCGACGATGACAAAAGTTTGGGGGATACGGCTAGCTATAGCAGCAGTGTACACAAACGGCTTGAAGCCTGAACCTGCTTGTCGCAGTGCCTGTGTCGCACGGTTGAACTTGGAGAATTGGAAGTCTCGACCTCCGATCATTGCCCGGACACCGCCGGTCCAGGGATCGAGGGCAATCAAAAGGCCTTGCACATATTCCATAGAATCGGCTTGGGGATTTCCTATAGCTACAGATTCTTGGAAGTCAGCGAATTTTGAATGTCGGAATCCTGGTCTTCCTTCGATGCGGTCCCAACCTTCATTCATAGAGATCTCCGCTGCTTCCTGCATGCCAACATCAAGAGTTGTGAATATCCGTAAACCAGCGGTATAGAGTTTGCTTCCGAATCGATCATCTAAGATTTGTCGAACCCATTCCTCGAAATAAGGAGCCGTAGTATCACTAGAAATGGCCCTTTCGGTAGGGATAGGCATTTGAGAGTATATCGCAGCGTCTTCTTCTGAGATGAATTCTTGATCGGCCATCCGATTGAGCACTAAATTTCGTCTTCGCTTGGCGTTTACTGGATTCACGAATGGGCTATAGAATGCAGGGCGGTTTGGTATGGAAGCTAATAGAGCGGCTTCAGAGACATCCAATTCAGAAGCGTTCTTACCGTAGTAATTCCTTGAGGCAGTTTGGATACCCCACCAGCCGTGACCATAGTTGATCTCGTTGATATAGGCTTCTAGAATCTCATCTTTCGTATATGATCTTTCGAGATCAAAAGCTACTTGAAGTTCCTTTAATTTTCGGATGACACGTTTTTCAAAACCTATCTGGTCCTCGAACATGTTGCGAGCAAGCTGCTGTGTTATCGTGCTTCCTCCCCCTCGATTTCTACCCGTCAGAACACCGATGATAGCTCTAGTCAAACCGAGGGGGTCAATACCTCGATGCTGATAGAATCTCTTGTCCTCAACAGCTATAAATGCTTCAGATACATACCTTGGCAGTATTTCAAGGGATACGGGCGTACGGCGTTCGATACCGATTTCTACTAGTAATTTTCCGTCATGACTGAACAACTTGCTGGTCTGTTCCGATTCAAATGTTCTGATTTGTGCAACAGATGGACAATCGGAGCAAAGGTTTTTCCAGGATCCTATGGCTAAGCCTCCACAGATTCCGATCAGGAGCAATAACAAGTAGAGGAAGGATGGGGAATTATCCATTTTCTTGACCAAGGGCTAACCTCCTCACTTTTCCTCGTAGCGGATCATTGTAATGTACCAGTAGTATGACGATAGGTTCCATTGCGAGACGTCATGCAGACTTTTACTACAGAATGAAAAGCTTTCAGAGTTACCTTACCAGGGCTAAGTATATGAAACAAACTCTATTAACATTAATATATGAAGTTAACATTGAAAACGATGTTTAGGGCTATTGTAACGAGGATGATCGAACCCTACAGGCTGTAAAGAAGTACCGGATGGTTTATTAAGATTAGGAGGATTTGTGAAGTACGTTTCAAGGATTGTAAAGAAACCTTGGGGTCATGAGCGTATTTGGGCCGAGACCGAGCAGTATGTTGGTAAGATCCTACATATAAATGCTGGCGAAGCTCTTTCATTGCAATACCATCAGGTCAAGGATGAAACGATTCATTTATTTACAGGGGAGCTACTCTTTTATGTGGGTAGGGTAGGTGGAGATTTAAGTCGGGTACAACTGTTATCTGGAGAAAGTTATCACGTAAAACCTGAGACAGTGCATAGAATGGTTGCGGTTACTGACTGTGATCTTTTGGAGGTCTCGACTCCACATTTGGAAGACGTGGTTCGTTTGGAGGATAGGTATGGTAGAACTTCGGGAGACGACTAACTTTCTTATAGTTGCCAGGTCTAAAAGTAAGGTAGCTATCCTACTAATTCTGCTTTCACTGTTCTGTTGTAGCCCGCAGCAAGGCCAAAGGTGGGTTAGTTCCTCCGACAGACAGCTTCAACGGATGGCCGATAAAGTTCTCGACGATGTCTCTGAATTCTCTGGGTTGGAGATTCTGGACCAAATCCGTGTAGACTATCGGACGAAAGAGGAAATATCGAAATATGTTCAGTCTAGGCTAGAAAGAGATCTTCCTGAAAGCCAGGAGCAGTATATCCAAGAGAGCTATGGCTTGCTAGGGCTATTCCCCAGGAATTTAGATCTTCGGCAAACACTTTCTAAGCTGTATGGAGAGCAGGTGATCGGTTTCTATGATCCTGAAGATAGGGCTCTTTACTTGCAAGAAGAGGTTCCTTTGGAAGATCTGGGATCCTTATTGGTACATGAGATGGTCCATGCTTTACAGGATCAGCATTTTGATTTAACAAGTCTTATGGGATCAGAATTGAACAATGATGAACGAACAGCTGTTTTGGCGGCTATAGAGGGTCATGCTACGCTAGTGATGTTAGAGGTGCTGTCGGAAGGTAGTGGAAACGGTTCTGTAGACCTGAAAGATGTTTCAGATTTTGGGGAATCCATTGTCAGTGTTTTCGAATCAACAAACCTAGAGACAGAAAGGTCCGATTCAATACCTTTGGTTCTTAGAGAAGGTATGTTCTTTCCTTATATTTATGGGTCTCGGTTTGTCAAAACTATGAGGGATCGGGACGGTGCTAAATCCGTACCTTTTGGTTCTAATCTTCCTAAATCGACGAAGCAGATTTTGCATTTCGGAGAATTGTCCTTTGACGAAATCGATGCTCCGGTGACGATCCGGATCCAGCCAGATGACAAATGGATTAAGTTGTATGAGGACACTTTGGGGGAATTGGAGGTGGGTATCTTTCTTGAAAATTTGATTGGAAGAAAAGTTTCCTCTGAGGGCTGGAAAGGGGATAGATATGCATTGTTGGAAGGTGTGGAGGGGATCAGGACTCTTGTGTGGTTTAGTATCTGGGATACTGTTCAAAATAGAGATGGATTCTCTGAAATTGTGGAATCTCATTTGGAGTCTTTGCCAAAGGATGGCCGCCTCTCTCCGATGAATATTGATGGAATCACTGGATTGAGAATAGAGATTGGTCCAGAGACCAATGTGGAGGTAATTCTTGAAAAAAAATGAAACCGATTCAGTAGTTATCCCTGTAAGAACTGCACAAGGATCGTCCTATGACGTTTTGATCAAGCGAAATTCATTTTCTTCGCTGTCAGATCTTCTTTGCGAATATGCTCCCAGTCATCGTTATGCAATAATTTCTGATGATACTGTTGGTGAATTGTACGGTTTGACAATGAGAAATCGATTGCGGAGCGAAGGTCTCAATGCCGACCTTTTTACCTTCGCACCAGGTGAAGAGAACAAGACACGGACAACTTGGTGTGATTTGACAGATCAAATGTTAGTTGAATCATTCGGTAGAGATTCCTGTGTCTTGGCATTGGGAGGTGGAGTCGTAGGGGATTTGGCAGGGTTTGTGGCGGCGACATACATGCGAGGCATACCGGTAGTTCAGATTCCGACAAGTCTTGTTGCTATGATTGATGCCTCGGTGGGAGGAAAAACGGGTGTAGACGTATCGGTAGGAAAGAATCTTGTGGGGTCTTTTCATCCTCCTGAGCTAGTGGTAGTGGATCCAGAGGTAGTCTGTACTCTTCCAGTTGAGGAGTGCAAACAAGGTTTAGTAGAAGCAGTCAAGCATGGCATAATTATGGATGCGACATATTTTAAGCATTTAAGTGAAGTCATTCCAGAGTTACTCTCTCGAGATGTGGACCAAATTGAGGATGCTGTGCTACGTTCTGTAGAGCTAAAGGCGATGGTAGTCTCTGAGGATGAGCGTGAGAGAGGTAAAAGAGAAATCTTGAATTTTGGTCATACCTTCGGTCACGCGATAGAAGCGGCCCATGACTATTCACTGTCTCATGGCGTAGCCGTCGGCCACGGAATGTTGCTTGAGATCATCCTGGGTATTCAGTTAGGATTGACTAACCCAGAGGCATTAGACCCAGTAAAAAAATGCTTGAGTTACCTAGGTATTTCCTTTCAAGGTACTCTGAATATCGATTCCGAAAAAATCATGCAGTATCTCCGGATGGATAAGAAATCAAAGTTAGGTGGAAGACGATTTGTTTTGATTTCTGAGATTGGTTCTGTACTGGAGAGTAAGGGGGATTGGAGCCACACAGTCGACGAGAGAACGCTAGCGGATTTCTGGAGATCTTTGTGATGAGACAGTCAGTGGAATAAACAGGCTGGTTCACTTGCAACTTATTATCTTGTGCGATTGATGTTATATTAATTCAGCAAATATTTTAACAAGAACTGAATGCTCTAACTAGTGACCCCCTCTGACTATTCTCAGGTGGCTCAAACAAATGATTTGAGACTTGACTTTGGTCGGGAGGTCTTACAGTAGCATCAGTTCACAATACTGTGAGAATGTGAAAAATGACAACTTATCTACATGCCCCTCTCTCTGAGGGACAAGAATCCCATGTTGTGCCGTCGCCTAGTGTGGCTCTACTTATCGACTTTGATAATGTGACATTGGCCATGCGAAGTGACCTGTCAAAAGAACTAAAGACTTTACTGGAATCGGATGTTGTACCGGGTAAGATCACCGTCAAAAGAGCGTATGCGGATTGGAGGCGTTATCCCCAATATGTTGTGCCTCTGTCAGAAGCTTCTGTTGAACTTGTTTTTGCCCCAGCATATGGAAGTTCAAAGAAGAATGCTACTGATATCCGTATGGCAATAGACGGTATGGAGCTAGTGTTCGTTCGTCCAGAGATCAGCACCTTTGTACTACTGACGGGCGATTCAGATTTTTCTAGTCTAGTAATTAAGCTGAAGGAGTATGGTAAGCATGTAATAGGAGTTGGTTTGCAGGAATCTACCTCTGACACATTGGTTCAAAATTGTGATGAATACTACTCCTACAATAGTTTGACTGGACTTAGGCAAATGAGTGAGAGTGACGTTGATTCTAAGGATCCTTGGGATCTGGTAAGAAGGGCGGTTTCCAAGATGATTGATCGAAGTGATGTGATGAGATCGGATAGACTCAAACAGGTAATGATAGAATTGGATCGGAGCTTTGATGAAGTCAATGTGGGTTTCAATAAATTCTCTAAATTTGTGGTAGAAGCAGCTAATCGGGGTAGTGTAGCGATCCGCAAAATGGAGAATGGACAGTATGAAATTATGGGGGGAGCAAAGCCAGCCAGCAAAAAGCCAGCCAGCAAAAAGCCAGCCAGCAAAAAGCCAGCCAGCAAAAAGCCAGCCAGCAAAAAGCCAGCCAGCAAAAAGCCAGCTGCAGAATCTCAAAAAGAGATCCAAGATGGTGGGCCGTCGCTGAAAGTTGGATATGATCTTATGCTCGACTGCTTGAGAGATCAAAACACAAAAGGGCAAGAGTCTCTCATTGATTCTGACGTTAAGCGTAAGATGTTGCAGGTAGATCGAAGTTTTGACGAAACCGAATTCGGTTTTAAAAAATTCAGTAAGTTTCTTCTTCAGGCTGAGCAGGATGGCATAATCAAACTAGAGGCTGCGGAAACTGGTGGTTATAAAGTGTTGACTGTCGAACAGTTAAATGATATTGGGAGTATGGACCTACCCGCTGGGAAGTCTAATATTGTAAAATATTTAACAAGTTCCTATCAAGGGATAGGGAAAAAGACAGCAGAAGATGTAGTGAAAGCATTCGGAGATGAAATTTTTGAAATTTTTGAAATTTCTCCACACTTGGTGAAGGAGGTTTGTCCTAGGCGTTTTGATAAATTGCTAGAGGGATGGAAAGCAGATGTGAAAAGAAGAAGGAAGACCGAAGGTGAATTAGTGGCTAACGAAGAGGCCTGATTGTAATTGTAGAGGAATGAATTAAATAAGTACTTATCTTTGGGATTTTGCTAAAATGATTGGAGTGTGAAGTTTTGGAAATTATTGTTTGCGTTAAGCGAGTGCCTGATACTGAAACTCGCATCAGAATTTTGGAAGATAGTTCTGAAATCAGTTCAGAAGGAGTTAAGTACATAACTAGCCCCTACGACGAGTTTGCTCTAGAGGCAGGTGTACGGATGAAAGAAGCTCACGAACCTGTGTGTTTGACAGTCCTTACTTTAGGAGGTGAACGAGCACAGGAGAATTTACGTAATGCTTTAGCATTGGGTGCTGATCAAGCCAAGCTTCTTCGTGGTTCCATTACCATGGATGGTCTCGCGACAGCTAAGGTACTCGCGAAGGAAATAGATTCCACAAAGCCAGATTTGGTTTTGTTCGGTGTTAAAGCTGGGGATGATGATCAGCAGCAAGTTGGTCCTATGGTAGCAACTTTACTTGGCTATAAATGTGCGACTAATGTTTCGAATTTTGAGATTCACGAATCCGTTGCCACTTGCCAACGCCAGATCGAAGGTGGGACCGAGGTCATTGAGTTACCTCTTCCAGCTGTCATTACAGTGACAAAGGGTGAATTCGAACCTCGTTATCCGTCTCTAAGGGGCATCATGGCAGCAAAAAAGAAGCCGCTAGTTACGAAAGATGTGGAAGTACCAGAGAGTCGTCTCATCATGACTAGTTTAGAGTATCCACCTGAGCGAGATGGAATACATATGATCGAGGATGGAATGGACGGTATTGCAGAATTGGTTCAACTTCTGAGAGAAGAAGCAAAAGTTCTGTGACGTGAACTCGATATCTAACGTTAATTAGTAAATAATATAGGGGACTGGAATGTCTAATCTTCTGGTGTTTGTGGAACAACGAGGTGGTTGTATAAGTGCTGTGACTAGGGAGATCCTTTCTGTGGCATCCTGCTTGGCCAAAGAATTTGGGGTGGAACTCCACGCTCTAGTTTTGGGAGATGATATGCTCGCAAGTTCGAGCGATGAACTCACCGATTATGGTGCTGATCGGATTTTCCTGGCCGAGCATTCTGATCTTGGTACATACTTGGGCGAAACGTTTAGTTCTGTGATAGTGTCAACTGTGAAACTTGGCGATTACCGAGCGGTGATGTTTCCAGCCACGGCCATGGGTAAGGATCTTGCTCCGCGTGTTACGGCAATGTTGGATACGGCCATGGCTACTGACGTCACACAACTAGAGGTGTCTGAAGGTGAGTTAGAGATAACTCGGCCAGTGTATGGGGGTAAGGTTTTTGCAAAGATGAGATTTACAGCTTTTCCAGCTGTAATTTCCCTGAGACCTAATGCCTTTTCTCCCAAAAAGAGCTCTGGGGCCGGGCACATCAAAAATATTGAGGTTTCTCTGCCTTCGACAGAGGGACACAGAGTGAAAGAGATCGAAACTTTAGGAAGGAAAAATCTAGATGTTTCGGAGGCTCATAGTGTGGTTTCTGGGGGTAGAGGGATGAAAGAACCAGCCAACTGGAAACTGCTAGAAGATTTAAGAGATGCACTTGGTCCTGAATCAGCACTAGGAGCTTCAAGAGCAGTCGTTGATGCAGGGTGGAGGCCTCATGGTGAGCAGGTTGGTCAGACAGGGAAAACTGTAGCTCCAAAGCTCTACTTTGCAGTTGGGATTTCTGGTGCGGTACAGCACTTAGCCGGAATGCGCACGGCTCAAACTATCGTAGCGATCAACAAGGACGCCGACGCTCCTATATTCAGTGTGGCTGATTATGGAATCGTGGGTGACGCCATGGAAATACTGCCGATCCTTGCTGAAAAAGTGGGCCAATTAAACTCGGAAGAGTATTAATCTGATGTTATTGTTGATCAAGATAAGATGAAAACATTTTTTCTTTCGGTTATAGTATCGACCATTCTGGCACAAACGCCTACAGTAGCTCTTTGTCAGGTTTTTCCTGTGGACTTACAGAGCCTAAGAAAGCAGGGGGACTCTTGGCTAGACTCTACATCTGGAGAAGGCTATACTGGGGCGATATACGCTACAGAAGAAGGTGAAATCGTTTTTAAGGGGCACCTGAGAAGAGGTCGGCTCCATGGGCGTTATGAAGATTATCGTTCTGAGTCTGACAGCTTTGGTGCAAAACAATACGAAAGAGGGAGTTACGATGAAGGGCAGCGCGGAGGGAGCTTTGAAGTCTATCGTGCTAATGGGAAGCTTTCTGAAAAAGGAATATATCTAGACGGCGTCAGACATGGTCCCTATTTGGCCTACCATGACAATTTGAGGCTGTGGATAAGGACCGAGTATGCTTCAGGTAGTTGGGAGGGATTTTACGAATCTTTTGATAGAGATGGAGCTGTGGTTGCCAAGGGTTACTACAAAGGAGATTCACAGTGTGGAATTTGGATGCAAAATGGAAAAACGGTCAAACATCCTCCTTGTTAAAGAGGAAAAGAATTAGCCAGATTCAGGCCTAAAGCTAGGATGAGGTCATTTTAACATCCACGCTCTGGGGCAGAAGCAAATGAATCCCAGTCATATGTGTGTTGAATACGACGACTGACCTCCTGAAGTACTAGCGACCCTTGGTCAGCATTAGTCATGATAACAAGGCCGTAGCCCTTCAGCTTGTGTGCGAGTAATAAGGCCCTGAATCCCCAATTGCTTCCACCATGACTGAAGTACCAGCCTTCTCCCTCCTTGCTTACAGAAAAACCGACTGCGTAGGGTCCCACGCCGACTGGATTTAACATCTCTTGAATCGTGGACTGAGAAAGTACACGATTCGATTTACCGACCGCAGACCGCTGTACCTCAATAATGAAACGGGCCAAATCACTGGGAGTTGTCCAAAGGCCTGCCGCTGCGTGTTCAGGATATACGTGCCATTTTGGACCGCGGGATTCACCGTTATTGTCATGAGCTCTGGAGGCATTTCTATCGTGTTCCGAAGAGATTGGTTGGGCATAAGAGCTGCGTGTCATCCCAAGCGGATCAAGAACTCCCTCCTGCATTAAATCCACAAATGGACGTTTGTAGACATCGGAAAGGGCGAGTTCCATGACCGTGACACCACCACCAGAGTATTCATAGGATGTCATGGGCTCACGTTCCATGAACACCGTACCGACGTTCGAAAGCTCGTGACCCTCCAATATTTGTACGATCGTTGGGATTGATTGCTCCGGATCATATCCTGGGAATCCAAAGCCGTCTCCAAGTCCAGAGGTGTGACTGGCGAGCGAGCGTGGTGTTACAGGTCGGGATCGGGTGAATTCTTTGCCATCAAGGGTCCAAGATTCAAGGATATCGTTGATATCATCGTCTAGACTGAAAAGGCCATTTTGGACTGCTTTAAGTACTCCCATCGCTGCAACTGGTTTGCTGATAGAAGCTGCTTGGAACATCGTTTCGGTGTCGACCACTTCCCCTGTCTCGACATCAGCTTCTCCATAACCTTTAGCCCAATGGATCTGGAAATTGTGAATCACTGCGAGAGAAACACCTGGTACTCCAAATTCATCCATGAGCTCGGAAATGGTCAAAGTTTCTAAACTAGTATTCTCAGAGCTGACGACCGTTCCTTGCTCAATCTGACGTTGTGCAGAGGAAATGGAGATTGTACCATCAATCTCAAGTTCTGAGTGTTTAGTTTTAGGTGTACTGTTGGTACAGCCAAGCAGCCCTGCAAAAAAAATGAGAAATCTAAATTGTTTCATTGTCGCACTCCTAGCACAGTCCTGCGATTTACATTCGGTTTGCTAGAAAGCTTAAGACCAATCATAGAAACCAGGAGAGTCGTGTAGCAGGATTAGACTCAAGGTAGATCCCTTATCCACCTTATCTATTCCTTCGGGAATGATAGCGAGAGCGTCGGCGACACCGAGGCTTCCCACTAAACCCGAGCCTTGAGGTCCGGCGGGGGCGAAAGTTAGATGTCCGTTACGCTTCTCTATTTTGACTCTAGGGAATTCAGTGAGATTTTTCGGCGAGCTAAGAGCAATTGCCGAAGATGCGGTGATTATAGGCCGATAGATCTGAGGAGAACCAGCTAATGCTAGGAGCAAAGGCCTGACAAATACTTCGAAAGTAACC
>Ga0310345_10002291_pt1 | contig 19668 bp, 18 predicted proteins | sample HC15DNA20500_MG_FD_204667 | JGI IMG/M metagenome (GOLD analysis project Ga0310345, IMG submission 204667) | Marine microbial communities from station ALOHA, North Pacific Subtropical Gyre - HC15-DNA-20-500_MG | ecosystem: Environmental > Aquatic > Marine > Oceanic | place: Pacific Ocean: North...
CGAATATTGCTTCGACACCAATATCGATTCCGACGGCCTGATCCTTGAGCCGATTACGGTAGCGCTCGATCTGAAAGTCGAGGGCAACGAGATGTCGCTGGACTTCTCGCGCTCCAGCGCACCGGTTAAAGGCGCCATGAACGGCAGCCTTTCGGCTACTGTTTCTTCCGTTTACGTCGCGCTTAAACACATCTTCGCGGAAGTGCCAATCAATGCCGGTGCATTCCGTCCGGTCAGCGTCAACGCACCGGAAACGACATTTCTCAATGCGCAGTTTCCCAAGGCGGTTTCGGGTTCGTCGGCAGAAGTCTCGCTGCGGGTCGTTGACGCGGTCTTCGGCGCGTTAGCGCAGGCCATACCGGATCTGGTGCCCGCGGCGTGTTTCGGATCGGTCGAGAACTTCACGATTAGCGGATACGACCCAAAGAACGACAAATCCTACATCATGTTCCGCTTCTCCGGCGGCGGGTATGGCGGGCAGAAGGGCATTGACGGGCTTACTAATGGTGCGGCGCCGATTTCGGCGGCGCGCACCTCGCCGATCGAGGTGCTCGAACAGCTTTATCCCATTGCCTTCAACTACTACCGCATACGCGAGAACTCGGGCGGGGCAGGGGAGTATCGCGGCGGTTTCGGCGTGGATTTCCAGGTCGAATTGCTGCGTGGCGAGGCTGTCTCCAGCGTGATCGGCGACCGCGGGATATTCCCGCCATTCGGCCTGCATGGCGGCAATCCGGGCAGTGCGGCGACCGTGGAATACGTGCTCGGCGACGAGGTCTACAAACCGCCGCATGTCACCAAGGATGAGGGGGTCGTTATGAACCCGGGTGACACGGTTACCATCGCCACACCGGGCGGCGGCGGATGGGGCGACCCCTCCCGCAGGCAGGCCGAAGCGATCCATCGAGATTTGAAACTCGGGCTCATTACCGCCGAACAGGCAGGTGAGGATTACGGCGTGAAATCCGCCGACCCCGCAGATGAAGACGGCAACGCGAATGCGCAGGCATTCACCGAGAACGCCTAGCCGGGCGGGCAAATGAAAGTGCTTCGTAACGTGTCCGGCGACCAGAAAAGACCGCCAGAACCTGTTCTCACAAAGGGAGGAACAAGATGAGAAAACTAGCTATGGCAGCGCTTGCAGCAGGCGCAATCGGCTTGGCAGGGCCAGCCGGTGCCGCTGACGGCAAGATCAAGATAGGAGTCCTGCATGACGCATCGGGGCCCTACAGCCAGAACCAGGGACCGGGTGACAAGGTCTCCGTAGACCTTGCGCTCGAGGATTTCGGGAAACAGGTGCTCGGCCAGGACATTGAAGTTGTCTACGCCGACCATCAGCACAAAACCGATGTCGCTACGGTGATCGCCCGCGAATGGTATGACAAGGATGGCGTCGATGTGGTCATCGGCCTCGGCAACTCCGCTGTCGCATTGGCCGTCCAGCAGTTGACCGAGGACAAGACCAAGATCGACATCGTCGTTGCAGCCAGTGCTTCAAGCATTACCGGTGAACAATGCTCTCCGAACGGCTTCCAATGGGTGCATGATACCTACAATATCGCGGCCAGTACGGCGCGTGCGCTGGTCAATGAAGGCGACAAGAAGTGGTTCTTCATCACCGTTGACTACGCGTTCGGCAAGGCGCTGAAGGCCGATGCAGCGAAGGTCGTCGAGCAGACCGGCGGCGAGGTGCTGGGAGAAGTCCAGCATCCTTTCGCGACACCCGACCTTTCGTCCTTCCTGCTTCAGGCAAAGGATTCCGGCGCCGATGTGATAGGACTTGCCAATGCGGGCGTCGATACCGTCAACTCGCTAAAGCAGGCGCGTGAATTCGGTATCGGTCTCGACGGGCAGCAGCGCCTTGCGGCCCTTCTGTTCCTGATCACCGACGTGCATGGCGCCGGTCTGGAAATCGCGCAGGATCTGGCTGTTACTCTGCCATTCTACTGGGACATGAACGACGAGTCGCGGGCGTTCTCCGAACGCTGGATGGCCGAGATGAAGCGTCCGCCGACAATGTATCATGCCGGCATGTACAGCGCGGTGATGCACTACCTTAAGGCAGTCGATGCCGCCGGAACCGACGAGACCGAAGCCGTGCTTGCCAAGATGCGGGAACTTCCCGTCAACGACATGATGACGAAAAACGGATCGATCCGGGCCGACGGCCACGTGATGCGCGACTTTTATGTCTTCCAGGTCAAGAAGCCTGAAGAGTCTTCAGGGGAGTGGGATGTCTTCAAGCAGATCTCCAAGATTTCAGCCGAAGACGCAGCCGTTCCCGAATCCGAGAGCGCTTGTGATCTGCTGAAATAGGGCGGCGCTCCCAAGCAGTCTTGCCCGCCGGCGCGATCCGAAAGGATCGCGCCAGTTTCTTTATACCCGCATTCTGCCTGGCTGCGATGATCGTGGTCTGGAGTAAACCATCAGCCGGTGTTGTGGCTGCTCTACAAACACTGATGTCTGATGCTCGCGGTGACGAAGACGGCGTAGTCCGACCGATGCCGTAAAGTTAACTAGAGTTCCTCGTGCTGCGAGGGTTCCTTGACGCTGCGCATCCGCAACTCTCTGCCCTTGGCCAGATCGGCAAGGCAACAAACCACAAGCAGGCTGCAGCCGGCAGCAAAGGCGATTTTTGAAGGGTAGATTGGGAACTGTATGAGCCCGACGGAGTATTCGCCGATGTCCCAACTCCTTGCCGCCATGCCCCATGCCCGCCAAGCCATCATCGCGAACACGGCGGTAATCAGCAACAGTGAGATGTAATCGGCGATCCGCTGTTTCCAGAAGCCGAGCCGGCCGTAGAGGATATCGACGCAGATATAGGCGCGTTGCTGGTGCAGATAGCCGAGCGCCAGGAAGACCGAGAGCACGAGGAGTGACTCGGTGAGCTCATAGGTGCCCGGTATCGGCCGCCCAAGCGCCGCTGACGAGATCACGTCGAGGCCGCCCAGAACGGTCATTGAAAGAATGGCCAAGGCGCAAATGGCGATGGCAGCGCGATTGACGAGGGCGAGTAGCATATCAAGTTACTCCGCTATTGCATCTGGTTGGGCAGCCACAACACAAGTTCGGGCGCCAGAATGAAGATCGCCAGAAGCACGAGGTTCAGCGCGATGAATGGCATTATCCCGATGGCGATATCGCCCATTGTCAGTTTGCCTTCCGCCGCAGAAAGGGTGGCGAAGAGGTTAAGGCCGATGGGCGGGGTAATCGCGCCCAGTTCAAGCAATTGGATGACTATGATCCCGAACCAGATCGGATCGATGCCGGCGGCACTGATCAATGGAAAGACGAAGGGCAGGCTGACCAGCAACATCGACATCGCATCGATGAAGCAGCCGAATATGAGCAACATGCAGGAGATTACTGCCAGCAACACCAGCGGCGACAATTCCATGTCGGTCACGACGTTAACTACGTCTGTGATCACGCCGGACATGACCAGCATGCGCGAGAACAGCAAGCCGCCGATTATGATGATAAACAGCATTGCCGTGGTGATCGCCGCGCTGGTCAGCGACTCCCACAGCATCTGCCAGTTCAGCCGCCGCCTGATCGCAAGAATAATCATCGTGCCGAACGCACCGACAGCTCCGGCGGCCGAAGGCGAGAAGAAGCCTGTATAGATGCCGCCCATGATGACCACGAACAACAGGCCAATCGCCCATATGCCGCCGAGGGCGCGAACCTTCTCCATCACCGAGGCGGCGCCGGTCTTGTGCGGGGCGATTTCCGGCCGCAGGCGCACCAGGATGACGATGAGGATGCAATATGCCAAGGCCGAAAGGATGCCGGGAATGATCCCGGCGAGCATCAGCTTGCCGATAGATTGTTCGGTCACGATACCATAGACGACCATCGCAATACTGGGAGGGATCATCGCCGCCAGCGTTCCGGAAGCAGCGATGCAGGCGCTGGCTATGCGTCGCGAATAGCCCAGCCGCAGCATCTGGGGCAGGGCAATCTTTGTAAACACGGTAGCGTTTGCCAGCGTTGAGCCGGACGCCGCCGCGAAGCCGGTGGAACCGACAATGGTTGTAAGGTACTGGCCGCCGGTCAGATTGCCCAACCATTTGTCGGCGGCGTCGAAAAGTTCGCGCGCCATGCCGCCATTCAGTGCCAGATTTCCCATCAGGATGAAGGTGGGTACCACGGCGAAAGCGTATTCCGATGAAAGGCTATAGGGGACGCTCTGCAACTGCGCAAAAGCCAGCGGCAACCCGCCGATCATCACCAGTCCGGCGAACCCGGTCGAAGCGAGCGCCACGGCAACCGGTACGCCGATTGCAAGCAGCAGGAGCATGACGGCGATGGCGCCCGTGGCGATCCAAACGGGGTCAAACATGGCGGGACTTTGAGGCAATTCGCAAGGGTCATAAAGCCCTTGCGGGGTTAAAGATCAAAAAGGGTGCGGACCGGTCATGGTCCGCACCCTTCATTTGCTACCGCTATAGCGTCACTGCGCGCGCCAGAGCTCAACGACGCGCCCGGCGACGTCGCCCTTGCCAGCGGCGTCCATTTTCTCCTGCCAGACTTCGAGGAAATCCGGCAGCGCCGCTTCGAATTCCGCTTGATCTGGAAACTCGATGATTTCCACGCCAGCCGCTTCCATCTTGTCAATTGCAGCCTGTTCAGACTCCTTCAGCTTTTCGAGATCCAGCTCATGGGCCTCGACGGCAATTTCCTCAAGTAGACCGCGCACTTCGTCGGGGAAACCGTTCCAGCGGTCCAGATTGTACCATTGCGGATTGGAGATCAGCGCGCCGAAATTGATCGTCGATCCATATTTCGCCACTTCTTCCAGCTTGAAGGCGGTCATGAGGTCCCAGGGCAGCAACATGCAATCTACACTGCCGCGCTGCAGGCTCTCATAAAACTCGCCCGGCAGGACCGTCACCGGCACCGCACCTATGGCGTCCAGCGCCTGCGGTATGTACTCGCCCTGGCTGCGGATTTTCATGCCCTTGAGGTCGGCCAGAGACCTGACTGGATTGCGGCACAGCAGGTGATAGGTGTTGAGCGAATGGAACATGAGCGGATGCACATTCTTGCCTTCCGCCTCCTCCCGGAACTCGGGAATTTCGTTCCACAGCGCCAGCATCACATCTTGAGCGTTCTGGGGCGACTTGAGCGCCAGCGGCAGGGAGCTTGGCGTTGCCAACAGCGGTATCTCGGCAGGAAAATAGCTAGCGGGTACTGCGGAAATGTCGACGGCTCCCTGGCTCACCAGATCAAGCAGCTCGCCAGCCTTGCCCACCGCGCCCGACCAGAAGATCTCTTGGGTAATCTTGCCGCCACTGCGTTCCGAAAGCTGCTCTGCGAACCATGCATCCACCTGAGCATGGCTTGCAGTGGGCGGCGCAAAATGCCCGAAGCGCAGATTGATCTCCGGGTAGTCCTGGGCCATGGCCGATGCGGCGCATGCAAGCGATGCCGCCAGGCCAATGATTGTCTTTCCTAAAATTCTCACGGATTCTCCTCCCTATTTCGCATAGCGAAGTAAACTTTGCACAGTGAAATGATATAGCGTTGGCTGGAAACGTCAACTCCTTCCAACGCGCCCAGGGTGAAATCGTTTGAAGCGCGCCCGCTGGGCTACCCCCTCGTGTCGAGGTGGTGCGAGACATATTTCGTGACGAAATAGCCCTCCAGCCCCTCCTGCCCGCCTTCGCGGCCAAGTCCGCTATGCTTCACCCCGCCGAACGGGCTTTCCGGAACGCCGCCGCCGAAATGGTTGATCGAAATGTGACCCACTTCCAGTTCGGAGGTGATCCGATGCAGGGTGGCGGCGGAGTCGGAGAAGGCGTAGGCCGCCAGCCCGTATTCCAGGCTGTTCGCCTGCTCGATAACATCGTCCAGGGAATCGTAGGGTGCGACCACGGCGATCGGGCCGAACGGTTCGGACCGCATCACATTGGCATCTGCGGGAACATTGCTCAGCACGGTGGGCGGGAAGAAGTAGCCGGCCCGGTCCAGCCTATTGCCGCCCGTTTCAATCTTCGCGCCACGCGCCACCGCATCATCCACCATCTCCTGCATGGCAATGACGCGGCGGATATTGGCAAGCGGCCCCATCTGCGCGTCCTCGCCGAACCCGCCGACCGTCACTTCTGAAGCGGTCTTTGTGAATTGAGCAAGGAAAGTGCCATGGATCGAACGGTGGACGAAAAAGCGGGTGGGAGAGATGCAGACCTGGCCCGAATTGCGGAACTTGCCGGTCGCGCCAAGTTTCGCCGCTTTTTCGGGATCCGCGTCCTCGCAGACGATGACAGGGGAATGCCCGCCCAGTTCCATAATCGCAGGCTTCATCTGCTCTGCAGCGAGTTTCGCAAGGTGAATGCCCACCGGAACCGAGCCTGTGAAGGTAACCAGCCGGCTCAGCGGCGAGGCGATCAGGTAGGACGAGATTTCGGCGGGAACGCCGAAGACCAGGTTAATGACCCCTTCGGGAATGCCCGCTTCCTCAAAACATCGAACCAGAGAAACGGCGCCGCCGGGTGTCTCTTCGGCTGCCTTCAGGATGATCGAACATCCCGCCGCCAGCGCCCCGCCAATCTTTCGTCCGGGCGAGCTTGTCGGCGCGCTCCATGGGGTAAACGCAGCGACCGGTCCGACCGGCTCCTTGACCACAATATTGCGGTAGTCGGCGGCAGCGGGGATGACCCTGCCATAGGCGCGCCGTCCCTCTTCGGCGTCCCAAACCATCAGGTCGGCGCCGCGCTGGACTTCGGCGCGCGCCGAAGCGATGGACTTGCCCTGTTCGAGGCTGATGATCTCCGCAATCGTATCGGCGCGCTCACGCAACAGTCCGATCGCCTTGAGGATGATTCCGTGCCGGTCTTCCGGAGACATCCGCCGCCATGTGGCGAAGCCCTTGCTGGCCGCCTGCAGCGCGGCGTCGAGATCGTCGTTTGTGGCGTGGGGTACCTGGCCGATTACCGTCTCGTCGGACGGATTGAGAATGTCCTCTCCGGCACGCGAGATCCATTCCCCGCCGATGAAAATCTTGATTTCCGGATATGCGGACATTGGTTTTCCATTCTTTCAAAGGCAGGGCAGACCGCGTCTTGCGGCTCCTGGGGACCCAGCGCTCGCTAGCAGCCGTGCGCGGTAAACATCTGTTGGCACATACCGTTGACGGCACATACTCGCACTGTTACTTTTGCGCACAGTGAAAAAACTTTCGCACATTGAAACCTGTGGGTCAATCCGGGCCCCGGCTAATGGAGTTGCAATCTGATGATTACAAACGTTGCCGACGGCGACGCGCTGAAGGAACGCGCCCTCAAAGCCCTGCAAAGCCTGCCCGAACTCGCATCCGGTAATGACATTCTCGCCCATGCGGGCCGGTATGTCTCCCTCGAATTCCTGGTCTCTATAGGCGGGCATCCCTGCTTCGTCACTGTGGATGAGGGCAGGGTGGTCAAGGTGGAAACGGACGCGCAGAAAATGCGGGCCTCAACTTTTACAATCGCTGCCGAGCCGGATGCCTGGGACCGGTTCTGGCAGGCCATGCCGGCGCCGGGGTGGAACGATCTGTTTGCCATGAACAAGCGGGGCAATGCGACCATTGAGGGCAATTTGCTGCCATTCATGCAGAACCTGCAATTCTTCAAGGACGTGATGGCGCTGCCCCGGCAGACATGGGAGGCGAAATGAGCGGTCAGGCAAGCATAGAGAATGTCGTCGGACGCTATCTCAACACCGAGATCGGCGGTGTCCATTACCGCATCTATTTCGAGGAAGCGGGGCAGGGCACACCGCTGGTTTGCCTGCACACGGCGGGCTCCGATGCTCGCCAGTGGCGGCATATCCTCGCGGACGAAGAGGTCACCGCCCGGTTCCGGGTGATCGCTTTCGACATGCCGCGCCACGGCAAGTCGAATCCACCCAAGGGGTTTGAGGGCGAACAGTACCGGCTGCATCGCCGGGACTATATCGACACGATTGTCGGCTTCTGTGACGCGCTGGCGCTGGAAAAGCCCGTGGTGATGGGCTGTTCCATCGGCGGGCGTATCGTGCTCGATCTGGGTCTGGAGCACCCCGACCGCTTCTCCGCGCTCGTCGGTGTCCAATGCTCCGACTATCACAAGCCCTGGTATGACAGCACTTGGATGCATCGTCCCGACGTGCATGGCGGCGAGATTTGCGCGGCCATCGTGTCGGGCATGATGGCGCCGCAAAGCCCGGTGGACACCGTTCAGGAGACGCTGTGGTACTACAAGCAGAGCGGTCCCGGCGTATTCAAGGGGGACCTGTACTTCTACGGCGCCGAGGGCGACATCCGCGACGAGGTTTCGCGCTTCGATACGACCCGCTGCCCGCTCTACATTCTCACAGGCGAGTATGACTACTCCTGTACGCCCGAAAACAGCGAGCAGACGGCTTCGCGCATAAAGGGTGCGAAAATGACACGCATGGAAGAGCTGGGCCATTTTCCAATGAGCGAAAACCCGGCGCAATTCCGAAAATACATCCTGCCAGTGCTGAGCGAGATCAGCGGCAGCCAAACTGCGTAAGGAACGCCGATGCCTTTTGTCGATTCGAACGGCGCCAGAATATACTGGCAGAGCGATGGCGGCAGCGAACTGCCCGCGCTGCTGCTTCTCAATTCGCTCGGTACCGATTGCGGCATGTGGGACGGGATCGTGCCGGAACTGACGCCGCAGTTCCACGTCCTTCGCACCGATGCGCGGGGCCATGGCAGATCGCAGACCACCGAGGGCGACTACACGATTGGCGTGCTCGCGGAGGATGCGCTAGCGGTTCTCGATGCCACGGGTGTGACGCGCGCGCATGTGTGCGGCTTGTCGATGGGAGCACTCATCGCTGCCCATATCGCTGCGCGTGATCGCGATCGTGTGGATGCCCTGATCCTGTGCAACATCACCACCGAAATTAACCCCGCAGACTGGGACCAGCGCGCCAAACTGGTTCGGGAGTCGGGGATGAGCGCCCTTACCGAGGCGGTTCTGTCCCGCTTCCTTTCGCCTGCTTTCCTGGAAAGCGGCGATCAGCGCGTCGACAAGATACGCACCACGCTAGCCTCGACCGACGCGCAGGGCTACGCGGCCTGCTGCATCGCCATCGGTCATGCCGAGGTGCTGCCACATGCAATGGGGGCGCACGTCCCGCGGCTTCTGTCGATTGGCGGTTCGCAGGACGCTGCCGCCCCGGTGGAACATGCACGAAAGATCGCGGATTCGGTTCCCGGCGGTCGTCTCGAGGTGCTCGACACAGGGCACCTGTCGGCCACCGAAGATCCGAACGGATTTGCCGAGGCCGTGAAGACGTTCCTCGAGGCGTAGTTTGCGCAAAAGAGCGCGACATTGACTCGCGGCATTCTCTTCGCTAAGCGAAATTTTGTGTCCTTCGCATGGCGCGCGGGAACCTGTTTGCATCACTTGCCCGGGATAGGCGCTTGAAGGAAGACCGCGAATTCATCACCGCTTTGGCGCGGGGGCTTTCGGTGATCGAATCCTTCGACCGCGATCACTCCAAGCTTACGCTCAGCGAAGTGGCGGCCAGGACGAACCTCAGTCCGGCCACGGCACGGCGATGCCTGTGGACGCTCGAAAAGCTCGGTTATGTCGGCTCTGAGGGCCGCGAATACATGCTGCTGCCCAAGGTATTGTCGCTCGGTGCGACCTTCCTTGAGGCGGGAAGGTTCGAGGAACTCATCCAGCCGGTTCTGCGCGATATCGTGACCGAGGCAGGCGACAGCGCCTCGCTGGGTGTGATGGAAGGCGACGACGTCCTCTATCTGGCGAATTTTTCCGGAAAGCGATACGTCCGGCTGACGGCGGGCGCGGGAAGCCGGTTCCCGGCCTACGCCGTTTCGATTGGCCGCGTGTTGCTCGCCGCATTGAACGAAGCGGAACTGGAAGCTTATCTTGACCGGGCCAGGCTCGAACAGTTGACGCCTTCGACAATTACCGACAAGGCGCGCCTGCGCGGGCTGATCGAGGAAGTGCGCCAGAGCGGTTACGTCGTGGTCAAGGACGAACTGGAGACCGGCCTTGCTGCGGTCGCGGTGCCGATCAGATTGCGGTCCGGAAAGGTCGTGGCCGGCCTGAACTGTTCCGGTTTCATCCGCGGCAATGAAGACCAGTATCTGGTGGCGGCAAGGCTCGATGTGCTGCGGCGTGGCGCGGCACGCATCAACGAGGTGTTGCGGCAGGTTCCATCATTGTCAGCTTCCCTGGAATCAACCGTTGCAACCGTGCCGGCCTCTGACTGAGTCCGGCAGGGCAACGTAGATTGTCTATGCGGTGGAAGCTTTTGCCGCGCTTTCTCCGGCAATCTTTCCGAACACCGCGCCCGACATCAGGCCGGTCCCGCTGGGATAGTTGTAGTAGAATATCCCGCCCACCAGTTCGCCCGCGGCATACAGGCCGGGTATCGGCTTCATGTCGTGATCGACGACCTGCGAGGACTGCGGTGCCACCCGTAAACCTCCGAAGGTGAAGGTGATACCGCAACCCACCTGATAAGCTTCATAGGGCGGCTCATCGATCGCGTTGGCCCAGTTCGACTTGGGAATTTCCAGCCCCTTTGTGCCACGCCCGTCCTTGACCGACATGTCGAATTTCTTTTCGGTGATTACCGCCTTGTTGTAGGCCTCCATCTCGGCGAGGAAGTTATCGGCATTGATGCCCATTTTTTGCGCGAGTTCCTCCAGCGTATTGGCCGTTACCTTGGTGACTTGCTTGATGCGGTACTCGTCACGAAGCAGCGGAATCACCTTGCTGTCGAAGACCTGCCATGCGTACTGGTCGGGTTGCTGAAGAATGACCCTGCCGTATTTGGCGTAGGTGTAGTTGCGGATATCGGCTCCCTCATCGACGAAGCGGCGGCCATTTGCATTGACCATAACGCCGATCTGGTAGGAATGCTTCTGGAAGCCGTCTCCCACCGCCAGATCGCCGAATTCCGGTGCATTGAAATCCCATTCGCAAGCGTGGCAGCCGGACCAGTTGCCGTGCGGGGATGCGCCGATTTCCAGCGCCATTCTAATGCCGTCTCCGGTGTTGAAGCGTGATCCGCGCACCCGGACGGTATCCCAGCCGGTGCCCAGATATCGCGCCCGCCATTCCGCATTGGCCTCGAAGCCGCCGCAGGCGAGGACCACCGCGCCGGCCTCGATTTCCGAGACTTTGCCGTCATGGCGAATTCGCACACCGCTTACAGCCAGACCATCATAAAGCAGTGACAGCACGCGCACTCCAAAACGCAACTCGATGCCGTTCTTGCGCGCGATATCAAATTGCTGATCCGCAAGGCCCGGACCGCCTCCCCATGATTCAACGGTGACGCCGCCCCAGAAGCGGATCTTTCCGTCGACCTTGAAGGTCTGACGGCCATAGATCGGTACAAACCGAATGCCCTTTTTCTGCATCCATTTCATTGTGGGAAGCGATTGGAGCACGAGTTGTTCGCACAGTTCCGGATCCGTCCGGTACTGGGTGACCCGGAACATGTCGTCGTAAAACTGGTCGGTGGAGTAGGAACCGAAATCGGTGGTCTCGATTTCCTCCTCGGTCAGGTCGGGCATGATTTCCCGGAGATCGTCCACCCCGCCATAAACGAAACGTATGCCGCCGGCGGTGAACCGTGTATTGCCGGCGCTTTCCTCTTCGGGTGCGCATTCCAGCACCGCAACATTGGCGCCGTTTTCGGCAGCAGAGAGCGCGGCGCACATTGCGGCGTTGCCGGCTCCCACCACCAGGACATCATATTTGCTGCTCATATTTGCCTTTCCGTATCTTGAAGGGACGATAAGGGGAAGCCTGCGGCGATGCAATTCAAATATTCGACTAGCGAATTTTTTTTTGACTAGCGGAAAGCCTTGTGCAGATAGATACTCCCGCTCCAGCATTTGGCGGGGATCACTGCCGCTGAAATCATTGACGCGACGGTAATCGGTGGATATAGTTCGCAGTGTGACTATTTTTTCGCATGACGAAAACTGGAATCTAGTGCATGACCAAGCCTGCGATCATCACTGTGGCAATTACGGGTTCAGTTCCACGCAAAAAGGATACCCAAGCGGTCCCTGTGACGCCTCAGGAGCAGGTTGAATCGGCGCATGAATGCTTTGAAGCGGGTGCCACGATCGCGCATATTCATGTCCGCAACGAGCAGGAAGCGCCAAGTTCCGATCCCGAATTGTTCCGGCAGGTTCAGGAAGGCATTCGCAAGCATTGCCCTGGAATGATCGTGCAATTCTCGACCGGGGGCAGGGGCCGAACCGAAGAAGAGCGGCTGGAGCCGTTGTTTCTCAAACCGGACATGGCGTCTTATGCCACCGGGTCGGTCAATTTCGGAGACTGGGTTTATGCCAATCCCCTGGGATTTGTCGAAAAACTCGCCGATGTGATGCTCGAAAACAGCATCCGTCCGGAGATCGAGGCGTTCGACGCCTCAATGATGTACAATGCTGCCGAACTTGCGGCGCGGGGAAAGATCCGGCGCCCGTTTCATGTGCAGTTTGTGCTTGGGATCAAGAATGCGCTTCCGGTGCGCCGCCGCCTGCTTGAGTTCCTCGTTTCCGAACTGGCCGACATAGCCCCGGAAGCCAGTTGGGGGGCGGCCGGTCTGGGCCGGTACCAGTTGGAGGTGAACCATTGGTGCCTTGAACTGGGCGGTCACTGCCGCACCGGGCTGGAAGACAATATCCGTTTCGATGGCGAGCGGTTGGCGCGAAGCAACGCCGAACTGGTGGCGCGGGTTGCCAGCCTGTGCCCCAATTACGATCGGCATCCCGCCAGCCCGCAGGAGGCGCGCGAGATTCTTGGTCTGGCACCGGCGATGGAAACGGCTTGACCGGAGCAGCTTACCCGGACGACACAGCGCTGGCGACAACACAGATCTTCTAATGAGTGAGAGCAAGATGGACGAAAAATACGAAGCCGGGATGAAAGTCCGGCGCAGGATTCTTGGTGAATCGCATGTCGACAAGGCGGTTGAAAACACCACACCGCTCAACCAGGAATTCCAGGACATGCTCACCCGCTATGGCTGGGCGGAAGTGTGGGGCAGGGATGGTTTCGATTACCGTACCCGGCGCATTCTTGTGCTTGGCACGATGATGGCGCTCGGCAGATGGGAAGAATATGTCATGCATCTGCGCGCCGCCTTGCGCGACGGCTTCGCGCTTGAAGACATCAAGGAGATCATGCTGCAGCAGGCCATCTATTGTGGCTTGCCGGTGACGAACACCTCCTATCATCACCTCAATACTGTGATCGAGGAACTCGAGGCGGAAGGGGTCGAGCTCAACTGGGGCACCCTGAAACCCGGCACATGAATTCCAACGAAGCCATTTTCGGCGACATCATCGCCGACCTCGAACCGGAGGTTGTCGAGGAACGCATCTGCCCGCTGACCAGTGCAAGGCTTGCCGCCACGCTGGACTTTGATGTTCCGGCGACGGCGGAGGGCATGGAGGTGCTTCCGCTATCTCATTGGCTCTACTGCCTTCCCGTCGTCGAGCATTCGGGACTTGACGAGAACGGCCATCCAAAGCGCGGCCGGTTTATGCCAGAACTGCCATTCTTCAAGCGCATGTTCGCTGGCGCCGATATCGAGTTTGTCTCGCCCATAGTTGCCGGAGAAACGGTGCGCCGCACCGGAAGGGTGACCGAAATCGTACCCAAGGAAGGGCGCAGCGGCAGGTTCTACCTCGTGAACGTCCGGCAAGAATATGCCGATGCTTCCGGTCCGCTGATCGTCGAAAACCAGAAGATCGTCTACCGCAAGGAAGTCAGTTCGGGCAACTCAGGCGGGGGCGGGGCGAACGTGGACCTACCGACGTCTGAGTGGTCCAGGAGCTATCTGCCCAACGAGAACATGCTGTTTCGCTATTCCGCATTATTGTTCAGCGCACATCGCATTCACTTCGACCGGAAGTTCGCGCTCGACGAAGGCTATCCGGCTCTGGTCGTCCATGGCCAGCTTGCCGCGACCTGTCTGGCGCATCTGGCCGCGCAGAACGCTGGAAGAAAGCTGAAAAGCTTTTCCTATCGATCGAGGTCGCCGCTATTTGAAAAACGGACTTTTGAAGCATGCGGCCGAATGGAAGGAATTACTACGGATCTTTGGATTGTTGATGACAACGGGACCCTCAGCATCCGCGCGCAGGCGGAATTCCAAACCTAGGGAGCATTCATGTCTGAAACGATGGATGCTATTCTGCATTCGGAGCCCGGCGGCCCCGAGGTTCTCGAGATGGGCACGGCGGCCCGACCTGTCCCCGACGTCGGCCAAGTATTGATCGAAGTTCATGCGTCCGGTCTCAACGGGGCCGATCTCGCGCAGCGCCAAGGCGTGTATCCGCCGCCGAAAGGGGCCTCGGAAATTCTCGGGCTCGAATCATCCGGCATTATCGCCGCGCTGGGAGAGGGCGTATCAGAACTCGCTGTGGGAGACCGCGTCTGCGCCCTACTGACCGGCGGCGGATATGCGCGCTATTGTGTTGCGCCATCAGGGCAGGTGGCCCCCATGCCTGAGAATCTAGATTTTATTCAAGGTGCGAGCTTGCTGGAGACGCTCTGCACGGTGTGGCTCAATGTTTTGGAGATCGGTGAACTAAAGGCCCGGCAGAATCTACTAGTTCATGGCGGTACGAGCGGGATCGGCACGACGGCAATACAACTGGCGAAATTGCGTGGCGCAAAGGTCTGGGCCACCGCGGGTTCGGAGGAAAAGACCGGCCTCTGCCTAAACCTTGGAGTGGAGCAGGCGATCAATTACCGTGAGGCGGATTTTGCGGAAGTCATCCGCGAGAGCGGGAATGCAATGGATGTCATCCTCGACATTGTCGGCGGAGACTGTTTCGAACAGAATCTTAAATGCCTGAACACCAATGGCCGCATGATCGTGATCGCCGTGAAGGGAGGAAGGTATGGGAAAATCGACATTGGCCGACTCCTTATGCGCAATCTGAGCGTTCACGGATCAACCTTGCGCGCGAAGCCGGTTGCGGAGAAGACGGCGCTGGTCAAAGCAGTGAGAGACAATGTCTGGCCACTGATAGAGGATGGCTCCTACAGGATCGTGATCGACAGCGTGTTTCCTGCTTCGAACGCCGCCGACGCGCACCGGCACATGGAGTCGGGCAAGCATATGGGCAAGATCGTCCTGGCCTGGGACTGACCCAGTATGAGCGGTAAGGCGCTAAAGTCTTCCGAACCTTCGCTGGCGGAACTGTTTGCCTCTGCGGTTTACAATGTCACGTTCGAAAAAATTCCTCCCGCAACAGTCGACCACGTCAAAACGATATTGATCGACTCTCTTGGCTGCATCTTCGCTGCGCCCGAAGCGCTCGAGGACGAAGCGCTTGCGCTCGGGGGAGCAGAGGGTCACGGCGGTCGGGGCGACGCAAGGCTGATTGCGTCGGGCCGCGATGGTATGGAACCGGAGATAGCCGCACTGGTCAACGGCGCGATGTTGCGCTCGCGCGATCTCATGGATGTCTACGCCGGAGTCGATGTCAGCCATCCAAGTGAAGTCATCCCCGCTGCGTTGGCCGCCGCCGATACTGCCGATGCGAGTGGAAGGTCCTTCCTTGAAGCATTGACTGCCGGACTATGCCTACATGTAACGCTGGCCCACGAAATGCCGTTGCATCCCTTCGGCTTTCATCATACCGGCCATGCTTCCATCGTCGCGCCGTTGGTGATCTCCCGCATACTCGGGCTCGATCAGCAACAGGCGGCATCCGCGCTGTCACTCACGGCAGGCAATCTTCTGGTGCCCGAAGGGTTCAGTCGCGGGCAAGTAACCAATCTGAAAACCTATGCCTATGGATTGCAGGCTTACAACGCGTTTCAAGCCGTGAGGCGAAGCGGCGCGGGACTTACCGGATCGAACGGGTTCCTCGACGAAATGGTTGCGATTTGGTCGAAGATCGGCGGCAAAGCATTCAATCGACCCGCGCTTGCGCAAGGCCTCGACCTGACGCTGGCCGGTGAGATTTGGTTGAAGCGGTTTCCGGCGCAATATGCGATGCAACCGCTGATAGCGGCGGCGCTCCGGTCCCATGGGCAGGGCATAGCGGACCGCATCTCCCAAATTAGGGTTCTCGCGAGTCGACGCACGGTCGAACGCTGTGCCGATCCGCCTAAGTTCAAGCCAGCCAACGCCGAATCGGCGGATCACAGTTTGCCGTTCTGCATCTGCGCAGCCCTGATTGACGGAGCATTCGGCGTGGAGACGTTTGAGAAGCGGCGGTGGCTGGATCCCGATATCACTGGCCTGATGAAGAAGCTGAAAGCTGAGCCCATCAGCGAGGATATTGGCTATGCCGTAGGCCGGCAGGTGCTCGAGTTGACACTGACGGAAGGCTCGGTGGTTTCCGTCGAACCGGAATATCCGGGAGGAAATTCCGGTTGGCGGGAGATAGCGGTCGAGAAACTGACCCGTCACGCCCCCGACCACGTGGCGCCCGCACAGTTGGTTCAGTCTGTAGATGCTCTGGACGGGACGTCGGTGCGAAACTTACGAATAAACTACAGAGTCGGAAGCCGTTAGACTTAGTTGTCACCCGTAGAAGTGGCACCACTGCTTCGGAGCGAGTTTCGGAAATCTGTTGATCAAAGGGAATGGCCGCCATGTATATGAGGGGCCTGTCATCCTTTCAGTCCCTTTCGAGCGAGCAACCGATTCTTAAACTTCCCGTCAATTTGGCACGCTACGACGGATGATCTCGAGAAACTTCCCCGTGTGCTGAATATCATTCTCGACAAGCTTGCGGTGCGGGTAGTTTGGATCATCGATGAGCATCTGTCTTAACTCGTCGAGTTCCGCCTCGAATTCCACCTTGCGTTTGACCAGCCAATCCCATTGTTTCTTCTCCTCGCGGGTCATGCGGCCGGTAATTCGAACCTGGCCGGTCTGTGTATCGATCTGGATGTGATCGGGATGCGGAATGGGATCGGAGGCGTCGATGCCAAGCCTTTGGCGTCGTTCCAGTTCGGCCTCCCAATGGTTCTTGTAATCGATGGCTGTCTTTTCGCGCTCTGTCATGACGAGCATCTCGGCGAACAGGCGCTGGGCTCGGCTGTTGCCCTTGGCGGCGTTGACCGCGATGGACCGGACGACCGCTTGTGCCATGGGAATTGATACCGATCGGCTGCCTTCACTGACGGCGATCTGGCGATAGGCCTCCTCCATGATGGTGGTTTTGAGCCGTTCGTCGTTGAGTGCCGGCAGGCGGTTCGCTCCTTTTGGTCGCCCCTTGGGATTTCGGGACCGGCCGGGCTTGAACCGGGTGGACTGAGGAGGCTTTGCATAGCCAACCTCATAGTCTGTTGGCGCCGAACGGATGGTCAGCGCCTTGCGGTTGGATGGGGACGAGCCGGTCATTTGGCTGCTCCCGTGTCGTCTATACCGCGCGGCTCCGGCCTGACAATCACCCGTTCGATCCGCCTGATGATCTGGGTTGGCTCTTTGTGCATGCCTCGCTGTTCCATCAGGTGGAGGACTATGGTGTTGGCTCGCATGTCGCTCTTGATGGCGCGTGCGACCAGCGCCTTGATGAGAACGGTGCGCTGTTCGACGGTCATCTGTTTGCCGTGTTCGGTGATGGTGACCGGTGAGGATAGCGCCTGTTCGAGAAGCGCGTTGATGGACTTTGCTTTCCTGGGCCGGCCATTCGGATTGCCGGACTTGCCGGGCTGGAAGCGGGAGGCCTTTGGCGGCTTGGCGTAGCCCACTTCGTAGGCGGGGCTGGCTTCATTCGGGTTGGCAGGTTGCTTGTCGTGGTTTTTGGATGCAAGGTCTGCAGGAGTCTGACCGGCACAACCCCACAGAAAACCGTTTCCCTGAACAGGCAATCCGCCTTCCCTCTGATAGTCCCGAACAAATTCCCTGTCACATCGCGTAGGGAATTTACTGCTCAAGTCATTGAAATCACGCCGCTAATTCGACCGAAAATCCGCCCAAACAGGTCCAAATCAAACGTTTTCCCTGTTAATTCCCTGTAAAGCAGGGAAATCAGGCAAAGAGACTGGTTCGCCGCAGACTGCCAGCACAGCCAATCTCCTCTTGAATGCATGTGGCGTCCCCCAACTGCTTCCCTGTTGCAACGGAACGGATTGGTCTGCCGCGCGTTTGAATTGGTCGGGAGTGCGTTATGCGACATGAGCGAATAAGGCCGCCGGTGGTTAGACTGCCGCCCAAGACCGGTATCGAAATGATTCTGGCAACGGCTTCGCGCGTCTCTCTCGTACTGGTTGGGCTAATCGCGGCGATCGCTGCGTTGCACTTTGGCCGGACCATCCTCGTTCCAATTACGCTTGCGGTAACGATTGGGCTGATGTTCGGGCCGTATGCCGACCGGCTCGACCGAGCCGGGCTGTCGCCGTGGCTCTCTTCCGCAATCGTCGTCTTGTCTTTCCTTGTGCTTCTGGGAACCATTGGAACGGGTTTCGCCGTGCCTTTGAGCGAATGGATCGACCGCCTGCCGGCCATCTGGCAGAAAGTCAAGTCCATACTGGCTGATTGGCAGGGCAGTGTCGCCACCTTTAATGCGCTCAGTGAGGATTTGCAGTCGCTGATAGGAAGCGAGAAGCAAATCTCCGTCTCTGTGGATGCAGGCGGACCGGCCACCGAGATCGCATTTTTGGCACCCGAGTTGCTCGGGCAAGTGGCTATCTTTTTTGCCAGTCTCTACTTCTTCATTGCCACGCGCGATGGGATTCGGGTGGCGATACTCCGGCTTTGTATAAGCAGAAGGTTGCGGTGGCGCGCTGCCCATATTTTTCGCGACGCCGAAATGCAGGTCTCGCGATACCTCGTCTCAATCACCGCCATTAATATTGCGCTCGGGATAACCGTGTCGGCGGCAATGTTTGCTCTCGGCGTGCCTACTCCGTTTCTTTGGGGTCTGCTGGCTGCGGTGCTCAACTACGTGGTTTATATAGGCCCCGCCGTAATGGCGCTGGTCCTGCTCATGGTGGGACTTGCTACCCTTTCAGGCGCAGCCGTTTTCGCACCGGCCGCCGCATACCTGTTTCTAAACTTCCTTGAAGCACAATTCGTAACACCGCAGGTACTGGGCCGACAGCTAACCATCAATCCGTTCGTCGTGTTTCTGGCAATTGTTTTCTGGCTCTGGATCTGGGGTCCCGCGGGTGGTTTCGTTGCGGTCCCGCTTCTTCTAATCTCCACTGTGACGGCGAACCACATCCTGCCCCTCATGCCCAAACCCCGCGACACGCGCTAGCGATTGCCGGTGAAAGTGTCCCGGACGGGATTTGGCGCCGGAACAATATCGCACTCCGGCCATTTTAGGTTCATCGTGCGTTCAGGCGGGATCGGTCAAAGAAAAGACCAACTGGCGACGCATGCCAAGGGGCAACGGGTTACGCGATATGCGCAACCCCGCGGGGGCCGGATTCTCAAAGGAGAGACGCAAGTGTCGAAACATTTCGCAAAATATCTCAGATCAACCACCGCCTTGGTTGCGGTGGCCGCCATTGCTCTCACGCCGGTGCCGCGATTGGCGGTAGCAGCCCCGCAACAATCACTGTTGCTGGCCCAATCCGAAACGGCAACTGAACAGGTAGAGGAGGTCGTTCCCCCGGAAGAACAACCTGCAGAGCAGCCCGCCGAACAGGTTCAGGAAGAAGCACCTGCAGCCGAGCAGCCAGCAGAACAGGT
>Ga0310345_10002292_pt1 | contig 19667 bp, 19 predicted proteins | sample HC15DNA20500_MG_FD_204667 | JGI IMG/M metagenome (GOLD analysis project Ga0310345, IMG submission 204667) | Marine microbial communities from station ALOHA, North Pacific Subtropical Gyre - HC15-DNA-20-500_MG | ecosystem: Environmental > Aquatic > Marine > Oceanic | place: Pacific Ocean: North...
AGGCGCCTATCAGAACGCGACATGGGTGGTCGGCGTCGCCAAGGCCGGGGACGAAGATGGCCACCCGCTGATGGGCGGCTCGATCATCGTCGATCCGAACGGCTACGTCGTGGAACGCGCCGGCACCACCGGCGACGAATTGCTGGTTCACGCCTGCGACATGGATCTGTCCGTCTTCGGCAAGCAGACGATCTTCGACTTCGCGCGCCATCGCCGGATCGAACATTACGGCCTGATCGCCAGCCAGACCGGAATGGTTGTGAAGGTATGAGCCTTCTGGACCTCACCGGGCTGGCGCCCATCGACCGCTACAAGCTGCTGACGGCGGTCATCGTCCCGCGCCCGGTGGCCTGGGTGACGACACAGGACCGTTCCGGCCGGGTCAATGCCGCGCCGTTTTCCTTCTTCAACCTTTTCGGGCAGGACCCGGCCCTTGTCATTCTCGGGCTGGAGAACCATCGCGACGGTTCCGGCCCCAAGGATACCGCGCGCAACATCGCCGACACCGGCGAGTTCGTCGTCAACATCGCGACGCCCGAATTCTTGCAGGCGATGGTCGGAACCGCCGCGGCCTATCCCGCAGATGTCAGCGAGCCCGAAGTCCTTGGCCTGGGTCTTGCCCCCTCGATGCATGTCGCGCCGCCCCGTCTTTCGGCAGCGCCGGCCGCGGTCGAATGCCGGCTGAGGGATACGCTGCGCTATTCGGCCGAGCGCGACATCGTGGTGGGCGAGGCCGTGGCCCTGGCGGCGCGGGACGGGCTGGTCGATCCGGAGCGCATGCATGTCGACTGGGGCGGGGTTTTCCCGATCGCCCGGCTGTTCGCCGACCGCTATGCCCGGCTTGAAGAGATCGGGCGACACGCAATACCGCAACCCGTGGACCTGAAATGACAGAACTTATCCACCGCTTCTCATCCGGGGTCTTCGTGATCGCCGCGACGCCCTTCACCGAGGACGGTGCGCTGGACCTCGTCTCGACCGACCGGATGATCGACTTCTATCTGCAAACCGGCGTCACAGGGCTGACCATCCTGGGGATCATGGGCGAGGCGCCCAAACTGACCGGCGCGGAATCGCGAAGCTTCGTGCAGCGCGTGCTGTCGCGTGTCGATGGCCGGGTGCCGGTGATCGTCGGCGTCTCGGGCGCCGGGCTTGATCCGATGCGCGCATTGACGGCAGAGGCGATGGAGGCCGGCGCCGCGGGCGTGATGGTCGCGCCCATGCACGGCCTGGGCCCCGAGGACCGGCTGGAGGCGTATTTCGCCCAGGTCTGCAAGGCGCTTGGCCCCGATGTCCCGATCTGCCTGCAGGACTACCCGCAGACCACCGCAGCCCGCTTTTCGGTCGAAAGCATCCTGCGGATCGCGCGGCGGAACCCGCAGGTGGTGATGCTGAAGCACGAGGACTGGCCGGGCCTGACCAAGCTGTCGCGGGTCCGCGCGGAAACCGGCACCGCGGATCAGCCGCGCCTGTCGATCCTGACCGGCAATTCCGCGCTGTTCCTGCCGCAGGAGATGCAGCGCGGCGCCGACGGGGCGATGACCGGGTTTGCCTATCCGGAAATGATGGTGCAGGTCGTGGAGCTTTGCCTGAAGGGTGACCAGGATCGCGCCGAGGACATTTTCGACGCCTATCTGCCGCTGGTCCGCTACGAGCAGCAGCTGGGTCTTGGACTGGCCATCCGCAAGGAAACGCTGCGCCGGCGCGGGGTGATCGCCTCGGCCAAGCTGCGCGCACCGGGGCCGTCGATGACGCCGGCCGATCACGACGACCTGACCCGGCTGGTCAAACGGCTTGAGAAACGGCTGGAGGAGTTGGGCTGATGGATCTGGGATTGAAGGGCAAGCGGGCGCTGGTCATGGCGTCGTCGCGCGGGCTGGGACTGGGCATCGCGCAGGTGCTGGCCGAGGAAGGGGCCGAGGTGCTTCTGTCCGGCCGATCGGCCGACAGGCTGGCGGCACAGGCCGGGGCGATCGACGCGAAGGGACGGGGCAAGGCCCATTGGGTCGCCTGCGACCTTGCCGGAAACGATGCCGCCGACACGCTGGCAAAGGCCGTGGCCGACAAACTGGGGGCGGCCGACATCCTCGTGGCCAACACGGGCGGTCCGCCGCCCGGCAGGATGATCGAGGCCGACCTTTCGGGACTGACCACGCATTTCAACCAGATGGTGTTGCGGGTGATCGAGACCGCCGACAGGCTGCTGCCGGCGATGCGCAAGGCCGGATGGGGCCGGATCCTTGCCATCGGTTCGTCCGGCGTGATCCAGCCGATCCCGACGCTGGCGGTGTCGAACACGATCCGTTCGGCGCTCGTCGGCTGGTCGAAATCGCTTTCGATCGACCTCGCGCCCAAGGGCATCACCGTGAACATGCTGATTCCCGGCCGCATCCATACCGAACGGGTGGACGAACTGGACGCCGCCGCCGCCGAGCGCGGCGGAATTTCGATCGAAGAGGCCCGCGCCGCCTCGGCCAGTGCCATTCCGGCAGGCCGCTATGGCACGACCGAGGAATTCGCAAAGACCGCCGCCTTCCTCGTTTCGGCACCGGCCAGCTACATCACCGGCAGCCTCGTGCGCTGCGACGGCGGCTCGATCAGATCGGTATGACCATGGATCTTGTCATCAGGAACGGCACCGTCGCCACGGCTTCGGACAGCTTCAAGGCCGATATCGGCATCACCGAAGGCCGCATCACCGCCATCGCCGAAAGCCTGTCCGCCGAGCGCGTGATCGACGCGACCGGCAAGCTGGTCCTTCCCGGCGGGATCGAGGCGCATTGCCACATCGCGCAGGAAAGCGCGACCGGCGGGATGACGGCCGACGATTATCGCACCGGCTCGATCTCGGCCGCGTTCGGCGGAAATTCGTGCTTCGTTCCCTTCGCGGCGCAGCATCGCGGCATGGGCGTGATCGAGACGCTGGACCTTTACGACAGCCGCGCGCAGGGCGCCTCGGTCATCGACTATGGCTATCATCTGATCGTCGCCGATCCGACGGAGAAGGCGCTGACCACGGAATTGCCGCAAGCCTTCGCGCGCGGGGTGACCTCGTTCAAGGTCTTCATGACCTACGACCTGATGAAGATCGACGACAGCCAGTTCCTCGACATCCTGTCGGTGGCACGAAGCCATGGCGCGCTGACCATGGTCCATGCCGAGAATTCCGGCATCATCAAGTGGATATCGGACCGGCTGGTGGCGGCGGGCCATGTCGCGCCGCGCTATCACGCCATCAGCCACCCGGCCGCCGCCGAGGCCGAGGCGATCAACCGGGCCATCACGCTGGCCCGGTTCGTCGACGCGCCGCTGCTGATCGTCCACGTTTCCACGCCCGAGGGTGCGGAACTGGTGGCCAGGGCCCGGCTGGAAGGCGCGAAGATCTTCGGCGAAACCTGTCCGCAATACCTGTTCCTGACCAGGGACGACCTGGACCGCCCCGGCCTGGAGGGCGCCAAGTTCATGTGTTCGCCCCCGGTCCGCGACAGCGCCACGCAAAAGGCCTTGTGGCGGCATCTTCAGGCGGGCACCTTTTCGGTCTTTTCCTCCGACCATGCGCCATACCGTTTCGACGCAAGCGGCAAGCTGTCGAACGGCCCGGATGCCACCTTCAGGCAGATCGCGAACGGGATGCCGGGCATCGCGCTGCGGCTGCCGCTTCTGTTCTCCGAAGGGGTGCGGGGCGGCAAGATCACGCTGAACCAGTTCGTGGCGCTTGGATCGACCAATGCGGCGAAGCTCTACGGGATGCATCCGCGCAAGGGGACGATCGCCATCGGCGCCGACGCGGACATCGCGATCTGGGATCCCGACGAGGCCCGCACCGTGACCGTCGAGGGCCAGCACGACAACATGGATTACACACCGTTCGAGGGGCGGCAGGTGACCGGCTGGCCTGTCACCGTCCTGTCGCGGGGAGAATTCGTGATCGAGGACGGCAAGCTGGTGGCCGAGCCGGGAAGAGGCCGGTTCGTTGCCCGCGCGCGGCCCGACTTTACCGGTTATCCGGGCACGGCCACGCCAGAGCTGGATCCGGCGTGGAACTTCGGGGCGGAGATCGCGCCATGACGGGACCGATCGTCGTCATCAACCCGAACTCGAACCAGGCGGTGACGGACGGTCTGGCCGAGGCATTGGCGCCCTTCGCCGCCGGGATCCGGATCGATTGCGTGACCCTGACCGAAGGCCCGTTCGGCATTGAAAGCCAGCGTGACGTCGATCAGGTTGCCCTGCCGCTGGCCGCTTTGATCGAGGCCCGCGCCGACGCCGCGGCCTTCGTCATCGCCTGCTATTCCGATCCGGGCATCGACCTGTGCCGCGAGACGGCCAGGGTGCCCGTCTTCGGGATCCAGGAATCCGGTGTGCTGACCGCGCTGGCGCGCGGCGACCGCGTGGGTGTCTTCGCCATTGCCGAAGCGTCGATCCGTCGCCATCGGCGCTACCTGCGCCGGATGGGCGTGGAGCACCGTCTTGCCGGTGAACGCGCGTTGAACATGAGCGTGGATGAAAGCGCGCGTGGCGAGGGGACGCTGGCGCGGCTGACAGAGGTCGGTCACGAGCTGATCGCCGATGGCGCGGATGTCCTGCTGCTCGGCTGCGCCGGGATGGCCCGTCATCGACGCCCCTTGCAGGCCGCCCTTGGCCGCCCCGTGATCGATCCGACACAGGCCGCCGTTGCCATGGCCATCGGGGCGGTGCTGGCCTGACATCTTCGCGGCCCGCCGCAGGACGATCCTGTCTGGCCCGGATGGGATGTCTTCGCAAGGCGCAAGGCCACCCGTGAGGTCGGCGAGATGCGTCGCCGGGGTTCCCGGACCCCGATCGGATCGAAAATGCGCCAGCGAGGGCGCTGCCTTTCATGAAAATTTGAAACGCCCTGATCGCTGCCGGAAAAATTCCGTGGCGGGCGGGACTGTGAAATCGTATTCATCCGGGATCAAATCTGGTGTCGGAGTGAAGCACATGATCAAGTCGGATTCTTCGTTGGAAGCCCTGCAAGACGCCAAGCGGCTGGTTCGGGATTATTATGCCGAACTCGACAGAGCAGAGGCCGACGGGATCGGCGATGCGATGGCCAGGTTCTGCGCGCCCGATCTTGCATGGCGTGGTTTTCATCCGTTCAACGAACAGACTGGACCCCGTGCCGTGGCCGACAGGTTCTGGAGGCCGCTCAGGCGAAGTCTGCGCCATATGCAGCGACGGCTTGACCTGTTCTTCGCGGGCCATAACGAGATCGACGGCTTTCAATCCGTCTGGGTGTCCTCGATGGGACATCTGATGGGATTGTTCGACCGTGCATGGCTGGGAATCGCGCCCACGCGCCAGATCGCGATGCTGCGCTATGCCGCGTTCCATAAAGTCGAAAGGAACCGGATCGCGGAAACCGCGATGTTCTTCGACATCCCGCATTTCATGGTTCAGGCCGGGCTTCGCCCCTTTCCGCCACAGACGGCAACGCATCTTGTCCAGCCCGGTCCGCGGACCCATGACGGGCTGATGTTTGACAAGCAGGACCCGGACGAGGGCGAGCGGACGCTGGCCGCCATCGATTTCATGGTCGGCGATGTCGCGACCTGGAAGGATCAGCGCCAGATTCCGCTGGTGGACGAATTGCGCCGGTCCTGGAACGAGGACATGGTCTGGTGGGGGCCCGAGGGGATCGGCGCGACCTACACCATCGAACGTTATGCCGAACAGCATAGCGGACCGTTTCGCGCCGCCTTCCGCGACCGGAAGTTCAACGGCCATCTGTGCCGGATGGCGGAAGGCAGGTTCGGCGGCTTCTTTGGCTGGCCGAACCTGACCCTGACCCCGACCGGCGGTTTCATGGGGATGCCGGGCAGCGACAGGCCGGGCGACATGCGCGTCATCGACATGTATCGGCGCGAAGGAGACAAGTTGGCGGAGAACTGGGTCTTCATCGACCTGCTGCATTTCTGGAACCAGCAGGGGCTGGATGTTCTGGGCCGGATGCAGGCACTGTCGCGATGACGGAGGGCGGAAAAGGGTGCGTGGATTTTTTTGTTGATAAGAATCTCGGAATGCGGCAGAAGTGAGTGAATACGAATTCAATCAGCCTTCGGCGCAGCGACGGGACACCCCCTCATGGCGGAAATCCAGCTACGGAATATCTCGAAGCGGTGGGGCAGCTTCGTCGGTGTCGACAATTTCGACCTGACGATTGCCGACCGCGAATTCCTCGTTCTGCTGGGGCCGTCCGGTTGTGGAAAGACGACAACGATGCGGATGATCGCGGGGCTCGAGGATGCCAGCGAAGGCGATATCGTGATCGATGGCCGCCGGGTCAACGATCTGGACCCCAAGGACCGCGACGTGGCGATGGTGTTCCAGTCCTACGGACTTTATCCGCATATCAACGTCTATGAAAACATCCGCTTTCCGCTGAAGGTCCGCAAGGTCGATCCGGCCACGCATGACGAACGGGTCATGCGCGCCGCCCGCATGGTCGAGCTGGAGGATTTCCTGCATCGCAAGCCGGCCGAATTGTCCGGTGGCCAGCGTCAGCGCGTCGCGCTGGCCCGCGCCATCGTGCGCGAACCGAACGTGTTCCTGATGGACGAGCCGCTGTCGAACCTGGACGCCAAGCTGCGTGTCTCGACCCGCGCGCAGATCAAGAACCTCAGCCACGAACTGAAGGTTACCACGGTCTATGTGACCCATGACCAGATCGAGGCCATGACGCTGGCCGACCGCGTGGTGGTGATGAAGAAGGGTGTCGTCCAGCAGGTCGGGACGCCGACCGAAATCTACGATCGCCCGACCAATACCTTCGTGGCGGGCTTCATCGGCTCGCCCGCGATGAACCTGATGCAGGGCAGCGTGAGAAACGGCACCTTCAGCGGCAGGAATGTCGAGGTCGGCGGCCTGGATGCGCCTGACGGCGACGTGGTGCTGGGATTCCGGGCCGAGGATGCGGCGCTGTCGGACCGCCCGGCCCAGATCAACGCGCCGCTCTATACCATCGAATTGCTGGGCGACGCGACGATGCTGACGGTGCGTGCCGGCGGCGAGATGGTGTCGGTCAAGGCCGGCAAGGAATACCGGGCCGAGATCGGGGATGCGGTCTCGTTCTCGGTTCCCGCCGATATCTGCCACCTGTTCGACGCCACGACCGGCGATCGAATCGTGGCAGGACAGGGATCCGCAAGACCGCCGCACGAATAGCGGATGCGGCAGACAGGGAGAGGACGAATGATGCTTAGGAAAATGCTGCTGGCGGGCGCATTCGCGCTGACGGGTGTCGCCGCGTCAGCCGAATGCAGCGAACAGAACGACACCCCGATCAGCCTTCTTGCCGCCGGCTTCGAGGCGTGGAAGGCGGTCGCCGACGAGATGGCCGAATGCGGCAATTTCTCGGCCGAGCTGGACCAGGAATTCCGCACCAAGCAGCCGGCGGCCTTCGCGGCGAACCCGCCGCTGTATCAGCTGGGTGGCGTGTCGAACGGCACGATCACGCCCCTGGTCAACGAAGGCACGATCCGGCCCTTGGACGATCTGGTCGCGAAATACGGCCAGGATCTGTCGCCCAACCAGTTGATCCGCATCGACGGCAAGATCATGGCGATCGCGATGATGGTGAACACCCAGCATCTGCAATACCGCGCCGACATCCTGAAGGATCTGGGCATCGCGGTGCCGACCACCTGGGACGAGGTCCTGGCAGCCGCCGAAAAGATCAAGGAAGCCGGCGTCGTCGATTACCCGCTGGGCGCGACGATGAAGTCGGGCTGGGATCTGGGCGAGGATTTCATCAACATGTTCTACGGCTATGGCGGCCAGCTGGTTGACGAAAACAACATGCCGACGGTCGACAACGAGGCCGGCATCAAGGCGCTTGAGACGATGAAGGCCATCACCGCCTATCTGGATCCGGAATATCTGGTATCGGATTCCACCTATGTCCAGCAGCAGTTCCAGCAGGGCAAGATCGCCATGGCCAATTTCTGGGCCAGCCGCGCCGGGGCTGCCGATGTCGAGGGTGAAAGTCAGGTCGTGGGCCTTGTGGAGACCGCGGCCGCACCGCGCGCCGTCCCCGATGGACCGCCCGCAACGACGATCTGGTGGGACGGTCTGGTGATCGCCAGGAACATCAGCGACGCCCAGGCCGAGGCCGCCTTCAAGCTGATCGTGGCTGGTCTCAGCCCCGAGATGGTCAAGGCCAATAACGGCGCGGCGATCTGGCTGATACCGGGATACGAGCCGACCCGACTGGCCAAGGGCGCGATCGACACGCTGAACGCCCAGCCTCCTGCCGCCGCCTATCCCTCGACCACCGCGATGGGACTGATGCATACCGCACTTGGCAACAATGTCAGCGATTTCCTGACCGGCGCCAGGGATGCCCGGGCCACGCTGGCCGGAATCGAGGCGGACTACACCACCTCGGCCAAGGAAGCCGGGTTGATCAGGTAAGGGAAGCCGGCCGGCGCGGCACATGTCCGCTCCGGCCGGGAAACGTCACGGGTCGCGGGCGGCCGGCCGAGCGGGAAAGGTGCAAACCATGAGGTTCAAGACATTCGCGGCCTTCGTCGCGCCCTCGCTGTTGATGATGCTTCTCTTCATCGCCATCCCGCTGTTCAGCGTCTTCACGCAGAGCTTTTACGTCACCCAGCCCATCTTCGAACGGGTCGAGGTCGAAAGCTGCACGCCCGGTTTCCCGAATCCGGTCTGCACCACCCGGACCAGCAGCCGCCCCAAGCTGGACGAAAACGGCAAGACCGTGACCGAGACACGGTTCGTCGGTCTGCAAAGCTATCGCAACCTGATCCAGCCCGATCGGGTCAGGGCGGCCGTGGCGGCCGGAAGCTGGTCGCAGCTGATGACCATCGACTTCTGGCGGGCGCTGCGCTTCACGCTGTTCTTCACGCTGGTCACCCTGCCCATGGTGATCGTGCTGGGACTGACGATCGCGATGGCGGTGAACAACGCGGTCCGCTCGATCCGCGGGCCGGTGATCTTCATCTCGCTGCTGCCCTTCATCATCACGCCGATCATCGGCGGGTTGTCGATTCGCTGGCTGTTCATCGGCGACGGAATCGTGACCCGGTTCATGGAATGGCTGACCTCGCAGAACATCTCGATGTTCTCGCAGGCCTGGACGCTGGAACTGATGATGGTGATCTATCGCGTCTGGGCTGTCGCGCCCTTCGCATTCGTGATCTTCTATGCCGGGCTTCAGACCGTCAATCGGGACACGCTGGAATCGGCCATTGTCGATGGCGCGAACCGATGGGAACGACTGCGCTATGTGATCGTGCCGCATCTGATGCCTCTGATCATCTTCGTGGCGCTCATTCATCTGATGGACAGCTATCGCGTGTTCGAGGAGATCATCGCCTTCTCGTCGCAGAGCTACGTCATCTCGCTGCAATGGCTGACCTACGACCTGCTGACGCCGGACCAGTCGGGCAATCGCGCGATCAGCCGCGCCTCCGCCTCGGCCATGCTGACGATGGTGGGCATCGTGATCCTGTTGATCTGGCCGTTGCGCCGCACCTGGCGCGAACACAAGGGAAGGACGTGACATGGCGAATGCGAAAGCCCTGCAACAGCCGCTTGGCCTGCGCCTGACCTCGGCCGGTTTTCTGATCCTGTGGTGCCTGCTGGCGGCCTTCCCGATCTTCTGGATCACGGTGATGAGCTTCAAGAGCCCGGTCGATGCCTTCTCGCCCAACCCGCTGGCGGTGATTTTCGGACCGCGGACCCGGGCCGAGGGGAACGGGTTGTCGATCATCGATATCGTTCTGGGCCTTGGCCTGCTGTGGCTTTCGTTTCGCCTTGCCTTTGGCTGGCTGCCTCGGATGGTGGACCGTTTCAGCCGGCCCGGCACGATCATCCTGGGCTGGATCATCGCGGTGATGGGCTATGCGCTGACCTTCGTGCTGGTCTTCTTCGTGCTGCTGCCGGTCCTTCTGGCCGGGCTGAACGCCATTGCAGGCACCCTGGGCCAGCCGATCATCGGCCTGACGACCGAAAACTACCGCGCCGTCTGGGTCGAAAACCAGTTCTACCGAAATTTCATCAACTCGATGATCGTGACCGGTGGCGTCGTCACGATTTCGCTGACGGTCGGAACGCTGGCGGGCTACGGCCTCTCGCGGTCGGGATCGAACCTGGCGTTCTGGTTGCTGATCGTGGCGCTGGTCTTTCGGGCACTGCCGCATTCGGTGCTGGTTGCGGGCTATCTGCCGGTGTTCATCAATTCCGCCGAGATCCTGCGTCCGATCCTGGGCGATGCGGCGCCGACGCTGTATGGCCAGCCCTATGCGGTGATCGCGGTCCTGGTGGCGATCAACCAGCCATTCACGATCTGGATGCTGCGGTCCTTCTTCCAGAACATCCCGACCGAGCTGGACGAGGCCGCGCGCGTCGATGGCTGTTCGCATTTCCAGGCATTCCGCCGCGTCATCATGCCGGTGATGTGGCCTGGCGTCATCACGACCGGGCTGTTCAGCTTCCTGCTTGCCTATAACGACTTTCTGGTCGCATCGCTGCTGCTGGACGCGCAGAACCAGACCATGGTCCCGGCCATCGCCAGCTATTTCAACCGCGAGACGACCACGACCGATCAGGTCGAGGCCATCGCGGCGGCCGTATCGATCACCGCGCCGCTGTTCCTGCTGGTGATGGTGTTCCAGCGCCAGATCGTATCGGGGCTGACCGCCGGGGCGGTGAAGGGATGATGACATGCCGCCCGCGCCACCCGGCCCGGAACAGGATGCCCCGCGACGATCTGCGGCGGGTGGTGATCCCCCCGCACCGATTCCGCGACATTTCTGACAAGGACGACGACAGATGAAAGGGTCCAGACCCGAACAGGCGGTGCTCAGCCGCGACACCGATCTGAGCAAGACCGACGAGACCCGCGCCGTGATCGAAGCGATGGTGGACGGGCTGAACGACCACCGCATCGACGATATCGGCCAGTTCTTCGCCGAAAGCTTTCGCTGGATGGGCAACCGGGGCTGCGGCACCAAGCTGGGCTTGCAGCAGTTCCAGGACAATTGGCAGCGCCCGTTCCAGGCCGCCTTTTCCGACAAGGTCTGCGTGGACGAGGCGCGGCTTTACATGGGCGAATGGGCCGCTGCCTTCGGCCGGCAGGAGGCGACCCATTCCGGTCCCTTCATGGGCATCGCCCCGACCGGCAAGCGGGTGCAGATCCGCTACATGGATTTCTGGAAGGTCGTGGAGGGCCGCATCACCGACAACTGGGTGATGGTCGATTTCCCCCATGTGCTGGCGCAACTGGGCGTCGACGTGTTCGGCGGCGAGGGATGGGAGGCCTTTGACCGGGGCGAGGCCACGCCCCCGCCTCCGCAGCAGGGGGCAACGGCATGAGGGACGCGGCACAGGACCGTCACACCGGCCACAAGGCAAGGATCGCGCCCCTGCGCGCGGCGCAGTATGATTTCAGCGAATCCGGCGTCCGGGCCACGCTGGAGCGTGCCTTTGCGCAAGACGCGGTAATCAGGCTGGCATTTCCCTTTGGCGACATGACCGGGGCTGCCGAGTTCTATGACCGGGCCTATGCGCCGCTGTTGGCGGCAATCCCCGATCTGGAACGGCGCGACACCATCGTCATGGCCGGGCCGACGCCCGAGGGCGCGGACTGGGTCGGCTGCGGCGGCTATTACACCGGCACCTTCGTCGCGCCCTGGCTGGACATCCCGCCGACCGGCCATCAGGTCCATATGCGGTTTCACGAATTCTACCGTTTCGAAGATGGCCGTGTCGCCGAGTTCCAGGGCCTGTGGGACATCCCCGAGGTCATGATGCAGGCCGGCGCATGGCCAATGGTGCCCTCGCTGGGGCGCGAATGGCATGTGCCCGCGCCCGCGACCCAGGACGGCATCGTGGCCGGACCGTGGGATGAGGCGCGTGGCATGGCGACCTGCCGGCACATCATCGACATGCTGGAACATATGAAACGCCATCCGGGGCAGGGCGGGCCGGAAGTGATGCAGATGGATCGCTTCTGGCACCCGCGGATGAACTGGTACGGCCCCTCGGGCATCGGCACCGGCAGGGGCATCAAGGGTTTCCGCAACTGGCACCAGATTCCCTTCCTGGCCGGAATGCCCGACCGCGGGACATATATCGATCAGATCGACTATCACTTCTTTGGCGATCACGATTATGCCGCCGTTACCGGCTGGCCCAACATGATCCAGACCATCACCCAAGGCGGCTGGCTGGGGATCGCGCCGACCGACAAGCGGATCACCATGCGCAGCCTCGATTTCTGGCGGCTCGAGAAGGGCCTGATCCGCGAGAACTGGGTGTTGGTGGATCTGCTGGACATGTATGATCAGATCGGCGTGGACGTGTTCGCCCGCATGCGCGAGTTCAACAAGGCGCGCCGTGGCTTTGATCCCGAGACCGGAAGGGCCGGTGCATGACGTTGCCGCGCACCCCCTCGTTTCGTCTGGACGGCCGCCGCGCGCTGGTCGCCGGGGCCTCGTCGGGCATCGGTCTGGCCTGCTCGGTCGCGCTGGCCGAGGCGGGGGCGATGGTGACCCTGGCGGCGCGACGTCGCGACAAGCTGGCGGCGCTGGCCGATGAAATGGCGGCGGCGGGAATGTCGGCGAGGATCCTGACGCTGGATGTCGCCGATGTCGCCGCGACCGAGGCTGCGATCGCGCAGGACGGACCGTTCGACGTGCTGGTGAACTCGGCCGGTCTGGCCCGGCATGGCCCGGCACTGGACACGACCGAGGGCGATTTCGATGCTGTCTGCGACCTGAATGTGAAGGGCGCCTATTTCCTGACCCGGGCGGTGGCATCGGGGCTGATCGCTGCGGGCCGGCCGGGCAGCCTGATCAATCTCTCCTCCCAGATGGCGCGGGTCGGCGGCATCGACCGCGCCGTCTACTGCGCCAGCAAGCACGCGATTGACGGGTTCACCAAGGCGATGGCGATCGAATGGGGCCGGCACCGGATCCGGGTGAACACCGTCTGTCCGACATTCATTCGCACCGCCCTGACCGAAAGCACCTTTGCCGATCCCGAACGCCGGGCCTGGATCGAGGACAAGATCAAGCTGGGCCGCGTCGGCGAGGTCGAGGATATCATGGGCGCGGTGGTCTTCCTGGCCTCGGACGCCTCGGCGCTGATAACGGGGACTGCGTTGATGGTGGACGGAGGCTGGACGGCGGAATGACGAAAGACAGAGCAACCTCGACGGATGTGGCCCGGCGCGCGGGCGTCAGCCAATCGGCGGTCAGCCGGGTGTTCACGCCGGGCGCGTCGGCCTCGGCGGCGGTGAAGGCCAAGGTGATGAAGGCGGCCGAGGAACTGGGCTATCGGCCCAACCCCATCGCGCGCGCGATGATTACCGGTGAAAGCCGGATCATCGGGCTGCTGGTGGCCTATCTGGACAACCAGTTCTATCCGTTGGCGCTGGAAAAGCTGTCGCACGCCTTGCAGCAGCGCGGCTATCACATCCTGGTCTTCATGGTGCCGCAGAACGATGCCGGCATCGACGGCGTGATCCAGGAACTGATGGATTATCAGGTCGATGGCATCATCACCGCATCCGTCTCGATGTCGAACGAGCTGACCGGCCTGTGCCAGGCGGCCGGCATTCCGGTGGTCCTGTTCAACCGCGGCCAGGACGACGCGCGTCTGAGCACGGTCACCTCCGACAACATGGCGGGCGGGCGCGCGGTCGCCAACTTCCTTGTCGCTGGCGGACATGAGCGCATCGCCCATATCGCCGGCTGGCAGCATTCCTCGACCGGGCGCGACCGCACCGCGGGGCTGGTCGCGGGACTGAAGGATCATGGGCGCGAACCGGCGGCGATCGTTGACGGGATGTATAACCGCGACACCGCGGCGGCGCTGGCGCGCGACCTGTTCGGCCGCGCCGATCGTCCCGATGCGGTCTTTGTGGGCAACGACCACATGGCCTTTGCCGTCATGGATGTGCTGCGCTACGAACTTGGCCTGTCCGTGCCCGAGGATGTTTCCGTCGTGGGATACGACGATGTGCCCATCGCGGCCTGGGCGGCCTATGACCTGACGACGATCCGCCAGCCCGTCAATCGCATGGTCGACGCCACGGTCGAGGCGCTGCTGTCGCGCATCGAGGGCGATACCAAACCGCAAAGAATTCTGATTGCCGGGTCGCTGATGATCCGTGGCTCGGCGCGCAAACCCAGGGTGCAGAAGACATGAAGAACTTCAATCCGAAATGGAAGGATTTCCCGGACTTCATCATCGGGATCACGAAGGAGATCTGGGAAGATCGCGGAATCGCGACCCTGGATCACTATTACGACGAGAAGATGCCGGTGCGTTCGCCGGCCTCGATCGTGGTCGGCAACAGGAACGTGGTCGCGGCGACGATGGCGACCCTTGCCGAGTTTCCCGACCGGACGCTTTACGGCGAGGACGTGATCTGGTGCCAGGGCAACGATGACGGGCTGCTGTCCTCTCACCGCCTGCGGTCCACCGCGACCCATCTGCGTCCGGGCATCTATGGCCAGCCGACCGGCAAGAAGCTGGTCTATCGCATTCTCGCCGATTGCTTCGCGCAGGCCGACCGGATCACCGATGAATGGCTGATCCGCGATCAGGGCGCCATCGTCCGCCAGCTGGGATGGGATCCGAAGGATTTCGCCCGCGACCTGATCGCGCGCGAGGGCGGGCCAGACAATTGCGTCCAGCCCTATCTGCCGGAAAACGACGTTCGGGGCCCCTATACGGGCAAGGGAAACGACAACGAATGGGGCGCGAAATACGCCGATATCCTGGCGCGGATCATGGGCGCTGACTTCACCGTCATTCCGGCCGAATACGACCGTGCGGTGATCGGCGAATATCCGGGCGGCGTCAGCATGGACAGTTTCGCCGGCGTCGATGAATTCTGGCTGGGCCTGCGCGCCAGCTTTCCCCATGCCGAATTTGCCATTCATCATGTCATCGGCCGGGACGATCCGATGATGCCGCCGCGCGCCGCGATCCGCTGGTCGCTGGACGGCAAGCACGATGGCTGGGGCGCCTTCGGCACGCCCACCGGCAAGCGCGTTCACATCATGGGCATCAGCCATGCCGAATTCGGCCCCTGGGGACTGCGCCGCGAATATGCCCTGTATGATGAGGTGGCGATCTGGAAGCAGATCCTGTTGCAGACAGGCGACCTTTGAGCGCGGCGAGATTCCCGCTGGTCATGTTGGCCGGCATGATGTGCGACGCGCGGCTGTTTCACCCGCAGATCGCGGCCATCAGCCGGTCGCGCGCGGTCCATCTGGCGCCGATCACCGGGCACGCCACGACGCAGGCGCTGGCCGCAGAAGTGCTGGCCCACGCGCCGCCGCGTTTTGCGCTGGCCGGGTTGTCGATGGGTGGAATCGTCGCCATGGAGGTGTTCGCGCAGGCGCCGGATCGAATCGCCGGTCTGGCGCTGCTGGATACGAACCCGCGCGCCGAACTGCCCGGAATACGCGAGGGCCGCGGCCCCCAGATCGAAGCCGTGCAGCAGGGCGCGCTGGCCGAGGTGATGGCAGACGGGATGATTCCGAACTATTTCGCCGAAGGGACCGAGGATCCGGCGATCCGCGACCTTTGCATGTCGATGGCCCGGGATCTGGGGCCGCAGGTGTTTGTCCGGCAATCGCTGGCCCTGCGCAACCGTCCCGACCGCCAGGACGTGCTGAGGCAGGTGAAGGTGCCGACACTGATCCTGTGCGGGCGGGGCGACCGATTGTGCCCGGTGGAAAGGCACAGGTTGATGCAAAGCCTGATCGCCGGGTCGCGGCTGGAGATCATCGAGGATGCCGGCCATCTGCCGGTGCTGGAAAGACCGGATCACGTGAATGCGGCGCTGCTGCGCTGGCTGGAGGAAACATGAAGGAATCATTGCTGAAACGTTTGCGGGCGGTCGATACGCCGACCGTCTGCAATGCGATCGAAGTCGCGCAGGGCCAGCGGGGGTTCAACGCTTTTACCCGCGGAACGGTGCTGTGTTCGGATCCGGCTGGGGGGGCAATCGTGGGCTTTGCTCGCACCGCCCGCATCGCCGCCTGTCGGCCGTCGGACGAGGCGCCCGAAGTGGTCCGTGGTCGGCGCATGGCCTATTACCGCTACATGTCCGAGGCACCCCGCCCCGGTATTGCCGTGATCGAGGATCTCGACGGCGAAAACGCGATCGGAGCCTATTGGGGCGAGATCAACACCGAGGTGCACAAGGGATTCGGCATGGCAGGCGCGCTGACCAATGGCGTGATGCGTGATCTGGGCGACTTGCCAGCGGACTTTCCGGTGGTTGCGGGATCGGTCGGGCCGAGCCACGGTTTCGTCCATGTCCGCGATTTCGATGAACCCGTGACAGTGTTCGGGCTGACAATCCATCCCGGCGATCTGGTCCATGCGGACCGCCATGGCGCCGTCGTGATCCCGGCCGAGGTCATCGGCCGGCTTGAGGCCGCGATCGACAAGCTGATGGCGACCGAGCGGATCGTTCTGGACGCTGCGCGAGCACCAGGATTCGACTTTGACCGCTTCGAGAGGGCGTGGAGCGAATTCGAAGCCGCCCGGACCTGAAAACCCGTCCGTCCGGCGAACCGGAAACGGCGGGCCATCGGCCCGCCGCCGGCATCGCGGAACGACATCCTGCGATCAGCCCTTCCAGGTCGCTCCAGCCGCCTCACCCGTTGCGATCACGCGATACAGCGCCGCCTCGCCGGTCATCGAGGGCACCGCGGAATTGGGCATGTTCTGGGGAATGCTCATCGTGTCGCCCGGTGCCAGAATGGCGGAACCTCCATCATAATCGACCCGCCAATGTCCGCGCACCGGCATGAGGACGGAGGGCTTGTCATGCTGATGTTTTCCGCCATCGGCCGAGCCATGGGTGATGAAATCAACCTCGAAGCCCGGCTTGTCCTTCAGGATGCCCCGTTCACCGATCACCTTCGCGGGTGACTTGTCGGCCAGTGCCGCCAGATCCCAGTAGCGCGCGACATAGCCCGGAACCACCTCGGCGGTCGTGGGTTCGGGGAACCTTGCCAGCTCGTCATCCGTCAGCAGCGGCATGGGCTGGACGCCATCGGGAAGGTTCTGGCCCTTCTTGCTGTCGTATAGCTTGCCGTTCTGCCCCAGGACCAGCCCGTGATCCCTGGCATCCTCGATCACCTGCGGCGCCCAGATCACGCCTCCGCCCGCGTCATCACCGCCCAGGATCGCCATGATCATGCCGTAATCGGTGCCGATATTCTCGAACCCGCGGAAAATCCCGGTCGGGATGTTGAAGATGTCGCCTTCTTCAAGAACGACTTCGCCCGCATCGCCCCAGCGTCCCCAGAAGAACCGCCAGCGTCCCTTGAGGACGAAGAACACTTCGGCCGTGCGATGCGAGTGCAGGCTGTTGCGACATCTCGGCGGTTGTCCGGCGGCGCCGATGTTGAAGCCGTGGGGGACGGTGATGTGCACATGCTGATCGGCACTTTCGCTGACGCCGCCGCCGATGATGGTAAAGTTCTCTTTCTGGTTCGAACCAGGCGTGTGCGCGTCGATGAAGGCGGTCTTGCAGGGCTGCAATTCGCCATAGCGGACGATGCGCGAACTCATCTCTTCGGGGGTCATTCCTGTTTCTCCTGTCTGCGGGTATAGAGGTTCATTCGGCCGCCTCGCGGCGCGGCGCGGCCTCGCCGTAGGGCACGTTGGTGCCGCCATAGCGGCGGACGCGCAGATTGCATTGTTCGGCGTGTCCCACGAAGCCTTCCAGCATGCACAGGCGCGAGCCATAGGCTCCGATCATCGCCGCGGCCTCGTCCGTCAGGATGCGTTGATAGCTGTGTGTCTTCAGGTATTTGCCGACCCACAGCCCGCCGGTATAGCGCCCGGCCTTCTTCGTCGGCAGCGTGTGGTTGGTGCCGATCACCTTGTCGCCGTTGGCGACGTTGGTGCGCGGCCCCAGGAACAGCGCACCATAGCAGGTCATGTTCTCCAGATACCAATCGTCACGGTCGGTCATCACCTGCACATGCTCGGACGCATAATCATTGGCGACCGCCAGCATCGCGTCATGATCGCTGCACAGGATGACCTCGCCATAGGCGTCCCAGCTGGCCCGCGCGGTGTCGGCGGTGGGCAGGATTTCGAGAAGCCGATCCACCTCGGCCAGCGTGCCTTCGGCCAGGGACCGGCTGGTGGTCAGAAGCACGGCGGGCGAATTGTAGCCATGTTCGGCCTGTCCCAGCAGGTCGGTCGCGCACATCTCGGCGTCCACCGTGTCGTCGGCGATGACCATGGTCTCGGTCGGGCCCGCGAACAGATCGATGCCGACGCGGCCGAACAATTGCCGCTTGGCTTCGGCGACGAAGGCGTTGCCGGGCCCGACCAGCAGATGCACCGGGTCGATGGTTTCGGTCCCGAGCGCCATCGCGCCGATCGCCTGGATCCCGCCCAGGACATAGATTTCATGCGCGCCGCCGATCTTCATGGCGGCGATGACGGCCGGGTTCGGTTGGCCGTTGAAAGGCGGCGTGGCGGCAATGATGCGGGGCACGCCCGCGACCGAGGCGGTGGCCACCGACATATGGGCGCTGGCGACCATCGGGAACTTGCCGCCGGGGACATAGCAGCCGACCGACTGCACGGGAATGTTCTTGTGGCCCAGGATGACGCCGGGCAGCGTCTCGACCTCGATATCCCTCATCGAATCGCGCTGCGCCTGCGCGAAATTGCGGACCTGTTCATGCGCAAACCGGATGTCGGCCATATCCGTCCCGGACACTTTCGACATGATCGCCTCGATTTCGCTTTCCGACAGGCGGAAAGAAGGCGGGCTGTAGCTGTCGAATTTCTCGGACAATTCGCGCACGGCGGCATCGCCGCGGGTTTCGATGTCCGTCAGCGTCGCCTCGACCACGGCGCGCGTCCTGGCATCGTCTTCAGCCCGGTCGCTTTCCGATCTGCCGCGCTTCAGATATTCGCTGGTCACGTTTCAATTTCCTTCTGTGGCAAACCGGCGGAGGCCGGCATGGATTGGTGAGGGCGGGCGCAGGCGGTCACGGGCCGTAATCCAGCAGCAGCCGCGGCAGTCCCAGCGAAAGCCAGGGAACGAAAGCGATGATCAGCAGCGCGACGATCATGGTGATCACCCAGGGCAGGATCCGCCGCGCCACCTTGTCGAACGAGATCTGGCCGACCTGCGCCGCCATGAACAGGTTGGCGCCAAGCGGAGGCGTCACAAAGCCGATGGCCAGCGCGACGATCATGATGATGCCGAAATGAACCGGATCCACGCCAAGCCGGGTCAGCACCGGCAGCAGCACCGGCGTCAGAATCACGATCGCCGCCAGGGTTTCCAGAAATGTCCCGACAATCAGCAGCAGCACGATGGCCGCCATGATCACGACATATCGGTTCTGGGTGACCTCGGTGACGAATTGCGCCAGGGCGAGGGGGATCTGTTCAAGCGCGATGATCCGGCCGAATGCGACTGACGCCCCGATGATCACCAGCACCGCCGACACCAGCAGCGCCGATTCCAGCAGCATTCCCGGCAGGCGGGACGGGGGCAGTTCGCGATAGACGAAGACACTGACAATCAGCGCATAGACCACCGCGACGGCAGAGGATTCGGTTGGCGTCACGATCCCGGCATAGATCCCCCCCAGCACCACCAGGGGCATCAGCAGCGC
>Ga0310345_10002293_pt1 | contig 19663 bp, 16 predicted proteins | sample HC15DNA20500_MG_FD_204667 | JGI IMG/M metagenome (GOLD analysis project Ga0310345, IMG submission 204667) | Marine microbial communities from station ALOHA, North Pacific Subtropical Gyre - HC15-DNA-20-500_MG | ecosystem: Environmental > Aquatic > Marine > Oceanic | place: Pacific Ocean: North...
TGGTAAAATTTCTATTAGAACAATTGAAACATTAAATGATGAATGGAAATCATATGAAGAATTTAAACCATTTGATACTAATCGTAAAGAAAAACAACAAACTTCTGTTGATTTAGAATGTTGGGCTGATAATGGTTGGGCGAAAATTAAGAGAGTTATTAGACATAAAACAAAGAAGAAAATTTATAGAGTAAATACACATTGTGGTGTAATTGATGTAACAGAAGATCATAGTTTAATGAATTCAAAAAAAGAAAAAATAAAACCAAAAGATTGTATTGTTGGTGAAACTGAATTATTTCATAGTTATCCTAAATTTGATATAAAAGAACCATTACATTTAAATGAAATTGTTGAAATTATAGATGAATATGATAATTGTGAAAGAACTATTGAAGAAAAAGAGGCATTTATATTTGGTTTATTTTTTGCGGATGGTTCATGTGGTAAATATAATACAAAATCATCGGGAATTAAATATAGTTGGGCGATAAATAAAGCGAATCGTAAATTAATTGAAATATCTAAGAAATATTTGATTGAATTATATGGAGATTCTACAAATTTTAAAATACTTGAAACTATAAAAAGTTCAGGATGTTTAAAGTTAGTTCCTAAAAGAAGTATTAAAGTAATGGTAGATAAATTTAGAGATATTTTTTATGATAAAGATAAATTAAAAATAATTCCAGATAAAATATTGAATGCTGATTATAATATTCGTTTAAATTTTTTCATAGGTTATTTTTCAGGGGATGGATCTAAATGTAGAAATTCAAGAGTAAAAACAATTCGTTTTTCCAACAAAGGGAAAATTGGTAGTTCTCATTTATATTATTTAGTTAAATCACTTGGATATGAATGTAGTATTCAAGTAAGAAAAGATAAATTAAATATTTATAGATTAAATTGTTGTATTGGTACTGATTGGAGAAGGAAACAGAGGAAAGCACCTTATGTTGTAAAGAAAATGTTGGATTTGGGATATAATAATGAAAATGAATTTGTTTATGATATTGAAACAGAACACGGGTGTTTTAACGGAGGTATTGGGGAAATTGTCGAATCGAATACGGACTCGGTCTTCATTCATTTCAAAGTTCCAGACGATATAGTAAAGGAGCATGGTTTATTTAGTGATGTTGCTTTAAAGTGGACTATAGATGAAGCAATAGAGTCGGGTGAATTGATTACACATGGTAAATGGAAAGGTAAATTAGGTGAATTGGTTCCATTACCATCACCACATGATTTAGAGTATGAAAAGACGTATTTACCGTTTATTTTATTTTCAAAGAAGAGGTATGCTGGGTGGTTATATGAATTTGATGTAAAGAAACCGAAATATTTGGATTGTAAGGGTATAATTTTAAAAAGACGAGATAACTGTAGATTTTTGAAAAAGATTTATGAGGGTTGTTTATATCGAATATTGAACAATCAAATGGATGATTCTATAAAATTTTTAAAGGAATCTTTGGATGATATTTTATACAATCACGAAAGAAAGAAGTATCCAATGAATGATTTTATTATATCAAAGACAGTAAAATCAATAGATAAATATAAAGTAGATAATAATACCCAAGAAATTTTAGATGATAAATATGGGAAATTAGAAAAGTTAATTATAAAAGCATATACAGATAATGAAATGAGAGATACTACAATAAACACTAAATTTACATCAGATAAAGTAAGAGAAAAAATATTAAAAATGAAGAAAGTATTTGAAAAGAAAGAGATAACAGTAGATAAAGCGAAAGTATTATATCAGGCATCTTTATGTAAATATTCAAAAGATTTAGAAGATGACATAAAATTAGTAGATAAAAAGAAATTCGGACAATTAAATCTTTTAAAGGAAAAGATTCAGTATTATGATATGAGAAAGGTAAATATTGCTCATGTAATGTTGGCTTTAAGACAGTTATATAGGGATCCGGGAAATGCTTTTGCTTCAAATGATCGAGTTCCATATTGTTTTATTGAAAGATTAGATGTTAAAGAGAAAAATTTATTGCAAGGTGATAGAATCGAGACTCCGACTTTTATTACTAAAAATGATTTACGAATAGATTATTTATATTATATTGAAAGGCAACTAGAGAAACCAATCATGCAATTATTTGAACAGGTTGATCCAAGAGCAGCAATGCTTTTTAGAAATATTAGACGAATTGGTAAGAATAGAAAATCAGGTCAAAGTGAAATAACCAAATTTTTTGGTGGAAATATAATAGGAACAAAGAAAAAGAAGAAAGTAAAAATAGAAATAGATAGTGATAGTGATAGTGATATAGAAATTCCCGTAAAACGTAGAAGAAAAAAGAAAGTAATAAAGAAAAAAAATTAATATATAAATTAATTTTTAAAAATATTTATGTTATATATATTATATATATATAGATAATGGCAGTTATTGTATTAGATGTTGATGAATACGTTGAGTTTTTAACCGAACTTGTCAAAATTGTAACTATTTTCGCTGTAGTTTATATTCTTAACAGTTACTCTTCTAACAAAGGGGTTTTCCAAGCAGATTCAGTTGATATTGCGATCTATTATACTCTTGGTGTTACTTTTTATCATCTCGTAGTTAAAAAGTTAATTGCTTTTGAATAAATAATATACAAGTTAAATAAATTTAATTCAATCTTTATTAAAATTGAATTAAATACATATTTGTAAGATTAATTATAACTTAAATATGGGAGTACCTGGCTATTATAGATATATAATAAAGAATTTTCCTTATTGTATAAAAAAGAATAATAACTTTTTAAAACAGCCATATCTTTTTTTCGATTATAATGGAGTAATTCACTCTATTGTAAATGATCTTTTGACAGTTTATGAAAATATAAATATTTCACAAGATGAATTTATTAAACATGTATGTCATGGAACAGTTGAATATACTGATAGAATAATTCAATATATTCGCCCACAATTTGTTTATATAGCGATGGATGGTGTTGCTCCGAGAGCAAAAATGACGCAACAAAGATTAAGGCGTTTTAAATCAGCAAAAGAAAGAGATATTTCAAAATTTGATAGAAATTGTATTTCTCCAGGAACAGATTTTATGTTAACTTTAGAGCAAGAGATAAATACTTATCTTGCCAATACTTTACCAAAATATGTAAAAAAAACAATTTTTTCTTCAACAGCAAATCCGGGAGAAGGTGAACATTGTATTATGGATTATATAAAAAAAGAATGTAAAGATAAAGATCATCAATTAATAATTTATGGTTTAGATGCTGATTTAATTTTACTTTCAATGGCTACTTTATTTCCAAAAATTTATTTATTGAGAGAAGTTCAATTTTTTGAAAGAAGTTATATAGAAACACTTGATACAAAGTTATTACAATTTAATTTTTTATGTATAGATACTTTGAAAAGAAGTATGATTAAGGATGTAGAACATAATTATCATATTCGTATTAAGAATCAAAATAGTTTTGTAAAAGATTGGGTATTTATGAGTTTTTTTTTAGGAAATGATTTTTTACCACATTTAAAGGCTTTAGATATTTATCATAATGGAGTTCAACTTCTTTTAAAAACATATTGTGATTTTTTAAAAAAATCAAAACAGACATTAAATGATTATTTAATTCTCCCGGATGATACAGTTAATATGTATTTTCTTCGTAAGATATTTAATAAATTTGATAAAAATCAAGAAAATTATATTATTGAAAATATTAAACATTATAAACATAAGCGTATTTCATTAAATGATTATCCTATTAGATATTGTTATAAAGGTTGGAAAAATCGTTATTATGACTATTTTTATAAGACCCATTCTCAATATTATATTGAAAGAGTAGTTAAGGATTATTTTAAAACATTAATGTGGACGAAAGATTATTATTTTAAAGGTTGTCCATGTTGGAGGCATTTTTATAAATATCATGGTGTTTTAATTCATTCAATGAATGAATTTTTACAGCATAATGATTTAAATTTAATAAAATTTGAAAAAACAGAACCTTATACATCTCAACAACAATTAATGATGATTTTACCAGCAAAATCAAGAGGAATTCTTCCAGAAGTATTACAAAAAATGATGACAGATCCAGAGTCTGAATTAATTGAATATTATCCGGTAGATTTTAAATTACATACAATGGATAAAATACGTGATTGGATGTATGAACCAATATTACCATATATTGATGATAAATTGATATTAAAATATGTTTAAATAGATTGTATTTCATTTCTGAAAATGCGACTTTGAGTTTCTTCGTTAATAATAATATTTTGTTCATCCATTTTTTTAACAAAGCAAGTGCGACATAATGCACATGACATTTTTTTATTACACATAAACCATTTATCAATACACTTTTTATGATAACAATGGCCACAAGGTAATACTCTTTTATATTCACCTTTTTTATATTTACTAGTACAAATGGCACAACAAGATTGTTGTGTAATTAAGTCATCCTCCTCTTTTATTTTTTGATATTTAGGAAGATGGGATAATAATTCTTTCATTAATTTCTTTTTTTTCTTTTTTGGTGTAACTTTAATATTAATTCGAACATATCCACGATTATCATTATTTGTTATATGATGTATATCTTCACCTGTTAACAAATTATAAAGAATATCGTTGACATTGCTTAATATAAAATCATAATCTGCAATGAGATTTTCAGAATCAATGAGTTGGTCAATTTCCATTGAGTTATATGTTAAGTTAATATTAATTTTTGGTATTTTTTACTCACATTGATTAAATAGTACAATTCTAGGATATAATGAAAAACCTAATAATTTTGCTATAGATTTTTGAAGTTTAATTGTTGCGTTTATTATTAAGTCGATTACTTGTCTTGCGCAATTTTTGTTTGTTGGTAATTTTTTATAATTATTAGATATATCTTTAGCAATTAAATTCATTTCACCATTATCAATATGTTCAATTGTTTCAGTATTAGTTATTAAAATTTTTGATTTTTTTATTATATTATCAATTAGATCAATTTCTTTTAATAAAGCTTTTTTTCTTTTAATTAATTTATTATGAATATCAAAGACTAATTTCCAATTATGTAAATTAGAAAGTCTTAATTCATATGCTTCTATCCTATTTTCTATCAAATTATATTTTGTATTCATAATTTTTGTGTATACAATGATGAATATAAAATATATTGGAAATCTCAATTAGATATATTTAATCATTACAGGATGAAATTTTTGTGTATTATTTTTACAGACATTTGGTACAATTTTATAATCAGTTTTTTTGTAATAAAGTTCTAGTTCTTTATATTCAGGACAAAGATATATTTCTGTTATATTTTCTTTTTTTAAAAATGAATAAAATTTATTTAAAATTTTACTACCTAATCCTTTATATTTTTCATTCATATTTCTACAAATATTAAATAAATAATTATTTATTTTAATAGTGTTTGAACTAGTTATTATATAATAATATACTAATTGTGAATAGGATGTATACAAATTTACTTCTTGAGATATTTTTAAAATATTTTCGTTATGTGATAGAAAGGCAAAAAAAACAACAGAATTATTTTCAATACCAAATAATCTGTATTTAATAATAGTTTTATCATTTTTTATAAAATTCATAAAGGTATCAGCAGTATTAGAATTTTGTTTAAAACCTGTAATAAAAATTTCTTTAATTTCATTCTGCCAATTTGGATTTTTTAAAAGAGCAACAAAAAGGTCTTTATTATTTTTAAAAACTACTAATTTAATCATTTACTAATAGTTAATTCTTTTTCTTTAACTTTTTTACGATTTTTCTTTTTTGCTTTTCTAAAATATTAATCATTTTAATCTTTTTATTAGGACTAAATGCTGGGAATGTAATGCCAGATTTTAAATATGTTAATGCTTTTTCAATAATAGTAAGCATTCTTTCTGACTTTTCTTTTTGATTTTGGGCGATAATATTAGTTAATTGTTGAAATCCTAACCCAATTGCCATTGGTTGAAAAATAGGATTAATTTTTAATATATCATCAATTTCTTGAATATTATTTGTTAATTTTTTAAAAGGTGACATAATTTGATTTAATAAGTTTTTATATTTAGAACAAAATCAATTTTAATAAACTGATTATTAAAATTGATTTTTAGGGGATTTATATAGAGATATAGATTTATATTAATATTATCCAAAAATTGTTAAATACTATTTTAATATTTCTTTAAATAAATAATTATAATTGATTTATACTGAATTTATATAATATTATCGAATAATTATATAATGCTAGGAATTAACGAATTCTATTTATATTTTAAAGAACAAGATTGGAATCTTGCAAGCCGGACATTTATTAGAATTACAAAACCAACAACCAAATGTGTTAAAAAAATTCTACTAAATAAATGTAATTTATTACCTGATTTGAATAATTTAATTATTGATTATCTTTATTGTACTAATGATTCATTTTGTTTTGATATCCATTTTTGTTTTATTGATAAAGAACAGACCTCTTTACATTGTTATATAATTCCAACTATTTATAATGAACGAAAGAAAACAATTAAACATCTCAAATTTCTAATTCCACATATATCTGATATAATATTCAATAATGATGCTTTTAAACGCTTTTATGAAAATATTAAATCTTTTGATTATACGGTTGTTGAAAGTAAGAGAGGAATTAATCTTTATTCAAATCCAAATAATTACAAAAATAAATGGTTAATGAATGGTACTTTTTATAACAAGTAATCTTACTGAAAAATAAATTATCAAATTATAATTAATAAAAATCAGTCCCAAATATATATATATTTTTATATTTGATATTAATATATAATAATTATGAAAAGAGATAAAATTACAAAAATTATTAAAAAATCAAAATATTCAAGAAAAACTGGCAAAAAATCAAAATATTCAAGAAAAAAAAATCAAAAAGGAGGGGATGAAGTTAAATGTGACATCATATATTCAAGAGAAGATAATATACTAAGAAAACCTACAAAAACCCAAGCAGAACTTGATATAAAAAAAATATTAAATGAAAACCCTGATATAGGACCAGATGATGTTATTGTCACACCACAATCAACGGTATTCGATAAAAGATACAAAGACACAGTCAATAATTCAACACAACCTGGAAAAGATTTAGCTACAGATATCAATTCATTCGCAATGTACGCATCACACGAATTATTCAGTAGTTATTATAAAAAAATGAGAGGTGAGGATGTGACTGAGCGTAGGCGGCAACCTCTTAATCTTAGTCTCCCAGGTCAAATACTTCACGATGACCCTATTTGGAGAAAAATTCATATATATGAAAGAAAAAGAACTAAATATATTACATATATAGAGACAAAACCAACCTTTCAGGGAATTAATGATGGTCCCGACTATCATTGGGAAAACGAAACATATTCTCTTGATAAACTGACAGATTTTAGAGAAGTTGTTATGCGACCATATAGAATAATTAATGAAGCAATTACAAAACATAATAACGATAACAGGTATTTGCCTCATAAAAAAATTTATTTTGTTTTTAAAGGTGGATTAAGTTTAAAATATATGTTAGAATCACTTATTGCTGATATACAATGTCATACAGGAACGACTGATAATACAAATACCAAAATGGTTACTGACACAAATTACGGGGATCGTGCCAAAACATGTAACGAAACAAGACAACTTAAGTTTAATGAACCAAAAATGGTTGATGAAATTGAGCATCTTGTATTTGAGACACTAACAACGGATTATATTGGCCAAGATGCAGAAAAAGCATACTTCAAAGCAAGTGATTTTGATACTGGTATTTATATAAATCCTGAGACTTTTTCTACAGATTATACAAAAGTTGTTAGTATATCATTGAGAATATTAATGGATCAAAAAGAAGTATTTGACATGATTTGGAAATATAATGTAAAAAATACTGAACCTCTTCTAAGTTCTAACAATTTAGATTTAGATTTAGATAATTATATTAGAAAAATTTTTGTTACAAAGACAAAAAAAAGAAGTTTTAGACAAAACTCATTTCTGCCAAAAGATACTGATAGACAAGCGAAGAAAAATGCTATAAATGCTAGAAATCTGTATTATAAGATGTGTGTTGATTTATTTCTTGATAGACTTAGAATTATTACTGATTTAGAAAGAATTTTTCCTATATTATGTGATTATGATAAAAATACAGGAGAAGTAACTAAGAAAGGAACCGTAACTGAAAAACATCTAGAATTTCTCAAATTGTTTGATTATGACAAAATTCATGATACAACTACTAAACAATTATTTAATGATGTCAATATAAGTTTTCTTACAGGTGAAGTAGATATAGATAAAACTAAGTTTATTTCTCCAATTACTAAATATAAAAAGAAATATCCATTACACCCAATGCAAAATATTTTATACAAAGAATATGCTCAAAATCGGACTGGACAAAGTCTAAGAGGAATCCCAAAAAACTCCAAGACAAAAAAAATCGCATTCAATTCTGGTGAATTTAGAGAACAATGTATTGATACTCATGAAGATAAAATATTCAGTTTTTGGGATTTTACCACAAGAAAGACAAAAAAATCACCATATTATATATCAAACAATGATTCTATCAATTTACAAAGAATTTCCGAACAACAAGAAAAGATATTAGAAATAGAAAATGGCACAGACAGATCGAATTGGCCAACTTCAAATACAAATTTTGGATTAATACGAACTAAATTAAATTACAAACTTATAATGAGATATAAACTAGGTAAACATTGTCCATGGCAAGATTATGTAAAAGATGCTCCCGGAGAAATGATTGATATTTCTATCCCTCGTCCATCTGATGCGGATATTAATTCATTCTATAACGATAAGAGTGCTATGAATATAGCAAAATATAAATATATAACAATGATTAATGGTATTAACACATTAAATTTAAATTATATTGTTAAGGATACTCTTACTATGTTGGGACATCATAATATCTGTCCTTGGTCTGATCCAAAATATAAAAAACGATTACATAGATTATTTATTGTCGTATTATTTAAATATATATTGAAATCTTCTATAGATCGGACTGCAATTAATCTAGAAACATGGAAAACATCTGCTAACTCTTATATAAAACCAATTAGTGACAAACTAGTTGAAACAAATCTGCGTAGTTGTGCTAGTTATTTATTTCAAGAAGAAGATGAACCACTTAATCAGTTGGAAACTGTTGTTATTAAGGAATGGAATAAAAGAATGAATACCCAAGAATACAAGGAAAAAACAAATTCTACACGATGGGAGAACCTTAAAAGAACATTTAATTTAAAATTATATATTCGAGAATTATTAGATAATTGGGGAAATGCTCAAAAATATATTATGGGAGAACAAGATGACCTTGAATTTCTATTTAATCAACTTGTTTATAAAACAGCACTAGAATGGGCAACGTGGGTAGTAAAGCGACTAAATGTTGACAAAAAAGACAAAATAAAAGTAAAAAAGGAATACGATATTTTACAATATCTATTTTTAGTACAAGATAAAACTGGTATTATAGAAAAACAACCAGAGGAGACAGGAAGAAATTATAATTTCATACCAAGAGAAACATTACTTAATACAATTCGTAAGTCTATGAGTTCCGAAAAACTCAAAATTGATAATTATGTGAGAAGGGCAAGAGCATATCATGATGCTTTACCAAGGACTCAAAAACTAAAAGGCGCGATAACTGAGGAACGGTTTGCGATTAACGAGGGAGATAGACTAAACAAAATAATAAATAAGAAGAGAGACCAATATAAACAAGACGAAGAACAGCAAATATATTATAGAAAAGTAAGAACATATTTATCACAATATAGAACTTTTGGAAAGGAAAAAAAAAAAGATGAAACAAAAGCTCTTGAATTTCAAAATAATTTAAACAAGATTATCACGGATATATATAATAAATATATAAATCCTGGTGAATTAGTATCCCGAATTCAAGGTATGAATATTGAAGTTGCCAGAGTCTTATTTAATAAATATTTTAGTAATGATAACAATCCTTTAGAAACGATTAGGACCTATCGTGGAGGAAAAACAATAAGAAAACATAGAGGTATTCATCAAACAGGTGGTAGTGCTGGAAAATTAAAAAAAGGTTATAAATATTCTGGTAAAAAATTAAAAAATGGAAAAGCAGAAATCATAAAAGTTAAAAAGATTAAAAAGATTAAAAAGAATTAAATTGGAATAACTAAAAACAATAAATATATGGATTTATGAAATAATTTATTCTTTCATTCTCAATAAGATAATATTCTTTATTTTTAATCATATTTTGTTAATTTTTTAAAAGGTGACATAATTTGATTTAATAAGTTTTTATATTTAGAACAAAATCAATTTTAAATTAATTTAATAAATTCATTAACAACTTCATCGCCAAATTCGCTAGTTGTTAAACTTTTTTGTGTTGTTGATGGATTTATATCTTTAGTAAAACAATTTCTTGATAATACATTTGAAATACTTTGTTCAATAAATTTTGCATAATCAGTTAGGCCTAATTGTCTTAACATCATTGCTAATGATAAAATTGTTCCTGTTGGATTAGCAATACCTTGTCCTTCAATATCAGGAGCACTTCCATGAACTGGTTCATATAATCCACAACCATTATCATTTAAAGACATAGATGGTAACATCCCTAAACTAGATGATAAAATAGCAGCTTCATCTGAAAGAATATCTCCAAAAAGATTAGCAGTTACAATAACATCATAATTAGTTGGATATTTTATTAAAAAATAACTCATAGCATCAACATATTGATATTCAACTTCTATATCAGGAAATTCCTGTTTAATTAGATGAGAACAACTTCTCCATAATTTAGAAGTATTTAATACATTAGATTTATCAACAATACAAAGTTTTTTCCTTCTTTGAGATGCTAATTTAAAAGAATATCTTAAAATTCTATTAATTTCTTTACTTGAATATTTCATAATATCTTCAGCATAATCTTCTTGTAAAATTCCACATTCAGATTTATAAATACCTGCTGATAATTCTCTAACAAAGACAATATTTGTACCTTGAATAACATCACTTTTTACTGGAGATGCATCTATTAAATTATCATAAACAACTACTGGTCGAATATTACTATATAAACCCATACCTTCTCGTAATCTTAGTAATCCTTTTTCTGGACGAAGATCGGATTGTAATTTATTAGCATCTGGATGACCGACTGCTCCTAACAAAACACCATCAGAACTTTTACATTCATTTATAATTTCTTCGGTTATTGGAGTTTGATATTGTTTATAGCATGTATAACCAATAGGTAATTGTTTAATTTTGAAATTAATGGATGGATTTGTTTTTTTTATAATATTTAATAATTTTAATGCTTCATGAGTAATTTCTTTACTAATTCCATCGCCTATTAATTCTATAATTTTGTATGTTTTAAACATTTTAAGGATGATTTCTATTTAAATAAATAATGTTTATTATATTTAAACCTATTATATATAAAAAAATGAAAGAAAGCAAGTTAATTATCTTTGATACTACTTTAAGAGATGGAGAACAATCACCCGGTGCTACTTTAAACATTGATGAAAAAGTATTAATAGCAAAACAACTATATGCTCTTGGTGTAGATGTCTGCGAAGCTGGATTTCCAATTGCTTCAAATGGTGATTTTGGGGCAGTAAGACGAATAGTAGAGGAAACAAATAAAATTGATCTAGAAAGACCAAATGGTCCAATGATAATTTGTGGTCTTGCTAGATGTTGTAAAAAAGATATTGATAGAGCACATGAGGCACTTAAAATGGCAAAAAAACCAAGATTACATTTATTTTTAGCAACAAGTGATATTCATTTAGAATTTAAATTAAAAATTAGTAGAGAGCAATGTTTATCAAAAATTAAAGAAATGGTTACATATGCAAAGACATTATGTAAGGATATTGAATTTTCTCCAGAAGATGCTTGTAGAACAAATTTAGATTTTCTATGTAAAGCAGTCTCAGTAGCAATTGACGCAGGTGCTACGACAATTAATATTCCAGATACAGTCGGTTATATTACACCTAATGAGATGTATAATATTATTTCACATTTGAAACAAAATATTGCTAAATTTAATGATGTAATATGGTCTACTCATTGTCATAATGATTTAGGATTAGCATCGGCAAATACATTATCAGGAATTTTAGCAGGTGCTAGACAAGTTGAGGTAACAATAAATGGTATTGGTGAAAGAGCAGGAAATACTAGTTTAGAAGAAATAGTAATGACTTTATCTACTAGACCACAAGTATATCCAGTAAAACATTCTATTAATACTACAGAAATAATGAAAACTAGTAGAATGGTTAGTTGTCTTACAGGAATGGTAGTTCAACCAAATAAAGCAATTGTTGGTGTAAATGCTTTCGCTCACGAAGCAGGTATTCATCAACATGGTGTTCTTCAAAATGAATTAACTTATGAAATAATGAAACCACAATCAGTTGGATTACAAAATAATTCAATTGTTTTAGGTAAACATTCCGGAAAACATGCTTTTAAAGAACGTATTATTCAATTAGGTTATACGGATATGACCGATGAAGATATTAAATTAGTAGTTCAAAAGATAAAAGATTTAGCTGATATAAAGAAAAAGATTAAGGATGATGATATTCATGCTGTTATAGTTAATGAAACTCTATGTACTGAGAATGAATGGAAAATTGTTTCAATAGAAATAAGATCAAGTCATGAATCTAAATCACAGGCTAATATTTCAATGATTAATAAAGAACATAGATATATTTCAAGAAAGTCATCTGGAAATGGTCCAATTGAAGCAATTTATAATTGTATTTCTCATATAATAGGAATCTCAACAAAACTAAAAGCGTATAAAGTGGATTCAATTACATCTGGGTTTGATGCTTTAGGTAGAGTATCAGTTAAAATTAGTGATGATAATATTTTATATTCAGGATATAGTACTCATACAGATATTATTATGGCTAGTGCTTATGCTTATATTAATGCTATTTGTAAGATGACTGTTTCTAAAGAATAATTATCTACAACGATATTCGCAAGATTGTTTAGTTCTTATTTTATGTAAAATTTTACTATTACAGTGAATACATTTAATATAATTAATATCATTTAAATTTTTGACTAGAATATGAGTCTTTTTTTGACATTTATTACAAATATAATCAACTTTTTTTTGGACGGGTTTTTCATTATTTTTTTCCATTATTAATATATTTATATATTAGATTTTAAATATTTGATAATCTTAGTACGTTTTGAATCAAACAAAATTGGCATAAATATAATCTTGCTTGACCTATATTTCCTGTATAATCAGAATTATGTTTATTACAAATATCACAACAATCTTGAACATAATTGTTTATAATTATTGCGACATCTTTAGGTACAATTACTGTCATAATTTGAATTAGATAATATTTTTTATAACAAAATTGTATTTTGTTAATAGGAGTAATAGGTGTAATAATTTGATCTGTACCAGATCTTACTTTTGTAAATAACTTAAAATATTGTGTTTTAGATCTATGAAATATAATAGATTCGTTATGAGTTATTCTTATAATTCTAAAATTAGATGTAATTGTTTCTATTTTAGGATAATTCATATATATATATTTTTATAAGTTATAATTAAATTTAAAGATATAATAAAATATAAGTATATATAAAAGTATGAATAGATCAAATACAATTCGTAACTTTAATGAAAATCATTTTTCAACGTTTTTAGAAGATTATATTGGTGAGGAAGATGAATCGGAAAATTCATTATTATCTAATAAAGATAATGGATTATTATCTGGTTCTGAAGTTTCATCTAGTTCCGATGAATATACTCCAATACAGAATTTTTATATTCCAAGAAAACGAGTAATGCCAATTGATATTGATACATATCGTATAATTTATTCATTTTTACATAAACAATTACCAGCAAATCTATGTCATATTATAACAGATTATGTTTCTAGATGTATAGTTGTATAAAGATATAAATCTAATATTAGTATAATATGGATTTTAAACAAGTGATTATTTGGGGTCATACAAGCAGAGGTCATACTCATTATTGGATTCATCATGCTTTTAATAGAGCATTTAAATATTTAAAATATAATACATTTTGGGTTGATAATAAATTATCCTCATTAGAATCAATTGATAGAACAATTCCATCTTTATTTTTAACAGAAGGGCAAGTAGATAAATATATTCCTTTAGATAATAAAAATTATTATATTATTCACAATTGTAAAGTTGAAAAATATAAAAATCTTAACAATGTATTATCTTTACAAGTATATACAAGTCCAGTTCCATCCAAACCAAATATTTCGAAATATGATAAATATATGTATTATGATTTAGATAGAAAAAAATGTTGGATTCCTTGGGCTACAGATTTATTACCGAATGAAATTCAAAATATTATTAATACAGTTCAGATGGAAAATAAACAAAATAATGCGTTATTTGTAGGTTCAGTATGGGGAGGAAAATATGGAAATATTTCTGAAATTTATAAATATAAAAAAGCATGTTTAGACAAAAATATATCATTTCAATCTTGTAAAGGAGTTAGTATGCTTCAAAATATTCAAATTATTCAACAATCAAAATATGCTCCAACTATTGTTGGTGAGTGGCAAAAAAATTGTGGATATATTCCTTGTAGAGCATTTAAAAATATTTCATATGGAGGATATTGTATTACTAATAGTCTTGAAGTTTATAATTTATTTGATAAACGAATATGTTATGAGAAAGATTGTTATAAATTGCTTGATAAATCAATAGAATATATTCAAAATATGGATAAAAAAAATTATTATTTTTTAATAAATTATGTAAAAGATAAACATACTTATGTTAATCGTATTAATTTTTTACTTGCGATTTTTAAAAAATTAAAATCGATTAACAAACACTCTATTTGATTTGTTAAGTATTTTCATAAATATTCAGAAAACTAATAACGATAATATTTGACATCATGACTACGAGTTATGAACAACATCCTCTTATCCAAATTACTGGAGAAACAAAGGTATATCAAGGGAGAAACAGAAGAGATAAGGAACGTGCTCGCAGACTAGGATTATATCATATGGATCGACTTGGAACACCATCATTGAATATTATGCCCTCACACGGCTATACTGAACAAGATGATTATGTTGCGGCGTATATTGCGTCTAAGTGTAATATTCCTGTTTACAGTCGTGAAAGAAAGAATGAATATATTAATGGAATGTATAATGCTGCAGAGTATGGAGTACAGGAATTGGAGAGCCGGAAAGATGAATTGACACATTTGTTCAGCAACATGAATCGCATTCCACTTACTTTCTTTGAGTATGATACTGTTGTTTATGGAAAAGATAAATTGATGAAGAAGAAGTTGCCAAAGGATTCATCCAGATGGAATGGAGATAACTTATTCATTGACCCGATGAAAATCAAGAATGAATTCATGAAATTGTTTGATGATACTCATAATCAAGAACGCAGAGCGAGTTTTTACCGAATTACGAAAGAAAAGAGAGGAAAAAACTCAATTTATGAATACAAGTTTGATGTTCACAAGTCTACTTCAACACAAATTGACGATATTGTGCCAAAGATTTCATTAAAGGATTCTTTTATTAAAGAATATTTTAATGAATATACTTCAGAACATTTGATTCAAAGATGTGGACGCTACAAATTCGTGGTGGATGGATTGAATATGTTGCATGGAAGATACAATCCTTCACGAGACTATCGTGAAAATATCAAAGACATTTCTAAAGCATACCGAAAAGCATACAATATTCCAAAAGAAAAATATATTGAGTGTCTCTTAGTTTTGAGAGGACCAATTTCTGATAAGGGTGAAGTGTGTATTGGCGGAAAAACACGAGATAAAATCTTGAAACCGTTTGCTTCTTGTCGAAAGCGAAAAGCAATGAATGATAAATATGCGGTGAAGGATTTGTCTTTTAATGTTGCTAATGCGAAAGTTTATGTGGATGTCCTATATGTGTGGCAGTCAGTTGAAGTCTCATCTACTTGGGCTCAACAATGGAGAAAGGATAATAATGACTTCACAGCGAACAATGCACCAGTTGGTACAAGAAGAGTTGTTGCTGGAGAAAAGCGATGGAGAAGAGAAGAAGAAGAAGAACAATCTGGTAATACTGGGATTGCCAATAGGGCAGTTTGTCCAGGGGGAGGTGTAAGATTTGTTCCGAAGAAAAAATTTACCTACCTTGACGTAGTCAAGAATAAAGATTAAATCTTTTTTTGTCAATATAATTTATGATTATTATTTAGGGACTGGAACTGTTTTATAATTTAATTAAAATTGAAATAACCAACTGATAATTAAATTATAAATTAATCTAACGTAAAAATGGTTAATATACTTATTAAAAAAATTGAAGAGTCTCTTACTGAGACAGAAGATATTGAATTACTGAAAAGAATTTGCGAACCGTATCCATTTGAGTTGGATAACTTTCAAAAACAAGCTTGTTTTAGAATTTCTAAAAATGAAAATGTATTGGTTACAGCTCACACCGGATCAGGTAAAACTTTAATGGCCGAGCATGCCATATTAGAAAGTATTAGATTAGGCAAAAAAGCAATATATACATCGCCTATTAAATCTTTATCTAATCAAAAATTTTCTGAATTTACAAAAAAATTTGGTGATAAAATGTCAGTAGGAATTTTAACAGGAGATATTAAATTTAATCCTGATGCTGATTGCGTAATTATGACTACAGAAATTTTACGAAATCTGTTATATAAAAAAAATACTAATAATGAAATTCTTGAAAAAACTTTAACAATTGACATTGATATTTATAATGATGTTCATGCTGTTATTTTTGATGAAGTTCATTATATTAATGATAAAGATAGAGGTAAAGTTTGGGAAGAATGTATTATTTTATTACCTTCCAAAATTAATTTGGTTATGCTTTCTGCTACAATTGAACGTGCAGAAGATTTCGCTCAATGGGTTGAAAATGTTAAACAAAAACCAATGAATTTAATTCCTACATCACATCGTGTTGTTCCACTTAAACATTATTTTTATGTTCTTGCTAAGATGCCTAAAAATAAAACAGATAAAAGAGGAAAACAATATGATAAAAAATATTTACAAAGAATTAAAGATTATTCTAACAAAATGACTTTAGTTGTTGATGATAAAGGTAATTATTTTAATAATGCGTATGAAGAGATTATAAATCTTATGAATGGTTGTTACAAAAATTATAATAGAACAGCAGAATCTTATCTTATTAATACTTTACTTAATGAACTTAGTTTAAAGGAAAGACTTCCTTGTCTATTTTTTGTATTTTCAAGAAAAAAATGTTTAAGATATGCTAAATATGTTGAACATTCTTTAAATGATTCTCAGCAACAAGCTGAAGTTAAAAATACAATCGCAAAACAAATTCATAGACTTGAAGAACCATCTATTTATATTAATTCTCCACAACTTCTTGAAATGCAGGATATGCTAATGAAAGGTGTTGCTATTCATCATTCTGGTTTAATTCCTGTATTAAAAGAAATTATTGAAATCCTATTTTCAAAAGGATTAATTAAAGTTTTATTTGCTACAGAAACTTTTGCTGTTGGTGTTAATATGCCTACTAAAACTGTTGTTTTTACTGACTTATGTAAATATTCTTCTGAATCTGGATTACGAATGATGCATACTCATGAATATTTACAAATGAGTGGTAGAGCAGGAAGACGAGGATTGGATAAATTTGGTGATGTTGTTATTTTACCAAATATGTGGCGAAGAGATAATGATCCCCCTGGTGAATCCCTTAAAACAATGATGACAGGAAAATCACAAGTTATTACTTCTAAATTTGATCTTAACTATCAATTTCTATTGAAAGTTATTTTAACAGAAAGTTCTAAAATTAGTGGATTTATTGAAAATACTCTATTGAATAGAGAATACGTTCAACAAAAATATTATATTCAAAGAGAACTTGAAAAATTGAAAGAAACTGTAGATAAAATTCCTGAATTACAATATACAGATGAACAATTTGATGAATATTATTATTTGCTACATCCTCAAGAGAGAATGTCTTTTGGGGGATTTGCGGTTAAGATGAGTAAAAAGACAATTAAATCTAATCAAAAAAAAATTAAGACATTTAAAAAAAAATCAGGATTTATTAAAGAATATCAAAAGTATCTTAAAAATTATAATATTAAAGCTACTTATAGAAAACATCAAAGAGATTTTGAACATAATAATACAATTATTTATTATGAATTGATTAAAGTTTTACGCTTTTTACAAAAATATGGATATATTAATTTTGGAGAAATTTTAGATTCACTCAATCCTGATGAAATTGGGGCTAAACATATTACTCAAAAAGGTGTAATTGGAAGTCAAATTAATGAATGTAATGAAATTCTTTTAACTGAATTAATTGTTAATGGAATTTTTGATGAACTTGATATGTTTGAAATTATTGCTGTGGTTTCTTTATTTATTGATACAAAACCACTTGATGATGAAAATTGTACTTCAACGCATACTATTCTTAATATTAGTTCAAAACTTCGTCAGGCAATTGATAAATCTATTCAAATTAAAGATACAATGGAATATGCTGAAAGTCAATTTAATATTGGTTTAGAGACTGATTGGTCCTTAAATTTTAATATGATTATTCCATCAATATCTTGGGCTTTAGGAAAAAGTTTTGGTGAAATTAATTATGGTAATTTTGAAGGTAATTTCATTAAAGATATGATTAAAATTAATAACATCATTAACGATTTACAAGTTATGGCTGAATTTCTTGGTAAATTAGAATTAATGTCTAAATGCTCTAAAATTGAAGACAAAATTATTAGAGATATGGTAACTGTTGATTCTCTTTATATTAAAAATTAAACATTATTATTTTAAGGGACTTATTTTCTAGTTTGTTTAACTTTTTTAATTTCTGGTTGTCCATTCTTTAATCTTCTTCCTGTATATTTGTATCCTTTTCTTAATCTTCCTGTATTACCTCCTGTTTGGGTAATACCTCTGTGTTTTCTTACTTTCTTTGTTTTCTTGGATTTTTTATTTTTTCCTCCGCCTTTCGTCATATCCCACACAGTCTGTAGTTCTTGTTCTTTTTTTTGTGGGGGAGGTATCAGTGTCGACCCACTCTGTAGTTCTGGTTCTTTTTTTTGGTCTGCTACTGATGTTTGTGGGAGAGGTATCAGTGTCGACACACTCTGTAGTTCTGGTTCTTTTTGTGTTTGTAGTACTGGTTTTTTTTTTAAATTTTTTAAAGCATTTTTCATAAGGGTTTTTTTTTTTAAAGTTTTTAAAGCATTTTTCATAAGGGTTTTTTTTTTTAAAGTTTTTAAAGCATTTTTCATAAGGTTTTTTTGTTGTGATTTTGATCCTTTATTCAAATAATTTAATAGTGAATCAGTGTTTTCAAGTTCTTTACTGAGAGATGTTCCGTCGGTATTTTTAATTTGAACATATTTTGTTGAATTTCCTAGCATTGACTCATTGACTTCTGCTGA
>Ga0310345_10002296_pt1 | contig 19649 bp, 18 predicted proteins | sample HC15DNA20500_MG_FD_204667 | JGI IMG/M metagenome (GOLD analysis project Ga0310345, IMG submission 204667) | Marine microbial communities from station ALOHA, North Pacific Subtropical Gyre - HC15-DNA-20-500_MG | ecosystem: Environmental > Aquatic > Marine > Oceanic | place: Pacific Ocean: North...
TAGAAAATCCAAAAAATGGGGTCACGTCTTTTATAGCCTGTTCAGATTCTGAGATAAGGCTAGCTGCTTCCTCAAGTGCACATCGCTCAACCGTTGGGAGGTCGGCTTCATAACTAACACCACAGGTAACGACTACGTTCATGGCTGGTGTTGGGCTGTAGTAGTTAGTGACGATACTTTCAGCCATTCTGGAATTGGGGATTATGACCAGGTTGTTAAATCTGCTCCTTATTTTTGTGCTGCGCCATCCAACCTCTTCCACATAACCTGAAGGACCTCCTTCCAGCTCGATGAAGTCACCCTTTTTTAACTCCCCTTCGGTTACAACATAAGTTCCGGCAAAGAAATTGCTAAGGGTCGGCTGGACTGCAAGAGCGACAGCTAGACCACCAATTCCGAGGCCGGCTAAAATTGGGCTGACCGAAACTCCAAAGCTATCGATGGCAATTAAAACACCAATCGCGTAGATAGTTATGGGTAGAACGCGTCTCAAAGTCGGAAGCAAGGTGTCATCGAACGTGGTCTCTGTTTTAGATGCTATGTTGACCAGATACCATTCAATGAGGGAATCGCAGAGGTGTGCTGTCGTTAATGTTCCTAGAGCAATGGCCACGAGTTGCCATGTTCCAATGGCCAGATCTCCGCTTCCTGCGATCGAGGAGACTAGGTCACTGGGGATTTCAATAATTATCAAATATGCCAGCAACAAACCAATTGAAGCCAATAAGAGTGAAGCGGGACCTTGAACAGATTTCAAAACGATTCCAGCAACTGAGAGGGACGCTTTCGACTCCATACGCCTTATAGCAACCCCAGCAAAAAGTCTAAACGCTATCCCCACGCCCACAAACCCGATTAAGGCAATAAGTGAACTAATCAATTTCACTAGTGAGGTTCCAGTTAAAATTTCATCTAGCATTGGTCGTGTCCATCAAATACGTGGGGTTTCCTCGTCAATTGAATAACTGTTTATGCTTAAGGATTCTACACAAGGTTAGAGAACCTTATACCCCTTTTCGAGGGCCATGTTGACCCAATTTTGGATGGATTCTTATAATTCTCTATATAAGAAATCAAAAGGACTGAGAATTTTGGGAACGGAAACACGTGACAGATAGAAATCAAAATATGTTGGATGAGCTCAAACAAGAGGCTACTGTAACCCTTGCTAAATGCGAAACTGTTGCTTCCCTTGAGGAATGGAGGGTGAGCTATTTAGGCAGGCGAGGTTCCATTTCTTCTGTGATGCGAGAGTTAGGAAACTTAGACGCTGATTCAAGACGAATAATGGGCAAAGCCTCGAACGACCTTAAGACCCTTTTACAAGAAAAATATGAAGATAAACTTCGGTATGTAAACGCGAGTCAAAGTGAAAATACTGATCTTTCCTCTCTTGACGTAACCCTTCCAGGAAGAATTCCAATGAGAGGGTCAATCCACCCGACAACGCTCATTGTTCGCGAAATTGCAGAGGCTTTCGCTCCGATGGGTTTTAGAGTCGTTGAAGGGCCAGAGGTAGAATTAGATGTCTACAACTTCCAGAAATTGAATATTCCAGCCGATCATCCAGCTAGAGATATGTGGAATAGTTTATGGGTTGAATATCCTAATGAAGGAAATCTACAACCCTTTTTGCTAAGAACTCATACGTCGCCCATGCAGATACGAATCATGGAAGGAGAGTCCCCTCCAATAAGAGTTATCGTGCCGGGAAAATCTTTTAGATATGAAGCTACAGATGCTACTCATGAATGGCAATTTACACAAATAGAGGGGCTTGCCGTAGATAAGGGGATAAGTTTTGCTGATTTAAAAGGCACCCTAGACGCGTTTGCCAAAATAATTTTCGGTGAACGTAGAAAAACGAGATTTCGCTGCGACTTCTTCCCATTTGTTGAGCCGGGTGCTGAAATGTCCATAGATTGTTTCAAATGCGAAGGACACGGTTGCAGAGTATGTAGCAATACAGGGTGGATCGAGATTCTCGGTGCCGGGATGGTTCATCCGGATGTTTTGAGAGGGGTAGGATACGATCCAGAAATATATTCAGGTTTTGCATTTGGTATGGGTGCGGAAAGAATCTCGATGCTTAGGCATGGGATCGACGATATCCGCCATTTTTATGGCAATGATCTGAGATTCCTCCAGCAATTTGCTCAAAAATAAAGGTGAATCCCTAACATGAAAGTCCCAGTGTCGTGGTTGTCTGAATACGTTGACATTAATATACCTATTGAAGAGCTGTCCCATAAATTGACCATGTCGGGCCTTGAAATTGGCTCCGTCGAGGCTGTAGGTGGGACTTGGGAAGATTTAATAGTAGTCGGCAAAATTGTGGATATAAAGCCGCATCCTAACGCGGATCGCCTTCAGATCCCTGAAATTGATGTGGGTCTCGAGGAATTGGTCACGGTCGTTTGTGGGGCTCCAAATATAAGGCCTGGACAAACAATTGCGTATGCCGCTGAGGGAGCGAGTCTCAGAAACCCTAAAACCGGTAAAGTGGAGAAATTAAGGGCTGCTGAAATCCGAGGGATCTCTTCCTCTGGGATGGTTTGCTCAGCACTTGAGCTTGGGCTAAGTGGAAATCATGACGGTATTTTGGAACTGGACGGGACACTACTCCCTGGAACTCTTCTCACCCAGATTTTAGGAGACCATATTTTAGAGAGCGAGCTAACTCCAAACAGACCTGATTGTCTGTCGATTATTGGTACAGCCTATGAAGTTGCTGCCGTGACCAGTCAAATCGTTAAATATCCGGACGTGTCCTACAAAGAAGATGATTCTTCGGAGGGAATTTCCGCATCAACCAGGGTTGTCGTCGATGATCAGTCACTATGCCTACGTTATACGGGCACACTCATCCGAAATATCCATGTTCAGAACTCACCAGATTGGCTTAGAAATAGACTGGAGAAATCAGGAGTCCGTCCAATCAACAATGTTGTTGATATTACCAACTATGTGATGTTGGAAATGGGCCAACCTTTGCATGCATTTGATAGAGCAAAAGTCAAAGGGGACACAATTTTTGTCAGGTCAGCAAGAGATCAAGAAAAACTTAAAACTTTGGATGGGCAAGTCAGAAATTTAGCAGAAGATATGTTAGTTATTGCGGATGAGTCAGGCCCTATAGGTCTGGCAGGAATCATGGGTGGTGCCAACACCGAGGTTGACGACAACACTAAGGATGTTTTTTTAGAAGCGGCCAATTTTTCTTCAGCCAATATCCGGCGGTCCCGCACGGCACTCAACTTAGACACGGAGGCTTCCTACCGGTTTGAAAGAGTTCTTCAGCCAGGTATAGCTTTAAAGGCTTTGAAAAGGGCTACTAAATTACTCGTTGACATTTGCAATGGAAGGGCAGCTCCAGGTTACATCGATGTTTATCCCGATATTTCTGCCCCAAAGCATATTGTTCTCTCCCTATTAAAACTCGAGCGTCTGCTTGGAGCTCAATTCTCTAGCCCTCAGGTTTTGTCGGTGTTGGAAAAACTGGGGTTTGAGGAAATAAAACATAGCTCTTCTATGAATGACTTGGTCGACACACTTGATCCAGTATCCGCGAGGAGTCGAGAGAATATTATTACAGTAACTGCTCCCTATTGGAGATCCGACATAAATATTGAGGAAGATGTTATAGAGGAGTTTGCGAGAATTTATGGGTATGACAATCTTCCCACAAAGAAGCTAACTTCAGAAGTTCCCGAATACAAACCCAATGACTATTTAAGTTTCAAGGAAGCAATACGTAACAACTTTGTGGCATCGGGTCTGTCAGAAATAGTTTCGTATGTTGTCTCAACTCGAAAGGACCTAGAGGTTGTGGGGGCTTGGCCGGAAAATGATGAAGCTATGAAACTTCTTAATCCAATGGACCAAACACGGCCATGGCTAAGATCAAGTTTGTTAGGAAATCTTTGTGAAGGATTGGCGAAAAACCAGAGGCTCTCTCAATCGGGGGTTAGACTTTTTGAGATGGGGCATATTTTTGCGTGGGGTGATAATCAACCTCATGATAGTCTCCCCAACGAGACGGAACAGCTCGCCGGTGGGATTACAGGGTTACGCTCATCAATTAGCCTATGGCAACAACAGGAAGAAACGGTTGACTTTTTTGATCTGAAAGGCATTTTGGAGGTCGCATTACCGTTGAATGGTCTCAGTTTAAGTTTTTTACCTGCCGACCATTTGGCATTTAAGAAGGGAGTCTGTGCCTCTATTTCAGTAGATGACCGTGATGTTGGTTATTTAGGTCAAATAAGTCCAAATGTGGCAAACCATTTCGACTTACCGGGAGAAGGAACCTTCATTTTTCAAATAGACTTGACCAGTCTTGGGGAGATCGTAGATGCAAGACCCAACATGTTCGAACCTATGTCGAGGTTTCCCTCTTCTGCGAGAGATGTAGCATTGATAGCGGACACACATACTTCCTCAGCTGCAATTGAGTCGATAATAGGGGCCCACAGGCTCGTAGGCGGGGTTTTCCCAATCGACTCATATATCGGGGAGGAAATTTCTACAGGACATAAATCTGTCACGTACCGCATTATATTTCAGTCTGACACAGGTACGTTGGAGACTAGTGATATAGACAAGGCACAGGCCCAAATAATGCGGAGTCTTCAGCATCAATTAAATGTTAGTGAACGTTTCTCTTCCGATTAATTAGATTCGACTTTCAAAAAAGAAAATGCACAGTTATGCAACGAGGGGATTATGGAGTCACATAGCCATCATCATGATGAAGATATGCTGTCAGTCGAGGAAGCAAAAGAACGAGTTTTGAAGGATTTTGTCGCCTTACAACCAGAGACTGTGAAGGTGACTCAAGCGGTTGGACAAGTGCTGGCCAACGACGTTATCTCTTATTTGAGCATACCTCCTCTGGATAACTCCGCAATGGATGGTTATGCAGTCGTCGCTGGAGACACATTAGAGGCTGGACCAGAGCACCCGATTTACCTAGAAGTTTTGGAGACTGTTTCCGCCGGATCACTGCCTACAATGGAAATCAGCGCTGGTAAAGCTTCAAGAATAATGACTGGAGCTCCGATTCCAGCAGGTGCAGACGCGGTTGTACCTTTTGAACTGACTACCGAGACTATGGTTAATTTGAAAGGGCCGGAGGATTCTATCGGTATCCTCACCAGAGTGCTGGAGGGTAGTGATATAAGAGTAGCCGGACGGGATGTGACCCAAGGAGAAAAAGTTCTCGACAAGGGTTCAGTTGTGAAGTCATCTACGGTAGGACTCTTATCCGCGCTTGGGTTAAGCGAAGTATCCGTCGTCAGAAGGCCGAGGGTGGCGATACTTGCCACAGGAGATGAACTTCTTGAACCGGGTTCAGATTATGTAAAAGGAAAAATTTACGATAGTAATACCAGTACGTTAATAGCGGCGGTGGAAAGTGTAGGAGGAATTGCGGTTTCCCTTGGTGTTGCTGCTGATGATGCGGTAACTCTCAGATCAAAACTTGAACAGGCCGCAGGCTGTGATTTGATAATTACTTCGGCAGGCGTTTCAAAAGGTGACTACGATTTGGTTAAAGATGTACTTGAGGAGCAGGGGAACCTGGAGTTTTGGTCTGTTCGTATGAGACCTGCTAAACCATTAGCTTTTGGAAACTTGAATTTCCTAGAACGACCGGACCCCGTACCATTGCTGGGGCTGCCCGGTAACCCTGTCAGCACGTTTGTCGCTTTTGAACAATTCGCCCGCCCGGCAATAAGACTTATGATGGGTAAGCCGCTTTTAGAGAGACCTACTTTAAAAGCTTCCCTCGTGGATACAATACATAATTCCGACGGAAGAAGAGTTTATGCTCGGGTTAGTGTTTGGAAGGACGAGGATGCGGGAGTATACTACGCCCAGACGACCGGCTCACAGGAATCTAACATACTTACGGCCTTGGCATATGCTAACGGTCTTGGAATTTGCCCTGAAGACGTATCTAAGCTGGAAACAGGAGATACGGTCGAAGTCATGATGATTGATTGGCCTGAAGAAATGATCTAGTTACGATGTAGTAGAAATACTTAATGGGTAAGTGGGGTGTTGCATAATGCCGGATGAATCAGAAAAACGTTATTCGTTCACTGGACTTGCTGACCGCAATATAACTTCAGCGAGTTTGACTTTCTTGTGGAACCATCTCTGCAAGCCTTGTCAGAAACAAAAAGTTAAATCAGATCAAACGGGAAAAGATCTTGTCAACACAATCGTTCAACACTGTTCAAAAGAACTCGAATATATAGACGCAAGGACGCCAGTTGCTGAAGCGGTCATCAAAGTTATTTTGAGTGCGAGGAATCGAGGGTTGTCGACAGAGCAGATAGTGAATGAATTGAAGTCTAGATGGGCTATGACGGCCTTTCCCCGACCAATTTCATCAAAGATAATTGCCCGTCTTATAACAAGTATTGATGGGCTAGATTAGCTATAAATTCACGAATAATCATGAACAGACTTCGACTTATCGCACGCAGATAGTTCATTCTGCGGCGAGTCATCTATATAATATTCCTTGGTTTTTACTCAAAGGAGGATGTTATGCCCCAATCCCTTGCCTTTTTTCAGGGGAAGGTGGTTCCAATCGAAAAGGCGCAAGTGAATGTAATGACTCATGCGCTTCACTACGGGACTGCAGTTTTTGAAGGAATCAGAGGCAACTGGAATTCAACAGACGAAAAACTTTACGTTTTTCGGATGGAGGAGCACTATGAGAGGCTTCTTCAAGGTTGCCGTATGCTGATGCTAAATATTCCATATACCGCTTCTGATCTATGCAAAATAACGACTGACCTACTTCGACAATGTGGGTATAAACAAGACTTATATATACGGCCTTTGGCATATAAGAGTGAGGAACTTGTTGCAAACCTAAAATTACAGGAAATTGATAGTGACTTTACTTTAATTATGGTTCCATTTGGCGACTACTTGGAATCGGACGGCGCTTTGAAATGTTGTACATCATCTTGGAGACGAGTAGACGACACCAATGTTCCCCCTCGACTTAAAATTTCTGGTACATACGTGAACGGGATCTTGGCAAAAACGGAGGCAACATTGGCAGGGTTTGACGAGGCAATAATGCTAACCCAGGACGGATACGTTTCAGAAGGGTCTGGTGAGAACCTTTTTATGATCCAAGATGGATCTATTTTTACTCCCCCAGTATCGGATAATAATTTGACCGGTATCACCAGAGATTCAGCGATAAGGATTGCAAGTGAAAAATTGGGGTTGGAGGTTATTGAGAGGCGGATAAGAAGAAGCGAATTATACTTCGCGGATGAGGTCTTTCTAACTGGTACGGCAGCACATATACAAGCAGTTGGATATTTGGATAATAGGCCGATTGCATCAGGTGAGAGTGGCCCTATAACCACGGCAATTGATAATGTTTACCAGCAGGCAATAAGGGGTAATCACCCTGACTTTAAAGATTGGTGTACGGCCGTTTAGATTTTACTGTAAAGGGCTACGGCGGTAAGGATCTGGTCGATGGATTTTGCTTTAGCATATTTTCTTAGTTGTTTTATCGCCTGCATGGGTGTTCTCCAGATAGCCTCTGTTTCTTCCCGTGCTAAATACCTGCGCCTTTTTGGCCCTCCTTTACTAAGGAAGACGCTAGGTATAGTTTCTATAGTCATTGCCGTGACTCTATTCTTCTTAACAGGAGATCGTGTTCTAAGCGATCATGAGGGAGGCCTGGACGCAAATCAACAGGCCGGCATCTTCAGTTTCGCTGCATTAATTTCATATCTTTTGACGGCTATAATTTCTCAGTTTGTATGGAAAACTAAAATAGATAGCAGTGTAGTAGAGCCGCACCAATTTAGGCTTTACGAGTACGATTCTGGCGAATTTACTTTCATAAAACTTCAGGAGAAAAATTGGACAGACTTCAGGCATTGGATTATTGGGCGTTTCAACTCATAAATTCTTTTGCGGGTAAATCGGATCAGTTGGACTTTGTACTGGCGACTTTGGCTAGTGACTTCTTCATTCCGGTAGGTTTTGGCTTAATTTTGTTGCATAAATGGTTTTCAGGAACAACGAGCGTTCAAGCGACCGGTAACCAGAAGATAGTCGTCTTGTCACTAATTAACATGACGCTTGCTACTGCTCTTGTATTTATTCTGAACCAGTGGTTTTTCCGGGAAAGACCCTTTTCAGCCCATGACGTGAATCTGATATTTTATGAACCCACGGACTCTTCAATCCCTTCAAATTTCGCAGCAGGAACTATGGGCTTGGCTTTACCTTTTCTAAAAGTTGGATTGAAGCAAACCATGCTAGTGATAGTGATGGTTCTAATAGGGTCGGTCAGCAGGATATGTGTAGGTATTCATTACCCATTCGACGTTCTTAGTGGGTTTATTGTTGCAATTTTGGCCATCCCAATTACATTAACAATCGGAAAGTACACAGGTTCTGTCCAGCATCATACTTTAAGAATAGCTAGAAGGTTGATCCCAACCTGAATAAGTCTAAAAACTGGAAGAAATAAGTGAAATAGCCATGGTGGCTAGTCCTAGATAAATCAGAAAACCAACCACGTCAGTGATTGTTGTAACCACCACCGCAGAGGAAAGCGCGGGATCTAGCTTAGCAGCTTTTAGAGACATAGGAAGGATTACACCACTTACTCCAGCGACGCAAAGGTTTGCTAACATTGCCACGCCAACAACGAGAGCTAGATATTCATTTCCATGCCAAATTAAAACAATTATTCCAGCTAATAAACCTAGAATAAATCCATGAACTAAGCCAAGCCCTAATTCTTTCATAAGTAAATGCTTGGCATTCGCAGGGGAAATCTCTCCAAGGGCCATGGATCTAACCACTAAGGTAAGGGTTTGTGTTCCAACTATTCCTCCTTGACCGGCGATAACTGGAAGAAAAGCTGCAAGTGCGACCACTTGGCCCAATGTAGATTGAAAGAGAGTAATGACTAGTGCCGCAAGACCAGCAGTAGCAAGATTCACGCAAAGCCAGGGCAATCTTCCCCTGACAGAAGCCCAGAACGGACCAAGAATTTTTTCTTCCTCTGCGACTCCCACCATGCGATACATATCTTCTGTCGCCTCTTCTTGCAAGACGTAGATCATATCCTCTATCTTTACGATCCCTTCAAGGTGACCTTTCTCATCCACGACCGGTAAAGTTAAAAGGTTATATCTCTCCATTATCAAAGCGCATTCTTCCTGATCGGTATCGGCAGAAACTGAAATCACATTGGGATACATTACATCAGCTATATAATCCTCATTTTCCGCTGTTACAAGTTGGGAAACGTTTAAGCCACCTTTCAATATATTTTGTTGGTCCACAACCAAAATGTAGGTAACTTCACTGATATTTATGTCTGATGAAGTTGTTCTTATATATTCAATAGCCCTCCGAACAGTCATAGTTTCGTTGAGTGCAATGTATTGAGGAGTCATGTGACCACCAGCGTCATCATCCTCATAATCAATCAAAGGCAAAACTCCGTTTGCGGCCTTCATTGTCGAGAGAGTTTCGGCTCTTAGTTCTCCTGGCATTTCCCTCAGAACATCAGCGGCGGTGTCCGGGCTTGTTTTATCCAGAACATCCGATATATCTGAGACATCCATGTCCCGGGAAATACTCACGACGTCGTTTGGGGAGAGCTCCTCTACTATCATCCCAAGTCGGCGCGGTGTCATCCATGAAAGTATTTTTACCTGTGAAGGTCTGGGCAACCTCGACATAACATCTGCTTGATCGGGAGGAAGAAGGGACGAGAATATATTCACAGCACGAGCATAGTTTTTTTCATCCATCGCTGTTGCTATCTCTTCCGTAGAGGTGCCAATATAATCATTGGCATCTGCTGGCCGAAATATAGTTTCATAGGATGAAGAAGACAAAATATACCAAACAACTCCGTTGAAAAACGTACTTTTTATCAGAAACTGTGCCGAAGAAGCTTAAGTTTGTTAACCAGATAATTGATAGCTAAATTACGTTCTAAATTCCTCAAATTCCGCGATGTGTCTCTCTGCTGCTACTGAGTGGTATATTTTTCCAATTTACCCACATTGAGGCCCTCTGCGGGATAAAATTGTCCTGTCCTTAATTCACTGAGTAGTGAATCTGCGTCTATGATAGGACGTTCAAACACCGTGAGACTTTTCCCAAGACCTTGGACGGAATGAGAATCACTGCCCCCTGTTCCTGAAATGCCGAGAGTCATTGCAATTTCTAGAGTGAAAGCATTTTCCTCTTCACTGTTAGCCCCGTTTGTCACTTCTATGTAATCCATGTAGGAGAACAAATCATGTTTAGCCGCCTCTGATGGCGTTGAAGGAGGAGTGGCCCAATCTTTGTAGAGCAGGTTGACATTATAAGGAGGAGCATTGAAAAAATTTCTCATAGGATGGGCCGAGATCAAAGCTCCGCCCTCCCCGTCGACTACTTTTCTTAGGGTATCGATTTTGTGAATACCTGGGGAATGAGCGTTGAGTCCTATCGCAATGACGTGACCCAATTCAGTTGTTACTTCAAGAGCTGGGATAACAACCAATCCAGAATTTCTAAACTCTTGCTCAACTGTGGATTCATTCCAACCCCCGCCATGTTCGGCGAGGCAAACACCATCCAATCCAATTCTCTGGGATTCTTCTATGAGTTCCTGGGGAAGGAGTCCACTATCGCTACTGCCTTTTACTGTGTGGACATGAAGATCTATCTTGAACATATAACCTTTCGTACAACGCAAAGTAGTTGGTCGGAATTTTCTATTTAACCAGTAAAACCGATCTTATCTAATGAGCCAAAATCGGTAAAAGCCATCCAAGGCACAGTATTGTACTAGCTCCTGTAATCAAGAATAAGCGTTTAAAGGTGGGGAAAATTAATGTCCCTAGTATTGTACTAAGAAAAACGATGGCTCCAAGTGACAGAGAATATAATAGATTGGGACTTGCCAAACCCGCACCAGGTCTAGTTTGGTCGAGAAAGGCAAACACAAAGGCGCAGAGAACACCGAGTCCTGCAAAGGTCGGATTCATTAGGATGATTGTTCCAAATATTAGACGGGACGGGTTTCTTGTCTGAAGTAAATTGCGAACGAAACGGTCTTCCTTCCGATATAACAGAAACAATTCCAAACAAAAAAAAGACGTAAAAAGAGAAGCTAATAAGAGGCCAAGAGCAATCCCAAGAACCAAATAATCAATCATATCGACACCGGATCATCAAATACAGGTTCGGCGATGTAGGCCTTAAATCCATACTTTAGTTCCAACAGAAGTTGCATTGCTCGGGCAGACTCATGGGTATTCACTATTCCATATACAGTCGGACCCGAACCGGCTAAATGTGGTTCCTTCACTCCGATGGCATGCATTGCGTCAAATGCTGACGCGATGGATTTGTAGTTGCTTATAGCGACACGATCAAAAACATTGAACAGAAATTCTTCAGGAAAGTCACCACCGCCATTTACCCTAGCCTCGATTTTCCGGCTCAGTCCACCAGAAGTAAAATCCGAGGCCTCAAGTAGGGAGTACATAGTCGCAGTTTTAAGGGGTATCGCAACTTCTGGTACACATAAAACGAACCATTTCTTGGGAATTGGTGACATAGCTCTGACGATTTCACCCCTTCCCTGAACATAGGACGTACCTCCTTCAAGAAAAAACGGCACATCTGACCCTAATGAAGCGGCAAGGTTAGAAATCTCAAAACTCTTAAGTGAGAGTCCCCACAGATTCGACAAAAGAGTCAATACAGAGGCAGCATCAGAACTACCCCCTCCAAGCCCACTGGATAAGGGAATATTCTTATGAATTCTGATCTTGGCTCCCTCTGATATGGCGGCATGATTTCTTAGCAATTTCGCGGCCCGTAGCGCCAAGTCACTTTCCGGCTCAAGAACATAGCTTGACTGTTCAAGGAAGAGATCAGGACTGTGCCATACCGTCACGTCGTCGCATAATGAAATAGTTTGGATGATGCTGTTTATCTCATGGAACCCATCCGTTCGACGGGCAGTAACTTCGAGTGTCAAGTTAATCTTCCCGAAGGCTTTAGCCGATATCGAGGCTTCTGGGGAATGATTCAACATAAAATGGTTTAACCAACTCTATTCGAGCTTGGAAGTAGGTCCAACTCTTTAGCACCCTTGAAGAGGCCCTGTAATTCCAGAAGGTTTAAGGTTCCCGGTCTTCTCATTGGTTCGATGGTGCACCTATTAAGCAAATCACGGGCAGAGGATGGATCGATTTCAAGTCCCATGCTCACTGAATTATGAATTTGTTTACGTGGTGAACGAAAAACAGAAGTAACAAAATCGAAATAGATTTCACTTTCCTCTAAGGAGACCGTAGGGTTTAGCAGTTTGTTCAGCCTAATAACTGCTGACATGACCTTCGGCTGGGGTCGAAAAGAATGAGGTTTTACGGAGAAAAGAAATTTTCCAGACACAAAAGCTCCAAGAAAAGAACTCAGAATCGTGGCCTTGCCCTCCAAAGGGATAATGTTTCTAGCGACTTCTCTTTGAAGCATCACTACCGAGTAAAGAGGGGGATTCGGACCGGCTAAGAAATTCCTTAAAATTTTTGTCCCTACGTTGTAGGGGAGGTTTGCAACTAGGCCATAACTTTCCTCGTTACGGTAAAAATCGGCCCCGGACCGTTTTGAAGCATCTTCGTGAATGACAATAACGTTTGTCGGATCCGTAAATTTGTTAAGGAGACCATCCACTAAATTTTTATCGATCTCTATTGCTTTGACAATGGCACCGGAGTTTAGAAGCTCTTGGGTCAGATGCCCTTTTCCTGGTCCGATTTCCAGAACATGTTCTCCAGGGCTGAAATTAGCGCTTTTGACAATCCGTCTGACTATTGCAGCGTCATGTAGAAAATGTTGACCTAGTGCTTTTGTTGAGCGATGTTTGTTCATGCAGATCAATAATGGTTTATTGAGTAGTCCCTCATTTTTAGCATAAAAAAATGCCCTGAAAACGGATCGTGCACCTCTCGTCGAACCAAGGAATCAACATACCAAGAGAAACCTGCTCAAATCAGGTAATCCTGCAACACCCGAAAGGCACTGCTTACCGCTGCTTTCTTTCGAATCTGACGGGGTTCACAGACTTTCGCCGCGCAGGACCCGACTCTCAATACAAACTTCTCTTACCAGAGGAAGACTCACTCAGCCCTCGGATTGGAATTAAGCCCCGTTGGAGCGGATTACGAGTTGAGGGCACCGCTAACTCCCCGCCTAGCACGACCCGAAATCATAGTAGGGCAGCCCCAAAAGACTGTCAACGACTTTAGGCACATGGGGAAGGGGAGACTCGAACTCCCACGCCTCTCGGCACATGATCCTAAATCATGCTCGTCTACCAATTCCGACACTTCCCCATCCAAGAGATTATAAAAGACATCCGTCGCGTTCGCATTAAAAGATAAAAAATAGGTTTTAAAGTGCGTAGAATAAGTCTGTGGAATTGTTACGATCCGCTAGGAGTTAAAAGAAAGGAGTAACCGATGTACCTTGGCATACAAGGACTGATGCCGGAGGATCTCAGAGAAGTCGACGACACCACGGTAAAAAAGATAAGAGATTCCGGATTTTCCGGTGTCGCTTGCCGATATTTCGCGCCTGATGATGCAACGAAACCTGAAGTTTTAAGACTTCGAGATGTGCTTAGTTCAGGAGGGATAGATCCGTGCCAGGCCGTAGCACAGCATGCTGACATAATTCCGTCTGATGAAAAGGAACGTCGGTCGGGTATTAAGTCAATGCAAAAAATGTGTGAGGTATCTAGCTGGCACTAGATCCATTGGTGTTTTTCAAGAAATGTTTGAACGATGCGATTAAACTTTTCCGGCCTCTCATAATAACTTGAGTGCCCTGCTTCTTTGATGTATTTAAACTCAGAATGTGGGATAAGCTCAGCAGCAATCCTGATGGTTTCAGGATGTACCAGAATATCGTCTTCCCCAGTGATAAACAAAGTTGGGATACTTAACTTGTTAAATTTCTCATGAGTCGAGCGACCTATAAGATGTTTGGGAACCTCTAGAAAGTCTGACTTATGGGGCGGATTAGACCTCATTATCTGCCTATACAGGAAGCTTTTTTCTTTTTCTTTTTTTACAAATTGAGGGGATAAAGCTCTGACTGCACCTGCCGGATGATAAGGTGGTTTGGATTTATGAATCTCTCTCACCTTTCTAGCCTCTTCATTATCCGACCCACCATTACTTCCGGACAACACCAGTGCTGAAACTCTTTCAGGATTTCTTAGAGTAAACATGGATCCCGAGCGACCGCCCATTGAGTGGGCGACAATGGCTACTTTTTGGAAATCGAGATGATCGAGTAGACCTTTTAAGTCATCTGCAAAAGCCCCGCGACCTACTGGGGGAATCTCATCATTCGTTCTTCCAAAACTTCTATGGTCATAGAGAACGCATGTGTAAGATCTGGAGAAGTACGGTACCTGCTGCCACCATGATAAGTGATTTCCACCAGAACCATGGGCAAAAATAACGGGAGGTCCGGTTCCATGGATTTCATAATAGATTTCAATATTATTTACAGAAGCGTATGGCAATGACAGCTACTCCAAAAACCGATCAACGTCAGATTCAGTTGGTATACGACATTGAATAGTTTTGCCAAACCACTTGTAACGCCGAGTGGCTACAACTTGGTAACAAAAGTCTCTAATAACGCGTGGAACTAGGTAAAAGAATTTTGCAAATTTATAACCACTTCCCAGTTTTACCAGAATGGCGATCACCGCGTCTGATTTTATTTTAGGCCTATTTTTATCAAAAAATATAAGGTGAATTTCCCCCGTCTGAAGTGAGGATTCAATATCTGCGGTGTCCATCAATCTTTGTCCTAGGGAAGATTGGGCAGTTAGAAATTTAAAGGAATGGTCGGGATCTCTTTTGATCAAGAAATCTACCAGCGAATTACATAGTACACATACGCCGTCAAAGATAATCACATTATTAAGATCATGACCCTGGTTCATAGTATGGCCTACATGTAATTTAAGTCGACACTAGAAAAATATCGGAGGCGACTCTAGGGGTACTAGATGACCCTTCTTAAAGACCATGTTCAGGTCTCGAAGGTTATTTACATCCTCAAGTGGATTGGAATTTAGAACTACGATATCAGCGTATTTACCGGGTTCCAATGTACCGTATTGGTCATCAACTAGGCAGACTTCAGCGGAAGTTAGGGTTGCCGCAGTAATTGCCTGATGCGCTGTCATTCCACATTTAACCATCATCGCTACTTCTAGCAAGGCACCAAAGGGAAGATCTAGGTCGGATCCACATGCTATTTTGACCCCAGCTTTTATTGCCTTACGAAATCCTTCGGCATGTCCCTCGGCCGCATCTATGGCCCTTAGTCTGTATTCTTCGTCAATAGGATTAGCTTCAGCCCAGTTGTGTTCAAAATTGTTGTCGGCATAGGTGGTTCCCCTATTCATATGGGTCAAACTTAACGTAGGAACAAAGAATGTGTTAGAAGCAGCGAGTAATTCCACGCATTCATCGTCCAACATATATCCATGTTCTAACGTATGAGCACCGTAATTGATCGCTTTAATTATTCCGTCTTTCCCTCCCGCGTGTGCAACAACTTTAAAGCCTCTTTGCGAACATAAATCAAAAGCCGCTTTCATTTCGTCGTCCATGGGAAATGTGTTTGGCATTTTGTCCCAAGAAGGACCCATTACACCCCCTGTCAAATTTAGCTTAATGAAGTCGACGCCATGCTTCATCTGATCGCGGATGACCTTTCGGTATTCAGTAACCCCGTCAACTTCCAGCGCACAACTGCTTTTTAGGAAGTGTCCTGCTGTCGTTGTTATGAACCAGCCGCATGTGTACAAATCCGGCCCTAAAACAGCTCCGGAATTGAAAAAATTCCTCCAAGCAACGTCAATGAATTCCTTTTCACCAACAACTCGGAGTGAGGTTATTCCCAACTTAAGAGCCTCACGGCAGTTAATGCCGGCCCTGATGGTCCTTTGAGAAAGCATCTCTTCTTTCGCCTCATGATCTGGAATTCCTTTTCCTATATGGGTATGGACATCCCAGAGTCCAGGGGTTACGTATTTCCCTTTTAAATCAAAGACATAATCAGCCCTCTGCAAATCTGATTCTTGAAAAGAAATATCGATGATGCGTCCAGATTGAACAAATATATTTCCTGGTCTAGGTTCAGGATCTAAAGCATCAATGATTTGTCCGTTGGTTAAGACATGTATCTCGTTTGACATAATCCCTACACTATCCTTATGCATTATTTAAACTTAATGAATCGCACATGAAACAGGAGCCACCTGGTCCAATTATAGGGTTTAACTTGCCAGACTTACCTAATTAATTCCATGAAAGTCTGCTTGGCATGGATCGCTGTAAACAGAAACATTTTCCAAGACCGCGCCCGAATTACACTAACGACCTTCACATCAATTATAGTATTTTCTAAACCAAGGATTGAATATGAAAACAACATGTGAGGCTATAGTTATCGGTGGTGGGGTAATGGGTGCGAGCATTTTATCGAATCTTGCCTCCGCAGGGGTAACTAATACGATTTTGTTGGAAAAATCAACTATTGGTGCCGGATCCACTGGAAGATCCTCCGGAGCAATAAGAATGCATTACTCCACCCAAGTTAATGCCTCTTTGGCCCACGAGAGCCTGAAAGTATTCACTAACTTTTCCGACCTGGTCGGAGGAGATGTTGGTTTTGTGAACACCGGATATATGGTCTTTGCTCCTTCGGAAGCTACGCAGGGATTTCGCGAGAATATATCCATGCAGCAGTCGGTTGGAATATCAACAAAAGAGATTGATCACGTCGAGGCGGCAGAACTAGCCCCAGCCTTCAAGATAGACGAAGGAGAACGGGTCGCATGGGAAGAAGATTCTGGACACGCTGATCCCTCTGCGACAGCACTTGCCTACATAAATCACGCGAGGGCGTGTGGTGCAACCATATATCTCGACACCCCCGTGATAGACATCAAAATTTCTGAATCTGGGTCTCACAAGGTCAAGACTGAAAAAGCCTGTTTTGAGTCAAACACGGTGATCATAGCTACAGGACCTTGGACTAGCGGCATCTTAGAGAAGGTCGGAATTTCCCTACCACTACTACCAACTAGACATGAGGTGTTTTTAATAAAAAGGAATCAAACTAAACTCCCGACTCATCCTGGGGGAGGAGATATGACAAACCTTATATATTTTCGACCGGAGGGTCATGATTTAACATTGGTCGGAAATGGAAATCACGAGGAGACAGCAAACCCGGATTCTTACAATCAAAAATACAGCCTTTCCTATGCGGCAGAAGTATGGACTCGCTTAACTAAACGAATACCATCTCTGGCCGACGCTGAGTTATTTACGGGGTACTCTGGTTTATATACAACGACACCTGATCTGCATCCTATTATTGACTCTGTAGACGGTATAGATGGCCTGTTTGTCTGCTCCGGTTTTAGTGGACATGGATTCAAACTTGCTCCTGCCGTGGGCACAGTTATGGCCGAGCTCATCACACAGGGGGAATCCACTACTGTGAACATTGATCCGCTAAAGATGAATCGATTTGCAAATGGTACGCTCAACACAACGAAATATTCGTTCAAAGTGATTGCCTAAAAGACAAGTATGTTCAGAACAATTTTATCCGGTTATAAATACTGGACACTTCCTGTGTCAGAAGCGTTCTGGATGGCATCGAGGAGCTCATGTCTTTTTACCGCCGATTGAAAATCAGGTTTGATTCCTTCACCGCTAGATACTCCGTCGGCAAAACGTTGCCACAGCTGGGCAATATTGAATGCTGGCCCTTCAGGGACAGTCGCTGGCACCGTCACATAGGAGTTATCTATATCAATTTCCTTTAAATTTCCATCTCCCGGTTTTCCGCCATATAAATGAACAGATCCTGTTGAGGGAGACCCATTACTCTGGACAGATAGGGTCCCATCAGTTCCGTAGATATCAAACCTGTACCCCGAACCATGATATGGAATAGCACTCACCTGGGCCGACACAGTTACACCGTCTATCAAAACCCCATTAATGGAGATGGTATCCGGGGAGGAAACATCCACCATTTCCCCCGTATCAATGTCTTTCCACTGGGGAGCCCTAGTGCTGACATTGGCCCCAATTTTTTCAAACTCTCCGAGACACATGCACAAGGCATCAATGGAATGGCCAAATGGTATTGTTAAGGTCGTTGCACCGAGTTCTACATCCTTCTGCCAAGTCCGACCAGTTGGGCGAGAAAGGACACCAGACATGAACTGGCTTAAATTGGCGGAGAGAACATTCCCAACGTACCCGTTTTGAATCATATCTTTCACCAGCATGAACACAGGCGCAGCCCTGGACTGGAGACCCACCATAGTGAAAATACCCGCCTGATCGGCAAGTTCAGCCATTTTTTGTGCCTCGACTAGATTTGCCCCAAGTGGCCATTCTGTATAGGTGTGCTTGCCCGCCCTAATTACGTCGCAGGTAATTTGGTAATGCTTTGGAACTCTAAGAACTACCGCGACTGCATCTAAATCGGCCTGTTCCAACATATCCAGATGATTATGAAAAGCAAGTTCAGCACCGAATTTTTCGGCGGATTCTTTGGCGGTTTCTTCATGAGCTGTGCAAACTGCTACCAAATCTATGTCAGTTAGCTCTGCGATTGCCGGTGCATGCGCTCTGGGCGTCCAGCCATATCCCACATTAGCTCCAATAATTCCCAATCGCAGTTTTTTACTTGGCATAACCATCTTTCTCCCCGTATATAAGTTTCAATCTCGACGTTCATTAAGAGACGCTAAGAGATAGATCTTCTAAATTTTAATGAAGAGCAGAAAATGCCTCTTCACCATGTTCCTTTGCAATTTTTAGCCCAATTTTGTTAGCTGATAAACAGGCATCCCTGAGAACGGAATGATTCAGTTCCATGGGTTCATTGCCTATGATCGAAGAGTTGAGGGCGGCTTCAACAATCTCGTCCAGAGAATCTTCTACATTCCCCTTTAATCCTACTTGAGAGAGATTGACAGGTAGTCCCACTTGAGCAAAGAAAGTAGCTACCTTCTCGCATTCCGACTCTCGATTCTCCAAAGTTAATTGTGCTAAAAGACCCATAGCAACCATCTCGCCATGGAGGTAGTTGGCCTGGATGTGCGGAATGACTGTATAAGACTGAGCGACGGCATGGGCGCCAGCAAGTCCTCCGCTCTCAAATCCGAGACCACTTAACAAGGTATTGGCTTCAACAACACTCTCTAAAGACTCATCGCATATCGAATTAGTGACGGATTTAACGCTACTTACCCCGTATTCGAAGAGAGTCTTGGCACAAAGTTCGCCTATGGATCTGGCCGCTAAGGTGGGCCTAGCACCTATGGTAGTCCTGGCTTTAGGGTTTTGAAAACAGGTATCGGCTTCATACCAAGTGGCCATGGCATCACCCATGCCTGAAACCAAGTATCGGGCTGGCGCCTCCGCGACAATAGCTGTGTCTATGATCACGAAGGCGGGACTCCATGGGAAAAATTCCGCTCCTTCAGAAACTCCTTCTGGTGTGTACAAAACTGA